>ERZ772993.57-NODE-57-length-62291-cov-14.852545_pt1 | contig 62291 bp, 60 predicted proteins | sample MGYA00580670_ERZ772993 | MGnify/ENA primary metagenome ERZ772993 (study PRJEB29015, sample SAMEA2737936) | human oral metagenome | biome: human oral; feature: human-associated habitat; material: dental | place: China | collected 2136 ... | reverse complement strand
TCAGGCGGGCGCTGGTGCGAATATCAATAGAAGACTTTCTCATTAAAGTTCTCCGATATACGAAGGGAACACATCATCGAGGGAATCACACAGAGAGCCGCCCTACGGTGGCGTGCACGATGGGATGGTGCCCTGGGCCGCACGCCGTCTGGTGGCGCGTTCCTGAGACACGGAAGCCGGGGGGCTACGCCTGGTTGCAGGAAGGGCAGCAAGGTGCTGACCATGGAAAGAAAACCAGACGCCGTCTTACGGAACGTGACGGATTGTATATGCTTTCTAAGAATGAGGGCTATTAACGATACTGTCAGTAGGGAGTTGTAACCATGTTGATAGTGTGGACTGGAATTGAGTGGGGACAATGCCGACGCCCGCGCATGACGGGCGCCGCTGTGGAAGATGATGAGTTCGATGATGCGCGCCTGAAGGAATCGGCGGCCCTGGCTGAGGCACACGCGGAGATGCTGGTCAGGCGAATGGTGCAGCAGACCAGTCACGGGAACTGAAGGGCTGGATCACACCTCAAGCAGAGGCATCATCCCGGAATCGTTCACTCACCTGCGAGCGCAGCCACTGGTGGGCCGGGTCGCGGTGCAGACGTTCCGGCCAGAGCATCAGCATCTCGAAGCCGGGGATCTCGAGGGGGGCAGACACCATCCCGACACCCGGATGGTTGCCCGCCAGGCGTTCCGGCACCATGGCAACCAGGTCAGTGCTGGCCAGCACATGCAGCAGCGACAGGAAGTGGGGTACCGACAGCACGACGTTGCGCTGAAGGCCGACCGCAGCCAGTGCCCGGTCGGTGGCGCCCTGAAAGCCTCCCCCATCGGGTGAGACGATGGCATGTTCCAGACGACAGAACTTGGCCAGCGTGGGCCGCCGCTTCAGGACCGGGTGCCCCGCACGGGCGGCCAGCACGTAGCGTTCATGGAAAAGGCTGCGGCGTCTCAGGTGAGGCGGCGCTTCGGCTGTGATGTGGAAAGCCAGATCGAAGTCATCCTGCCGAGCGCGCTGCGACAGGAGCGGGGGCGAGAGCTGGTGGATGGCCAGGCGCATGCCAGGTGCCTGCTCTCGAAGCCGGGGCAGGATGGGTTGGAGGACCGTCATCAACGTGTAGTCGGTGGCGACGAGTCGCCAGGTGTGGTGTGCCGTGGCGGGGTTGAAGGGCTCGGGAGGAGCAACAGCCTGACCCAGGGCATGCAGCGCATCGTGCAGCGGGATGCGCAGTTGCTCGGCGCGCGCCGTGGGCTGCATGCCTTGCGGGCCGGGTAGCAGAAGAGGATCATCCAGCAGCTCACGCAGGCGCGCCAGCTGCATGCTGACGGTGGGCTGTGCCAGGTTCAGGACCTGGGCGGTGCGGGTGACATGCCGTTCTCGCAGCAGGGTGTCGAGCGTGACGAGCAGATTCAGGTCGATACGGCGCAGGATGCCGTGAAGTGGACGTGGTCCGGAGTCAGGGGCGTTCATGGTTCAGGAGGAGGCGCAACCTGGGCTGCAATCAGGGCGTTCGGGCAGATTCTGGTCCCCAGAAATAGGCCATTCCGTGAGTCCGCTGCTTGCAGTGATGGGCTGCCTGAAGGATGGGACCTGTCGCTCCTGAGGGATGGGAACCGTTGCCGTCTGGAGGATGGAACCTGTCGGAGAGGGGGCCGAGGCCTGCACGGAACGAGTCGTGACAGCGGCATGTTATCGCCATCAGCGATGACAGGTATCGCAAGAATTCATTTCTGTTATGGCCCATTTCTCCCTATCGTGGCCTTGGTCGCCGTGGGGCCACTTCGGCCGAGAGGCGCGTGAATGGAGAATCGGACATGGATAGAAACGAAAAGCCGCTGATCACGGTGGTGGGTGCCACCAGCAAGCAGGGGCGCAGCGTGGTGAACTCACTGATGCAAAGCCGGCGTTTCCGGGTACGGGCGCTGACGCGCAGGAAGGATTCGCCCCAGGCGCTGCAGCTTCAGAAAGCCGGTACAGAACTGTGGGAGGTTGATCCCCATCGGAGTCCGGATGCGCTGGCGCAGGCGTTCGAGGGATCGGCTGGCGCGTTCCTGATGACGCCGCCATCGATGCCGGGGCGCGACGATGAGCGGATGCTGGGCCAGCAGCTGGCCAATGCGGCAGCGGCAGCAGGCGTGGGGCACATCGTGTTCAGTACCCTGGAGAACGTCGAGCAGCGCTCGGGCGGTACGAAGTACGCGCCGCATTTCACCGACAAGGCAAAGGTGGCCGACCACATCCGCGGTCTGGGTGTCCCGCATACCTTCGTGATGCTGGCGTTCTTCTACACCAATCTGCTGGAATACTACGTGCCAAGGATGGAAGGCGACACGCTGCTGATGCCGATCTACCTGCCGGAGGATTTCGGGGCGCCCTTTGTTGATCCGCTGACGGCCACTGGGCCTGCCGTTCTGGAGATCCTGTCGAATCCCGCCCACTACCAGGGCAGGACGATGCCGGTGGTGGGGGAGATGATCTCGCCGCGCGAGATGGTGGAAGCGTTCCAGCGGGTGACGGGCGTGAAGGCCGAATACCGCAATGCCTATACGCGCGGCGGCCTGTTGCAGTACTTCCCGCAGTTTGCCGAGAACCCGCTGCTGGTGGAGGAACTGCTGGGCATGGTCAGCCACGCGGTCGAACATGGCTATTTCGATGCATCGCTGGATCTGGACTGGAGCCGGAAGGTGAACCCGGACATGCTCGACTGGGAGGGCTTTCTGCGCCGCACAGGATGGCGTGGGCAGCAGATGTCATTTGGGGCCTAGTCGACTCCTCATTCAGGATTTCCGGCTATCGGGGATATCGCGGTGCAGGTTGGCCGCGTAGCCATGGAATGACCGCACGCCAGTGCTGGAATAATGGCTTTCAGGGTCCGCTCGAAGGGACCAGGATGTCATCGACCTCCCGGTCGGTGAGCGTGAGGCCGTAGAAGTCGCGGTAGAAGTCCCTTGTCTCGGCACGCATGTCGATGTGACGCGTTTTCTCGGGATAGGCGATGCACGCCAGCCAGAGGAACTGCAGGGCCACTTCCGGCGTCTCCCGGCACCACCAGAACAGGCCGCGCGGGTTGGCATGCACGCGCCCGTTCCTGACGGCGCGCAGGGTCTGCCAGCGAGGATCCTGACGAATCTGCCGGGCTTCCTGCGTGCGCATGGTGACGATCAGTTCGGGGTCGGCAGCGATGATGTCTTCCAGCGACGCCGGGGCAAGGCGGCCGTTACTTCCCGAGGCCCAGCTCTCGGCCGCGTTGCGGACCTGGGCTAGATCCATCCAGTCCTGGTTCAATGAAGGGCGGCTGGTGGTGCTGAACAGGTCGCCCATGGCGTGGTAAATGCTGACACGCTGCTTCGGCGGGATATCGCCCAGAGCATCGCGAACACGGGCGATGTTGTTCTCGAAACGGGCGTGGTAGCGGCGCGCGCGTGCCGGTGCGTCATCTCCCAGGATCTCTGCCGTGACACTGACCCGCTGACGCAACGCCGGGATGGCGTCGCTGTCAAAGAGAGGCGTGGCCACGCCCAAGGCCTTCAACTGGGCCTGCTGGGCAGGTGAGGGCTCGATGGGGACGAACAGTACCTGGGGTTGCTGCATGGCCAGGTTTTCCATGTTCAGGGTGCGGTTTTCCCCGGAGAGCGGCATGTTCCGGATGCCGGGTACCAGCCGATCGAACAGGGGCATGTTGCGCGCGTAGCGCGTGGTGGCCACCAGCTTTCGGCCGGAGCCCAGCAGCACCACGGTACTGTTCTGGGCTTCCCAGGCACTGGCGATTCGATCGATGGTGGCCGGAACGGTGACGACCTGCTCGCCGCTGCTGATGGTGTATCGGATGGTGCGGGTTGCGTAGGACCGTTGTGCGTGACGGGCCTGTGTTTTCCCGGTGGCGGGTTGCGACGCCTGCCGAGGGCCTGTCGGCGCACCCGGCTCCGGGCGGGATGGTGTGTCCCCTGCTTGTCCATGCGCCACCGGGGACAGCAGACAGGGCGCCAGCGCCAGGAAATTGCGTCGTTTCATGGGCTTCAGAATGCCATCGTGACCGAGGCAATGAACTCGCGTGGATCTCCCAGGAAGGCGGAACCGGCGGCAACGCGGCCATCGACACTGCCCGGGAAGAAGGAGGCCCAGTACTTCTGGTCGGTGACGTTGTTGATGCCCAGTCGCCAGGTGGTCTGCTTGCCCATCAGGCGGGTCTCGTAGCGGGCGCTCAGGTCCAGCGTGTAGTAGCCTTTTGAACTGGCGGTGTTTGGGGTGTTGATCTGGCGGCGCCCCACATGGCGCAGGCTGCCTCCCAGGGTCAGACCAGAGACCTGCGGCATGCGGTATTCGGCCAGCAGCGAGGCCTGCACCTTGGGCACGCCCACCATGCGCTTGCCGGAGGTTCTGGCATTGGGCGAGTCCTTCAGCTTGGCGTTCAGGAAGGTCACGCCGCCCAGCAACGACCAGTCATCGCCGATGTCGCCCTGCGCGTACAGTTCCAGCCCCCGGTTGTGCTGCAGGCCCTGAACACGGTAGACGTTGTCGGTGCCCGCAAAGGCGAACGGACGTTTCAGGTCGAACAGCGTGGCGCTCAGGCTCATGCCCGCCAGCTGGTAACGTGCACCCAGCTCGTACTGCTTGCTGCGGATCGGGTCCAGGGTCTGGCCTTCGTTGGCGGTGTCTTGTCCTGCCACACCGCCGTCCTGCAGCGTGTCGGCCCAGCCCAGGTAGGTGGTGAGGTTCTCCTGCGGCTTGTAGCTGATGCTGGCTGCACCGCTGAAGCCGTTCTCGTCATGACCGCCGGTGCGGGTGCCGCTACGGTTGTAGCTGTTGGACTTGAAGTTGGCGCGGCTGGCGACCAGCATGGCTGACCACTGCGGGCTGAAGGTGAGCGTGTCGCCCACGCTGAACGACTGCACCCGGTAGTTGCTGCCGTAGTAGCGGGACCCGACCCGGCTGGAGACGCCGGCCGGCTCGGGGTAGAGCACGGGACTGGACAGGCTGGCGTTGCCCAGCTGGTAGCGCTGACCACGGGTGGTGCTGTAGATCTTCCAGTCGTATCCGGTCGTGGAGACGAACACATCGTGGCGGATGCCGGCGACGGTGAGCTTGCCGTTCAGGCGCAGCAGATTGCTGTTGACGGTGAAGCGTCCGGGCATGGTGCTGCGGATGGCGCTGCTGTAGTTGCCGGCGCTGTCCAGCAGCGAATGGTCGACAGTCCGCATGTAGCGATCGGCGATCTGGCGGCCATAGCCGGCTTCCAGCTTCCAGTCCTCCGAGAACTGGTGCTTGACCCGTACGCTACCCGTGGTGGCGCGCAGCTCCACGCCGGAATAGGGCTGGCCGAAGCCCACCTTCCGGGCGCTGGGGCACCCGGCAGCTGGTTGTCGGTCTCGTAGTCGAACGAGGTGGGGTAGCCGTACTTGTCGTAATCGTAGCGGCTGCCGTTCAGTTCCACCACTGTGGCCGGTGTCAGGTGAAAGTCCAGTGCAACGGCGCCCAGCTGGCGATCCAGGTCGCTGTGCTTCACGTAGCCGGTGCCCTTTTCCTTCATCAGGTTCACGCGGTAGCCGATGGCGCCACTGGGCCCGATGCGGTCTCCCAGATCGGCATGCACCTTGAAGGCGCTGCGATTGCGATAGCCGAATGTCAGTTCACGCAGCGGCGTGTCGGTGGGGCGCTTCTGAATGAAGTTGAAGCTGCCTGCCGGATTGGCAGGGCCATAGAGGGCGCCCGACAGGCCGTTGATGACCTCCACGCGCTCCAGCATCTCCATCGGGTAGGCGGTGGTGCCGCTGATGTTGAGATCGTCCATGCGGTTGTTGGACACCACATCACCTTCCATGCCACGCGATTGCGGCCTGCCGATTTCCATGCCGCCGCGCGCTTCCATCTGCGTGGAGGGCATGTACTTCAGCAGCTCGTACAGATTGGCGGCGTGCTGGTTGCGGATGATCGAGCTGTCGATCACGTTGACCGAATAGGGCAGATCCTGCAGCTTGCGGCTGCCCAGCGGACCGACGCTGGCGCTGTTGACGGTGAAGCCACTGTCGGTCTTCTGACGGTCGGTGGCAATGATCTCGGGCAAGGTGCCGGGCGTGGCTCGGTCAGCAGACGGCAGCAGGGGGGCCTGTTGCGTGTCGTCGGCCGCCTGGGCTGGCTGGCCTGCCAGCGCAGCCAACGCGCAGGCAACAGCGCTGACCAGGAGGAGGGGCGAGGAACGCCGGAGGGAGAGGGTCCGTTCTGCCGGGCTGCGGAAAAGCTCGGCGTGATGGGCATCTGTGCGAATGGTCTGAGCGTGCATGACAGTACCGTTATTATTTTTGGATACAACGAGCGGGCATGATTTTGCACCGCAAGCTTTGTGAGATCAAGCAAGACCCAGGCAAAGCAAGACCCAGGCAAAGCAAGATTCAGGCTGAGTCTGCGAGATCAGCCAGGATCCGGGCGGAGGGGCGATGTTTCGAGGGTAAGGGCGCGAAAGTGCCGAGCCTGTTTGAAGCATGAAAAAAGCCGGCACAGGCATGAACCTGTGCCGGCCTGTCTGCCGGAGGCGAGGAGGAAGGCTGTCAGCCTGCCGCCTGGCCGGGCCGTGTGTGGTTCACGGGGGCAGGCAGGGCCTTGGGCGATGCCTTGGTACCTTTCTTGCCCTTGCGTGTGGAACCCGGCACCGCCTGCAGGCCGCCGCGCAGGGCGTTGAGCAGGATGGCGATGGTGCTGCCGTTGTGCAGGACCGAGGTGGCGATGGGGCTGAGCTTGCCGGTGGCGGCACCCGCCAGGATGGCGGTATTGGCGCCGACGATGAGCTTGAAGTTGGTGTCGATCTGCTTCATCGTGCGGTTGGCAATGGCCTTGGCATCGGCCACGCGGGCGATGTCGTCTTCCAGCAGCGCGATGTCGGAGGTCAGCCGTGCCAGGTCGGCGCCTCGCTGCATGGCGATGCCGACGTGTGCGCCGGCCAGGGCCGGGGCGTCGTTCATGCCGTCACCCACGAAGGCGATCTTCGCGCCGCTTTCGGTCAGCTCATGCAGGATGCGTGCCTTGTCTTCGGGCAGCAGCTGGGCATGGTAGGCATCCAGGCCCAGTTCACGGGCCAGCTCGGCAGCACGGACTTCATGGTCGCCCGTCAGCATCAGGATGCGCTTGACACCCAGGGTACGCAGACGCTTGAGCGTCTCGGCGGTGTTGGTGCGCAAGCTGTCCTTCAGGGCGATGATGCCCAGCAGCTTGCCGCCCAGGCCGATGTAGAGCGGGGTCTTGCCTTCGGCCTGCAGGCGCTCGATGTCCTCCTCGTGGGCTCCCATGTCAATGGACTCGTGCTCTTCGAGGAAGTGGCGCGAGCCGACCACGACACGCTTGCCCTGGATGACGCTGGCCACGCCGTGGGCGGCGATGAAGTCGACATCCTCGTGCGGGAAGTGGCGGTTGCTGTGCCGGCGGGCCGCTTCGACCACGGCATGAGCCAGCGGGTGGAAGTAGTGCTCTTCCACCGAGGCGGCCAGGTCGAGCACGTCGGTGGGGTCGAACTCGGGGTCGAAGGCCAGCACGTCGGTAACGACCAGGGTGCCCGTGGTGAGGGTGCCGGTCTTGTCGAAGACGAAGGTGTCGGCCTGGGAGAGGCGCTCCAGCGCGTCGCCGCCCTTGAACAGCACGCCGTCGCGGCCGGCGGTGTACATGGCGGACTTGAAGGCGACCGGGGTGGAGAGCTTGAGCGCGCAGGCGTAGTCGGCCTGCAGCACGGCGGCAGCCCGCTTCCAGTTGCGCGACACCAGCCAGGTGCTGCCGGCCAGGCCCAGGATCCAGGGCACCAGCTTGTCGGCCAGACGGTCAGCGGTGAGCTGGGTGCCACTCTTGACCTGCAGGGCGTGCTGGACGTAGTTGGCGATGCGGGCACTGGCCGTGCCGGTACCGACATGCTCGGCGTAGATGCGGATGCGGCCTTCCTCAATGACGGTGCCGCAGAGCACGCTGTCGCCCCGCTGGCGCAGCGCCGGCACGCTCTCGCCGGTCATGCTGGCCTCGTTGACGGTGGCCTCGCCGCTCAGCACGGTGCCATCGACAGGAATGACGGCGCCAGCCGCACAGATGACCGTGTCGCCGACCACCACCTGGGCGGCATCGATCTGCAGCTCCTCGCCGTTACGCTCGACCCAGACCGTGTCGGCATCGGGATGCAGCAGATGCTTGAGCAGGTCGTCGGAGCGGCGTGCAATGGACTCTTCCAGATACTCGCCCAGCGCCAGCATGAAGAGCGTGGCGTTGGCGGCCATCTGGTCGCCGCTGGCGGTGGAAATGGCCACGGCCAGCGCTTCCAGCACGTGGTTGTTGAGCCCTTCCTTGAGCAGATCCTCGATGGCGTCCTTGTACAGCGGCAGCGAGACGGCCAGCGTGGCCGGTTTTGCCAGCGGCTGGGGCACCTTGTTGGTGGTCAGCAGCAGCAGCGCGCTGGCCAGCAGGTCACCGCCGGTGGACAGCACGTTCTCGCCGGCCTTGCGCTTCTCGCAGCTGGCGGCCTGAACGGCGGCGCCGCTGGCGCCGGTGCAGACAGAGGCTGGAATGTGCGAGAGCACGCGCTGCAGCTTGGGGATGCTGGTCTTCTTGCCGTCGAACTGGATGGCGATGGAACGTGCTGCCGGGTTCAGGCGCACACCCGTGACACCGGGCTGGTCACGTACCACGCGCTCCAGTGCCTGGGGCGCCAGCTTGGCGCAGCCCTTGGGCAGCGTGTAGCGATAGCGGACTCGGCCGTGCGACTGGTGAGCCACATCGAGCGTCTCGAACAGCAGGGGGGCTGCGGCGTTGGAGGAAGAAGGGCGCCCTTTGGCGTCCGGCTGTTGTTCCAGGGGCATGACGTGCAATGAGTGCGTGGATGGCAAGGCGTGTGGTGGGAACCGAAAGACCGGCTGGACCGGTGCATCCGACGGGTCATGGCACCGGCTGCCCCGGGGGACAGGCCGGGCCTGGGCTGGATCAGTCCTCGGTGTTTTCCTGCTCGGCCGCGACTTCGGCCTTCAGGTCGGCGATCTGCTCCTTGAACTCCTCGACGCTGCCAGCCACACCGGCGTAGAGCTTCATGCCCATGCGGATGAGCTTGGCACGCTTCTCGGGATCACCCAGCACGTAGGCGGCAGCGCCACCCAGCAGCAGACCCAGGATGAACTGTTCGGTCTGACGGTTGCCACCGAACAGGCCCGACAGCCCCAGGCTTTGCCAGGCGCTGTGACCGTTGGCCTGAGTGGCATTGGGGAAGGCGCCATTGAAGTTGGCGTTGGGCGTGTTGGCGTTCTGCGGGAAACCGTTGAAACCCTGTCCGTTGAAACCTTGAGCATTGAAGCCCTGGGCGTTGAAACCCTGGCCGTTGAACCCCTGGCCGTTGAACCCCTGAGCATTGAAGCCCTGGCCATTGAAGCCCTGGCCATTGAAGCCCTGGCCATTGAAGCCCTGAGCGTTGAAACCTTGCGGGTTGAAGGCGTTGCCGTAGGCAGCCTGGTTGAAACCGGCATTGCCGTAGCCGTTGTCGAAGCCCTGGTCGGCGTAAGCCTGGGTGTCGTTGGAATCCTGTTCCTGGTTGCCGTTGTTCCAGGTGTTGAATTGGTCGTTGCGGTTCGGATACTTCTGATTTTTCTTGGCCATTTCAGTTCTCCGTCATGGACAAAGCGTGTGTTCGGGGAACAGGAGCCACCCGGGGTCCGAGCGAGAGGGTGTGTGGGCGGATCCTGGAAATCAATGTGGGCGTGTCGGGGTCAGGCCTCGTCACGCGGGGTGTGTGCCATCTGGATGTAGCGGGGGGACGCGTCTTCCTGGCTGTCCTGGGCGTCATCGACGAGGTTGTCCACTTCAATGACTTCCTGACGGGCAGGGCGGTCGGCCAGCCAGCGTTCGGCCGCGAGCACGACGGCAGCACCGGCTGCAGCCGTGAGCAGGGCTGCGCCCGGCCGGGACTGGCGTAGGGCGCGGGCAGCCGCAGTACCGGCCGAGAGCGCGGCACCCCCCTGCAGGGCCATGCGCACGGCGCGGCGGTCAAGGCGCTTGCCGGCCGGCTTGCCGTCGGCGTTGCGGGCACGCTCGGCGCGCTCCTGCAGTGTGACCAGCAGGCCCGTGGTGATGCAGCCCTTGAAGAAGTCTTCCACGGCGGTGCTGCCCAGCGTCAGGGGCGGGTTGCCGGGCCGCAGCGAGGGGAAGGCCTGTGCGCCCAGATTGCGCAACGTGGCGGGCACGTTGGCAGCAAGGCCGGACCCCTGGGGCGTACGCGCCGGGGTGGGCAGGTTGGTATCGAAAGTGGAACCGGAACGGTTGAATGGGGTTCTCATGAAAGGTCAGTGCTGGCGAAGGGGTCAGTGCTGGCCGGCGTCGTCATCCGCCTTGGATGTCGAAGGGGTCGCGGAGGCATGTTCGGTCTTGGCCGTCTGAGGGCGCTTGCGGGGGCGACGGCGCGGTGCCGGCGTCTCCTCGGAAGCTTCGCGCGCCGTGGTGGTGCGACGGTTGCTCTTGGGGCTCGCGCCGCCCGTCTGCGAGGTGCTGGCGCTGCGCGCGGCACGTCTGCGAGTGCCTGTTGCGCTGCGACTGGCCTTCTTCGGTGCCGGAGCCTCCTCGTGCGGCGCGGGCAGCAGCAGGGCACTGGCGTCCTCGTAGGCGCTGTCGGCGTCGTCGGGGTGGGTCGCGCGGCGATGCAGCTTGTCGGCCACCTTGCGGCGCATCTCGGCGCTGGTCTCGCGTACGGTGTCCAGACCGTCGCTGGCTTTCTGTTTCAGCGTGCCGCCAGCCTGACGGATCTGGCTGCCGGCCTTCTTGAGGCCTTGCTGAACGGTCTTGCTGCGTGCAAGCTGGGTGGCGGCGGCGCCCGCGGCGGCGCCGATGATCAGGGGCAGGATGGGAAGCATGGTTCAGTTCTCCGGGTCATGGGAGGGAGACCAGGCGGCATCGGGGGAATTGTCCGTTTCGTCCGGATGGTCGGAAGGCGTGGCCTGGCCACTGCAGTCGCAGGCGGCAGCGCAGGCGGCACGCTGTTCACGCAGGATGCGGGCGTGGCGCCCACCCTGCACGGCCAGGCTGCCGACGACGGCGCCCGCCACCAGCATGGGATGGGCGGCGCGCAGCACGGTGCCTGTGAAGCCCAGCACACCCCCTTGGCGGGTGAGCAGGGCGAAGAACGCTTCCATGGCATCACCGATGAGGCCGTGGCTGACATGGGCCTGGGCCGGGTCGATGCCCTGGGCAGCATGCAGGCGCTCACGGTCGACGGCAGCCTGCCACGCACGCTGCAGCGCGGGCAGGTCACGGGTGAGCAGGTCGGACTGCAGACGTTCGAACTCGCGACGTAGCGTGGGATCAGGGGTGAGGGTGACCAGCTGCTGGTAGACGCCGGCGCTGCCGAACGTGCCCTGCATGGCGCGCTCCAGGGTTTCACGCCAGCCGGTGACAAGGGGCTCCGGGGTGGGCGCGGACAGGACCGGGAGCGGAACACCGAACTGCTGGTACAGGTTGCCCAGCAGCGTGATGCGCTGGGCGGTGCTGTCGAGCAGGGTCTGCAGCGGCGCCTGGTTGCCATGGGCGGCCACGGCCGACGTGTAGAAGACCCAGGAGGCCTGCTGTTCCTGCAGGGCGACAGCGAGGATCTGGCCGGGGCCGCCGAAGGCCAGGTCAGGGCGCGGCATGGCGAAGTTGTTCATGGGCTTCATCCAGAATGGTTCGCAGGGTCTGCGCCGCGGGCGTGTCGGCATTGGCCAGCAGATCGGGCCAGGCGGCATTCGGGATCACGGCGGGATCGTATTCGATGGTGCAGGAGCGTGCCAGCAGGTTCCAGCTGATGTTCTTCACACCCCGGATGCGGCGCAGGGCCGTGGTGATGGCCTCCGAACGGCCTTCGGGCCCCTCGAAGCTGACACCGTTGAGAGCGCCCTTGCCCAGTTTGAGGCGCAGGCGCCCAGGCACCTGATGGGCGATGGTGAGCCAGGGACGGAAATGCGCGAGCACGACGCCCGGCGGCGTCTGCGGCGTAAAGGTGACGGGGGTATCGGCAGCCATGTGATGTGCAGTTACGGACAGCGGCCGCAAGGATACGGAAAGGCGGACCACCATGGTCGGAATTGTGCCTGATTTCTTGCGAACGTGCAGTCTTTCTTTGTTAATTTGCCGTGATGACGCCCGCTTCATTTCATACATGCAGTCGCCGACGCATTCGCATTTTCATGCACTTCTGAAAATCATTGAAACAACGATAAAACGTAGGCGAAGGCGACAGAAAATGGCACGCGGCATGGTGTGCCGGATCATCATTTCCGACATGGAAAGACCATGTCTTAGGGCTGACACCGGCCGACCGCTTCGGCCGGCCGGAGAAAACGAAGGGAGGGTCAGAGTCCCTCGGGGCGGACATAGCCCGGGAAGTGCTGATCCAGGGCCTGGCGGAAGGCCTCGGAGCGAAAGGCCTTCTTCAGGTCCTGGGCCCAGGGGGCGTTCTCGTCGGCCCGGCGTACGGCCACCACCTGCTGGTAGGCCACCGGGGGTTTCTCCAGGGTCAGCGCACGGGTGAAGTCCAGGCCGGCAGCCGTGGCATAGTTGCCGGGCACGATGGCCAGCGTGGCATCACCCAAGGTGCGGGGCAGCTGGGCGGCTTCCACCGGCACGAAGTGCAGCTTCCTGGGGTTCTCGGCCACGTCCCGGGTGCCCACGCGCAGCGGGTCGATGCCGGTCTTCAGCGTGATGAGACCCTGCTGGGCCAGAAGCTGCAGGGCACGTGCCAGGTTGGCGGGGTCGTTGGGCAGCGTCACGCTGTCCCCTTCCTTCACGTCGGAAAACTTGCCCACCCGTTCCGAGTAGATGCCCATGGGGGCTGTAGTGCTGGGTACCAGCGCCACGAGGTCCAGCTTGCGGTCCTCGGCAAAACGCTTCAGGTAGGTGATGTGCTGGAACAGGTTGGCGTCAAGCGAGCCTTCGGCCAGTGCCAGATTAGGCTGGATGTAGTCGTTGAACTCGATCAGTTTGACGGTGTAGCCGTCTTTCTCCAGCTGGGGCACGACGGCCTTCTTCAGCACGTCGTAGTTGTAGCCGGCCGTGGCGCCCAGTACCAGATGCGTGTGGGCGGGATCGGCGGCCTGGACGTGCCCGATCGGGAGCAGCAGGGTGGCCGATGCGATGACGGCGGACAGTGCAGAGCCGACGAAGCGACGGCGGGAACGGGTTTGCATGACGTATTCTCCAGGAAAATGATTTGGTCCCGGCGATATTAGCGCCAGCCTGCGGTGGCGAATCCTCGGGGAGGCTCCTTATGCGGCATGCGCATATCGTCATGCGTTTTCTGCCATGGCATGCGGGGCATTGCCCGGCATGCCATGGATGTCGCACGTCAGAGGATGGCCGTCAGGAAGGTGATGCCGCCCAGGATGAAGCCCGGAGCGTTGGAGATGGTGACGGGCCAGTCACGCCCTTTCTTGAAGAGGGCGTAGATGACCCAGAGCAGGCCGTTGACGCAGGCCACGGCCGGCTGGATGGGGGTGCCCTTCTGGCCGGCCAGGTTCATCTGGATCTGCGGCAGGTAGGCCACGTACATGCCAATGGCGGTGATGGTGGCGATGATGCCCAGGATGCTGGCTGCTTTTGCAGAGAGTTTCATGGTGGCGTCCGTCCCTCAGAGTGCAGTCCAGAAGGTGATGAGGCCCAGCACGATGCCGGGTGCGTTGGCCAGCGCCACCGGGATGTCGCGCTGCGGCTTGAAGAGCGCATAGATCACCCACAGGGTGCAGTTGATGGCGGCCACCAGCGGCTGCAGGGCGCTGCCTTTCTGTCCGGCCAGGTTCATCTGGATCTGGGGAATGTAGGAGACGTACATCGAGACTGCCGTGATCGTGGCGATGGTGGCCAGGACCTGGGTCTGCCGATCGGTCAGTTGCATGGGGAGGGTTCCGGGGGAGAGGGGAGGACGGTGCCTGTCTGTCAGGCGTTTCGGCCTGTGACACACAGTCATCAATATAACCTCACAGTAGGCAAGGCAGTGCGCTTGACCCTGACGCGTTGCGTGGTGGATGGAAATCATTGGCCGGGATGATGGACCGACGTTCAATGGCCCGATTCGTGAAACCGTGCTGACAGAGAGGGGCTGGAGGGAAGGATTGTGTCGCCGGCCATGAGACACGCCAGGGAGCACGTGCAGAGGGCATGTGCAGAGGGCATGTGCAGAGGGCATGTGCAGAGGGCATGTGCAGAGGGCACGCGCCGCGTTGAGGAGCCGTCCTTGGCGTCAAAAGCGGGGCATATCTGAAAATCTCATGATCGGACGGCTCGCTTCATCGTTTTTCGCATATGCAAGCGCCTAGAATCCGCGGCATGGATTGGTCCTATGTGCAGGAAATCATCCCGCGCTTTGTCCAGGCGGCACTGGTGACGCTGAGGCTCTCGGCCTGGGGCGTGAGCCTGTCGTTGCTGCTGGGCCTGGCCGTGGCGCTTGTCACCAGCTACCGGGTGCGTCCCTTCGACAGCCTGGCGCGGGCCTACATCGAGCTGTCGCGCAACACGCCGCTGCTCATCCAGCTCTTCTTCCTGTATTACGGGCTGCCCAAGATCGGCATTCACTGGGATGGCTTCACCTGCGGGGTGATCGCGCTGACCTTCCTGGGCGGCAGCTACATGGCCGAGGCACTGCGTGCCGGCCTGCAGGCGGTGCCGCGCGGACAGGTGGAGTCGGCGCGCGCCATCGGGCTCAAGCGGGCCCAGGTGCTGTGGCATGTGGTGCTGCCGCAGGCACTGGCCATTGCGCTGCCGGCACTGACGGCCAACGCGCTCTTCCTGGTGAAGGAAACCTCGGTGATCAATGCGGTGTCGGTGGCCGAGCTGCTGTTCGTCACCAAGGACATCATCGGCACCGACTACATGACCAACGAGGCGCTCTTCATGCTGCTGGTGTCGTACCTGGTGCTGCTGCTGCCGCTGTCGTGGCTGGCGGCATGGGTGGAGAAACGGATGCGGAGGGCGGAATATGGCGGCGCTTGAGGTGCTGCTCTCGGGCCAGAACGCGCCGCGGCTGCTGCACGGACTGTGGCTGACGCTCTACATCTCGGTGATCTCGGTGGCGGCCTCGGCGCTGCTGGGTACGGGGCTGGGTCTGCTGATGCGCAGCGGAAGTGCTGCGGTGCGTGCCGGTTGCCGCCTGTACCTGGAGACGATCCGGATCGTGCCGATCCTGGTGTGGCTGTTCGTGCTGTACTTCGGGCTGCCCACCTGGACGGGCTGGCACGTGGATGCCCTGTGGGTGTGTGTGGGCGTGTTCTCGCTGTGGGGCACGGCCGAGATGGGAGACCTGGTGCGCGGAGCGCTCTCGTCGCTGCCGCCGCATCAGCGCACGTCGGCACTGGCCCTGGGCCTCACGCGGGCGCAGGTGTTCCGGTACGTCGAGGCGCCGCAGGCGCTGCGCCGGGTGCTGCCGGGGGCCATCAACCTGTTCACGCGGATGGTCAAGACCACCTCGCTGGCGGCACTGATCAGCGTGATGGAAGTGGTGAAGGTGGGGCAACAGATCATCGAGCGTTCGCAGATGATCGAGCCGAAGGTGCCCATGGCCTCGTTCTGGATCTACGGGTTGATCTTCCTGCTGTATTTCCTGGTGTGCTGGCCGCTGTCATGGTGGGCAGCGCGACTGGAGCGACGCTGGGCGGCATGACAGGGTGAGGACGGATACAACGCACCGGGCGCCGCGGGTGGGACGCATGGCCCGGTGCATGACGCGCAAGGTCAGGATCCGGAGAACGTGAATCAAGGGGCGCAGGAACGGGACGGGAGAACGTGAAGGATGAGGCACGAGGAAGAAACGCATCGCACCACGCAGGGCAATGAGTCCGTGGGCGATGAGTCCGGTGAGGCACTGCTGACGCTGCGTGGCGTGCAAAAGCGCTATGGCGATGTCGTGGCGCTGCATGGCGTCGATCTGACGTTGCACCGGGGCGAGGTGGTGGTGATCCTGGGGCCGTCGGGCTGCGGCAAGAGCACGCTGCTGCGAACCATCAACGGCCTGGAACCGATCCAGGGCGGCGAGATCAGCATGGCGGGCGTGGGCGTGTTCGGTCGTGACGTGTCGTGGGATCAGGTGCGTCAGAAGGTGGGCATGGTTTTCCAGAGCTATGAACTCTTTGCCCACATGAACGTCATCGACAACATCCTGCTGGGGCCGCTGAAGGTGCAGAAGCGTGAGCGTGCCGAAGCCGAGGCGGAGGCAGACCGACTGCTGGAGCGGGTGGGGCTGCTGGCACGCAAGCAGGCCTGGCCGCGCGAGCTGTCGGGGGGTCAGAAGCAGCGCATCGCCATCGTGCGGGCACTGTGCATGAATCCGGAAGTGATCCTGCTCGACGAGATCACGGCAGCGCTGGATCCGGAGATGGTGCGCGAGGTGCTGGACGTGGTGCTGGAGCTGGCGCGCGAGGGCATGAGCATGATCATCGTCACCCACGAGATGGGCTTTGCCGAAAAGGTGGCAGACCGGATCGTGTTCATGGACCAGGGGCGGATCAACGAGGAAGGAGCACCCGCCGCATTCTTTGCCCGGCCACAGACCGAACGGGCCCGGGTGTTCCTGAACGGGCTGGACTATTGAGGAAGATAAGGCCGACGCCGAAGGCAGATGGCTGACGGTGTGTGGCGTGCTGAGTGCGGGTGTGTGGCGATCTGACGTTCGACACTCTGGCGATGTTCTGGCTCTGAAAGGGGCATGGACGATGGATGTTGTGGGGCACGGGCGGACAGCGTCGTGCCTCAGGTTTGAGTAGCAAGGGCGGTCTGAACCGTGCTGCGAGTCTGAGTGGTAAGTATCCGAAACAACCTGGAAAGGAAAGACATCATGAATTTTGCGTTCAAGCCGGTACTGATGGCTGCCCTGCTGGCGGCCGGTGTGGTGAGTGGCAGTCATGCGATGGCGGCTGATGACGGGCTGGCACGGATCAAGGCCAGCGACCGTATCCGCATCGGCGTGTTCGGCGACAAGCCGCCCTTTGGCTACATCGACAGCGAAGGCAAGAGCCAGGGCTTCGACGTGGAGATTGCCAAGGACTTTGCCAAGGATCTGCTGGGCAGCCCCGACAAGGTGGAATACGTGATCACCGAGGCGGCCAACCGGGTCGAGTACCTGAAATCCGGCAAGGTGGACATCATTCTGGCCAACTTCACGCAGACGAAGGAACGTGCCCGCGTGGTGGATTTCGCCGCGCCCTACATGAAGGTGTCGCTGGGTGTGGTCTCGCCCACCAAGGCGCCCATCAAGTCGGTGGATGAACTGGAAGGCAAGACGCTGCTGGTGAACAAGGGCACCACGGCCGATGCGTATTTCAGCAAGAAGTATCCGGATATTTCGCTGCTGAAATATGACCAGAACACCGAGACCTTCGATGCGCTGAAGGATGGTCGCGGCGCAGCGCTGGCGCACGACAACGCACTGCTGTGGGCCTGGGCCAAGGAAAATCCGGGCTATGAAGTCGCCATCGGTCAGCTGGGTGAGCCGGAATTCATCGCCCCGGCGGTGAAGAAAGGTGATGACGCCCTGCGCGCCTGGATCGACCAGGAAGTGGCCAAGCTCAAGCAGGACGGCCGCCTGAAGGCCGCCTACGAGAAGACCCTGCGCCCGGTCTACGGTGACAAGGTCCCGGCCGAGCAGCTGCTGGCGGAGTGAGGGCTGGCTGGCGCTTGGCGGCGTGTCAGGCTACTGAGCAGGCACTGCTTGATCAGCGTCTGCTCATGGTGTCTGGTAGCCAGTATCAGGCCATCCTGGACATGCTGGGCCGTCCGGAACAGGATAACCCGGGGTTGGCCGACCTGTTTTCCCGGCCGCCGGTCTGGGACGCTCAATGAAGCGGGGGCGCCACATCCATTGGCAGCCCATCATCAGGTGTGGAACTGCGATTGAAGCCGGTTGGCGCTGCTGGATTGATATCGATGTTCGGTGCAGACGCCAGGCAAATCCTGAGTCGGCAGACAAGCCCTTGAACCCTCAGGGCTGAGGATCAGCCGGCGACGTGAGGCTGGCACGGATGGCCGCCAATCCGGCCATCGCAAAGCGATGCAGGTGGTCGACCAGCACCTCGGGCTGCATGTGTCGCAGCTCATGCAATGGTCCCGGCAGTTCTCGCCGGGCGATCAGCATCATGATGCAGGGGGCGCCAACGCTGAACATGCAGCGTGTGACGACCGGGTCGTCGGCGTCGATGCCGATGATCTCGGCCACCAGCTGGCGCACCAGCGACAGCTTGGGGGCGCTCTCGGTCTGGAACAGCACCTGCAGGTGCGAGGAAGGGGCCATCACCTCGGCGGCCAGCAGGCCCAGGTGCCAGTTGGTCTGCGCGCTGGTGGCCTGGCTGACCAGCTGGGTCATCAGGATGCGAAGCCTTTCGGACGCCGGCAGCGGTGCATGCACGAGCTGGCTGAGTGCGTCGACGGTGAAGAGCCGCCGGTGGGCCTCGATCAGTGTGGCCTGGTAGAGGCCGCTGCGGCTGCCAAAGTGATAGTTGATGGAGGCCAGGTCCACACCCGCGTGGGCCGCCACCGCCTTGCTGGTGGTCTCGGCAAAGCCCCGACTGCCGAACAGCTCGCCTGCGGCCTGCAGGATGCGGGCGCGGGTGGCTTCGCCGTCGGTACGGGAGGCGCGGGCACTGGCGGGGTTGGGGATCATGGGCGCATTGTTCCTGATTTGCGGCGCTCTGGCCATCCTGTGCCATCCCGGGTGCGCCAGACCGCAGAGGCGGAACCCCTCGATGGCATGGACAGCATCCACTTGACGTCTCCATAGGGACAATTTCAATTCAATTTAATTTTAAGATAAGATGGGTTCCACGAGATGGCCTACTGTCCGTCCGGGGATGCGCTCATGAAGAAACCCATCGTGATGATCGTGCTGCTGGCCGCCGTGGCGGCGTGCTGGTACGGATGGCAGCACTGGCGTCCGCAGGGGCAGGATGCCGGCGTTTTCTACGGCAATATCGACGTGCGACAGGTGTCGCTGGCCTTCGAGGGCAGCGGGCGCGTGGCACGGGTGGGTGTGGAGGAAGGCGACCGGGTGCAGCCGGGCCAGGTGCTGGCGGTGCTGGATACGCGCACGCTGGCACTGCAGGCGGATCAGGCGGCGGCCCAGCTGCGGGCGCAGGAAGAGAACCTGCGGCGGCTGAAGAACGGTGCGCGGCCGGCCGAGATTGCCCAGGCACGTAGCCGGTTGGCGGCTGCCCGGGCGGATGCCCAGCGTGCCCGCCGTGAGCAGGCGCGGCTGGAGCGGATTGCGACAGCCAGTGCCGGCGCGGTGAGCGTGCAGGATGTGGACCGGGCGCGCAGTGCGGCCCGGGTGGCGCAGGCCGCCGTGAAGGAGCGACAGGATGCGCTGGCACTGGTGCAGGAGGGCGCACGCCGCGAGGAGATCGATGCGGCCGATGCCCAGGTGGCGGCGGCACGTGCCCAGCTGGCCCTGCTGCGCCACCAGCTGGACCAGGGGGAACTGCGGGCGCCCGTGAAGGCCGTCGTGCGTTCGCGCCTGCTGGAGCCGGGCGACATGGCGTCGCCGCAGCGCCCGGTTCTGGCGCTGGCGGTGACCACTCCCAAATGGGCGCGCATCTACGTGGATGAGTCCAGCTTGGGACAGGTGAAGCCCGGGCAGGTGGCGCAGCTCAGCGTCGATTCGATGCCGGGACGGACGCTGGCCGGCAGGGTCGGCTACATCTCGTCGGTGGCCGAGTTCACGCCCAAGTCGGTGCAGACCGAGGTGCTGCGCACCAGCCTGGTGTACGAGGTGCGGGTGCTGGTGGATGACCCCGATGATGCGTTGCGGCTGGGGCAGCCGGTGACGGTGCGGCTGAAGTCAGGCACTGCGGACCGGAACCATGAGGCCGGATGAATCCGTGGTTCGCGCCGAGGGCCTGACGCGGCGCTTCACGGGTCCGGATGGGCGTCCGCAGGTGGCGCTGGATCGGGTGTCGCTGTCGGTGCCCCGGGGGCAGCTCACGGCCCTGGTGGGGCCGGACGGCGCGGGCAAGACCACGCTGATGCGGATGATGGCCGGACTGCTGGCACCGGAGGAGGGCAGTCTTCACGTGCTGGGGCTGGATGTGACCCGCAACGCCCAGGAGGTCCAGGACCGCATCAGCTACATGCCTCAGCGCTTTGGCCTGTATGAGGATCTGAGCGTGCAGGAGAACCTGGACCTGTACGCTGATCTGCATGGCGTGCCGCAGGCGGTGCGCCGCGAACGCTTTGCCCGGCTGATGGCGATGACGGATCTGGCGCGCTTCACGGCGCGTCCCGCCGGCAAGCTTTCGGGTGGCATGAAACAGAAACTGGGCCTGGCCTGTACCCTGGTGCGATCGCCCGAACTGCTGCTGCTGGATGAGCCCAGCGTGGGGGTGGATCCGCTTTCGCGTCGTGATCTGTGGGAGATCCTGCTGCAGCTGGTGCGGGATGAGCAGCTGAGCGTGGTGGTGAGTACCGCCTACATGGACGAGGCCGAACGCTGTACGCACGTTCACGTGATGAACGCCGGTCACGTACTGGCCAACGGCACGCCGCAGGCGTTGGCGCAGCGGGCGCAGGGCCTTACCTTCGTAGCGACGCCGCCGGTTGGCATGGCGGCGCGCATGCTGCAGGCGCGGCTGCTGGATGCGGTGTCCACCGTGGTGGATGCCGTGCCTCGCGGTGGACAGGTACGCTTCATCCGTCGGCCGGATGTTGATGAAGCGGCATTGCGGCCGTTGCTGGAGGACGTGGAGGTGCATCCCCGACCAGCCGAGCTGGAGGATGCCTTCATGCTGATGCTGCGCCAGCACGCAGAGGCGGCCGGTGGGCGGTCGTCTTCGGAAGGGCCGCCTGCGGCCGGAGCAGATCGCACCCTGCACGGATCGTGGAACGATGCTCTGACGGTCCCAGGGAAAAAGCTGCCAGCTCCTGTGAAGCAGCTGGATCGGTCCGTGGCATCTCCGCCCCCGAATGAGGGGGCAGGGGCGTCCCACTGGGCAGCGTCCGGCGTGCCCACGGACTCATCAACCGCTTCATCGGTGGCAGACCACGCTGAACCCGTCATCGTGGTGCGCGATCTGGTGCGCCGCTTCGGTGACTTCACGGCGGTGGCCAGCACCTCGTTCGAGGTGCGGCGGGGCGAGATCTTCGGCTTGCTGGGGCCCAACGGGGCCGGCAAGACCACCACGTTCCGGATGCTGTGCGGATTGTTGCCGGCCACCAGCGGCTCGCTGCAGGTGGCGGGCGCGAACCTGCGGGTGGCACCGGCGCGGGCACGGGCCCGCATCGGCTATGTGGCGCAGAAGTTCTCGCTCTATGCCACGCTGACCGTGTGCGAGAACCTGGCGTTCTATGGCGCGGCCTATGGCCTGCACGGCCGCCAGCTCGCCGAGCGGATGCAGGCCATGCTGCAGCGCTTCGATCTGGATCCGGAGGCCGAAAGCGGTCTGCTGCCGGCCGGCTATCGCCAGCGTCTGGCCATGGCGGCAGGGCTCATTCATGCGCCCGATATCCTGTTCCTGGATGAGCCCACCAGCGGCATCGACCCGCTGGCGCGACGTGCGTTCTGGCGCACCATCACGGCGCTGTCGGCGCAGGGCGTGACGATCGTCATCACCACGCACTTCATGGAAGAGGCCGAATACTGTGACCGCATTGCCATCCAGGATGCGGGACGGATGCTGGCGCTGGGCACGCCGCACGAGGTGCGCGAGCTGGCGGGCGGGGCGGGCAGTGACATGAACGAAGCGTTCATCGCCATTGTCGAGCAGGGACGCCGGGAGGCTGTGACATGACCAGGATCGCTATCGTGAATCTGTCAGTCAGGCGAATGACATCCGGGCTGGGTGCCCGCCTGCGGGCAAGGAAGTGCGCCATCCTGTTTGACACTCACCCTCGGTACCCTGTTGTTGACCTGTGGACGCAGGAGAGCTGTTCATGAAGGCGACGGGTTTCTGGCACCGGTTGTGGGCACTCGTGAAGAAGGAGTTCCATCAGATGCTGCGTGACCGCAGCAATTTGCTGGTGGGGCTGGCGCTGCCGGTGACACTGATCCTGCTGTTCGGCTACGGCATGTCCTTCGACGTGAAGGACGTGCGGGTGGCGATGGTGCTGGAAGATGCGTCACCCCGGGTGCAGCAGGTGCTGGCCGGACTGCGTGGATCCACCTACATGGAGTCGCGCTGGGCAGGCAGCATGCCCGAGGCCGAGCAATGGTTGCGCCGGCACGAGGTGGAGGCCATCCTGCGGGTGCCATCGGACTTTTCCGGGCGGCTGCAGACCGGCGACGCGACGGTGCAGCTGGTGGTCAATGGCAGTGAATCCACGTCGGCCGCCACCATCGAGTCCTACGTGAATGGCGTGCTGGCGCTCTGGGCGCAGAAGGAGGCGGATCGGGCTGGCCCGGCTGGTCAGACCCTGGCGGCGGGCAGCGTGCAGGTGCAGCAGCGGCTGTGGTTCAACGAGGCCGGCGAGAGCACCTGGTTCCTGGTGCCGGGACTGCTGGTACTGGTGCTCACGCTGATCGGGGCCTTTCTCACCTCGCTGCTCATTGCCCGTGAATGGGAGCGCGGCACGATGGAGTCGCTCTTCGTGACGCCGGTGCGGCCGCTGGAGATCGTGCTGGCCAAGCTGATTCCCTACGTGGGAGTGGGGCTGGTGGACCTGGCCATGTGCCTGCTGGCGGCGCATTTCCTTTTCGAGGTGCCGATGCGAGGCTCGCTGGGCATGATGGTGCTGGGGGGCACGCTGTACCTGGTGGTGTCGTTGCTGATGGGGCTCTTCATTTCGGGGCGCACGCGCAACCAGTTTCAGGCCAGTCAGGTGGCCCTTCTGGGGAGCCTGCTGCCGTCGATGATGCTTTCGGGTTTTATCTTCGACCTGCGCAACGCACCGGCACTGGTTCAGGTCATCGGGCACCTGCTGCCGGCCACGCACTTCATGGGGCTGACCAAGAGCCTGTTCCTGATGGGCAACCACTGGCCGACCATCGCGCAGGACCTGGTCATTCTGCTGCTGTATGCGGCGCTGCTGCTGTGGGCCACGTTGCGCACGGTAAGAAAACGGCTGGACTGACAGGGCAGGGCGGTGGAGATCCGAACGCAGAGAGAGAAGCGGCAGGTGAAGGCGCGTGTTGTCGATCCTGCCCGGGGGGTATCCGGATGAGGCAGGATGAAATGCATGGGGCGTGGCTGGCCGGATGGCTGCTGGCAGTCCGGCAGGTGCTGGCGCTGATCCGAAAGGAGCTGGTGGCGCTCTTCAAGGAGCCGGCCAATCGCATCATCCTGTTCGTGCCGGCGCTTTTGCAGGCGCTGCTCTATGGCTACGTGGGTACCTACGACCTGCACGACACGCCCTATGCGGTGCTGGATCAGAGCCGCAGCGAGGCCTCGGCCCGGCTGCTGGCCCGCGTCGAGAGCAACGGGCTGTTCCGGCAGGTGGCAACACTGTCCGATGCCCGGCAGATCGCCGACGTGATCGATGAGGGTCGGGCCATGTTCGTCGTGAGCATTCCGGCCGACTTCGCGCCCCGGCTCGCACAGGGACAGACCACGGCGGTGCAGCTCATTCTCGATGGCCGCAATTCGGTGACGGCGGGGCTGGCCTCGGGTTACGTGAGCAGCATTGTGGGCAGCTACAACCAGACGCTGCGGCAGGCGGCGGGGCTTTCCGGCACGGGCGGGGTGAAGATCGAGCGGCGTGCCTGGTTCAATCCGAACCTGGAGTCGCGCTGGTCCCTGATGCCGACGCTGATCGCCTCGCTGAGCCTGATTCAGACGCTGCTGCTGGCGGCGCTGTCGGTGGCGCGCGAGCGCGAGCAGGGCACCTTCGACCAGCTGCTGGTGACGCCGCTCACGCCGATGCAGATCCTGGTGGGCAAGGCGGTGCCGTCGGTGCTGGTGGGCCTTCTTCAGTCGACCATCATCCTGGTGATCATCCGCTTCTGGTTCCAGATCCCGATGGCAGGGTCGATCGTGACGCTGTACCTGGGGCTTCTGGTGTTCACGGTGGCCGCCGTCGGCATGGGGCTGTCGCTGTCGGCGCTGTCGCTGACCATGCAGCAGGCCATGCTCTACACCTTCCTGGTGGTCATGCCGCTGATGATGCTCTCCGGCATGCTCACGCCGGTCCGCAACATGCCCGAGGTGCTGCAGGTGGCCACCTATGCCAATCCGCTGCGCTTCGGCGTGGCCATTGCGCGAGGCGTATACCTGGAAGGGGCCACGTTCGTCGACATCGTGCCGCACCTGGTTCCGCTTGTCGTGATGATCGCGGTGACGTTGCCGCTGGCTGCCTGGCTGTTCCGCCATCGGCTGGGTTGAACCTGCAGACCGATCAGGCTGTCCGCCACTCCCGGGTCAGCGTGGCCACCAGTTGCGCAGCGGGTATCTCGCGGATCATCGGTGCGCCCTGACCGGCCCAGTGAGCGGCATAAGTGTGCTCACCCCGGCGGCTGGCCGCGGCATGGAGCTGCTTGGCGGCATCGTAGGCACGCGGGTAGGCGGCAGGCGGCGGTGCATCCGGTGCTTCGCCGTAGTCGATGAACGAGCTGACAATGCCACGGGCCGGGCGGCCCGAGAGTACACGGGTCAGCCGGGTATGGGCTGCGTCGGCGCTCCTGAGGCGTGCACGGTAGGCTGCGTTGGCGGCGGATTCTGGACAGGCCACGAAGGCGGTGCCCAGCTGCGCGGCAGCGGCGCCCAGCTCCTGCATGGCACGAATGGCGTGGCCGTCCATGATGCCGCCGGCAGCGATGATGGGCAGCCGGGTGTTCAGGACCAGCTGCCTCACCAGCACGGCGGTGCTCAGGTGTTCGTCGGGCGGGAGCGGCACACCGGGCTCGGGATCGAAGCAGCCTCGGTGGCCGCCGGCCTCGATGCCTTGCGCGATGATGGCATCCAGTCCAGCCGTTTCTATCCGACGGGCCTCATCCAGGTTGGTGGCGCTGGCCAGCAGGCAGATGCCGGCTTTCTTCAAGGCCTGCAGCTGGTGGGGCGCTGGCAGCCCGAAATGAAAGCTCACCACCGCCGGACGGGTTTCCAGCAGGACGTCCAGCATCCGGTCATCGTCCATGAAGCTGGGATAGACCTCGACCAGTCGGGTGGGGGGCGCCATGTCCAGACGGGCATAGAGCGGTGCCAGATGGTGCAGCCAGGCCGCATCGCCAGCCGGATCGGGGGCGGGCGTCCGATGGCAGAAAACGTTGACGTTGAAGGGCCGGTCGGTGAGGGCACGGGTGGCCTCGATCATCCGGCGCGCGTCTTCGGGCGAGCTGGCACCCGCGCCCAGACCGCCCAGTCCCCCCGCATTGCTGACGGCAGCCGCCAGTTCCGGCGTGGCCACGCCGGCCATGGGGGCTTGCAGGATGGGCAGGGCCAGGCCCAGGCGTTGCAGCAGGGGATGGAAGCGGTCATGGGTCATGGGTGTGTCTCCTGTGCTGCCGGGTTGCCGGCAGTCGTTGTTGGTTTCCCAGCAGCAGGCCCGCATCGTGGATGGTGCCTGCTGCCGCCGAATATGCCTTTTACCGGCTACGCCTTTTACCGCCGGATGTAGCGATAGCCGATCCAGCCGCCCAGCAGGCCGCCCAGGTGGGCGAAGTGGGCCACGTCCTGTTGCGTGCCGGTCAGGCCGAGCCAGAGTTCCAGCGCCGCGTAGATGGCCACGAAGACACGAGCCGGCAGCGGGATGGGCGGAATCAGCAGCATGACCCGCTCGTGCGGGAAGACCAGGGCATAGGCCAGCAGGATGCCGAAGACGCCGGCCGAGGCACCGATGATGGGGACGCCGTCGGTGGACAGGAGGTCACCGACCAGAATCTGGGCAATGGCGCCGAAGACGATGGCCGACAGATAGGTGATGGCCGTGCGGCGCGGCCCCCAGACCATCTCGATGCGCGAGCCGAACATCCAGACGGCGAACATGTTGAACAGCAGGTGCGTGAAATTGCCATGCAGCACGCTGTAGCTGACGATCTGCCAGGGATGGGTCAGCAGTATGGTCAGGTCAGGCCAGAGCGCGAACCAGACCATCATGTCGTAATAGAAGTTCTGCTGCAGCAGGTAGAAGATGGTGTTGATGAGCAGGACGGCGCGGACAAATGGGGGCACGGCAGGTCTCGATGGGGTGGCGATGGGCCGGCCAGCGGGTGGCCGGGGCCGGAATGGGGGTGAACCAGGGGTTTCAGGTGATTATTGGGGACGATGGCGCTCGTGTTCAAGCGGCCATGCCGGGGCCCGCATCAGACGGGCTCAGGCGTTCGGTGGCTGTTCAGGCGCACGGGTGTGACAAAAGGTGCACGCCAAAGCATCGCCGGGGCCAAGACCGGGCCCCGGCTCGCGGACGTCCAGCGGGTCTCAGGCCTTGCCCAATGACCCGCGGAACAGGTCGCGTGCATGGCCGGTGGAGGGCACGTGACGGACCGGGGATTCGCCCTTTGGCGATGTGCCGGCCCGAAGGGCTGCGGCAGATCCGGACGTGGCGTGCGGGGATGCCTTGTCACTGGTTGCCTCCCCTGAGGGCGCAGGGACAGTCGAAGCAGTGGCCTGTCTGGATGAGACCCCCTTGTTGGCTGCGCCTTTCGATGCCGGAGCCGACTGCTCTGCGGGGCGTCCCGACTTGTCCGCGGCGCTGGCGCCGGGAGCGCCTGTCGTCGTGCGCTGGGCTGGCTTGATCCTGGCGCGGTCCTCGGCCTGCAGTTGGGCTTCCAGCCGGCTGCCGTCGAACAGGTCGTCCAGCGGGGCCGTGTCCGCAAAGATCGGCGACAGGCGGGCCGCCTCGTCGGCATCGCGCTGGGCGTGGCGCTCAAGCTGCTGCAGCGCGGCCCGGCGCTGGGCCGTACTGCGCAGGCCCACGCCGCCCACCTCGTCGGCCAGGCTGACGCCGGTGTCCGGTGTGGGCAGTGCAGCCTTGGTGGAACCAGTCACGACGGCGCCGCCCGGGGCCGTGTGCAGGCCGCTGCCAATGCCATGCGCCATGCCGCTGCGGACCGCTTGACGGTCCCGTGGCGGCTGGGTGAGCAGGTCACGGAAGCTGATGGTGGACAGCACCGCCGACATCTGGTCCTGGGCGTAGGAGAAGGTCTGGATGATCCGCTCGGCGTCCGGTTCGGGCGGGTGGATGCCGCCGGCATGGCGCACGGCTTCCAGCACCTGCCAGGGCGTGATGTTGCTCAGGTCGCGGCCAGGCATCCAGGTCGTCGGCTCGCTCTTTTCCACTCGCACGACGATGCCGTGGGCCGCAAGTGCCTCCAGGATTCCGTCGACGGCGTAGCCGGGCGTGTGGAAGCGCCTGGCCAGTTCCTCGGTGCGCAGGGCCGCGCTGCCCTGCAGGTAACGCTCGCCCAGGGCCTGCATGATGGCCAGGGCCAGCTGGTCCTGGCTCTGTGCCGACAGGTGCGGCTCTTCGCCCGGGGGGGCCATCAGGCATTCGGTGTGCTGCATGTAGAAGCCCACGCTGGCGCCCACCAGCACGACGATCCAGCTCACGTACAGCCAGATCATGAAGATGATGAGGATGGCCAGACTGGAATAGATGGCGGCGTACTGCGTGGAGCCGGCCACGAAGCGGGCGAAGGCCCAGCCTGCACTCTGCCAGCAGATGCCGGCCACCAGCGCACTGGTGAGGGCCGGCAGCAGGCGCACCCGCGTGTTGGGCATGAACAGGTACAGGAACAGGAACAGCCCGATGACCAGCACGTAGGGCAGCAGCCGGCCTGCCAGCACCGTCAGGCGCCCGAAGGGCTCGACGCTGATGATCATCTGCACCAGGTTGGAGGAGGCCAGCGTGGCGTTGAGGCCCAGCGCCGACACCACCAGGATGGGGCCCAGCAGCATGACGCACAGGTAATAGCTGATGCGCTGCGAGAGCGGGCGCATCGTCTTCACGTGCCAGATGGTGTTGATGGAGCTTTCGATCTTGAGGATGGTGGATATGGCCGTGAACAGCAGCATCCCCAGACCCACCGACCCCAGCACGCCCACGTGCATGTTGTCGATGAAGCGCATGATGTTGGTGGTGATCTCGGCGCCCTTGGGGCCCAGCGGCTCCATGAAGCGCTGCAGCGCCGGCTCGATCTGGCCGTGCACGCCGAAGGCCTTGGACACCGAGAAGGTGAGCGCCAGCATGGGCACGATGGACAGCAGCGTGGTGTAGACCAGGCTGGTGGCGCGCAGCATCAGCTGGCCGAAGGCCAGGTCGCGCACGACGGCCAGAAAGACGGCCAGGGCCTTGAGAAAGGCACCCGATATGCCGTGTCTCTCGGGGGCCTGCTGATAGAGGCGGTTCTGCAGGGCGGCAAGCAGACTGGCAGGATTGTCCATCGGAAAAGGGAAGGGCGGAGCAGGCTGTGCAACCCTGGGGGCGCACGACGCGGAGGGGATGTTCCGCCGGGTTGTCCAGACCTTCTGAAGTCTACCGAAAGTGCCTGCGGATTGCCGTTGCGCCCATGACGGCCGGTATGGATGGTCGGTGCTGTCGGTGTGTAAATCCTGTTTTCAGACTGTGACTGAATCTGGGTGAAACCCCGGGCTTCGGGAAGGATCTGATACAGACGGGGCCGTCCGGGGTGGTACGTTATCCGCTTCCGGTGCTGGCCGCCGGGTCCGAGGGCCCCCTGCGTGGGGGGCAGGGGCCCGGCAGCGCGTCGGAAGCACAGGAATCGGAGGCGTCCATGCAGGAATCAAGCAAGCATATGCAGACAACGATGACCGAACGGGATCAGGGGCAGGCGCGCCGCCGGCTGCTGCAGGGCGTGGTGGCCCTGGGAGGCGGGATGCTGCTGGCGGCCTGCGGTCACGATGGTGACGACGACGACGGCTGGCGACGCGAGCGGATCATCCGGACCGATCAGCAGGCCGGCACCGAGACCCGGCTGGTGGTGGGGCAGGCGCTGGAGCTGAGGCTGGCCGTGGACGAGAGCCTGCTCATCTATCGGCGGGGTCGCAGCTCGCCCGAGATGCGCCACGTCAGCGGCCCGGAACGGCGGACCATCGACGGCCGCGTCTATCAGGTCTGGGTGTTTGCTGCCGTCGTTGGCGGGCATGCCACCATCCGCATGGAGTACGCCCAGAACGAGCAGGCGGCGCCGGCGCGCGTCGTGGAATTCCCGGTGGACGTGCACTTCAACTGAGCGCGTGCCGGGGGCATTGGCGGCGCCGGCTTCGTGTCGACCATGCGGCGAACGCGGGGTGTTGCAGGCATGCGACGGGCGGGCCTCCGTCGATCGAAAACAGGGGTGACAGCCGGTCACTTCCCGTCTTTTAGCTGACGTTAGACGACGGATCGATCGGAATTCCCGCATAATTGACGGGCCACATCCTTTCTGCTCGGCCCGGATACCCCCCATGCCTCTCGTCCTGCTGGTCATCCTGCCGTGGCTTGGCAGCCTTGTCGCTGTCATGCTGCCGTCCAACGCCCGCAACGCGGAATCCACGGCGGCCGGGGTGATCTCGCTGGCAGCGCTGGTGCAGGCGGCGCTCTATTTTCCGGCCATTGCCCGGGGCGAGGTCATCGAGCAGCGCATCACCTGGTTGCCCACGCTGGGACTGGATCTGGTGCTGCGCATGGACGGGCTGGCGTGGCTCTTCACCATGCTGGTGCTGGGCATCGGCGCGCTGGTGGTGCTCTATGCGCGCTACTACATGTCGCCGGCCGATCCGGTGCCGCGCTTCTTCGCCTTCCTCATGTCGTTCATGGGGGCGATGACGGGGGTGGTGCTGTCGGGCAACCTGGTGCAGCTGGTGCTGTTCTGGGAACTCACCAGCATCTATTCCTTCCTGCTGATCGGCTACTGGCACCATCGTGACGATGCCCGGCGCGGTGCGCGGATGGCGCTGCTGGTGACGGGGGCGGGCGGCCTGTGCCTGTTTGCCGGCGTGCTGATGATCGGCCACGTGGTGGGCAGCTACGAGCTGGAACGCATCCTGTCCAGCGGCAACATCGTCCGCGAGCACGCGCTCTACCGTCCCATCCTGGTGCTGGTCGCGCTGGGCGCGCTCACCAAGAGCGCCCAGTTCCCGTTCCTTTTCTGGCTGCCGCGCGCCATGGCCGCGCCCACGCCGGTCTCGGCCTATCTGCACTCGGCCACCATGGTGAAGCTGGGCGTCTTCCTGCTGGCCCGGCTGTGGGTGGTGCTCTCGGGCACTGACGACTGGTTCCTGCTGATCTGCGGGGCGGGCGCCGCCTCGCTGCTCTTCGGGGCGTTCCTGGCCATGTTCCAGACGGACCTGAAGGGGCTGCTGGCCTATTCGTCCATCAGCCACCTGGGGCTGATCACGCTGCTGCTGGGCATGAACAGCCCCACGGCGGCGGTGGCAGCCGTCTTTCACATCATCAACCACGCCACCTTCAAGGCCTCGCTCTTCATGGCGGCCGGCATCGTCGACCACGAGAGCGGCACGCGCGACATCCGCCGGCTCTCGGGGCTGATCCGCTACATGCCGGTCACCGGGGCGCTAGCCTTCGTGGCCAGTGCGGCCATGGCCGGGGTGCCGCTGCTCAACGGCTTCCTGTCCAAGGAGATGTTCTTTGCCGCCACCATCGACCTGGACACCTCGCACCCGGTGGGCCTGGTGCTGCCGGTGGTGGCCACGGTGGCGGCCATGTTCAGCGTCACCTATGCGCTGCGCTTCTCGATCGACGTGTTTCTGGGGCCCAGGGCCACCGATCTGCCGCGTGAACCGCATGAGCCGGTGCACTGGATGCGGGTGCCGATCGAGCTGCTGGTGGTGCTCTGCCTGCTGGTGGGCACGCTGCCGGCCACGCTGATCGGCCCGATCCTGGACACGGCGGCCCGGCCGGTGGTGGGCGGCGAGCTGCCGGCCTACAGCCTGGCGCTGTGGCATGGCTGGAACCTGCCGCTGGCCATGAGCCTGGCGGCGATGGTGGGCGGGGTGCTGCTGTGGGTGCTGCTGCGCCGTCGCACCCGCACCCGCGACTACGTGCCGCTGCGCTGGCTCAAACCCTTCGACGGCCAGGCGCTGTTTTCAGGTGTGCTGGTGCTGCTGCGCCTGGTGGGCAGCTGGGGCACGCGGCTGGCCGGCACGCGCCGGCTGCAGCAGCAGCTCTTTCTCATCATGGCGGTCTGCGTGCTGCTGGTCAGCGCCAGCCTGCAGCTGAAGCTGCCGCAGGGCGGCACACGCCCGCCGCTGGCAGTCTCGCCGTACTTTGTGGGCATGTGGATCATTGGCGGACTGTGTGCGCTGGGTGCAGCCTGGCAGGCCAAGTACCACCGGCTGGCGGCGCTGATGATGATGAGCGGCGCCGGCGTCGTCACCTGCCTGACCTTCCTCTGGTTCTCGGCCCCCGATCTGGGACTGACCCAGCTGACGGTGGAGGTGGTGACGACGGTGCTCTTCCTGCTGGGCCTGCGCTGGCTGCCCCGGCGGATCGAGGACATGCCCGGCCGGCGCCAAGCGCCGCCGCTTCTGGTGCGGATGCGCCGTGGTCGCGACCTGGTGCTGTCCATCGGGGTGGGCTGCGGCATGGCGCTGCTGTCGTGGGCCATGATGACGCGCCCCTTCTCGCAGAGCATCTCGCCCTTCTTTCTGGCCCGAGCGCTGTCCGAGGGCGGGGGCAGCAACGTCGTCAACGTGATGCTGGTGGATTTCCGTGGCTACGACACGATGGGCGAGATCACCGTGCTGTCGGCGGTGGCGCTGGCGGTCTACGCGCTGCTGCGCCGCTTCCGTCCCCCGCGTGAAAGTACCCGGCTGCCGTCGCAGCAGCGGCTGCCGCCCGACATCGTCACCGATCTGGTCAACCCCAAGGCGGCGGCCGACACGGCACTGGGCTACATGATGGTGCCCGCGGTGCTGGTGCGCCTGCTGCAGCCGCTGGCGCTGGTGGTGGCCATCTACCTGCTCATGCGCGGCCACAACCAGCCGGGCGGCGGTTTCATTGCCGGTCTGGTGGTCTCCATCGGCTTCATCCTGCAGTACATGGTGGCCGGCACGCAGTGGGTGGAATCGCACATGAAGCTACGGCCGCCGCGCTGGATCGCCTATGGCCTGCTGACTGCCATCGGCTGCGGTCTCTGCGCCTGGCTGTTCGGCTATCCGTTCCTCACCACCCACACGGGCCACCTGAATCTGCCCATCTTCGGCGAGACCCATCTGCCCAGTGCGGCGGTCTTCGACCTGGGCGTGTTCGCGGTGGTGGTGGGCGGCACCATGCTGATCCTCACCGCCCTGTCGCACCAGTCCATCCGGCGCACCCGTCGTCCCATCGCCGGTGAGGACGGCGAGGCCGGTCTGCCCGAAGGGGATGCCGGCCACCGCGGCACGGGCGACGACACCCTCACTTCCCCCTGAAGGAGCACGGTAGACATGGAAATCATTCTGGCCATTGCCATCGGCGTGCTGGGCGGCTCGGGCGTCTGGCTGCTGCTGCGGCCCCGTACCTTTCAGGTGATCATGGGGCTGTCGCTCATCTCGTATGCGGTCAACCTCTTCATCTTCAGCATGGGCCGCCTGAAGGTCGACAGTGCGCCGGTGCTGCTGCCGGACGTGGCGCCCAGCCTCGACAACTACGCCGACCCGATGCCTCAGTCGCTGGTGCTGACGGCCATCGTCATCGGCTTTGCCATGACGGCCATGTACCTGGTGGTGATGCTGGCCTCGCGCGGGCTGTCCGACACCGACCACGTCGACGGCAACCCGGACATGGAATGGTGAGCACGATGACGCAGACGAAACGCACGAGTCCGGTCGCGCGGCCGCTGCCCATAGGGAGACACGCATGATCGGCGTGATGTCGCCCCATCTGATCATCGCCCCGGTGCTGCTGCCGGTGCTGACGGCCGCGCTGATGCTGGCGCTGGGCGAGCAGCGGCGCGAGACCCTGGCCGGGCTGAACGTGGGTTCATGCCTGGTGGGGCTGGCGCTGTCCATCCTGCTGGCCTGGTCGGTGCACCACGGCGCCGCACCGGCCTCGCCGGGTCAGACGCCGGGCTCCATCGGCACGCTGGGCATCTATCTGCCGGCCAACTGGCCCACGCCGTTCGGCATCGTGCTGGTGCTGGACAGGCTGTCGTCGGCCATGCTGCTGCTCACCTCGGTCATGGCCACGGCGGCCCTCATCTTTGCGGTGGCCCGCTGGGACCGGATCGGTGTGCATTTCCATCCGCTCTTCCAGATCCAGCTGATGGGCCTGAACGGGGCCTTCCTCACGGGCGACCTCTTCAACCTGTTCGTGTTCTTCGAGGTGCTGCTGGCGGCCTCCTACGGCCTGCTGCTGCATGGGCCCGGACGCCAGCGGGTGGGGGCGGGGCTGCACTACATCGCCATCAACCTGGTGGCCTCGTCCTTCTTCCTGGTGGGCGCGGCCATGCTGTATGGCGTCACGGGCACGCTGAACATGGCCGACCTGGCCGTGCGCATTCCCGAGGTGGCGGCGCAGGACCAGGCCATGCTGCATGCTGGTGTGGCGATCCTGGGCATGGCCTTTCTCACCAAGGCGGCCGTCTGGCCGATGGGCTTCTGGCTGGTGCCGGCCTATTCGGCGGCGGGCGCGCCGGTGGCGGCGCTCTTTTCCATCATGACCAAGGTGGGCATCTACGCCATCCTGCGGCTGTGGTCGCTGGGCTTCTCGGGCGAGGAGGGCACGCTGCGCTGGGGCGCCGACTGGCTGGTGGCCGGCGGCCTGGCCACGGTGGCCTTCGGCCTGCTGGGGCTGCTGCAGGCACGCCAGCTGGGGCGCGTCACCGGCTTTGGCGTGATGGTCACCTCCGGTACGCTGCTGGCTGCCATCGGCTTCAATCAGCCCACCGTCACGGGCGGCGCGCTGTATTACCTGCTCAGCTCCACCATGGCTGCCGGGGCGATGTTCCTGCTCATCGAGCTGATCGACCGCAGCCGGCTGCTGGAGAGCGAGTTTCCCAACCCTGACGATGCCGACCCGGTGCCGTTCTTCCTGGACGAGATCGAGCCGCCGCGCGACACCAACCTGGACGAACAGCAGGAGGCACTCACCGGGCGCGTCATTCCGGCCTCCACCGCCTTCCTGGGCTTCTCGTTCCTGGCCTGCACGCTGCTGCTGACCGGCACGCCGCCGCTGTCGGGCTTCATCGGCAAGTTCATGATGCTCTCGGGGCTGCTGTCCACCGAGGAAGCGGGCAGCGCCCTGCAGGAACCGGTCAGCGCGGCAGCCTGGGTCATGCTGGTGCTGGTGATCATGTCCGGCTTTGCGGCGCTGGTGGCGCTCTCTCGCACGGGCATCCGCATGTTCTGGACGCCGCGCGACCGGCCGGCTGCGCAGCTCAAGGTGCTGGAGTGCCTGCCCATCGGCCTGTTGCTGACACTGTGCCTTCTGATCAGCTTCCGTGCCGAGCCGCTGGCGCGCTACCTGCAGGCTGCCGCCAGCGAGCTGAAGGACCCGCACGGCTATGTGCAGGCGGTGCAGGGCGTGCGGCCGCTGCCACCGCCGTCAGTCACGCGGCGCATCCTGCGCCAGGGCATTCCGCTGCTGAAGGATGATGGGGAGGACACGCCATGAAGCTGCTTCCGGCTCCGCTCCTGTCGCTGTCACTGCTGGCGCTGTGGGTGATGCTGCAGGGTTCGGTCGACCCGGGTACCGTGATGCTGGGGGCGCTGGTGGCCATCATGGTGCCGCTGATGACCCAGACGCTGCGGCCCACGCGGGTGCGCATGCGCCGGCCCGGCAAGGTGCTCCTGCTCATCGGCCGGGTGTTCGTGGACGTGATCCGCTCCAATTTCGAGGTGGCCTGGCATGTGTGGCTCTTCCGCAGCCATCCGCCGCGCACGCAGTGGGTGGTGATCCCGCTGCAGCTGCGGACACCCGCTGCGCTGGCGGCGCTGTCGGCCATTGCCGCCATCGTGCCCGGCACGGTCTGGAGCGAGCTGTCGATGGACCGCAGCCGGCTGCTGTTCCATGTCTTTCACGTTCCGGAGGGCCAGGACTTTGCGGCCTGGTACAAGGAACGCTATGAGGTGCTCCTGATGGAGATCTTCGAATGAGCCTGTGGCTGTCGGGTACCGTGCATTTTGCGCTGGGCTGCTTTCTGGCGGCCATGGCCATCGCCATGTTCCGGCTGTTTGCCGGGCCCACGGCGCAGGACCGGGTGATGGCGCTGGACTACATGTATGTGAACGGCATGCTGATGGTGCTGGCCGGCGGCATCATCCATGCGTCGGATGCCTACTTCGAGTCGGCGCTGCTGATGTCGATGTTCGGCTTCGTGTCGTCATCGGCCATTGCCAAGTTCCTGCTGCGCGGCGAGGTGATCGAATGAGCACCCCTATCCCGATGTTCGGCGGTGCGCTGCCGGTGTGGGCCGACGTGCTGATCGGGGTGCTGCTGATCATCAGCGGCCTGCTGTCGTTCACCGGGGCACTGGGGCTGGTGCGCATTCGCGAGTTCTTCACGCGGCTGCACCCGCTGGCGCTGGGCTCCACGCTGGCACTGTGGTGCGTGGCCGCGGCCCTGGTGCTGTGCTTTTCGTTCACCTACCAGACGCTGGTGCTGCGGGCCTGGCTGGTGGTGGTGTTCATGGCCATCACGGTGCCCGTGACGGTGGTGCTGCTGGCGCGCGCGGCGCTGTTCCGGCGACGCGCCGCCGGCGAGGACGGCCTGCCGCCCACCTTTGCCGGGCCGGTGCGGCGGGTGTCATCCGCGCCGCCGGTGGAGGATGAGGGGCAGGGGGACTGAGGCAAGTTATAGTTGTACGACGGGATGAAGCCGGAGCGAGGACAGATTGCCCGGTTATTGGGGGACTGATTCCGGCAGCACTCCGTCCTTCAGCAGCTGCACGAAGCCGGCCTGGCTCAGGCGGTGGCGTTCACGCCGGCTGATGCGGCCCTGATCATAGTGGTACAGCTCGATGTCGACCCAGCCGGAGGCGGTACCAGAGGCCGTATCAGTGCCATCGTCCGGGGTTGACGCAGGCTCGTCATCCAGGGCTTCGTCCGTCTGGCTGGCTTCTTCCAGCGCCTCGGGCAGGGCGCCGGCGTCGGGCTGGGCGTCCAGCACCATGACCGAGCGGCGCAGCCGGGGCAGGGCTTCCTGCCACGGCAGGGTGTGGACGATGGCGGGTTCGTGCATCAGCTGCCCGCGCGAGAAGGCGTAGGCGGGCGGGTTGCCCTGCGTGTAGACGGTGCGGGTGATGCGTTCGGCGGCCGTGGGCTTGCGGCCCAGGCGCTCGGCCAGTTCCTGGTTGGCGGCGCGGTCCATGCGGGTGTCCAGGCTGATGTCCAGCGGCGCACGGAAGGCCTCGTGCACGCCGAAGCACCAGCCCTGGGCATAGCCATCGACAAATTCGGCGTTGAGGGTTTCGGTGCGGCGGGCTCGGCTCATGGTGGACGGGGGGCGTTGGAACGGACTGCCGGGGATGTTAACGTGAACGATGCGGATGGCGGGGAACGAAACATCGGCCGCAGCCGGTTCACTCTAGAATGCGCTTTCCCCCTTGTCTGGTGCCTGTCCGATGTCCGTTGCCCCTTCCGCCCTTGTCCTTCCTGCCGGTTTCCGCGTCTCGGTGGCGCCGATGATGGACTGGACCGACCGCCATTGCCGCAGCTTTCACCGGCTGCTGTCGCAGCGGGTCTGGCTGTATACCGAGATGGTGACGGCGCAGGCCATTGCGCATGGCGATCTGGACCATCTGCTGGGGCGGGGCGAGGAGGGCGACCGCGTGGTGCTGCAGCTGGGCGGCAATGATCCGCAGCTGCTGGCCCGCGCCGCGCGAGAGGGGCAGGCCTATGGCTACGACGAGATCAACCTGAATTGCGGCTGCCCCAGTGACCGGGTGCGTGAGGGGGCCTTTGGCGCCTGCCTGATGGCCGAGCCCGAGCGGGTGGCCGATTGCGTGGCGGCGATGCAGGCGGTGGTGCAGGTGCCGGTGACGGTCAAGCACCGCATCGGCATCGACCGGCGCGAGGACTATGAGTTCGTGCATCGCTTCGTGGACGTGGTGGCCGCGGCCGGCTGCCGCCGCTTTGTGGTGCACGCGCGCAATGCCTGGCTGGACGGGCTGGACCCGAAGCAGAACCGCGAGATTCCGCCACTGCGCTACGAGGTGGTGCATCGGCTGGCGCAGGATTTTCTGCATTGCGCCTTCGAGCTGAACGGGGGACTGCAGGACCTGGCGCACGGGCTGGCGGCGGTGTGTCCGGCGGGGGCCGAGGACGGCAGGCCGGCCACGCGCCTGGTGGGCGCGATGTATGGCCGTCGTGCCTACCATGACCCCTGGCTGCTGGCCGGGGTGGATGACTGGCTGGCCCGGCATGCGGCAGAAGCGCCGGTGACGGACGCGGCCCAGCCGCTGACCCGGGCCGCGGTGGTGGAGGCGCTGGTGGGCTATCTGGAACGGGGTGCAGCGCACGGGGGGGAGGTGCGGCACCTGGCGCGCCACGTGCTGGGGCTGTATCTGGGTCAGCCGGCGGCGCGGCTGTGGCGGCGGATGCTGAGCGAGAGCCGGGCGCTGTCGCGCAATGATCCTGGCCTGCTGCGCGAAGCCTGCGCGGCGGTGGAGGCCGAGGCGGCCAGGGTGGCTGTCTCAGCGCTGTCCGGACGGAGCTGAAGCCCAGGCGCGGAAGCTGCGCACGTAGAGCATCAGGGTGGCGTAGCTTCCGGCGGCCAGCGCGGTTTCGATCCATCCCAGGGTGGAGGAAAGTCCCGGGTCGCTCATGCCGCGCACGATGCCTTCACACAGGTACAGCAGGATCAGCATCGTCCAGAGCTGATAGGCGCGCACCCAGCCGCGCCACAGGGCAGGCAACACGAAGACGAGCGGCACCACTTTCAGGGCCAGCATCGAGCCGCCCGGACGCAGCGGGGCCAGCCACAGTTCCCACAGGCTGCCCAGCAGGATCAGCGCAGCCACCTGGATGACCGTCAGCAGACGCCAGCGCCGGCAGGCGGCGCGCAGGGTGGCCGGATCGGAGGGGATGAGGGCAGGACGGGAGCGGGGCATGGCAGCGGCAGGACGGGCGGTTGGAGGAGGCGCCGGGAGGCGGTGGCTGGAGCAGCGTCTGGAAGCTTCGTGATGTGGGAAGGCAGCCCCCGAAGATAGCAGGCTCAGCGCATGTACCCATGCGGCCAGCGCAGAAGGCAGCACGCGACGGGTTGCCAAAGGCGGGGGGAGCGATGGAAATTTGCTACAGTGCCGGCTTGGCCACGACCTGTGGATGCAGCAAGGTTCGGGCGCGGGCCGGAAACAGGGATGACAAGGAGAATCGTCGTGATCGTTGCCGATATTCTGAGCCTGAAGGGCACCACGCTCTTTACGGTCAACCCGGACATGATGCTGTCCGATGCGGTGTTGACCATGGACGAGCATGATATCGGCTCGGTGGCCGTGATGGAAAACGGCAAGCTGGTGGGCATGCTCACCTTCCGCGAGGTGGTGCGGATGCTGGCGCGCCGCCAGCTGGAGCACCGCAGTGGCCCCACCCGGCCGGTGGCCGAGATCCGCGTGCGTGACGTGATGGTGTCCGACCCGGTGGTGGTGACGCCGTCGACGGAGGTGAACGAGCTGCGCCGGGTGATGGTGGAATCGCATGCCCGCTACGTGCCCGTGATGGATGACGGCGTGCTGCTGGGCATCCTCTCCTTCCACGATGTGGCCCGTTCGGTGCTGGAGGCCCAGAGCTTCGAGAACAGGATGCTGAAGGCCTACATCCGCGACTGGCCGCAGGACGAGAACAACACCCAGGGTGGTGGGCTCTGAGACGGTGCACGGATGCGACGCTGCAGGGGTGTGTCGCGCAGCCGGCGGCCGGGCATTGATAGAATGACCCGATGCGGATACTGATCAGTAATGATGACGGTTATTTTTCGCCGGGCATCGAGGCGTTGGCCAGCGCGCTGGCCAATCTGGGAGAAGTCGTCGTCTTCGCGCCGGAGCGCGACCGTTCGGGCGCGTCCAACTCGCTCACGCTGAGCCGGCCGCTGACGGTGCGCAAGGCACCCAACGGCTTCCATTTCGTCGACGGCACGCCCACCGACTGCGTGCACGTGGCCGTCACCGGCCTGCTGGACGGGCCGCCTGACCTGGTGGTCTCGGGCATCAACGACGGCGCCAACATGGGCGACGACACCATCTATTCCGGCACGGTGGCAGCCGCCACCGAGGGCTACCTGCTGGGCGTTCCCTCCATCGCCTTCTCGCTGGTGGACAAGGGCTATGCGCACCTGGACACGGCGATGCGCGTGGCGCGCGAGCTGGTGGTGCGGCAGCTGGCTGACCCCTGGCCGGAGCCCGTGCTGCTCAACGTCAACATTCCTTCCGTGTCGTACGAGGAACTGAAGGGGTTCGAGGTGACGCGGCTGGGAAGGCGGCATCACACCGAGCCGGTCATCCCGGCGCTGAACCCGCGTGGCGAGACGGTCTACTGGATCGGAAAGGCCGGGCCGGTGGCGGACAACGGGGAAGGCACGGACTTCCACGCCACAGCGCAGGGCAAGGTGTCGATCAGCCCGCTGCAGATCGACCTGACGTCCACGGCCCAGCTGGAAAAGACCCGGCAATGGTTGGCGTGATCCAGCGTTCCGACAGCGACGGTCTGGTTTCCGAGCGTGCGCGGCTGCGCATGGTCGAGCAGCTGGCGCATCAGGGCATTGATTCCGAGCTGGTGCTGGGCGCCATGAAGAAGGTACCGCGCCACCTGTTCGTCGAGCAGGGGCTGGCCAGCCGGGCCTATGAGGACGTGGCGCTGCCCATCGGGCACGGCCAGACCATCTCCCGCCCGTCCACGGTGGCACGGATGCTGTGGCTGCTGGCAGAATCGGTGCGACCCCAGGAGGTGCGCAAGCTGCGGGCGCTGGAGATCGGCACGGGCTGCGGCTATCAGGCGACCGTGATGGCCCGGCTGTTTGCGGACGTGGTGTCGGTGGAGCGGGTACACTGGCTGCATGAGCTGGCCAAGGTCAACGTGCGTCCGTTCCGGCTGCCCAATCTGCGCCTGATTTTCGGGGACGGCACGGCGGGCGTGACGGCCGGTGCCCCCTATGATGTGGTGATCAGTGCTGCGGCCAGCGAGTCGATCTCGAAGGACTGGCTGCGGCAGATGGCCGTGGGCGGACGCTTGGTGGCGCCTGTAAAAGCACCCGACAGCGACATGCAGACCCTGCATGTAGTGGATCGGGTAAGCTCGGACGAATGGTCGCTGACGGTTCTGGATCCGGTACGATTCGTACCGCTGCGTGCCGGCGTTGCCCGGTAGGCGGCGAAGACGGAGGAATTTTCTGCATGAAAAGCGATGCGCTGAAGAAACAGTCGCACCTGTTGCTGTGGGTTTCGGTGGCTCTGCTGCTGGGCGGATGTGCGGCCACGCGGCCCGCGCCGGTGGTTCACCGCACCAGTCCGGGAACGGCACCCGTGGCGACGGTTCCCCAGTCCGCACCGGTGGTGCCCGCCATGGACGGGCATTCCGCTGATCCGGGCAGCGTGGCCGATGCCGGCACGGCCGGCGACGAGGGGCAGGGTGACGAGGGCGACGCAGAGGTCACGCCCATCTACCAGGGCGCCATCAATGCCCCGGGCAAGTTCGGCGCACCGCAGGATCCGAACCTGAAGGTGGGGCCGCAGGGCATGAAACGCCCCTACGGGACGCCCAAGCCGACGGTGGTGGCGCAGGCGCCCTCCAATGCGGGCCTGAGCGTTCAGGGCACCGCCGCCGCGGGCGCGACCGGTGCTGCGGGCGCGAAGGGCGCCGGAGCCGTGGCATCGGCCAAGGACTCAGGCAAGGACGCCGCGAAGGACGCAAAGGATGCGAAGGACGCGGGCAAGGATGCGCAGGCCGCCAAGGCACCGCCCGTGCCGTCGGCCACCCGCAATTTCGACGGCGTGCGCTTCAGCTGGCCGGTGGGCGGCCGTGTGGTGCAGCCTTTCGATGGCGTCTCCAACAAGGGCCTGCTGCTGGCGGGCAAGGTGGGTGACGCCGTGCTGGCAGCCGCCGATGGTCGGGTGATCTTCAGCGGCCAGGGGCCGCGGGGCTATGGCAACCTGGTCATCATCAAGCACAGCAACGAGATGCTGTCGGTCTATGCCCACAACCGCAGCCTGGCGGTGAAGGAAGGCCAGCAGGTCACGCGCGGTCAGAAGATCGCCGAGCTGGGCGACGCCGGCAATGGCCAGCCCGCGCTGCACTTCGAGGTGCGTCAGGGCGGCAAGCCGGTGGATCCGGCCGGCGTGCTGCCCAAGCGTTGATGTCCTCCTTCATGGGTTTTCATCGTCCTTGAGTAACGCCCCTCTGGAAACGTCTGGCAGACCGTCTGCCAGCGCCGTCCCGGCCGAGCCGGTCCGCTGTCACATCGAGTCGGTCGACCTGGATGGGCAGGGCATCGCGCACCGGGTCGGCAAGGTGGTCTTCGTGCAGGGTGGGCTGCCCGGCGAGGAGATCGAGGCGCGCCTGGTGCGCAGCAAGCCGCGCTACGACGTGGCCGAGATCGCGGCCATCCGCCGGGTCAATCCGAACCGCGTGGCGCCCCGTTGCCCGCACTACGGCACCTGTGGCGGCTGCAACCTGCAGCATGCCGACCTGCGCGCGCAGGTGGCCTTCAAGCAGCGGGTGCTGGAAGACACGCTCTGGCACCTGGGGCGGGTGCGACCGGCGCAGATGCTGGCGCCCATCGAAGGCCCCACCTGGGGCTACCGCTTCCGCGCCCGGCTGGCAGTGCGCGACGTGCCGTCACGCGGCGGGGTGCTGATCGGCTTTCACGAGAAGAAGTCCAGCTACGTGGCCGATCTGGACGAATGTTCGGTGCTGCCGGCGCAGGTCTCGGTGCTGCTGCCGGCCCTGAAGACGCTGGTCGAGTCGCTGTCCATCCGCAACCGCATGCCGCAGATCGAGGTGGCGGTGGGCGACTGTCAGCGCCCCCCGAAGCATCCGCTGGCACTGGTGTTCCGCACGCTGCTGCCGCTGACCGGCAAGGATCGAAACCGCCTGATCGCCTTTGGCCGCGAGCATGGCGCCGAGATCTGGCAGCAGCCCGGTGGGCCGGATACGGCGCGCCTGCTGTGCGACGCCGAAGGGCGCACCGATGGCACGTCGGCACTGGCCTACGAACTGCCCGAATTCGGCATCCGCATTCCTTTCGGCCCCACCGACTTCACCCAGGTCAATGCCGGCATCAACCGTCAGCTGCTGAGCCGTGCGGTGCAGATGCTGGACCCTCGGCCCGAGCATCGGGTGGTGGATCTCTTCTGCGGCCTGGGCAATTTCACGCTGCCGCTGGCCACGCGCGCACGTCAGGTCATCGGCGTGGAAGGGGTGAAGGCGCTGGTGGAGCGTGGCCGGCAGAACGCGCTGGCCAACCGCCATGCCTTGCTGGCGCCGCCCGGCAAGGAAGGGGTGCAGTTCCGCGTGGCCAATCTCTTCGAGTTCGACCTGTCGGCCTGGCAGGCGCTGGGGCGCGTGGACCGGTTGCTGATCGACCCCCCGCGCGACGGCGCGCTGGCCGTGGCCCGGGTACTGGCGGCACTGCCGCCCGAGCAGCGCCCGGCCCGGATGGTCTATGTGTCGTGCAACCCGGCCACGCTGGCACGCGACCTGGGCCTGATGGTGAACGAGGGCAAGTGGCGGGTGCAGATGGCCGGCGTGGCCAACATGTTCCCGCACACGGCGCACGTGGAGTCGATCGCGCTGCTGGAGACATGAAAAAACCGGCCCAGCAAGGATGCGGGGCCGGCTGAAGGTGGCCTGCCCTGGAGGCAGGCCGGCGGAGAGAGATCAGTCGTTGCTGCTGCCTGCGATTCCGAAGAGGGCCAGCAGGTTGCTGAACACGTTGTACAGGTTGATGTAGACCGACAGCGTGGCCATGACGTAGTTGGTTTCGCCCCCGGTGACGACCCGGTTCAGGTCGAACAGGATGAACAGCGAGAAGACGACCGTGGCCAGCAGCGAGATGGTGAGCATCAGCGCCGGGATCTGCAGGAAGATGTTGGCAAATGCCGCCAGCAGGATGACGATCATGCCCACGAAGAGCCAGCGCCCCATGCCGGAGAAGTCACGCCTGGAGACGGTGGCGATGGTGGCCATGGCGCCGAAGATGACGGCGGTGCTGCCGAAGGCCATCATGACCAGCGAGGCGCCGTTGCTCATGCCCAGCACGAAGCCCAACAGGCGCGAGAGCATCAGCCCCATGAAGAAGGTGAAGCCCAGCAGCAGCAGGATGCCGGCGCTGCTGTTGCGGTAGCGGCTGATGCCGAACATGAAGCCCCAGGCGATGGCCAGGAAGGCGATGAAGCTGATGGCCGGGCTGCCCGCGAAGAAGGTGAAGCGCGTGGCCACGCCGATCCAGGCACCGATGACGGTGGGGATCATGGACAGGGCGAGCAGGCCGTAGGTGTTGCGCAGCACGCGATTGCGGGTCTCGGTGCCGACGGCGGTGTTCTGGTACTGGGGTGAGAGCTGGTCGATCGCCATTGAATGGTCTCCGGAAAGGAAAGGGGGCCACGGACGGACAATGGGCCGTTGCGGATTATAGACGTCCGAGTGGTTGTTTCGGTTGACGGAATGCGCTTTCCGACCTGTCGGGGCGACCTTCCGTCATCAGGGCTCAGGTGAGGGCGGACGGGCCTTGCTGCAAGGGTGGCAGCCAGAATGGTCAGGCAACCGGTGTTCGCCCGAAAACCACCTTCCATCGGCCGCCAATCCGCTATAATGGACGATTGTTCTGACCCTGCGAATGGCTTTGTGCCCTCGCACAACCCTCATTTGCCCGCGCTTTTCGGCGCTGGCACAACGGAGCTCACCATGGCTGTTGAAAGAACCCTGTCGATCATCAAACCCGATGCCGTGGCCAAGAATGTCATCGGCCAGATTCTCGCCCGTTTCGAGTCCGCCGGCCTGAAGATCGTGGCTGCCCGCATGATGCAGCTCTCCAAGGCCGAAGCCGAGGCCTTCTACGCCGTCCACAAGGAGCGCCCCTTCTTCAAGGATCTGGTTGCCTTCATGGTGTCCGGTCCCGTGATGGTTCAGGTTCTGGAAGGCGAGAACGCCATCCTGCGCAACCGTGAGCTGATGGGCGCCACCGATCCGAAGAAAGCCGAGAAAGGCTCGATCCGTGCCGATTTCGCCGACAGCATCGACGCCAACGCCGTGCACGGTTCGGACGCTCCGGAAACGGCTGCCAACGAAATCGCCTTCTTCTTCCCCTCGATGCAGATCTGCTCGCGCTGAGCACATCGCTTCATCCTTGCCGGGGTGATCCGGTCACCCGGTCTCCCGGCGTCGCGCAAGGTGCGGGCGTCCGGGTCTGATGTCAGGAGATACTGCATGCAAGCCCCCCTGGCCCAGCGGGAAACCCGCCCGGAACCCGCTTCCGCCTTTCTGGATCCATCTGCTTCGCCGCAGGGCGGACAGGAGGGCGGGACGCCGGCACAGCCGGCCGTGACCGTCGCGCCCGGGGAGGGCACCGCAGCACCGGCGGCGGAGCCTTCCGCTGCCAAGGCGCCTGCCGGACCCGTCAATCTGCTCGGGCTCGATCGCCAGGGCTTCCTGGATTTCTGCGGGGGCATGGGCGAAAAGCCCTTCCGCGCCCACCAGCTCATGCGCTGGGTGCACCAGCGTGGCGTGTCCGACTGGTCGGCCATGACCGATCTGGCCCGCAGCTTCCGTGAGCGCCTTCAGGACAAGGCCCTGATCCAGGCGCCGTCGGTGCTGAAGGATCACACCGCCCCCGATGCCACGCGCAAGTGGCTCTTCGACGTGGGGGCCGGCAATGCCGTCGAGGCCGTCTTCATTCCCGAAGCACGTCGTGGCACGCTCTGCGTGTCCTCTCAGGCCGGGTGTGCGGTCAACTGCAGTTTCTGCTCCACCGGCAAGCAGGGGTTCTCGCGCAACCTCAGTACGGCCGAGATCCTCGGCCAGATCTGGCTGGCCAACCAGCTGCTGCGCCAGCCCGGCGCGCAGCCGCGCTGGAGTGGTGCCGACGACATGGCGCAGCTCGATGAGGACGTGGACGATGCCGGCGCGCTGCGCCCCATCAGCAACATCGTCTTCATGGGGATGGGCGAGCCGCTCCTGAACTACAACGCGCTGTTGCCAGCCCTGCGGGCGTTGCTGGACGACCACGGTTACGGACTTTCGCGCCGTCGGGTCACGGTTTCCACCTCCGGTGTGGTGCCGCTGATCGACCGTCTGTCGGAAGACTGCGCGGTGGCACTGGCGGTTTCGCTGCATGCCAGCAACGATACGCTGCGCGACCAGCTTGTGCCGCTCAATCGCAAGTATCCTCTGAAGGAATTGCTGGCTGCCTGCCAGCGGTACCTGAAAGTGGCGCCGCGGGATTTCATCACCTTCGAATACGTGATGCTCAAGGACATCAACGATTCGGTGGCGCATGCCCGGGAACTGGCGGCGCTGGTGGCTGATGTACCCTGCAAGTTCAACCTGATTCCGTTCAACCCGTTCCCGAACTCCGGGCTGTCGCGGTCTTCCGACCGGACCATCCGCCAGTTCGGTGACGTGCTGCTGCGGGCGGGCATCGTCACCACGGTGCGGCGCACGCGTGGCGACGAGATCGATGCCGCCTGCGGACAGCTGGCAGGCGAGGTGGTCGACCGCACGCGGCTGCGCGAGCGCACGGTGCAGTTCCACCGGCCCGCAGCGCGTCAGGGCGGCCGACCGGCCGGAAACGGGCAGCCGGCACGGGTCTGAACGGGCTCGTGACTGCGGCTCGGGTCCGGGCAGGCTGTCGGGCCGGAGCCTGAGGGGTCGGCTCGGGCGTCACGCGCGGGCCGGCTTCAGGGCCCGAGTCAGGCGCGCAGGGTGCAACGGCAGGACGCAACGAAATTTTTCTCGGATAGGACCATGAAGCAACAAGCACAATCGATCGGAACCGACAACCTGGCCGGAACGGGCATGGCAGCCGCCCGCACGATGACCACGATGCGCGTTCGACGTTCCCTGGCGGGTCGCAAGGTGGCCCTGGTGCTGGCTCTGGGCCTGGGTCTGGCCGGATGCGTCACCACCGAGACCGTCGACAACAAGGGCGGTGGCCGTCCTGCCGGCGGAACGGCGACCGATGGCGTCTCCTCGGTCAGCAGCCAGGTCTCGCCGGCCGAAGAGAAGCGCCGTCGCGCCCGCATCCGCCTGGAACTGGCCGTCAACCACTATCAGGGCGGCAACATGCCGCTGGCGCTGCAGGAAATCGACCAGGCCATCCGGATCGACCCCGACTACGCAGCCGCTCATGGCATGCGCGGTCTGGTCTATGCGGCCATGAACGATCCCGAGAAGGCTGATGCCAACTTCCGTCAGGGCCTGAAGCTGTCGCCGAAGGATCCCGAGCTGAACAACAATTACGGCTGGTACCTGTGCCAGACGGGCCGTCAGCGTGAGTCCATCCGCTACTTCGACGTGGCGGCTGCCGATCACGCCTACACCACGCCCGCCAAGCCGCTGCACAACGCCGGCATCTGCCTGATGCAGATGGGCGACGAGAGCGGCGCGGAGGGCTATCTGCTGCGCGCGTTCAAGGTGGATCCGTCCAACGCCGTGGCCATGTACAACCTGGCCGAGCTGTACCTGAAGCGCGGCACCTACGATCGCGCCAAGTTCTATTCCGACCGCCTGCTGGCCACCTACCAGCCCACGGCCGAGACGCTGTGGCAGGGTATTCGCGTGGCCCGTCTGGGCAACAACACGGCCTATGCCCACCAGCTGATCGATCAGCTGCGCCGGCGCTACCCGCAGTCGCCCGAGGCAGCGCGACTGGGGCAGCAGGATCGCGACAACGAGCCGCAGACCTACCAGGGCGGGGCACCGTCCAGCAATGGCCCGCATGATCCCGAGAACGGACAGTGACATGTCGGCCGAGCCGAGGATCGACGTGCCGGCGCCCGAGCGCGCTGGTCTGCCCCGTGTCACCCTTCCCGCCGATCTGCAGGCCGCCCGCGAGGCGCGCCGCTGGAGCCGGCTGGACGTGGCCCGTCTGACCAAGTTCCAGGTGCGGCAGATTGCGGCCCTGGAAGAAGGCCATTTCGACCAGTTGCCCGGCCGCGCCTTCGTGCGCGCGGCGCTGCGCAACTACGCTGCCGTGCTCGAGATGGATGCCACGCCACTTCTGGCCACCATCGGCGGTCATGCCGAGCCGGCGCCGCTCACCGTGCGGCTGCGTTATTCCGAGGCGGCGCTGCAGGCCGACATGGGCGCCGAATACGAGCCTGCCAACCGCAGCCGCGCCAGCCGCTGGTTCTGGGGCATGGCCAGTCTGGCGGCCGTGGTGGCCCTGGGTGTCTGGTATGGCAGCGTGGACAACGGGCACTGGCAGCCTCGCCAGTGGCTTGATGGCCTCATGTCGGCCGACAAGCCGGTAGAATCATCGCCTTCTGTGCGTCGCGCCTCCGGCAAGGTGACTGAACCGGTCACCTGGAGCTGGGCGCCCGCAGAGCAGGCACCTGCCGCCGGTGCGGCAGGTTCGGAGTGAAGCTACCCAGACTGGAAGATGACTGCACACGCAGGCGAAGAAAGGCCCTCGACCACCCATCCCGATCCCATGCCGGTAGGCCCCGGACAGCGCCGCCGCACCCGCCAGGTGGTGGTGCGCTGGGATGACAACCAGGTCCTGATCGGCAGCGACGGACCGGTGGTCGTGCAGTCGATGACCAACACCGATACCGCCGAGGCCATTGCCACGGCCATCCAGACCCGTGCGCTGGCCAAGGCCGGCTCCGAGCTGGTCCGCATCACCGTCAACACCCCGGCCGCCGCAGCCGAAGTCCCTGCCATCCGCGAACAGCTCGATCGCATGGGCTGCAAGGTGCCGCTGGTGGGTGACTTCCACTACAACGGCCACAAGCTGCTGCACGACTTCCCCGAGTGTGCCAAGGCACTGTCCAAGTACCGCATCAATCCGGGCAACGTGGGCAGCAGCGCCAAGCGCGACGACAACTACCGCGCCATGGTCGAGACCGCCTGCCGCTACGGCAAGCCGGTGCGCATTGGCGTCAACTGGGGCTCGCTTGACCAGTCCGTGCTGGCGCGCCTGATGGACGCCAACTCGGCCCGCGCCCAGCCCTGGGACGCCCAGGCCGTCATGCGCGAGGCCCTTGTCACCTCTGCCATCGAAAGCGCCCAGGAGGCCGAACGCATCGGCCTTCCCGGCGATGCCATCGTGCTGTCGGCCAAGGTCTCCAACGTGCAGGACGTGGTGGCCGTCTATACCGAACTGGCCCGCCGCTGCGACTACCCGCTGCACGTCGGTCTGACCGAAGCCGGCATGGGCAGCAAGGGCATCGTCGCCTCTTCCGCCGCGCTGTCGCTGCTGCTGCAGCAGGGCATCGGCGACACCATCCGCATCTCGCTCACGCCCGAGCCGGGCGGCGACCGCAGCAAGGAAGTGGTGGTCGCTCAGGAGATCCTGCAGTCGCTGGGCCTGCGCTCGTTTGCTCCCATGGTGGTGGCCTGCCCGGGCTGCGGCCGCACCAGCAGCACCTTCTTCCAGGAGCTGGCCGACCGCATCCAGCGCTACCTGCGCGAGCAGATGCCGGTCTGGAGCACGCAGTATCCGGGCGTGGAGAACATGAACGTGGCCGTCATGGGCTGCATCGTCAACGGCCCCGGCGAGTCCAAGCACGCCGACATCGGCATCTCGCTGCCCGGCGCCGACGAGTCCCCGGTGGCGCCGGTCTACATCGACGGCGAGCGCACCGTGACCCTGAAGGGCGACCACATCGCCGAAGAGTTCCAGGCCATCGTCGAGAACTACGTCGAGCGCCGCTACGGCGCCAAGGCAGCAGCCCTCGCCGGGGGGTGAGGCGTCTTCCGGGGTCCGGAAGCGTGGCGTAGGCCGGCTGGGGGAACTGGCCTGATGATGTCTTTGGATTTTCCGCTACCCATCTTCGGCCCCGCGGACGCCCCTTGGGTCTCCTGCCGACGTCAGACCTGCTGCGCGCCCCATGCCATCAGAGCGGCGCATAGGAAGAACAGGATCCATTGGCCCAGCAAATAGTAGTTCTTGCTGCCTGCACCGACTGCCCTAAGCTGCACCAGCCAGGCCACGCCCCACATGCCTAGATAGGTCGCCATGAAACAGGCGATCTCGCGCCTGGCTTCCAGTATCTGCGTCGCCGCAAGCAGATAGGCGACGATCGCCAGCAGCAGCAGATCCACGCTGACCAGCTGGAACGCGCACAGCGCCTGTATCCAGTTCCGTCTCTTCTGTTCGGTCTGCTCCTCCTCGGCAGGAGAGAGACTCTGGGTCTCGCGTGTTCCGACCAACAGATGCGCCAGAAAGGCCACAGTCAGCAGCAGGGCTGCCGCCAGGAAAGGGATGTTCATCATGGATTCCTCGTCAGAGATTCTCGACGGTGACCGGGTGTCTTCCAGCGAAGTCGTCCTGCAACAGGCACGTCGCCGCAACGAAGCAGCTTTCCGTCTGGCAGAAGCCTTTCAGCGGAGGCCGCTCCCACCAGGGCGGAAGCCTACAATCATCGAAGCGCACCGGGAGCGGGTACCCCCACAGGCGATTTCTGGGAGCGAAGCGGACAGTTGAGCCGAGGAGGGTGCCCGGTCACGGGGCGTTCTCCAGCGAAGCCGCCCTCCAGCAATCGCAGCGCTTCGGGGTGGGGTGCCTCCACAGGCGCTCTGGAAGCGAAGCGGACAGCATGAGCCGAGGAAGGCACCCCGCCCCGGAGCGCCCGTCAGCGGAGTCGTCCTGCAAAAAGCACGGTCCCCCACCAAAGCCGTCCTGCAAAACGCACACCCCCGCACCGGAGCCGTTTTCCCCGGCATTCTCCGCTAGAATGTCGAGCTTGCCTTGCATTTCCACACTGACAAGCCGCGCAACCCTTGCGCGCAGGAACCCGCATACCCCTATGGCAGCTCAAAAACTCGCCGGCGTCAAAGGCATGAACGACCTGCTGCCGCAGACCTCGGCGCGCTGGCAGCGCTTCGAGGAAATCGTCGCCTCCTGGGCGCGCAGCTATGGCTACAGCCAGATCCGCACGCCCATCGTCGAACCCACCCCCCTGTTCGCCCGGGGCCTGGGCACCGTCACCGACATCGTCGAGAAGGAGATGTATTCCTTCCGCGACGCCCTCAACGGTGAGGAGCTCACCCTGCGTCCCGAAGGCACCGCCGGCGTGGTGCGTGCCGTCATCGAGCACAACCTGCTCTACGATGGTCCGCGCCGCCTCTGGTACCTGGGGCCCATGTTCCGGCACGAGCGTCCCCAGCGTGGTCGCTATCGCCAGTTCCATCAGGTGGGTGTCGAGGCGCTGGGCTACGGCGGCCCAGAAGTCGATGCCGAAGTCATCGCCATGGGCCAGCGTCTCTGGGATGATCTGGGTATCGAAGGGCTGCAGCTGCAGATCAACTCCATTGGCGATGCGCCCGAGCGCGCGCGCCATCGTCAGGACCTCATCGCCCACTTCGAGAAGCATGCCGAACTGCTGGACGAAGAGGCCAGGCGGCGGCTGTACGCCAACCCGCTGCGCATTCTCGACAGCAAGAACCCGGCCATGCAGGAGATCATCGAGCAGGCGCCGCGCCTGATCGACTACCTGGAAGGCCCGTCGCGCGAGCATTTCGAGCAGCTGCGCGGCTACCTGGCGCGGCTGGGCATCGAGGCCACGCTGAACCCGCGTCTCGTGCGCGGCATGGACTACTACAACCGCACCGTCTTCGAGTGGGTCACCGACCGGCTGGGCGCGCAGGCCACGGTCTGCGGCGGTGGCCGTTACGACGCGCTCATCGAGATGCTGGGCGGCAAGCCGGCGCCTGCCTGCGGCTTTGCCATCGGGGTCGAGCGTCTGCTGGATCTGGTCGAGCAGGCCGGTGGCCTGGGCGAGGGCGATGCCCCCGATGTCTACCTCATCAGCAGTGGCGACGGCACGATGGCGGCTGCGCTGCACACGGCTGAGGCACTGCGTGCCCGCGGCATCGAGGTGCTGATGCACGCGGGCGGCGGCAGCTTCAAGTCGCAGTTCAAGCGGGCTGGGGCCAGCGGGGCTCACCTGGCGCTGGTCATTGGCGAAGACGAGCTGAAGGCCGGCGAGGCAACCCTGAAATGGCTGCGCGAGGGCGAAGGCGGGCAGGGCGGCCGGCAGGTGCGCATCCGTCTCGACGACGCGCCCGAGGCCGTGGGCCGCGCCCTGCTGGGCCAGGCTGACGAGGACTGAGCGGCGGCTGCGACACGGGCCGTCCACCTTACATCGAACCGAAACAGGAAGATCTCATGGCATACAACCTTCAGGATCAGGAACAGATCGACGAACTGAAGGCGTTCTGGGCCAACAACGGCAACCGCCTGATGTGGCTGGCCGTCATCGCGCTGGCCGTCTTTGCCGGCTGGCGCGCCTGGAACTGGTATCACGACGGCCAGGCCCAGGATGCCGCCCGCGAGTACGCCGGCCTGCTGTCGGCGGCCGACTCCGGCAAGATCGAGCAGGTGCGCGAGCGCTATGACGCCATCCAGAAAGGCTATGGCAGCAGCGTCTATGCCGGCATGGCCGGTCTGCGTGCGGCCGAGGCCTTTGCCAAGGCCAATCAGCCTGATGCCGCCGCGGCTGCGCTGGAGAACGTCATGAAGAACAGCACCGAGCCCGGCTTCAAGCCGATCGCCGGCGTGCGCCTGGCGGGTCTGCTGCTCGACCAGAAGAAGTACGACGAAGCGACCAAGGCCATCGACACCGGCAACATCGGCCCCGTCTCGGGCGAGATGGCGGCCAATGTGGCGGATCGCCGTGGTGACATCCTGGCGGCCCAGGGCAAGGCACCGGAAGCCAAGGCGGCCTGGGAAGAGGCGCTGAAGCTGCTGCCACGGAGCAGCCAGCTGCGCTCGCTGGTGCAGTACAAGCTCGACGCGGTGACCGACTGATGCGGGGCGCGCGCACTTCGTTCCCGTTTTCTTCGTTCCTGTCCGCCCATGCGGATGGGGCTTCCTGGGCTCGCGGCGACATGTCCGCTGAAGGCGTGGCCTCGGCATCGTCCGTGTCCGCCAAGGCGCCTGGGCTGATCCAGCCATCGCGTCGTCGGCTGCTGGGCTCGCTGGCCATGGGGGCAGCACTGCTGCCGCTGTCGGCCTGCTCGATGTTCGGTGACGATGCCGCCGAGCCGCCGCCGTACCCGGTGCCCAGACTGGGCGACGAGAAGGGCATGCGCCTTCTGTGGAAGAACACCGGCGGCAGCGACGCCTTGGTGGGCTTTCAGCCTGCGATCAGCGGCAACAGCCTGTGGGTGGTCGATCAGAAAGGTCGTGTGCGGCGACTGTCGCGCAAGGACGGTCGGGTCGAGCATGAATTCAAGGCCGGCAAGGCCATCGCTGGTCTGGCTGCCGACGACGAGCTGGTCGTGCTGGTCAGCCGCGACGGCACCGTGAAGGGGCTGTCCCCGAAGGGCGACCAGCGCTGGGAAGCACGTCTGGACAGCGAGGTGGCCACGGCGCCCGTGCTGGCCGATTCGGCCGTGCTGGTGCGCACCATCGAGGGCCGGGTGCTGGCGCTGGAGCGCAGTGGCGGTTCCACGCGCTGGAGCTGGAAGGCGCCCACCGCGCTGCTCAACCTCTGGCAGAGTTCGCCCATGGTGACGGACGTGGATACCGTCTACGTGGGCCTGCCCAATGCCAAGCTGGTGGCGCTGGATCTGCGCTTTGGCGTGCCGCGCTGGGATGTGGCCATTGCCTCGTCGCTGGGGGCCACCGAGCTGGAGCGCCTCATCGACATCGTGGGGGCACCGGTGCTGATGGGCACCGACCTGTGTGCCGTGGCCTATCAGGGCCGCGTGGCCTGCGTGCGCACGACCGATGGCGAGCTGGCCTGGAGCCGGGCGCTCAGCTCCTCCGTCGGCATCGCGGCCGACAACCAGGATCTGGTGATCGTCGATGCCTCCGAAGTCATCCAGCTGCTGCGCCCGGGCGGTGGCACGGTCTGGCGGCAGGACGGCTACGTGCGTCGCGGGGTGTCTACCCCGGTCATCGTGCCCGGCAAGCGCCTGCTCTTTGGTGACCGTTTCGGCAACCTGTCGCTGCTGTCGATGAACGATGGCCAGACGCTTGCACGCATCGAGATCGACGATTCGGCCTTGACCACACCGCCGCTGCTGGCAGGTGACGAGGCCTATGTGCAAACCCAGGAAGGAACGATCGCGGCCATCGCGCTGCGCTGACCATGAATCCATCTGTACTGGTTATCGCACTGGTGGGGCGGCCCAACGTGGGCAAGTCCACCCTGTTCAACCGCCTGACGCGCTCGCGTGACGCCCTGGTGGCCAACATCCCGGGCCTCACCCGTGACCGACACTATGGCTCGGCGACGCTCGATGGCCAGCGCGTCGTGCTGATCGACACCGGCGGCTTCGAACCCGTGGCTGCCACCGGCGTGGCCGAACAGATGGCCCGCCAGACCCGCCAGGCCGTCATCGAGGCCGACGTGGTCGTCTTCGTGGTCGACGGCCGTCAGGGCCTGCTGGCCCGTGACGAGGAGATCGCCCAGGAGCTGCGCCGCACCGCCCGCAAGGTGGTGCTGGCCGTCAACAAGTGCGAGGGCATCTCGCGCCCGGTGGCTGCCGCCGAGTTCCATGCGCTGGGGCTGGGCGTGCCCATGCCCATTTCCGCCACCCATGGTGACGGCGTGCACGCGCTGATGGAGGAATGCCTGGAAGACTGGCGCGCCGAGCGTGAGCGCCTGCTGGCCGAGGCCGCCGAAGCCGATGCCGCTTCGACCGATGGGGCTGAAGACCCCGTGGATGAGGCCGCTGACGAGGCGGGGGCACATGGTGAGGCCGCCCAGGACCGCGATGCCGCGAACGGGAAACGGACCGGAGCAGCTGCCGAGGGGGCCGCCGGCAAGGGCGACGCCGAGGCCGACGAGCGCAAGCCCGTCCGCGTGGCCGTGGTCGGTCGCCCCAACGGCGGCAAGTCCACGTTGATCAACGCGCTGCTGGGTGAGGAGCGTCTCATCGCCTTCAATCAGCCCGGCACCACCCGCGACTCGATCACGGTCGACTTTCGCTATCGCAACCGCGACTACCAGCTCATCGACACGGCCGGCCTGCGTCGCCGGGGCAAGGTGCATGAAACCGTCGAGAAGTTCTCGGTGGTCAAGACGCTGCAGGCCATCGAGGACTGCAACGTGGCCGTGCTGATGATCGATGCGGCCGACGGCATCTCCGAGCAGGACAGCGCCATTGCGGGCTACATCCTGGAAGCGGGCAGGGCACTGGTCATCGCGTTGAACAAGTGGGATGCCGTGCCGGCCGACGAGCGCCGCAACGTCCTGCAGGAATGCCAGCGACGCCTGTACTTCCTGGACTGGGCGCCGATGCTCACCATCTCGGCACTGAAGAACCGCGCGCTGGACAAGCTGATGAAGGCCGTGGACGAGGCCCGTGCCGCCGCCACCCGCAAGCTGTCCACACCCAAGCTCACCCGCATGCTGCATGCGGCCGTGCTGCACCAGCAGCCGCCGCGCAACGGCCCGTTCCGACCCAAGCTGCGCTATGCGCACCAAGGGGGACAGAATCCGCCGGTCATCGTCATCCACGGCAGTTCGCTCGACAAGGTGGGCGACAGCTACCGGCGCTTCCTGGAAGGCTGGTTCCGCGAGCGTCTGGCGCTGCAGGGCACGCCGCTGCGCATCGAGTTCCGCACGGGTGCCAACCCCTACGCCAACCGGGGCAAGTGAGGAGACCACGGCGAAACTTCTCGCCGTTCATCGGCCCGAACGTGTGCCGTTGTCAACGGTAGGGCTGGAAAAATGCGCAAAGCGCCCATATAGGTTAAAGTGCAACTAGGAGCGCCCGGGGCAGCACGGCCCGGGCTGTTCGGGCGCGTCGTGGTCTTCGCATGGCCCAGACCGGCCGCATCCCGGACTGCACCCTGAATTTCCGTATCTCTCAGAAGAACCATGAGCAACAAAGGCCAACAATTACAAGATCCCTTCCTGAACCAGTTGCGCAAGGAGCATGTGCCGGTGTCCATCTATCTGGTCAACGGCATCAAGTTGCAGGGCCAGATCGAATCCTTCGACCAGTACGTGGTGTTGCTGCGCAATACCGTCACGCAGATGGTCTACAAGCACGCCATCTCCACCGTCGTGCCCAGCCGCGCCATCGAATTCCAGTCTGAAGGCGGTTCCCACTGAAGCACCAGTACGTCGCCCGCCAGCACGACCCGAACGCGCCCGACCCCAAGCGGGCTGCGCTGCTGGCCGTGGCCACCCAGGGAGAACGCCTGGAGGCTCACGATCTGGATGAACTCGACGCCCTGGCGCGTTCGGCCGGGCTGCAGCCGGTGCTGCGCGAGGTGCTGCGGCGCAATCGCCCGGATCCCGCGCTCTACCTGGGCTCGGGTGCGGCCGAGCGCATCGCCGACCAGCTGCGTACCGAGCGCATCGGCCTGGTCCTCTTCGACCACCCCATCAGCGCCATCCAGCAGCGCAACCTTGAGCGCCTCTGGAAGGTGCAGGTTGCCGACCGGACCGAGCTGATCATCGAGATCTTCTCGCAGCGTGCCCGCAGCACCGAGGGCAAGCTGCAGGTGGAGCTGGCGCGCATGCAGCACCAGGCCTCGCGCCTGGTGCGGATGTGGTCGCACCTGGAGCGCCAGCGTGGCGGCATCGGCGTGCGTGGCGGCCCCGGCGAGACCCAGCTCGAGCTGGACCGCCGGATGCTCGACGACAAGATCCGTCGGCTGCGCACGCGCCTGCAGAAGGTCGACCGCCAGCGGCGCACCCGCCGTCGTGCCCGTCAGCGTGGCGAGGCCCTGCGCGTCTCGCTCATCGGCTACACCAACGCCGGCAAGTCCACGCTGTTCAACCGGCTGACAAGGGCCGGGGCGCTGGCCGCCGACCAGCTCTTTGCCACGCTGGATCCGCTCACCCGCCGTCTGGGCCTGGGCAACGGTCTGGAAGTGGTGCTCTCCGACACGGTGGGCTTCATCCGCAACCTGCCGCACGGTCTGGTGGCGGCCTTCCGCGCCACGCTGGAGGAAACCGCCGAGGCCGACCTGCTGCTGCACGTCGTCGATGCGGGTTCGCCCGACCGCGAGCGCCAGATCGAGGCCGTCAATCAGGTCATCGCCGAGATCGGGGCAGGCGAGGTCGAGCAGCTGATGGTCTACAACAAGATCGATCTGACCGGAAATGCGCCCGAGGTGCGGCTCGACCCCTATGGTAGGATCAGCGGCCTGGCGCTGAGTGCCGGCACGGGCGCCGGGGTCGATGCGTTGCGTGACCTGCTGCGGGAGCGTGCCCAGGCGCGGGCCCAGGCGGTCGACGAGAGCGCCTGGTACGGCGACGAGGCCTTTACCGCCGAGGCTCCCGACCCCTCCGATGCATTTGATGATGCCGATCCGTCCACTGGTGACGACGCGTCGGATCATCCGTCTTCCTGAACGCCACCTTCCCGCTCCGGGCAACTGCCACCCTTTCAAGGTACAGTCAAACCATGTCTACCCCTGATGATTCGGGCTGGGGCCGAAGTGCCGGATCCGGCCAGGACCAGAACCCGCCTCCTGCCGCATCTCCGACCCCTTCCGGCCGGTCGCCCGAGACCGGTGGTGCCCGTGGCGCGGATGAGAAGCCCCCTGCGCGTCCGCCAGCCGCGTCGCCTTCGCCGTGGCAGTCCGAGCGCCCGCAGCCGCAGCGCCCGTCCGATGGGCCGCCCGATCTCGACGAGTTCTGGCAGGATCTGAGCAGCAAGCTCAACGGCCTGTTGGGTGGAAAGCGTGGCGGCCAGGGTGGCCGTGGCGGCATGCCCGTCGGTGGTGGTCGCAATGCCGCGCCCTCCGGACGCAGCCTGCTCTCGGGTCTGGCGATTGTTGGCGTCGTGGCCGGTCTGGCCTGGCTGGGCAGTGGCTTCTACATCGTGCAGGAAGGCCAGGTGGCCGCGGTGCTGCGCTTTGGCCAGTTCCGCTACCTCACGCACGACGCGGGTATCCAGTGGAACCTGCCGTATCCCATCGAGACGCACGAGATCGTCGATCGCTCACGGCTGCGCCAGATCGAGGTGGGCTATCGCAACTCGGTGCGCACCAAGGTGGCCAAGGAGTCGCTCATCCTCACGGGTGATCAGAGCATCGTCGACCTGCAGTACGCCGTGCAGTACCGCATCGACAACCCGGGCGACTTCCTCTTCCAGAACAACCTGTCCTCCGGCTCCGAGGAGCTGATCCGCCAGGTGGCCGAATCGGCCATGCGCGAGGTCGTGGGCCAGCGCACCACCGACCAGGTGCTCTACGAGGACAAGGCCCAGGTGGCCGAGGACGCCCAGACGCTCACGCAAGCCATCCTGGATCGCTACAAGCTCGGCATCGGCATCGTCGACTTCACCATCCAGCAGGCGCAGCCGCCCGAGCAGGTGCAGGCGGCGTTCGAGGACGCCAACAAGGCCGATCAGGACCGCCAGCGCCTCATCAACGAAGGCCAGGCCTACGCCAACGACGTGATCCCGCGTGCCAAGGGCACCGCCGACCGGATGGTGCTGGAGGCCCAGGGCTACCGGGCCCGGGTCGTTGCCCAGGCCGAGGGTGATGCGCTGCGCTTCGACCAGATCTACACCCAGTACGCCAACGCGCCGCAGGTCACGCGCGAGCGGATGTATCTGGAGACCATGCAGCAGATCCTGTCCAGCACCTCCAAGGTGTATCTGGACTCGCAGAAGAACGGCAGCCTGCTGTATCTGCCGCTCGATCGCATCCTGGACCGCAACCAGGGCAAGGGCAGCAAGCCGTCGCTGACGGGCGAGCGTGCCGACCGGGCCGTCGAGCAGGCGCCTGTCAGTGCACAGACGCCGCAGCCGGCCAATGCGGGCGGCAACGGCATCGCGCAGGACGCCGACGGCCGTGGCGCCTCGCTCAACGCGCTGCGCAGTCGCGATCGGAGCTACGTCCGATGAACCCGTCTCCTTCGCATCCGGCCCTTTCCGACAACGCCCATTTTGCCAACGCCATCGACGGGAGCCTCCGATGAATCGTGTGCTCGCGCTGATCATCACGCTGGGCGTGCTGATCGTCCTCGCCTTTTCCTGCCTGTTCGTCGTCGACCAGCGCCAGTACGCCGTGGTGTTTGCCCTCGGCGAGATCAAGCGCGTCATCAACGAACCCGGCCTGTACATGAAGCTGCCGTCGCCGCTGCAGGACGTGCGCTACTTCGACAAGCGCACGCTCACCTATGACAGCGACGAGATCGACCGCTTCATCACGGCCGAGAAGATCAACATCCAGGTCGACTCCTTCGTGAAGTGGCGCATTGCCGATCCGCGCCAGTTCTTCGTGTCGGTCGGCCACAGCCCGCTGGCTGCGGACGACCGCATCGGCCGCCAGCTGCGCTCGGCGCTCAACAACGAGATTGCGCGGCTCTCCGTGGCCGACGTGATCTCCTCGGCGCGCGAGACCCTGGTCAAGCAGGTCATGAAGGTGATGTCGGTCGAGCTGGAAAAGATCGGCGTCACCATCGTCGACGTGCGCCTCAAGCGCGTGGACTTTGCGCCCGAGGTGGCCGAACGGGTCTATGAGCGGATGCGTTCCGAGCGTACCCGGGTGGCCAACGAGCGCCGCGCCAAGGGCGCTGCCGAAGGCGAGCGCATCCGCGCCGATGCCGACCGCCAGCGCGAGGTGCTGATTGCCAAGGCCTATCGTGACGCCCAGAACGAGCGGGGCGCCGGTGATGCCGAGGCCAGCCGCCTCTACGCCAAGGCCTTCGGTCGCAACCCCGAGTTCGCCAGCTTCTATCGCAGTCTGGAAGCCTATCGCGCCTCGTTTGCCGACCGCGCCGACATGCTGGTCCTGGACCCGCAGTCCGACTTCTTCCGCTACTTCCAGGGGGCGGAACCTGCGCCGGCTGCGTCGGGTCGCCAGCCAACGCCGCCCTTCAAGGCAGCACCCGCAGCCCCGGCTGCGGCGGGCAGCGCGCACTGAGTCCGAAAGAAAATGCGCCGGACCGGTGTCCGGACGAAAAATGCCGTTAAAATCAGACACGGGAACGTAAGTTCTCCGCCACGCCCGTCCTTCGGGACGGCGTGATGGAAAGTTCCCTCCCATCTGTCCTGCCTTCGTCGGCCAGGACGGCGCAACCCGCCAGGCCCCCAGGGCAGGGCGGATGCGTCTCCTGCCACGAGGGCGGTGTTTTTTTGGATTCACGGTCTCGCATTCACTGTCCCCATGGATGATCCCGCCGTCTCGCCGTGGTTGCTCGCCCTGGGGCTTGTACTGCTCCTGGAGGGGCTGATGCCCCTGTTGCTGCCGGGCGGCTGGCGTAATGCAGTGCAGCAGATGGCTGCCCTGCGTGACGGGCAGCTGCGTTTCGTGGGTCTCATGCTGGTACTTGCCGGCCTGCTTTTCGTTTCCCTGGCATGAAGAACCGCTGGCTACTTCCCGAAGGCATCTCGGACCTGCTGCCCGATGCGGCGCAGGATCTCGAAGGTCTGCGCCGTGCGATGCTCGACACCTATTGTCGCCACGGCTTCGAGCTGGTACTGCCCCCGCTCGTCGAATATCTGGATTCGCTGCTGATCGGAAGCGGCGGCGACCTCGACCTGAAGACCTTCAAGCTGGTGGACCAGCTCTCCGGGCAGAGCCTGGGGGTCCGGGCCGACATCACGCCCCAGGTCTCGCGCATCGATGCGCATCTGCTGCAGCAGCGTGACATCAACCGGCTCTGCTATGCCGCCTCGGTGCTGCGTACCCGTCCCAGCGGCCAGGAAGGCTCGCGCGAGCCCATCCAGATCGGTGCCGAGATCTACGGCCATGCCGGCATCGAGGCCGACATCGAGATCATCGACCTGCTGCTGCAGTCGCTGGCACTGGCCGAACTGGGCCCGGTGCGTCTGGACATCAACCATCTGGGGCTGGCCAGCCTGCTGCTGGCCGAGCTGAAGGGGGTGGACGAGGAAGCCGTGCTGCAGCTGCTGCAGGCCCGCGACCTGCCCAGCCTGCGCGAGCTGCTTGCCCCGTGGTCTCAGCCTGCTGCAGCTGCGCTGCTGGCCCTGCCCGAGTGCTTCGGGCCGGCCGAATCGGCCATGGCACGTGCGCGCACCGTGCTGGCTCCATGGCCGCAGGCCACCCCCCATCTCGACGCACTGGACGCCGTCCTGGGCTCGCTGCGGCTGGCCCGCCATGCCGGACAGGTGTCCCTGGCCATCGATCTGGCCGACGTGCAGGGCTTTCGCTATCACACCGGGCTGGGCTTTGCGGCCTACGTCGAAGGTCATGCCCGAGCCGTGGGTCGCGGCGGTCGCTATGACGGCATTGGCGCCGCCTTCGGGCGCGGGCGCCCGGCCACCGGCTTTTCGCTTGACCTGCGTGAACTCGTCGAGCTGCGACGCGACCGGCACACGCCGCCGGCCATCATCGTCGCTCCCTGGTCCGACGACCCGGCGCTGCTGGCGTTCATCGACACGCTGCGCGCCCAGGGCGAGACCGTATTGCAATTGTTGCCCGGCCAGGATGCCCAGCGCCTGGCCGGCGTTTCCGCCGATCGGACGATCGGCTTCATCCACGGCCAATGGCGGCTTGCAGGGAAGGAATCATGAGCAGGAATCTGGTGGTGGTCGGCACCCAGTGGGGTGACGAAGGCAAGGGCAAGGTCGTCGACCTGCTGACCGACGAAGTCAAGGGAGTCGTGCGCTTCCAGGGCGGTCACAACGCGGGCCACACGCTGGTCATCGAAGGGCGCAAGCAGGTGCTGCGCCTCATTCCCTCGGGCATCCTGCGTGACGACGTGACCTGCTACATCGGCAATGGCGTCGTGCTCTCGCCGCAGGCGCTGCTGTCCGAGATCGCCGAACTGGAGGCGGCCGGTGTCGACGTGCGCAACCGTCTGCGCATCAGCTATGCCTGTTCGCTCATCCTGCCCTACCATATTGCGCTGGACCAGGCACGTGAACAGGCTCGTGGCGATGCCCGCATCGGGACCACCGGTCGTGGCATCGGTCCGGCCTACGAGGACAAGGTGGCACGCCGCGGCCTGCGGCTGGAAGATCTGTATGTGCCCGACCAGCTGGCCGAGCGCGTGCGCGAGGCCGCCGAGCTGCACAACTTCCTGCTGGAGAACTACTACCACGCTCCGCGCATCGATGTGGCCAAGATGCTGGACGAGCTGCAGGCCCAGGGCGAGCAGATCCGCCCGATGGTCCACGACGTGGCCGGTCTTCTGGCCGATTCGCTGGCACGGGGTGAGTCGCTGATGTTCGAAGGTGCTCAGGGGGCGCTGCTCGACATCGATCATGGCACCTATCCGTTCGTCACCAGCAGCAACTGCGTGGCGGGCGCTGCCGCAGCCGGCGCCGGCATCGGCCCGGGCAACCTGCATTTCGTGCTGGGCATTGCCAAGGCCTACACCACCCGCGTGGGCAGCGGTCCGTTCCCCACCGAGCTGCACGACGACACCGGCAAGCGCCTGGCCGAGCGTGGCCACGAGTTCGGCTCCGTCACGGGGCGCCCGCGTCGCTGCGGCTGGTTCGATGCCGTGGCCATGCGCCGCTCCATCGAGCTCAACGGCGTCACCGCGCTGTGCCTGACCAAGCTGGACGTGCTGGATGGTCTGGACACCGTTCGCATCTGCACGCACTACGACATGACCACGCCCAAGGGCAACATCAAGCGCCTGGAGCGCCTGCCCACCGGCGCTGGCGCCGTGGCCCGCTGCCAGGCAGTCTACGAGGGAATGCCCGGCTGGAAGGAAGACACCCGGGGTGCACGCCGCTGGGAAGACCTGCCGGTGAACGCACGCCGCTATGTCGAGCGTCTGGCCGAGCTGTCGGGTGCCCCCATCGACATCATCTCCACCGGTCCCGACCGCGAAGAGACCATCGTGCTGCGGCACCCTGGCAGGAAGGAAGGCTGAATCATGCAGCATCTGTACGTTGACTGGGCCGAATACCATCGCCTCATCGAGCGCCTGGCGCTCTCCATCCATCGCTCCGGCTGGCAGTTCGACTCGGTCATCGCGCTGGCGCGCGGCGGCCTTCGGGTGGGCGACCTGCTGTCGCGCATCTTCGACAAGCCGCTGGGTGTGCTCACCACCAGCTCCTATCGCCACACCGGCAATGTCGTGCAGCAGGGCGAGCTGAAGATCGGCTCCACCATCAGCGCGGCCGAGGACGTCACGCGCGGTCGTGTGCTGCTGGCCGATGATCTGGTCGATACCGGTGTCACGCTGGAAAAGCTGTTGCCGGTGATGCGCAGCCGCCATCCCGAGATCACCGAGCTGCGCACCGCGGTGCTGTGGAAGAAGGCCGTTTCGGTCTACACGCCCGACTACTGCGTCTGCAACCTCGATGACAGCCCCTGGATCCACCAGCCCTTCGAGCTGTACGAGGGCTGCGACATCGAGGCCCTGGAGCACGGCTCGCCCACGCAGGCCGCCTACGCGGTGGCCGAACGGCGTTAGGGATCCTCTGAACAAGTCCCCGCGGCCGTCGCATCCCCGTAACGGGCGCATGACTGCGTTGCCATTTGCTGTC
>ERZ772993.55-NODE-55-length-64589-cov-6.119766_pt1 | contig 64589 bp, 44 predicted proteins | sample MGYA00580670_ERZ772993 | MGnify/ENA primary metagenome ERZ772993 (study PRJEB29015, sample SAMEA2737936) | human oral metagenome | biome: human oral; feature: human-associated habitat; material: dental | place: China | collected 2136 ... | reverse complement strand
CCGCGATGGAACTCGAAGGCCCCTCCCGACCGGGCCAGGGCGGCGCGGGCCTCCCGGGTGACGGGCACCCCCGCGTCGAGCAGCATCCGGGCGATCGCGAGGGTGGCGGGAAGGTCTCTCGTCGCTCCGGCGAGGCACTCCACCAGGGGCGACGGGGAAACACCGCTCGGGTCGGGATCGGCACCGAGGGTCAGCAGCGTCGCCACCACCTCGGGACGCCGCTCCCGGCAGGCAATGGCGAGCGGATTGGCGTCCCCTTCCCTGTTGATGTCGGCCCCCAGTTCCACCAGTTCGCGAAGGCGTGTGGTGGCACCGACCACGATCGCCTCGTGGAATGCGCTGGTTGGTTGTTCGTGACACCTGTCGAGGTCGGCGCCCCGGGTCTCCACCAGCCACCGGAGAACCTCCAGCGGGGTTTCGGGAAACATGTGGGCCTCGGTCCGGGAGCCCCACAGGGTTGCGTCGACGTTGCGTACCCGGAGAATCCGCTTCAGCTCCTCTGCGTTCATGGTGCGGCACAGCCCAACCCAGTCGTCGGGCAGCAGCGAGGGCCTGTGCCCCAACGTCGACCCCGGTTCGGGTGCGTGCCGGAGGATGCGCAGGTACGACGCGATGTCCTCCGGGATCTCGTCCGCGACCTCCTCGCCGCGACGATGGTCGTCCCAGTCCCGGAGCACCACCTTGGCCCAGGCCGCCCGACCGCCAGCTCGTTCCATCCCCGGATGCACCGCCCCGGTGATCTTGAACTGCGCCATCGCCATGGCCATCATCCGGGTCGCCAGCTCCCGCAACCCGGCCTGCCCGGTCTCGTCGGCATTCAGCCAGGCCTGGATGTTCCCGTCGGAACCCAGCCACACCTCCCGGGGAACACCGGATGCAGCGCCGGTTTCGTCCCGGAGCCCGGAGAGGTCGTCACCACCGCCATCGGTGTACCAGGCCTCCACGCGCCGCAACATCCCGATGCCCTCCGGACTCCCGAACGGCGAACGCGGATCGGTGATGTCGTGGTACCAGGCGGGCACCGCGGCGGCGAAGACCGGGTGGCTGGTGGCGGGCGACGGCACCCCGCCAGGAGGATCGAACCAGTGTGTGGCGGCCATGCTTGAGCTTAGAGTTTGCGCGGTTATCCTCGGCGCATGATGACCGGAGGCTTCACGCCACGTCGCACGGGATTCTTCGACGGCTTCGACATGACGGGGTTCTGGAGCGACTTCTGTGACGAGGACTGGAACGAACCCGCACCCAGCGACGAAACCATCGCGGAGGTGGAGACCGCCCTGGGGTTCCGGCTCCCCGACGCCTGGGTGGAGTTCGCCCGGATGCACAACGGAGGCGACGTGGAGAGCAACTGTTTCCCGACGAACCAGCCGACCACCTGGGCCGAGGACCACATCGCCATCACCAGCATCCGCCCCATCGGCAGGACGGCGGCCGCTTCGCTGCTCGGCAGCTGGGGGCACCGGGCCGTGATCGAGGAGGCGGGGTATCCCGAACTGGGCCCGGTGCTGGCCGACTGCCCCAGCGGTGGACACGACCTGGTGATGCTGGACCATTCGGAATGCGGACCCACCGGTGAGCCGCGCGTGGTGCACGTCGACCAGGAGGTGGGATACCGGGTCACGGTCCTGGCCCCGGACTTCGCCACCTTCATCAAGGGGCTCGTCAGCGGGGAGGAGTTCGAGCCCGGGGAAGACGTCTGAACGACGCGGCGGTGATGGGCTACCGGGGCCTGGAAGTTTCGCAGAAACCCTTCAACCGGGCCGTGATCTCCTCCAGGTCGACGTCTCCTCACGCCACCGACATCACCAGGCCGAGTCGGCCCCGGGGCAGGAGTCCTGTCCCCAGATCGACCTGACGGGGCGATGCGCCGCGGATTCCAGCAATCCCGGATCCCGGACTAGGCCGACCCCAGGATCCGCGACGAGATCCGGCAGGGGCGGGGCCCGGAAGCGGTGGGACCGCACCGGAGCCTTGAACGTAAAATTGGGCGACCGCACTCCAGCAATCCACGGGGAAGCCGCCAGTGTCAGGGAAGAAGCATCGCCACGGACTGTTCGAGGCAGCTCCGGAACGGTTCCGGCTCCGTCTCGACCACATCACCTCGGCGTCGCAGCTGTCGCGGGAGATCATCCGTTCCGCCTGGGGCTGGGCGCTGGCGGGTTCCGTCCTGATGCCCTGGGCGGGTTGGCCACCACCCTGATCCCGGCGTGGCTCGGGCGCACCGTGGACACGGTGGTCGCGCCCGCCGTCGCGGGGGCCGAGGCCTCCGGGGTGTGGCGGGAACTCGTCATCGCCCTGGCCTGTCTGGGTGGCATGTACCTGGTGATCATCACCGCCCAACGCCTCGAACACCGGTTCAGCTGGTACGGAATCCAACGCGCGGAACACGAACTGAGCCAGCAGCTCCTGGAACTGACCCTGCGCCGCGCCGGCCGGGATCACGTGCCCGGAGCGGGTCTCGCGGCTGACAGCCGATGTGCGGCGCAGTTGCCAGGTGCTCCACGCCCTGGTGGGTCCGCCCGGCGAACTGCTTCAGCTGCTGGTCACCACCGCCCTCCTGTGGTCCTTCCATCCCTGGCTGGGCCTGACACTGATCATCGGCGCTCCCCTCATGCTCGTCGGAATGTACCTGGTGGCGTTGCCGCTCGGTGCCCGCGTCGAGGACGAACTGGAGGCGCTGGGCGAGACCGCGGGCACCGCCTCCGACACCCTGGGCGGGTACCGGACCCTTCGCGGGCTGCACGCCGAACGGGTGGCCGCCGACCGCTACGCCACCGCCAGCCGCCGCACCCTGTCCGCCGCCGTCAGGTCCCGCTCCGCCGAGGCGTGGTTCGATGGCCTCGCGGAGCTGACCGGTGGCCTGTTCGCCGCGGCCCTGGTGGGCCTGGCGGCTCTTCTCGCCGTCGCGGGGCAGATCAGCGTCGGCCAGCTGGCCGCCGTGACCGGTTTGAGCACCACCGTCCTCGGTTCGCTCATCAGTTTCATCGCGAACCTCACCGGGTTGTGGGCCACCACGCAGGGGGCGGGACGCCGTGTGCTCGACCTGATGACCTCGGAACCCACCGACCGCACCGCACCGGGACCACCCCCCACCGGGGTCGTGCGGAACGGTTTCACCACGGTGAGGGTCCCGGCGGACGCGGTGCGCGCAACCGCCGAGGCCCTGGCGGCCGGAGGACCGGGAACGTTGCTGGCCCCGCACCCGGAGCAGCTGCTGGCCGGCAGCGTCCTGGACAACGTCCGCGCCACCGGCGAGAATCCCGCATCACCCGAGAGGGCCATCGAGGCGCTGCGCCGCGTCAGCCTGGAGGCCACCGAGCTGGCGAACGGTTACGCCACCGACACGGGAGACAACGGCTCCGCCCTGTCCGGCGGGCAGCGGCAACGGGTGGCGCTGGCCCGCGCCGTCGCGGCTGATCCCGAGGTGCTGATCCTGGTGAACCCGACCTCGTCGGTGGACACCGTCACCGAGCACCGCATCGCGCAGGAACTGCACCAGGTGCGCGCGGGTCGCACCACCGTCGTCATCAGCGACTCCCCCGCGTTCCGGGCCGTCGCGGACCGGGTCGTGGAGGTGGAGTCGTGACCCCGGACGGAATGTGGCGCGTCCTGCGTCCCCTGGTCTGGCCCCGCCGCTGGGCCCTGCTGAGGGTGCTGGTGTTGTTCCTGACCCATTCGCTGACGGTGCTGGCCGCCCCCATGCTGATCGGGAGGCTGATCGACGACGTCAGGGCCGGCACGCCCGGGGCGGCCTGGTGGGCCATCGGGTTCCTGGTGGCGGTGGCGCTGGTCGGCGCGCTCCTGTCCTGGCTCTCCGCGCGGGAGCTGGCGAACACCGTGGAACCGGTTTTCGCGGAGCTGCGTGAGGAGTTCGTGCGTTCCACCCTGACGCTGCCGCGGATCACCTTCGAGGCCACCGGTGGGGGCGACCTGCTGACTCGCGCCTCCGACGACGTCACCCAGCTCAGCGAGAACATCCCCCTCGTGCTGCCCCGGTTGTTGAGCATCGCCATGTCCTCCGTGGTGATCGCCCTCGGCCTGGGGGCCCTGGACTGGCGGTTCCTGCTGGTCCTGGTCGTTGTGGCGCCCCTGCTCCTACTGACGCTGCGGTGGTATCTGCGAACCGTCCCCGGCACCTACGCCTCCGAGCGGCGCGCCCAGGCGGAACGCGGAAAACACCTGCTCGACACCTTCCGGGCGGAGGCCACCGTCCGGGCCCACCACCTGGAACGTACCCAGACCGAACGGGTGCGGCGCGCCTCGTGGGAGCACGTCCGTTGGGAGATGCGCACCCGGGTCGTCCAGAACATCCTGCTGGCGCGAACCACCTTCGTGGAGTTCGCTGGGCTGGTCTCGGTGCTGGTCCTGGGCACGTGGGTGGCGCTCAACGGGGAGGCCAGCGTCGGCGCCGTCACGGCCGCGGTCCTGCTGTTCCAGCAGGTGATGGGGCCGCTGACGGAGTTCCTGATGATCACCGACGACTTGCAGAGCGCCTCGGCGTCGCTGGGACGCATCACCGGCGTCATCGAAACCTCCCGGCCGGGGAGGGACGACGGGGCGGCCCCGGCCGATGCGGGTCGTGACCTGGTCTCGCTCACCGGGGTCGGGTTCTCCTATCCCGGGGGACCCGAGGTGCTGAAAGACATCGACCTGCACCTGGTTGAGGGTGGGCACGTGGCGCTGGTCGGGGCCACCGGGTCCGGGAAGTCGACGCTGGCGCTGCTCGCCGCCGGGGCGCTCCGGGCCGGACGCGGTATCCGCCGCACCTCCATTCCCGACGAGCAGATCCTGTCGGTGACGCAGGAAACCCACGTGTTCGCGGGCACCCTGCGCGAGAACCTCACCCTTGCTGCCCCCGACGCCGGCGACGAGGACATCCTGGGCGGGTTGCGGGACCTGGGGGCCGGCAACCTGGTGTCTGGCTGCCCCGCAGGGCTCGACACCCGGATCGGTCACGCCGGGCACCAGCTCAGCCCGGCCGCGGCCCAGCAGCTCGCCCTGGCGCGGGTGTACCTGGCCCGGCCCCGGCTGACGATCCTGGACGAGGCGACGGCCGAGGCGGGCAGCGCCGACGCCACCGGCCTGGAGGCATCGGCTCGGGCGGCGATCCGCGGCCGCACGGCCCTCGTGGTGGCGCATCGTCTCTCCCAGGCCGCGGAATGCGATCACATCATCGTCCTGGACCGCGGCAACATCGTCGAGCAGGGGTCACACGAGGAGCTGTTGGCGCTCGGGGGCCGGTACGCGGATCTGTGGCGGATGTGGTCGACGAATCGCTGACCGCTGTGGCCACCGCCTGACGGCGGCAGCGGAACCTCTCAACCGGTTCAGGTAGATCCGGACCGCCACCAGCGACTCAGCGAAGGGAAGCAGCCCGTAGCATCCCAGGTTCGGTTCGACACCGGCCCGCGGGCTCCCCCGGTTCGGCACCCCGCCACGGGGCTAGCTCGGGAATCAGAGGCGCCCAGCGCCACAACTGCCACGCCGCGGCGCAGCCGACCAGGATCCACACCAGCCGACGGACTTCACGCCGGCGGAGCGTCCTGCCCATCACCCTTCTGGGAACTCTGCCCAGTCGAGGAAGATGTCCAAGGCTTCGGCGAGGCTCCTGGGGCCGCAGAACGCCTCGAACCGACGCCGTACGGCCGTTTCTCCGGTGTCCACGGCGCGGGCGTGGACCCAGTCGTCCTCGAGACGCTCCACGACGAAGTCCTCGAACGGGGCGTTCTCCAGATCGGTTCCCGTCAGGTCCACCACGACCTTCCATCCCGGATTGTCGAGGGTTTCCACCGTGATCCCGCGGTCGTTTTCCCACGTCCCGTCGCACTGTGCCACGTACCAGTCCTGGAGACGTTCCAGAGCGTTCACGATTCCTTCCCCGCGCGGTCCGGGAAGTCCCAGTACGGTCCCGCCCCCATCAGGATGATCTGCATATCGCCCCCGAGCCTCCCTCTCCCCGCTCACCCGGCGAGGTTGTCCGTTGCATGTCCATGTTCTGCTCCCTGCTCACCTGGAATCGGCCACAGTTTCACAGACCACACCCCGGGATGGAAAAAATCGACAGACTCCGTTGAGAGATTCGGTGACTGGATGGCGGCCGATCCTGCGGCTCACCGGAGGGCCCGGTCTTCGGCAGGCCCGGGTGAATCGGCGTTGCGACCCGGTTGGCAGCAACGCTCGACGGTGCCGGCGCAGGCGGTGTGCCCGCCGAATCCGGGCCCGTCGGGTCCTGCCCCGGGGGTGAGGGGTGACGGGAACCCCGAAGGAACCGGGGAGACCGTCGCCGAGAGCGAGGTGAAGGGAACCGGAGCAGGCCGGGGCGGGTGGCTGGCCGGGTACCGGTCAGCGGGCGGTGAGGTACTGCTCCGCCAGGGCCCGCCGGACGGCGGGGATCGCCTCGGCTGCGACCTCCTCCGCCGGGACCTCCAGCAGCTGGGCGACTGCGGCCATGGTCTGCCCGACGGTGAGGTCGCCGTCGAGGGCCCCCAGCACCGCGCCCGTGACGGTGCTCAGACGCATCCCGCGCAGCAACCCGGTGCGTTGCCGCAGCACCAGGTGTTCGGGGTCGGCTGCCCCGGGCTGGCCGGTGGTCTCCGCGACCACTCCGGTCAGGCGTGGGGTCAGCGACAGCAGGTCGGCGGTATCGAGGCGGGAGGCATCGACGGCCTCGGCGTGTGCGGCGAACACCTCCCCGACCGGCTGGGCGACGGCGTGCGGCCACGACTCGCACCGGATCTCGGGGGTCTCGCGACCCGCGTTCGTGACCAGGATCCAGCCCATGCCGACCTCGTCGATGCCGAGGCGGTCGAAGTAGGCCAGCCATTCGCGGTAGGTGGGTTCCCATTCGGGACGGCCCGTCAGGCCCGCGTCGGTCAGCCACATCTCGATGTAGGCGAACCGGTCGAGGCGTTCGCGTTCGATGGCGAACAGGTCGCAGCCGGAACCGTCCACCCACGAGGCGAGCCGCTCCTCCCACGGCTCCTGGGTGACGGCCCAGTTCGTCAGCAGCTGGAGGCTGCCTCCCGGCGTCAGGTGGGCGGGGGCGTCACGGACGACGGCCTCCACCAGGCCGTCTGCGGTGAAGGTGGATTCGCGGTAGGTGAGGCGTTGACCACCGGGTGGGCTCATCACGTAGGGCGGGTTGGAGACGATCAGGTCGAACCGCTCCCCCGCCACCGGTTCGTACAGCGACCCCTCCCGGAAGTCGACTTCCATGCCGCTCAGCGCCGCCCCGAGGCGTGCGAGCCGCAGGGCGCGCGGGTTGAGGTCGGTGGCGACCACCCGGTCGGCGTGGCGGGACAGGTGGTAGCTCTGCACCCCGCATCCCGTACCGAGGTCGAGGGCCCTCCCGACGTGGCCTCGCATGGTGATCTCCGCCAGGGTCAGGGACGCGGGTGAGGCCCCCAGCACGTAGTCGGGCCGGGTCGGTTCCACGATCCCGTCGAGCCCGGGGGTGAGGTCGCTGACCAGCCACCCGGAGGCGCCGTCGTCGGGTGAGGCGTAAGGCCGCAGCTCGACCACGGCCCGCGCGACTCCCCCATCCACGGCAATGATCCCCTGCGCCACCACGTCCAAGAAACACCCGCCGAAGGCGCGTTCCGCGACCCCGGATGGCATCTGCTGCCTCAGCAGGAACATCCGGATCAGCGTCGCGAGGGGGTCGCCCGCCCCGGCCAGGGTGACGTCGGCGGGCAGGGTGCAGTTGCGGTGCAACCCGGCCTGCCCGGCCTGCCCGATGCGTTCCAGCACGGAGTCGGTGGTGTAGTCGATCTCGATCAGCCGGTCACGCAGCCGGGAAATGTCCATGCCGACACCATAGAACCCCCGCGCGGGCGTTCGTGGCATTCACGAACCAAGTCCTCCCGGCCCCTTGCAGACCCGCCCCGGAGTTCCTTGACTTCGTCCTCATCGGCGCTTAGCGTCGAGAACACGGCGTCCCGCTGCACACGACCCAGCGGACCGGGACCACCGGAACATCTCCCATCGACCCGAGAACCGGAACGAGGCGAGAACATGAAAACCAGGCAAATCATCACGGGGCTGCTGCCGGCGCTCTGCCTGCTCGGCTGCTCCACCACTGTCCCCGCGAACCCCTCCAGCGGACCCGCACAACCCAGCCCCATCAGCAACACAGATCCCCAGCCCAGCGGGGAAAAGCCCGGCGCCAAACTGAAAGGCACGGTCCTCAACGAGGACGGCGAGCCGATCGAGGACTGCAACATCGAGATCAAGGGGGACACGAGGGAATTGGCCATCGTCACGGACACCTCGGGAATGTTCTCCGTCGGAATCCGCCGCGGCTCGCAGCAAATCATCATCAACTGCGACAAACACCAGATCTACCAGAAAGAAGAATTCCCGGTTCAGGTCCCTGAAACCGACGAGTTCGAGCAGACCTTCACGGTCCACAGGAAATAGACCGGGGTTTCCCCGGTTGCGCAGCACTCAACCCGGTTTCGGGAGCGAAACGAGGCGTTTCCCGCGTTGAGTGCTGCATTACCGTGTTTCACGACCCCAGATCTGGGGTCGTGCGGGTCAGTGGGCCCTCGCGAGGATCTTGCCGGCGCGGTCGATCACGACGATCTCCACTTCCACCGGCGCCCCGCCGAGGACCGCCAGTGCCTCGTCGCGCGCCGAGTCCGCGATCAGCTGCGGCAGGTCGATGCCGACCTCACCGGCGAGGGTGACGGCGTGGGCGACGGTTGCGACCTCTCCGATCGCGTCGGCCAGCTCCGGTGAGGCACCGGCCCCCTCCACCAGTTGACGCAGGTGGCCGGGCTGGATGCGGGTGCGGTGGGAGTGCAGGTCGAGGTAACCGGCCGCCAGTTTGGAGAGTTTCGCAACCCCCCCGACGATCGCGAGCCTGGGCAGCGGGTGTTTGCGCAGGTATTTCAGGACGGCACCGGCGAAGTCGCCCATGTCGAGCAGTTCGATGCCCGGGTACAGCTCCTCGGCGACCCGCTCCGACGTCGATCCGGTGCAGGCCGCTGCGCGCGTCGCACCGGTGGCGATGGCGACGTCGATGCCGCGGTGGATCGAAGCGATCCACGCCGAACACGAGTAGGGCACGACGACACCGGTGGTGCCCAGGACGCTCAAACCTCCGAGCACGCCGATGCGCGAGTTCCAGGTCTTCTCGGCGATGCGTGCGCCGTCGTCGATCGAGACGGTCACGCGCACGTCGGGCGCGACCCCGAGGCGCTCGGCGGCGGCGGTGATGTTGGCGGTGATGTATTCGCGGGGTTTCGGGTTGATGGCCGGCTCCCCCACCGGCAGCGGCAGCCCCGGCAGGGTGACGGTGCCGACGCCCTCGCCGCCCGCGAATCTCACGCCGCCGCCGGGCTCGCCGGGTTCGACCATCACCCGCACGACCGCGCCGTGGGTGACGTCGGGGTCGTCGCCGGCGTCCTTCGTGACCGCCGCCATCGCCAGCCCGGGCCGTAGCCGCCACTGGGTCAGGGCGAACGCGGCCTCACGCCCACCGGGCAGCGCGATCCCGACCGGGTCGGGAAACTCGCCCGTTTCCAGGGCGACGAAGGCGCTGGTGGCGGCCGCGCAGGCGCACGCCCCCGTCGTCCAGCCGGGTCTCAGCTGCGACGACTCCAGTTGCGCCTTCCGGCCGCGGGGACGCAACGCCTCCCGGCCCTCCGCGGCCAGGGCGGGATCGCCGTCAGCGGTCATTCGTGGTCTCGGCTCGGCTGGCCATCGCGTTCACCGCGGCGACCGCCATGGCGGAGCCGCCGCGGCGGCCGAGGACCGTGATGTACTCGACGCCGCTGTCGTCGGCGACCAGCGCGTCCTTCGACTCCGCGGCACCGACGAAACCGACGGGGATGCCGACGATCGCCGCGGGCCTTGCTCCGGTCTCGCGCATCACCTCGAGCACCCTGAACAACGCGGTCGGGGCGTTGCCGATGGCGACGACCGCGCCGTCGAGCAGGCCGTCCTCCTGCCACAGGTCGACGGCGGCGGCGGTTTTGGTGCAGCCCTTCGCCTCCGCGATCGCGGGCAGCCGGGGGTCCTTGATGTGGCAGACGATCCGGGTGTGTTCGGGCAGGCGGCTGCGGATGATGCCGGTAGCGACCATCGACGAGTCACACAGGATCGGCGCCCCGGCCTCGAGGGCCTTGAGGGCGGCGGCGGCGACACCCGGCGTGAAGGCGATCAGGTCGGCGATCGCCGGATCGGCAGCGGCGTGGATCATCCGCACCACCACGGGCTCGACGTCCTCGGGGAAACGCGCCAGGTTCGATTCCTCCCGGATGATCTCGAACGAGCGGGCATAGATCGGGCTACCGGTCTTGATGTAGTCATTGGTCACACCTCCAAGACTAAGGCAGTCACCGCCGGCCGCCGGCCAGCCGGGCGGGCGGCAAGCCCCGACCGGGACACGCCTCGACCTTTCGGCTAGGACCTGCGAGCCGGAACTGGCTAGGCTGTCCCGCGACGACTGACCATTCAGCTTGCCGACAACGAAGGAATCCGGTGCGAATCCGGAGCGGTGCCGCCACTGTGACCACCCGGGTGGGAGCCAGATACTTCGGGCCAGCCAAGACCGAACGGGCGTAGCACCCGAGGAGGGCCACATGAGCGTTGACCGCACCCTGTCCGGAGTGGGGGTGGGTCCTGGCGACCCGGACCACGTGACCGTGAAGGCGTTGCGGACCCTGGAGGCCGCCGACGTCATTCTGGTGCCGAGCACCGAGGCCCGCGCCGGAGGCATCGGCCGCGCCGAGGAAATCGTGTGTGCCCACCTGCCCGCCAAGGCCGGCGCGGTCCGCCGCATCCCGTTCTCCATGGCCGAACGCCGCGGCATCGGGCAGCGCCGGGCCGACGCGTGGGATGCCTCCGCCACGGCCGCCGTCGAGGCGTTCGAGGCCGGCGCGAAGCGGGTGGCGTTCGCCACCGTCGGCGACGCGTCGGTGTTCTCGACGTTCTCCTACCTGTGTGACCTGGTGTCGCGGCGCGTCGAGGTCAAGGTCGAGGTCATTCCCGGGATCACCGCCATGCAGGCCATCGCCGCCGCCAGCCGCACCCCGCTCGTCGAGGGCCAGGAAATCCTGTCCCTCGTGCCGTGGACCGTCGGGCCCGAAACCCTGGCCCGCGTCTGCGAGGTCTCCGACACCGTCGTCATCTACAAGGGCGGCCGCGAAATGACCGAGCTCCGCGCCGTGCTGGATGCGCAGGGCCGCCTCAGCGAGGCCATCCTCGGCACCGACCTCGGGTTGCCCTCCGAACACCTCGTGCCCCTGTCCGAGGTGACCGACCGTGCACCCTACTTCAGCACCGTCCTTGCCGCACCGAAACGTTCCACCACCGGAGGGAGAATATGAGCGGACTGAGACTCGACCCGAAAGGCCTGGTGGTCTTCGTCGGGGCAGGCCCCGGGGCCGACGACCTGATCACCGTGCGGGGCGCCCGCGTCATCGCCGAGGCCGACATCATCATCTGGGCCTCGTCGCTCGTGCACCCCGGGATCGTCGCCGACCACAAACCCGGCGCCGAAGTCATCGATTCCGCGTCGATTCCCCTGGAGGACCTGGTGCCGCTTTACACGCGGGCCCGCGACGAAAAACTCCTCGTCGCCCGCGTCCACACCGGCGACCCGGACATCTACGGGGCGACGGCGGAGCAGCGCGACCTGTGCGCCCAGATCGGCATCCCCACCGAGACGATCCCCGGCATCTCGGCGTTCTCCGCCACCGCGGCCCGGGTCGACTCCGAGCTGACGCTGCCGGAGGTCGCGCAGTCGATGATCCTCACCCGCCTCGAGGGCGGCCGCACCCCAATGCCCGAGAAGGAGAACATCCGCTCGTTCGCCGCCCACGGCACGACGATGTCGATCTACCTGTCGGCGGCCCGCAACAAGCAACTGGAGGCGGCCCTCCTCGAGGGCGGCTACCCCCCGGAGACGCCCTGCATCATCGGCTACCGCGTGACCTGGCCCGACGAGGCCATCTGGCGGGTCCAGCTGAAGGACCTGTCGGCGACGATGAAGGAACACAAGCTCTGGAAGCACACGATCGTGCTCGTCGGCCCGGCCCTGGCCACCGACCGCGCCGCCAAACGCTCCCACCTGTACCACCCCGGTTTCCGGCACGAGTACCGCGACGCCGACAAGGCCGCCGCAGCCGACCTGAAGGAACACGGCGCCACCACCTACAACCTGGAGAACGGAGACAACACATGATCACGGTCCACGGGCATCTCGGCGCCCCCAGCGAGGAGCTGCGCCGCGCCGTCGCCGCCGCGTCCGTGGTGGTCGGCGGGCGCCGTCACCTCGACGAGCTGGCCGTCCCCGAGGACAAGCGAATCGTCCTGGGTGGCCTCACCCCCGCCGTCGAGAAGATCCGGCAGCTGCCCGAGGACACCGACGTCGTGATCCTCGCCTCCGGTGACCCGCTGTGGTTCGGTGTCGTCCGCAAGCTGCGGTCGATCGGGCTGCGTCCGAAGGTCGTCACGCGCGCCTCGTCGGTTGCCGAGGCGTTCGCCCGCATCGGGCTGCCCTGGGACGACGCCATCACGGTTTCCGCGCACGGCCGCCCCATCGACGCCGCCATCACAGCGGCGCGCCGCTACGCGAAGGTCGCGGTCATGACCGACCCGCGCGAACCCCTCTCGCAGCTGACCGAACCCCTGGCCGGCCTCGACCGGACCTTCGTCCTGGCCGAGCGCCTCGGCGAGGACGACGAACGCGTCCGGATCATGACCGGTGAACAACTGGCCGCGGTCGAGGACGTCCGGAACCCGAACGTCGTGCTCGTCCTGGAGCGCCACCCCGACGCCGAATGGGACGAGACGGCCGTCGACACCACCGCGCCCCGCCGCGTCGCCGTCCCCGAGGTCGCGGTGGAGCGGCTGACCGCGAATGCGCTGGCCGAGCTGACGGTCGGGCAGGTTTTCTCCTCCGAGGCCGCCCGTGCCCGCGCCGCCCAGATCGACGAGCTGCTCGGCGGAACCCGCATCTACGACGGGCCCGCCACCGAGGGGCTGCGCCAGGCCTTCGACGAATGCGACCTGGTCGTCTCGCACCTGGCGATCGGAGCCACCACCCGCATCCTCGCGCCGCTGCTGGATTCGAAGAAAACCGACCCGGGTGTCGTCGTCATCGACCAGGGCGGGCATTTCGTCGTGCCCCTGCTGGGCGGGCACGTCGGCGGTGCGAACGAGCTGGCCGAGAAGCTGTCGGAGGCCCTCGGTGCCACCGCGGTGCTCACGACCGCCACCGACTCCCTCGGCATCCCCGCTCTCGACACCCTCGGCTGGGCCCACAGCGGCGATGTCGCGGGCGTGACCGGCGCGATGCTCGACGGCCGTTCCGTGCGGCTGGTGCGGGATCAGCCGTGGCCGATGCCGCCGCTGCCGGCCAATGTCACCGAGGACGCGGCCTCGCCGGTCGCGGAGATTCTCGTCACCGACCGCGACGCCTCGCAGTTGCCGGCCGCCGAGCTGCCGCGGGTCGTCCTGCATCCCCGCTCACTGGTGGTGGGCATGGGATGCAACCGCGGCACCTCGGAGAAGATCCTGCGCGCCCACCTGGAGGCGACCCTCGCATCCGCGGGCCTGACGATCCACTCGGTCGCAGCACTCACCAGCGTCGACGCCAAGGCGCGTGAGGGTGGCCTGATCCGCCTCGCCAAGCACCTGGGTATACCGTTCGTGTGCTACGAGGCCGCCGAACTGGCGGGCATCGAGGTGCCGACCCCCTCGGAGGTCGTCGCCTTCGAGGTGGGAACGCCGAGCGTCTCCGAGGCCTCCGTCATCCGCCGCGGCGCCGAACTGATCGTGCCGAAGACGAAGTGCCCCGACGCGACGTGCGCGATCGGCCGGGTTCCGGCGCGCGGCGAGCTGCGGGTGGTCGGTCTCGGCCCCGGTCACCGCGACCTGCTGACCCCGATGGCGAAGCAGGCGATCGAGACCGCCCGCTACGTGGTCGGCTACATCCCGTACGTGCGGCAGATCCGTGACCTGATCAACCCCCACGCCGAGACCCACGCCACGAAGATGGGCACCGAGGAGCAGCGGACGGCGTTCGCGATCCAGAAGGCCCGCGAGGGCCACCCCGTGGCGTTCGTGTGCTCCGGCGACCCCGCGATCTACGCGATGGCCTCCCCCACCCTCGAGATCGGCACCGAGGGTATCGACGTCAGGATCATCCCGGGCGTCACGGCGGAGCTGGCCGCATCCGCCCTGCTCGGGGCGCCGCTCGGACACGACCACGTCACGATCTCCCTGTCCGACCTCCACACGTCGTGGGAGGACATCGAGCGCCGGCTCCAGGCCGCCGCGGAGGGTGACTTCGTGACGGTGCTGTACAACCCCCGCTCCCGCAAACGCGTCGCCCACCTGCCCCGGGCACTGGAGATCCTGGGGGCGCACCGCCCCGCTGACGTGCCGGTGATGGCCGTCTACGAGGCGTTCCGGCCGAAGCAGCGCATCAGGTGGGCGCCGATCAGTGAGTTCAACCCCGAATGGGTTGACATGCACACCATCGTCATCGTCGGTTCGTCGACCACCAAACCGGTGGCGACGGGAGTCGGTGAAACAGCCATCGTCACGCCGCGTGACTACCAGTGGATGGGCAAGATTCAAGGAGGAAACTGCTGATGCTCAAGGAGCTGACCAACGTGCCGCTCGTCATCGCCGCGCACGGCACCCGCGACCCGGAGGGCGTGGCCGTGTGCCGTGCGCTCGCGGAACGCGTCCGGGCGAAACTGCCGGACACGAAACTGACGATGGGTTTCGTCGAATTGACAGAGCCGAGCATCCCCGAGGCCGTGGCCGAGGCCCTGGAGGGCCTCGAACCGAAGGGCGAAACGGATGCCGTCGTCGTGCCGCTGATGCTCGCGACCGGCGGGCACGTGCGGATCGACATCCCGGAGGCCATTGACGAGGGACGCGGCGAGGCCAGGGTCGCGTACTCGGCGGCGCTGCTGGGCAGTCCGCTGCTGGATTCGGCGGTGCGCAACCGCGTCGTCGAGGTGCTCGGCGAGTGGCGTCCCCAGGACACGGCGTGCGTCCTGGTGGGTCGCGGCTCCCCCGTCACCGAATCGAACGCGGAGCGCTACCGCATGGCCCGGACCCTCATGGAGGAGACGGAGCTCCGCAGCATCCATCCCGCGTTCATCCAGGTGTCGCGGCCGTCGGTGCCGGAGGCGTTGAACCACGCGAAGGCCACCGGCGTGAAACAGATCGTCGTCGCCCCGCATTTCCTGTTCCCGGGCAAGCTGCGGACCTGGAACCTGGAGCAGGTCGCTGCCTGGCGCGAGAACAACCCGGACGTCGAGGTTCGGGTCGCCGAGGTCATCGGTGACTGCGACGAGCTGGCCCAGCTGGTCGTCGACCGCTATCTCGCGGAGCTCGACGCCGAGGGTTTCGGCGAAGGCGCCCCCGGGTTCATGTCGAACCTCGTGTTGAAGGACCGCGACGTCCTGGTCGTCGGCGGCGGGGCCGTTGCGGCGCGGCGCATCCCCCGGCTGCTCGACGCGGGGGCGAAGGTGCGGGTCGTCGCGCCGAACCTCGGGATCGCCGTCGGCCGGCTCGCGGCGAGCGGCGCGATCGCCGTCGAGCAGCGCACCGCCAGGGCGGAGGACGTCGGCGAGGCCTGGTACGTCCTGGCAGCCAGCAACGACCCGAACGTCAACGCGATGATCGCGGCCGAGGCGGAGCGCCGCCACACGTTCTGCTGCCGGGCCGATGACGCTCTGGGCGGCACCGCGACGACCCCGACGACCGCCTCCGCCGGCGGCCTGACGGTGGCGGTGATCGGCGACCGCAACCCGCGTCGCTCGGTGCGGGTCCGCGACGAACTGCTGCAGGTCCTGCAGGACTGACAGCGGCCGCGCGCGAGGTCACCCAGGCCGCCCCGCGCAGGTGAGGTGTTGTCCGGTTGGGCGGCGGTGTTGTCGCCCAACCGGCGGGGTGTGGAAAAGGGAATCCCTGCGGGTCCTGCTTCCCAAGGTGGAAGTGTCACCGGATGAAAGGCGTCCGGTGGGCACTTGAAAGGGGAAGCCATGTCCGAGTCCACCAAGAGCATCGCCCGCGCCGAGAGGAAGAAGCCGCTGTCCCGTCGTTTCGCCGAGCGGGGACTCACCACCGTCGAGTACGCCATCGGCCTGTTGGGCGCCGCGGCCGCAGCAATGCTGCTGATCCGTGTCTTCCACGACAACTCGGTCTTCGACACGATCATGAAGTGGGTCACCGACATCTTCGTCAACGTCGCCCAGCAGGACAACTGACCGGCATGCGTGGGGCGGACGCATCCGCCCCACGCCTCCAGGTGGGTGGGCCGGGGGCGCGGGGCGAGGAAACAGCGACGGCTGACGCCGTCACCCCGGTTTCCCCGGTGCCTCGCCGGCGGCGAGCGGGGCACGTCGGCTGGTTCGGGCGGCGCAGGGCCCGGCGCGGCCAGCGGGGCATGGCGACGGTGGAGTTCGCCATCGGGTTGGTCACCCTCGTGCTGCTGGTGTCGGCCCTGGTCGGTATCGTCCTGCTGGGGGTGTCCCAATCGGGTATCCAGACCGTCAGCTCGGAGTTGGCCAAGCACCTGTCCCGGGGCGATGATGCGCTGGCGGAGAAAACCAGGGAGAAGGCGCCCGAGCGGGCGCGCATCGAGGTCGAACGCACCGAAGCCGGGGTGCGGGTGACGACCCGCCTGGACGTCTCCATCCTCCACGTCGGTGCGATTCCTCTCGAGGCCACCGCCTGGGCCCACTGGGAGCCGGGGGTCGGGCCATGAACGCCACGCACCGTCCGGGGCGTTCCCGGGTCCGCGACGAGCGGGGAATGGGAACGGTGCTGGTCGCGGGGGTCTGTCTGGGGCTGGTGATGGTTGCGGCCACCGTCGCGCTGATCGTTGGGTGGCTGGCCCGCGCGGAGAGGGCCCAGGACGCGGCCGACCTGACGGCCCTGGCAGCCGCCGCGGTCGAGGCGGATGGCGGCGACGCCTGCGCGGAGGCCTCGAAGGTGGCGTCCGAGAATGGTGGGCGCCTCGCCGGCTGCGAGGTGCGGGGGCAGCGTCCCCGGTTCGTGGTCGAGGTGACGGTTGCCCTGCCGCTGCTGGAGGGGCGTGGTTTCAATCCCGCCGACGTGGAGCGAAGCGCCACGGCGGGGACGGTGTGAGAACCATCCGGGGTTCCGCGGGCGGGTCCCGTCCCCGGAACCGGTCGATTCGCCCCGCCCGCCGGATTCTCAGAGGATCCGGCGCAGCAGTTCGGTGGCCGCCGTCTTGTCGAGGAGTTGGTTGGCGTTGCCGCATTTCGGGGACACGACGCAGGCCGGGCAGCCCGATTCGCAGCGGCAGGTGCGCAGCCGCTCCAAGGTCGCCGCCAACCACTGCTCGGCCACTTCGTGGGCGCGGGCGGCGAAACCTGCTCCACCGGGCAGGCCGTCGTGGACGAACACCGTCGCCAGACCGGTGTCCGGGTGGCGTGCCGTGGAGACCCCGCCGATGTCCCAGCGGTCGCAGGGCGCAAAGGCCGGCAGCAGCCCGATGGAGGTGTGTTCGGCGGCGTGCGCGGCGGCCCCGAGCCGCAGCGAACCCCAGCCCAGTTCCCGTTCCAGGGTCTCCGGGACACTCCACCACACCGCCTGCGTGGTGAGGGTGTGTTCCGGGCAGTCGAGCGGGGTGGAGTCGAGCACCTCGTGGGTGGTTTCGTCGCGGCGCAGGTATCCGGTGACCTGCCAGCTGAGCCGCACGTCGCCGAAGTGCAGGGTTGTCGAGCCGAGTGGGCGCGACCGGTGTTCCCGCAGCACCGCGATGTCCTGGGCGGATTCGGCCTGGGTGTACCAGGGGTTGTGGGCCGCCACCACCATGGCGCTGCGTTCCTCGACGTCCAGGTCGGTCACCACGAACGAACGTCCCTGGTGGAGGTAGACGGCGCCCCGGTGGACGGTGCGGTCGGCAGCTGCCGGATCCACCACCCCGATCACCTGCCCGGTGGAGCGTTCGATGATCTCCACGGGCCGGGGGGTGGTGGATCGCAGGTTGATGTGGTCGACGGCGCGGTCGGGACGGGTCCAGTACCACGTTCCGCCGCGGTCCCGCAGCACCTTCCCGGCGGCGAGGTGAGCTGCCAGCGGCAGGGCGGTGGGTCCGAACCAGCGTTCGTCGGCGGCCGTCAACGGTTGTTCCTGCGCGGCGGCGGCCAGGTGTGGGCCGAGGACGTGCGGGTTCTGCGGGTGACAGATCGCGGCCTCGACGGGGGCGTCGAAGATCAGTTCGGGATGTTGCAGCAGGTAGGCGTCGAGGGGGTTCTCGCGGGCCAGCAGCACCACCAGCGCTTCCCTGCCCGCCCGGCCCGCCCGTCCGGCCTGCTGCCAGAACGCCGAGAGTTTCCCGGGGAACCCGGAGACGAGCACCGCGTCGATGCCGGAGACGTCGATGCCGAGCTCCAGCGCGTTCGTGGTGGCCAATCCGAGGATCTCCCCGGTTTGCAGCGCAGCCTCCAGGTCGCGGCGTTCCATGGCCAGGTAGCCGCCACGGTAGGACGCGATCCGCCCCGGTTCGGCGGCCAGTTCCGCAGCCTCCAGGCTGGTCAGTTCCGCCCCGGCACGGGATGCGACGAAGGCGAGGGTCTGGGTGGCGTCGTCCACCAGGCCCGCCAACAACCGGGAGGTGTCGCGGGCGAGGCTGGTCGAGGGTTGCCACAGCACAACAGTGCGAGCGGCGGTCGGGGCGGTCGAGTCGGCGACCACGTCCACCCGGTTCTCACCGATCAGGGCGCCCCCGAAGTCGGCGGCGTTTGGTGCGGTGGCGGAGCTGAGCAGGATGGTCGGGTCGGCGCCGTGGGCGGCAGCGAGGCGTCGCAGCCGCCGCAGCACCTGCGCGACGTGCGCCCCGAAGACTCCCTGGTAGCGGTGGGCTTCGTCGATGATGACGTAGCGCAGCCCGCCCAGCAGTGCCGACCAGCGACGATGCTTCGGCAGCACGGAGAAGTGCAGCATGTCGGGGTTGGTGAGCACCAAGTTGGCGTATTCACGGGCAAATCGCCGCTCGGCCTCGTCGGAGTCGCCGTCGAGGACACCGATCCGCACCGACCCCGGGGCCAGAGCCTCAGCGGCCCGGGCCTGGTCGTGAGCCAAAGCCTTTGTGGGCGCCAGGTACAGCGCGGTGGGGCGGCGCAGCGCGAAGCCCCTGCCGCGGCCCGCCCTGGGTTCCCGCGGCGCGGCGAGCACCGGCATCAGGTAGGCCAGCGACTTCCCGGAACCGGTGGGGGTGCAGATCGCGGCGTGCCTGCCCGCGCGAGCCAGCTCCGCGAACTCCGCCTGGTGCCGCCAGGGCCGGTCGATACCCGCGGCCCGGAACCCGTCGACGAGTTCCGCATCGAGCCAGCCGGGCCAGTCGACCCACGCCCCCGGGGAAGCAGACCGGCGGCGCACCACCACCGCCTCCTCGGCCCCGGTCACCCACTCCCAGTTCACCCGCCCAACTCTGCCACCCCTCGCTCACTGATCGGGTCGGGCCCATTTCCTGAGGCCGGTTGAGCCGGGCCCATTTCATGAAGCCGGTTGAGCCGGGCCGCGACGAAGGAGCAGCCCGAGTCGAAACCACCAGCACCCAAAAAACAAACCCGACCACAAATCCCCGAACAAAGTCACCAAGATTTCGACACGGCCAGCTCGCAAAACGAGCAGGCCGGCTCAACCAACTTCAGGATGGGGTTTCGGCACGACCCACTAGCTGACGCTCGTGAGGCTCGGCTCAACCAGCGTCGGGGAAGGGACCCCGCCTGGTTCCGGCCATCCCTGTTCAGCGACCCGTGAAGGTGCCGAGCAGCGACGCCACCAGCGGCACCACCCCGATGAGCACGAAGGCGGGCAGGAAACACAGCGCGAGCGGCTGCACCGATTTCACCCCCACCGACCTGGCCCGTTTGGTTTCCTGTTCGCGACGGCAGCGGCGCGCCTCGTCGGCGTGGACGCGGAGGCACTCCACCAGGCTGGTGCCGGAGCGGGCCGAGCGGGCGGCGTCGCGGGCCGGTGGCCCCCAGTCGGGGTGGTCGGCGAGGCTGCCCCAGGCGTCCTGCGGGTCCCTGCCGACCTGCAGCTGCGCGTCGATCCCGTGCAGGATCGCGGCCGTGGCGGATGGGCTGACCTCGGCGACCGTGGCGATGGCGTTGGTCATGGGGGCTCCGGCTTCCAGGCAGACGGCCAGCAGGTCCAGGGTTTCGGGGAGTTCCCGCACCACGTCCCGGTCCGTTTTCCTGCGACCGTTCCGCCGTCTCGCCGCCCACGCCCACGCCTTCCCCACCCAGCCGGGCAGCGGAGACGGCCGGGGTTCCAGCCTGCTCAGGGGCGGTGGGGCCCACCACGCCAGGACGGCCGCGGCGACGAGGAAACCGATCAGGACCGCGGTGCTCATTGCCAGGCCGCCAGTTTCTCGGTCCAGACCACCCCGGCGGCCGCCAACCCCACCCCGGCGAGCGCCAGCACCGGCCCGAGCGGGTTCTCCAGCAGGAAACCGAGGGGATTTGCCCCGACGAAGGAGCCGAGCAGCAGGGCCCCGAGCGGTAGGAAGGCCATGATCCGGGCGCTGCCGCGCGCCATCGCCAGTTCGGCCTCGACCACTCCTGCGAGTTCCCGTTCGGCCCGCAGCCCCTCCGCGACCTGCAGCAGCACGGAGGCGACGGGCGCGCCGGTGCGTTCCGCCACCCGCCACGCCCCGGCGACCCGCGCCAAGCCCTCGCGTCCCGGGGTTTGCGCCACCTCCTGCAGCGCCGCGGGGACGTCCCCGCCCAGTTTGGCGACGGCCGCGACGGGCGCCAGGGCGTCGCAGTCCGTGGCGGCCTCGGCGAGTGCCGCCGTGGGAATCTGCCCGGAGCGCAGCAGCATGGCCAACCCCACCGTCACCCGGGTGGTTTCGTCGGCCCGGTTGCGTCGGGCGCGTTCCGCGGCGGCACGCCGCAGCACCCACGCGGCGGTGCCGACGGCGATGACGGCGACGAGACCCCAGCCCGCTGCCTTGATCCCGAACACCACGGCCACCGCCACCAGACCGACTGCGAGGACGATCGACACGGGCCGGGACGTCTTCCTCACAGCAGCTGTGCTGTCACGTCCCGGTCCGCGACGGGCTGGTGTTCCCAGCCTCTCCAAATTCTGCTCCTTCCCGACGAGCAGCGCAGCAGCGAGGGCAAAAAACAGCACGCAGATCAGCATCGCGACCACTCCAGCCAGTCGCACACGAGGTCCGCTCCCGGCCCCCAGGTGGTGGTCCCGTCGGTGAAGGTCATGGCGGGCACGATCCCGACCAGCCCATCCGCGCCCCGCCTGAACGCCCCCACCTCCGCCAGCCAGCGTTTCCCGTCGGGGCCGCGACGCAGGTGCAGCACCAGCCGCAGGGCCGCGGCGAGCTGCGCGTGACAGGCCTCGCGACCCAGTCCGCCGAGCGCGGCGAGGGCCTCCAGCCGGGCGGGAACGTCGGCGACGGAGTTGGCGTGGACGGTGCCGCAGCCGCCCTCGTGTCCGGTGTTGAGCGCCGAGAGCAGGTCGGTGAGTTCCGCGCCGCGCACCTCCCCCAGCACCACCCGGTCGGGCCGCATCCTGAGGGCCTGCCGCACCAGGGTGGTGAGCGTGATCGCTCCTTTGCCCTCGTTGTTGGGGGGTCTGCCCTCCATGCGCACGCAGTGCGGGTGCCTGGGGGTCAGTTCCCGGGCGTCCTCCACCACGACGATCCGTTCCGTCGCCGGCACCTCAGCCAGCAGCGCCGCCAGCAGGGTGGTCTTGCCGGTCCCGGTGCCGCCGGAGATCAGGAACGGCACCTTGCGGGCGATCACCCTCCGGCACAGCTCCAGGGCCTCGTCGGTGAGCGACCCTGCGGTGTGCAGTTCCTCCAGGGTCAAGGTCCGCGACGCCGGGACCCGCAGCGAGATGCACGTCCCCGGGCTGGCCAGCGGCGCCAGCACCGCATGCAGCCGCACCCCGCCCGGCAGCCGGCCGTCGACGAACGGCTGGGCGTCGTCCAGGCGTCTGCCCGCGGTGGCTGCCAGCCGGATCGCGAGCCTGCGGACCGCCTCGTCGTGGATGAATCGCACGTCCGCCGCCTCCAGTCCGGCGCCGCGGTCCACGAACACCGCGTCCGGGCCGTTGACGAGCACGTCCGAGACCCCCGGTTCCCGCAGCAGCTCCTCCAGCGGACCGGCCCCGACGGAGTTGCGGCGCAGCTGGTCCATGGCCTGCCTGAGGGCCGTGTCGGTGACCACCAGCCCCATGCCGCGCATCGCGGTGGCGACGTCCGCGGCCGTGTGGGGGCGGCCGAGCCTGCCCAGCCTGGCCTGCAATTCCTCCAGCATCACAGACGCACCTCCTTCAGCAGCCGTGCCGAGTCCCGGCGCAGCCGTGCCGCGGGCCGCGACCCGACGCTGGCTCCCTGGGCCGCGAGCCGCGGCACCCTTGGGTCGTCGCGCACCACCCCGGCCAGCGGCAGTCCCAGCGCATCTGAAACCGCTTCGGGCGGCAGCCCGCGACCTTTCCCGACCCGCACCACCAGCAGCGCCCCGGTCAGGTCGATCCGGCGGGCCCGCATCCGGGCCGCGGCAACCGATCGCACGTCCGCGCCGACCATCAGCAGCGGGACGACGCGACGTCCCAGTTCCGCCAGGCGCGTGCCGTCGCCCATGTCCACGACCACCAGGTCGTGGCTGCGTTCCAGCGACCTGAGTACCGCCGACAACGCCGCCTCGTCGGGGGAGTCGCCGTGGGGCCTGCCCAGCGCCAGCACCGAGACCCGCTCCGCCGGGACCAGGTGTGGGGTGAGGTCCCCGATCTCGCCGACGGCGTGCCGCAGCTCCTCCCAGGTCATGCCCTCCTGGGTTTCGGCCCCGAACAGCAGGTCCAGGCCGCCGCCGCAGCTCGCCAGCTCCACCGCCACCGAGCGCAGTCCCGTCTCTGCGGCCCGTGTCGCCAACGCCACCGCGAGGGAGCTGACCCCCAGCCCGCCGGAGGCCCCTGTCAGCGCCAGTGTCTGCGCCGCGTCCCGGCCCGGCAGTTCGTTGGAGAGGACCTCCGCCAGGCGCTGCGACTCGTCGGGCAGCAGCAGCGCGGGCGCACCCAGCTCCGCGGAGGCCGGCAGCAGCTCCTCGGAATCGAAACCGACCACCCACACCCCGGGCACGGCCCCGAGGGCTGCGGCCCTCGACGCCATGTCCGCACCCACCAGGCGCAGTGTTGCGGTGCGCCAGCGGCGCCTGAGCTCTTCCCGATCCGTGATGACCTCCAGATCGACTCCGAGGGCCAGCGTGGTGGCGAGCACGGAATCCGCGAGCGCGGCTTCCCGCGTCGCAAGCAATGGACCGGTAATCTCCGATGTGTTCACGTTTTCACTGTGGGAACCGGCGGGGTTGATTCTCCGTTTCCGCTCGAGGGTGTGGATAACCTGTTTGATGTACCTGAAGAACGACCCGGGAAGAGATGACCACCACCGATCCCCTGCCTCCTGAAGCACTGACCTGGCTTGCCGTCTGGCCGGGGGTGCGGGGGTTGACCTTTGGGGGCAGCCTGCTGCCCCAGCGCCTCGAGGAGGCGGGCCACGCCGTCTTCGCCATGGCCGACACCGACCGCGACATGCGTCGCCTGCTAGCCCTCCAGGGCATCACCCCCTTCTGGGCGCGCCCCGAGGCAATCCCGATCGATCCCTGCCAGTTCGACGTGGTGTTCTCCCACCAGTCCTTCCATCTTTTCGATCCCGGGCAGGCGCTGTCGGAGATCGCCCGTGTGCTGCGTCCCGGTGGTTGTTTCTCGGCCTCGTACATCATCCGCGACGACTCGGTGCCGTGGGTGCGGCGCCTCACCGCGCTGATGCGTCACTACGACCCGATGGCGATGCGCGGCGACTACGGTCACAAGTCTTTGGCCGCCGTGGACGATTCGAAATATTTCCCGGAGGTGGAGCACCGCGCCTTCCGCATCTGGCAGACCGTCAGCCTCGACGATCTCCAGCAGCTCGTCGCCAATCAGCCGTTGTCAAGGCGACTTTCGGAGTTGCAGCGCAAGCGCCTGGCCGACGAGATCAGGGATCTTTTCGAACACGCCGTCAGGCCCGGGGAGAACCTGCGTCTGCCGTTCCAGTTGCTGGCGTGGCGGGCCTGGGTGAATCATGACGAACTGACCGAACCGGTGTCCATGCCGGAAAGTGGCATCGAGATCGACATGCAGGTCGCGACACCCCTGCGGTAGCCGTAGGGTAGGGGTACCGGCTGCGCCGCAACCGGTCGGACGCGAAAGGAATACGATGGCCCGTCCCACACCATTCCAGTTGCTCCGCGACGGCTTGATGGATTTCGTCGCCCGCGAAACGGAGCTGGCCAAGGCCGAGCTCGTCCCCGCCGCGAAACAGGCCGGCATCGGTTCGGCCTTCGCCGGGGCCGCCGTCATCTTCCTGCTGCATTCGCTGTGGATGCTGGTGATCGTGCTGGCGCTGGCCCTGAGCTGGCTGCTGAGCCTCACTGGTCTCAACACCGTCGGCTGCCTGACGCTGGGGTTCCTGGTGACGGCGCTGCTGTCGATCGGGATCGCGGTGCTGCTGATCTTCATGGCCCGCGCCCGCTTCCAGAAGGTCAAGGCCCCGACCGCCACCATCGAGGAGGCCAGGGCCACGTTCGTCGCCCTCACCGACGCCGCCATCGGCCAGTCGACGGAGGTGGTGGTGAGGGAGGAACCGTCCCTCCCCGAAGTCGGCTGAGACGGGTCGCGAACCCTCCCCCGGAGCTGGTTGAGCCGGGCCGCGAGGAACGAGCGACCCGAGTCGAAACCACCCGGAAGTCGACAAGCAGACCCGACCACAAGATCCCAGACACCCTCACCATGGTTTCGACACGACCAGCTCCTTCGTCGCAGGTCGGCTCAACCAGCTTCACTACTTCCAAGCTGGTTGAGCCGGGTCGTGAGGAACGAGCGACCCGAGTCGAAACCACCTGCTGAGAAAACCCGGGACGCCGTCGCAGTGCGGAGCCTCTGGAAGCGTGCGATCTCGCCAGCTCTTGCCGACATGGGGATCACCCGGTCCGAAGCCACTCGGCGACGGGGGCGAGTGCGTCCGTGTAGTCGGGGTCGCGGCCAAGGGTGTGGACGCATCGCCGGAAGCTCTCCCGGTCATCCGGGTTTGCGGTTGTGCCGATCAGGTCGAGGTATCGCTTCCCCTCCTCGGGGTGGCCGGTGAGGTAGGCGCAGAGCGCCGCTGCGAATCTGCCGTGCGGGGTGGCTTCGGTGAGGTCCGGACGAACCCGCAGGACGTAGTGCATGCCGGGGACGTTGGCCGCGTCGATGAAATCCCGGATCGCGTCGTCGGCGTCTTCCAGGTCCTCGGCGACGTCATAGGCGATATCCGCCGAGGACACGGCTGCCAGGTCCAGCAGGGCCAGACGGGATTCGCGTTCCTCGTCTGGCAGGCCGAGTCTCTGAAGCACTTCACGGCAGCGCGGGTTGCCCATCATGTTTTGGTGTTTCTTCAAGTATTGGCGTCCTTTCCGCTCAGCATGAGCGGTCCGCCAGCCGATGACCAAGGCCGTGGATTCGTGAAGGGCCTGCATCTCGGACAGGACGGGTTCGAGCCCCTGTTCGGCGATCGCATCCACGAAGTCCGCCAGAGTGGATATCCCGGGAACATCAACATACCTTTCCGCCGCTGCCCGGGCGAGAGCCACGTCGTCCTCGGTGGGCGCGGGCCATGCGGAGCGCAGCAGTTGGGCCTGGTCGTCCCAGTTCGTGCACTGGATCCAGGCCTGCAGGGTTTCGAGGCGTTCGTTCAGGTTACAGACGGCCCAATCCGGCAGTTCCTCCCACTGCTCGGTGGGGATCGCAGCCTGCCATTCGCCGGCGGTCTCCGCGATGGCTCTTCGCACCCTCCCTAACAGCCGTGGATCGTCCTGCGCATCGGCGAGTTCGGCCGCGCGGCTCAGGTCATCAACGCCGCCTGCCTGTCCTTGCCAGTGTGCCCTGGCAAGCCAGAGCCGGGCTTGGAGACCGGCCGGGAAGTCGGTAAAGCAGCGCAGCGCCTCATCGGTCTCCCCGGCTTCGGTCAGGAGGCAAGCGAGAATGTTCAATGACCTGATCAGATCGGCTTCAAACGCAGCTGCATTCCTCTTGGCGAGCCCACGCCGAATCTCGACGGCCTCCCGAATCACCTCCAACGCGCCCCCACGATCACCCATCTCGGACAACCGATTGGACAGATTGCTCAACGACCTCGCCAGCTCTGAGCTGAACGCAGCTGGGCTCTCCTTGGCAAGCCCACGATAAATCCCGACAGCCTCCCGCACCGCTTTCAACGCGCCCCCACGATCACCCACCTCAGACAATCGATTGGACAGATTACTCAACGACCCCGCCAAGACCGACTTGAATGCAGCTGCGTTCCCCTCGGCAAGCCCACGATAAATCCCGACAGCCTCCCGAATCACCTCCAACGCGCCCTCACGATCACCCACCTCAGACAACCGATTTGACAGATTATTCAACGACATCCCCAGATTCGGGTTGAACGCAGCTGGGCTCTCCTTGACAAGCCCACGATAAATCCTGACAGCCTCCCGAGCCGCATCCAACGCACCCCCACGATCACCCAGGTCAGACAACCGATTTGACAGATTGCTCAACGACCCCGCCAAGACCGGGATGAACGCCTCTGCATTCCCCTCAACAAGCCCACGATAAATCCCGACAGCCTCCCGAGCCGCATCCAACGCCCCCTCGCGATCACCCAGGTCAGACAGTATGACAGAAAGATCGTTCAATGACGAGGCCAAGACCGGGGTGAACGCAGCAGCATTCTCTGCAGCAAGCCCACGCCGAATCTCAACAGCCTCCCGAGCCGCATCCAACGCCCCCTCGCGATCACCCACCCCAGACAGCACGATGGACAGATTGTTCAAGGACCTTGCCAAGTCTGGCTTAAACGCCTCCACGTTCCCCTCAGCAAGCCCACGATAAATCCCGACAGCCTCCCGCACCGCTTTCAACGCACCCCCACGATCACCCAGGTCAGACAAGCGACTAGAAAGATCGTTCAACGATCTTGCCAAGACCGGGATGAACGCCTCTGCATTCCCCTCAACAAGCCCATGATAAATCTTGGTAGCCTCCCGCACCGCTTTCAACGCGCCCCCACGATCACCCATCTCGGACAACCGATTGGACAGATTACTCAACGACATCGCCAAATCCGGCTTAAACGCCTTAACGTTCCCCTCGGCAAGCCCACGATAAATCCCAACAGCCTCCCAAATAACATCCAATGCACCCCCACGATCACCCACACCAGACAGCACGATGGACAGATTATTCAACGACCTTGCCAAGTCTGGCTTAAACGCCTTAACGTTCCCATCAGCAAGCCTACGATAAATCCCGACGGCCTCCCGAATCGCTTTCAACGCACCCCCACGATCACCCACCTCAAACAACCGATTAGACAGATTACTCAACGACGCAGCTAGATCCGACTTGAACACCTCCGCATTCCCCTCAGCAAGCCCACGATAAATCCCAACAGCCTCCCGAGCCGCATCCAACGCACCCCCACGATCACCCACCCCAAACAACCGATTAGACAGATTACTCAACGACCCCGCCAGATCCGGATTAAACGCAGCCGTATTCCCCTCAGCAAGCCCGCACCGGATCTCGACAGCCTCCCGAATCGCTTTCAACGCCCCTTCGTGATCACCTACCTCAGACAACCGATTTGACAGATTACTCAACGACATCGCCAGATCCGACTTGAAGACTTCTGCATTCCCCTCGACAAGCCCACGATAAATCCCGACAGCCTCCCGCGCCGCATCCAACGCACCCCCACGATCACCCACACCAAACAAGCAGCCAGACAGATTGTTCAACGACCCCGCCAAGCCCGGGTTGATCGCGGTCTTGTTCTCCTCGGGAAGCCCGCGCCGAATCTCGACAGCCTCCCGAATCGCTTTCAACGCACCTTCGCGGTCACCCACTTCGGATAACCGGTTGGAGAGATTGTTCATGTAGGTCGCCCGCTCGGTGGGGGTCATGTCCTTTTCTTGGTCGCGGCTCATTGCTGTCACAGCGAGGCCGCGCAGGTACGAATGCCTCGATGGAATCGAGTCGGCTATTTCGGCTGCCGGTATATTCATTCCGTCTTTTAGGGCCTCCTCCAGGGCCGTGACGAAGGGGCCGCCTTGCTTGAGTGCGGCTTCCAGGCCGCTTATCCACAGGTGTGTCCGGCAGCGTAGGGCGGAATGCGCGAGTTGTGCTGCGGGAGCGTCTCCTTGGGAGGTGCATCTTGTGATCACGTCGCAGACCTGTTGACTCTGCCTGCCGTGGCACAGCGCTCGGCGGGCGATCGCCGGTGGGCACGTGGCCTCGTTCAGGCGTGAATCACTCAGTGGGTCGGGTGGCAGCACCTTGTTCAGCAGTTCCTCGGGGTCATCGATAGTTTCGCCATCGTCTACGAAGACTTCAACGATGAGTTTCTCGGCCACCGGGTCGGGGCGTAGGACATACGCATCGCCCGGGTCCGCGAGCATCTTCGACAGCAACTCCGCATAGGTCTTACGAAGCTCGACTTCACTCCACTCGGGTAGGCGCGACAACACATCGGCTGTTTCGGAGACCGTGCGTGGCCCTATCAGGCTCAGCACCGCGGCGCTGGTTCTCAGCGTGGCCTCGGACACCTTGGCCATTCCCTGTCGCGCCGCCTCGTCCTGCCAGTATTTGATCTCGCGCCTCAGAATGTCCTCGTACAGTCGCTCCCGTGAACTCGGCAGGTTGGCGGCGTCAACCTCGGATGCGATCAGCCAGCCGTGGAGCACGAAATCAAGGGTTGTCCACCGCGAGTTCTGCGGGATTTCCACATCGACCGGTTCGGGGGTTTCCAAGTATCGGGCGAATCTCTTCGCCGCTCTCTTGGCCATCTTGGTGCTGGTCTCTGCCTGACGAGGAAGCTCAAACCTGCGCAGCCCTTGCGCCATGGCCCCCGAGAGCACATCGTCTTTGAGTAGGTCATCGAGCCATGCGCCTGCAGAGCGTGCGGTGAGCACCACCCGGGTGGGTGCGCCCCGTTCACGGAGACGACGGAGCAGTCGGGTGAGTTCCTCTTTATGGGATTCCTCGGCGTAGTCCAGTACTAGTAGCAGGTGTGATTCCACTCTGGTGAGCCAGATCAGTTCTGCCTCGCTCAGCTCGGTGGTTTTCGGGACGAATCCTGCCACCCAGCCGGTTTTCTCCAGTTTCGAGCACAACTCGGCGGCGAGCCGGGTCTTGCCCGACCCGCCGACACCGGTCACAACGGCCACGGCCAGATCCTCCCGGCCCTCCCCCGGCTGTTTATTGGCCCAGTCGGTGAGTTCTGTTAGTTTGTCGCGACCGGTGAAGGGCACGATTCCCGTGCGGGCCTTGATCAGCTGCAGCGGGCTTCGCGTAGCACCCGGGGCGGGTTTCAGATACCCCGGTTCGAGCACTCGTGTCCGCGGTGGCGCATAGACCGAGTGGGGAGCCACCATAGTGCCGCGCAGCGCCCCGATATCCACGCACACGTCCCAGTCCCAGCCTGTTGTGCCGGTCAGGAAGTCCGCGCCCCTGCTCACCGCCGACTCCCAGTCGCCGAACGGGGTTCCGTCCGGCTTGCGGGAGGCCTGCTGCATGTCGATGGCCAACAAATCACCAGAGCCAGTTGCTGTCCGGTAGACCATCGCCTTCAAGGGCATGTCGTCGAGCAGGAAGGGTTCGTGCACCACCTCGTGGTCCGCGACCGGTTCGGGCCGCCCACTCGCCAACCACGTCCTGTTACAGGGGATGAGGACGATGCTGTGCCGGTCCTCGTTCGATTTGGTCACCGTCAGGATCATGGGGTGCAGCCCGGCGTCCAGGGCAGCGCTACTGAAGGCCACGCACAGGTCGAGGCAGGTGCCCTGCCCCGAGGCGCGGAACACCTCCTCCACGGGGCGGACGAACTGGGCCCCGGGCCGGCTGTCCGCGGGTTCCAGTACGTACCTGATACCCAGCTTCGCCATGAGCTCGAAGATCGCCTTCGCCTTCTCCTCAGCCGGGCGGCTGTCCGGGCCGGGGAGTTCTCGACGATTCCTCGACGGGATCATGTAGGTGACGGCGCCGGTGGGCACGTACTCGACCAGCCGGGCAGGATCCGCGACACTGTCCCAACGGGTACGCCGAACCATCGAATCACGCGGGGACATCGACGGCTCCGATCTTGGTTCGGATGCTCACTTTGTCCAGGTCGGGGACTTTCCTGAAGGTGACATCCAGGAGGTTCATGCCGGCCTTCACGTCGGGCAGGTGGGCCACCCAGCCGTCGCCGCTCCTGCCGACGTCCACCACATCCCCTGTAAGGGTCACCTGGAGCTCGGGGTCTCCCGGGTCGGGCGCATCCAGCCGGATGCCGACCTCGGTCGGCTGCCCCGCCAAGACCACGTCATCGTGATCGAGCAGCACGTAGGCCTCGTCCTCCTTCGCGCCGCGCGCGGCGGAGGGCAGGCCGGGAAGTCCGAAATCCTCAGTCTGAGCCCAAGCGGCCCTATCCTCGACGAGCTGGCCGTGTTTCGCGGGGCTGCGTCTGGTGTCCTTCTTGGGACGCTGCCCGGTGTTCTCATCTGCGTCGAGCCAAGCCGGGAAGGCGCTGATCTTCGGCACCGTGCCGTCGCCACCCTGCCAGTGCCGCGGTTCCCAGCCCGGCAGGTGGGACCAGTCCGGGGTCTCCTTGGAACACACGAGCCGATCGGCGACGACCTCGGCCCGCGACAACGTCCCGTGGCCCTCGCTGTAGAAGTGCGTCCAAGCGCCCAGCAGTGCCGGATCCTCAACAAGCTCCCCAATCCGGCTGGTCATCTCCTGGAACCGCTCATAAGAGGTTTTCGCCCTACGACGGAAGCCCTCGCAGGCCAGGGACAGATCCTGCGGGTAGACAACGGCATCGGCATCCCGGATCGTCCGGTACTTCGGCACCAGATCGTAGATGGAGTCCCAGCCACGCAGCACGCCAGTGGCAGCATCAAGGGGTAGGGGCCCGAGCCGAACGCCGTTGATCAGCATGTCCAGCGCCTTCGTCGCCCCGCGGAACGGTGTCCCCAAAGTGATGATGTGTTCGGTGACCTCGTGCCCGCCAAGCATGCCCCACCACCAAGCCGCAACCAACCCGCCCATCGAATGTGCGTAGATGACGACCCTGCGTTTCCGGTGCTCCAGCCGCCAGGCGATCTCCCTTCCCAGCGCCTCGGCGCTCTTCCATATCGACTGCCGGAAATCGTAAGGAAAATTCACTATTGAAGCACCGGGGTCGACGTGGTCTGTGGGATGCGCGGTCGTGACGGCCTCCTGGAAAACATGGGAAAGCCTTTTGGTGATTTTGCTGTAGCCGGGAACGAGCCAGAACGGGGTGATGTGGAAGTCCGTGAACAGGCCGGTCGGCACGAGCGGACGGTCCATCGCTAAATCCTCGGGGCGGCACATCGCCTTCCCCACCGACCGCACGTCCGGTTTCCACACCTTCTTCCCGCTCTCGTCGGCGAGAACACTGCCGCCGATACCCGGAACGATGACAAAGAGATGATCGAGTTTCGTCATTGAAATAGCCTCCGCCCACAGGGTAGCGAACTCGGCAGGGGAGGAACGGGGGTCAGCAGAATTCCGTCGGCTGCTCGACGAGTGGTTCAGCCGGCCTCGGAGGTCGCTTTGCCCACCCACTCCCGCACGGGACGGAGCCTGTCCGTGTACACGGGCTCTACCTGGAGGGTCTCGACGCATCGTCGGAAAATGTCCAGGTCGTCCGGAGCCACACGGTCGCCGATCCCGGAAAGGTGGCGCTCCGCTTCCCCGGGGGCGTCGGTGAGGCAGGCGTGGAGCGCCGCGGCGAACCTGCCGCAGGGGGCGTGATCGGCGAGCTCCGGGCGGAGACGCAGGGCGCAGAGGATCGCGGAGACGTTGGCCTCGCCGATGAACCCCCGGACTGCCTCGTGGGCCTTCCCGGGATTCCCTGCGACGTCATGGGCCTGCTCGGCTGAGGACACGGCGGCCAGAGCCAGCAGGACCTCGATGTATATGAACTCCCCATGCTCGATGTGGCCGGACTCCTTGTCGGGGAGGACGTCCCGGGAGCCTCGATCGGCTTCCGCGCGGGGTGGGGTGTCGGTGGCACAGTCCGGCACGTCGTCCCCTCGCGCGGCGGTTTCCTCGACGACCTCGCGCTGCAGATCGACGACCTCCCGAGCGGCGACCAGGGCCTCTGGGAAATCCCCCAGCTCCGCCAGCTGGGTGGCTAGAGCGGACAACGGCATGGCCAGAAACGGCCCGAAGGCCCTGCGGAGTTCACCGGAAAGCCCCCGATACACCTCGATGGTTTCCCGGTGAATTCCTACGGCCTCCCGCAGCACCTCCACGGCTTGCGCAGAATTCCCCGCCTCCACCAGCCGGGCGGACCAACCGGCCAGCGACACAACCAGGCGGGAGCCGAAAAATACGCGGAATTCTCCGGTGAGCCGACGATGAATCCCTACGACTTCTCGTTCCACATTCAGCGCGCCAGCGTGATCCCCCACATCCCACAGGCGGGAGGCGAGATTGGCCAAGGGAAGAATCAGGCCTTGGCCCATTGAATCCTCATCTGCGGATTCGCGGTGAATTCGCACGGCTTTCCGGGCCATCTCCAGGGCGCCCACGCGATCTCCCGCATCGGCCAGGTGCGTGGAAAGACCAAGCAGGTTCATCGACTCCCGGCTTGTTTCCAGGACACGAGCGAGTGCCGCGACCGCGACGCCACGCAAGACCGGATCCCCCGGCCAGATTGCGGCGAGAATCGTGATGGCGGGCAGATCCTCCCCGCCTTTCAACGCCTCCTCCAGTGCCGTGACGAACGGGCCTCCCTGACGCTGCGCGACGTCAAGGGCGGCCACCCACAGGTGTGGCCGGTGACGCAGAACGGAGCGCGCAAGGCGCACCGCGGCCGCATCCTCCCGGGACGTGCACCGTGTGATCGCGTCGCACACCCGCTCGTCCTGGGCATCACGAGCATCGGTTTGCCCGGTTCCCAGCGTGGAGCACCCGGTGTCGCCTGACCCGGGGGTGCCGGACGGCTCCGGCAGTACCTGGTCCAGCAGTTTCTCGGGATCCTCGCAGCCTTCACCGTCCACGAAGGTTGCGATGATCAGGTGCTCCGCGATCGGCCTTGGGCGCAGAGCGCGTTCTCCTGCGGACCGCGACAGCATCTCGAACAGCAGCCGGGCGTACCCCTCGGCGTCCTGCACGGCGTTGGCCTCCGGCAGACGGGACAGCACGTCGCGGGCCTCCTCCGGTGTGACGGGGCGAAGCAGGCTCAGCGTCGCCGCCGCGGTTCTCCACGTCGCCTCGGGAAGTTCTCCCAGTCCGCGCCTGATGGCCTCTGTCTGCCAGGCGGAGATCTCACGTCGCAGGATCTCGTCGTACAGCTCGTCGTGCGACCCGGGCAGGTCGGCGGCGTTGTCCCGGGCAGCGAGCAGCCAGCCCAGGAGCACGAGGTCCAGGGTCGTCCACGGCTGATCGCGGGGAATCTGCACGTCGCCGGGCTCCGGCCTGCGCATGTGACGCGCGAATGCCCCCGCGGCCCTGGCGACGATCCCGGCCGCGTCGCCCGGTTCGTGGGGCAGCGCAATTCCGAGCGGGTCGCCCAGCGCCTCGCCCCTGTGTTTGAGACCTTCCAGCAGATCCGTGAGCCACTGCCCCGCGTTGCGTGCGACGAGCACCACCCGGGTCGGTGCGGCCCGGTCACGCAGGTGCACGAGCAGCCGGGCGAGGTTTCCCGTGCGGCGCTCCTCCGCGTGGTCCAGCACGACCAGGAGATGCGATTCCATCTCTGCCAGCCAGGTCAGCCCAGCCAGGTCAGCTCCGCATCCCCCAGGTCGGCGGGGTCCGGCACGAAACCGGTCCCCCAGCCGTTCCTCCCCAGCGCCGAGCACAGCTCGACCGCGAGCCTGGTCCTGCCCGACCCACCTGCACCAGTCACGACGGCCAGCGCCAAGTCCCGACCGTTTCCTGCCTGGGGTGCACACGCCCAGTCGATGAGGGCCGTCAGCTCGTCGCGATCGGCGAAGGGCATGGTTCCCGTGCGGGCGTCGATCGGCTGCATCGGACCCCGCTCAATGCCCGGGGCGGGCTTCAGGTGGCCCGCTTCGAGCACCGGGCTGCGCGGTGGTTCGTGGACCGAGCGGTCGTGGTCGCCCCTCAGGTTGTCGGATCTCCGCCGCGTGCGCGCATACTTCAATTCCAGTCCGGCGACGATCCCCCTGATCCTCTCAGCACCCAACATCCCTTGATGCTAGTGACGCAGGAGTTCATTCCCCTTTGCCGAATCCGGTTGAGCCACCCCCGTTCAATAATGAGGCGCATGTCCCAGGCACTCGACGACGTCCGACGCTCCCTGACCCGGCGGGTGGCGGTCCTCAGGGTGTCGCGTCTCAGCGGGTTGATCACCCTCGTGGCGGCTCTCGTCCTGACCGTGGTGTGGTGGAACGATCCGCTGCCGTTGAGTGTGCTCCTTCCCTGGGTTCCTCAGTGGCTCATCCTCAGTGGTGGCCTGTTTCTTTTCATCGGGTTCATGATCGCCGCGTTCACTCCGCAGGGGCTCGTCCCTTTCTTCGGCATGTGTGCCGTGGTCCTGGTTCTCCTCGAGGGTTTCCTGTGGTGGTGGACCTTTGAGCATTCCTCGTTCAATGTCGGGGCTCTGCTGGCCCAGGCACTGGCCATGCTGTCGGTGGGGGTGATGATCATCAGCCACGTGATGCTGCGGTGTCTGGGTGAATCGCTCGGCATCGCCTCCGACGATCCCACGTCCCCCGCCCGGATCCGCCCATCCCTGCGACCTGGGGAAACGGGCGAAGCCCCGGAGCAATCCGCCGCAGCGGTGTGGACCGCGCGACCCGCACCCATCGGGCAGCGCGTCATCCCCCTGGTGCCGGCCATCGTGTTCGTGATCGCAACCATGTCCCTGCACGCCGTGGCGCAGCCCCACACGCAGACCCACGCCTCCACGGCCTCGGCCGGTCCGTCCGGGCATCCGGCGCGCATCGGCACGGCCGTCGCATGGCAGCAAGATCTCCCGGAGTTGCAGGAGGTGGCCGCCGGTCCAGCCGGGCCGCTGATCCTCACCGACACGGGAATCACCGCTCTCGATCCACGGGACGGCACCGCCCTGTGGAGCTACCACCGTCCCGGATTCTCCTGCACCGCGTTGCCGAACGGTCCCTTTGCACGGAAGGATCTCGTCGGCTCCCGACTGGCCCTCAGCCCTGACCGCACCCACCTGGCATGTCGGATACCGGCTTCGGGGAAGGGCGACCACAACGCCCTGACGATCGTGCTCGACACCCGCACCGGTCAGGTCACCGGGCAGCACGTCTCCCACTCGGCGTGGGCCCTCCAGCTCACCGATTCCGCCCTCCTGGACGGCGCCACCGCATACGACCTGAACACCGGCGAGACCCGTTGGACCCTGCCGACCCCCGGGAGCCTGACCAGTGGCGACGTCAAACGCCGCGACGTCCACTCCGGGGCCGCGGGGCGCAGTTCCTTCATCCTGATGCCCACACCGTCCGGCGACGACACCGGTCTGCGTGCCACCGCCACCGTGGTTCTCATCTCCGACTCCGAACCCGATGCCACGGCCAAGGTGTCGGACATCGCCGTCGATCCGTTCACCAATCGTCTCGCGATCATCGACGGCTGGACCGTCCAGTACACGGGAAGCTCTGACGCCACGGCGCAGGCCGTCACCCTCGACTCCCTGGCGGGCCGGGAGGAAAAGGCCGCCGTTCCGCTCGGGGAAACATCGGGTCCCAACACCATCGCCTCCACCATCTCGGACACCATCACCACCTACCCCTCCTACTCCCCACGGACCCGCGACGAGGTCGTCGCATCCCATGGGCCGTGGGCGGAGACCGTCTTCGACCCCGGCACCGGGAATGTCACCCCGACTTCCCGATATGCCGGGGTGGCGACCGCCACGGTCGACTTCACGAGGATCGCCACGGACGACACCCTGGGATGGGCGTTCACACTCCGACCCAGCGACGGTTCCGGCGGCGCAATCGTTCCCCTGGACGAACGGGCAACGTACAGTTCACCCACTCTGATCGCCGACAAACTCACCAGGGAGGAACCGCTCCTGCCGGGCCAACCCAACCCGGCCAGCCAGTTCGGAGAGGCCCTGACGTTGCTGCAGGCCCCCGGTGCCACCGTCGTCGTCTACAACTCCGCGTACGGATCATCGTCCGGCCACGGCCAGCGTGGCCCCGAAGCCGGACACGCGTACCGTCTTCACGGCCTACCGGAAGGCGTGTCATGAGCCGGCATCGGATCTTCCGCCGGACGGTGGTCTCCTCGCTGCTGTGGACGCTGCTCCTGGGAGTGGGGGCGTGCTCACTGTTCGAGCCCCGGGCCGGTGTCAACGACGCCGGGGACGTCTCCGATCTACTGACGGTGTCGCGATCCGGCGACGCCGACCTGGTGCTCAGCCCGAGCGACAAGGTGGTGGGCAAGCCCCACAGCCAGGGGACGGCCTCCAACCCGCTCATTCTCCTCGACTCCGTACGGCCCGGAGCCCATATCTTCCACGAGCAGCCGGAACTCACTCTCAAGACGACGACAATCGTCTCCCTGAATCCCGCAGACGGGTCGGTGCGATGGGCCCGCCGGGCGGACACGAGGATCGACGAGGTCCGCTACAGCCCGGACATGCGGTACATGGCTTTCGTGCTCCACCCGGACGAGCTCTCCCGAGGCGACGGCACCGAATCCGTGGATCACAGCGTCGAGGCCCAGCGCATGAAGATCAGCGTCCTGGACACCGCCACGGGAAGGGAGGTTCGCTCCGCGGAGCTGCCGGGGGTCAACATTCTGGGCTTCGAGCTGACCGACACGAAACTGGTGGTCGAGACCTCCCGGGGGCACGCACCGGCCGAGGACGGGACCATCAACGTGTTCTCCCTCGACGATGCCCTCGATTTCCTCCCCTCCACCTTCCCGACCGATCAGTGGCTCGTCGGCGCCACGTCGGATTCCGTCCTCCTGTCGCCCCGGAAAACCGGCGGGGGATGCATGACCCTCACCAGGGCAGGCACCGGCGGGGAGGCCCTGGGCGTCGTTCCCTGCGTTCACGGTGTCAAACCGGGCGGCTGGGTCATCCGTTTCACGAATCCGAGGACCGCGGCCGAAGCCCTCGCCCGGGAGGAGACCTCCACGTCCGACGTCCTGGCGCTGCCGCGCGAACTGTTCAACGTCACCACGGGGGCGGTGATCGACGTGACCGGCATGTCCGTCGACCACGTGGACCTGCCCGACGGTCCGGGACTGCTCCTGCAGAAGGTCACCACGACCGGAGAGGGGAAGACCACCAGCACACCCGCGGCCTGGCTGAGCGCGACCCCGGACAGCACACAGGCCCGCACCGACGACATGACCAGACTGCTTCTCACACCCGAGAGAATCTCCCGGAAGACCGTCCGAATGGGAGAGGGGGAGACGTGATTGCACACCACCCGGCTGCGCCAGGCAACGCCCCCTCCCCTGAAAACGATTGAGCCGGGCCGGGACGAAGGAGCGGCCCGAGTCGAAACCACAGGAAACCGAAAAGCAGGCCCGGCCCCAGTCCCCGGACACCCTCACCATGGTTTCGACACGCCCAGCTCGCTGACGCTCGCAGGTCGGCTCAACCAACTGCCCCCTCCCCCAAGCCGGTTGAGCCGGGCCACGACATCCCTCCCCTGAAGCTGGTTGAGCCGGGCCGCGACGAAGGAGCGGCCCGAGTCGAAACCATCATTAGCCGGACAGCACACGGCGCGTCGACGACATGCGCAGGCCGCTTCTCAAAGCCCGCGGGATTTCCCGGAAACCAGACGGGTGACCCTCCCCTGTTCGATAATGAAGTACGTGCCCCAGACCTCTGACGACATCATCGACACCGACGCAGACGATATCCCCATCGCCGCGAACCGGCGGGTCCTGGTCCTGCGGGCCCTGAGGATCGGCGGGCTGATTGCTGTGCTACCCAGCATGGTTCTGGCGGTTGTGTGGTGGAATAGTTTCCCTCTGCCGCAAGGCCTGCTCACATCATTTCTCCAGCTTTTGCTCCCTCTCCCGGCGCTGTGGGTCGCGAGTGCGCTCGTCCGCAAGGTGTATCTCTGGTTCGACAACAAGTTTGCCCGCAGGATATGGCGGGGGGCGCGGAAGTTTTTCGCATCGCTCGTCGCTGTCTACACGATCGCTGTGACGGGGTGGCATGTGCATCGCTGGTGGCATTTCTATGCGGATTTTTCGTTCAGCATCATCGTGTTGCTGACGCTGGCCGCACTGGCTGTCGCTCTGGGGCTGGCGACCGCCGTCGATCTGTGGCTCAGGGGCATCCGCGACCAGCGCGACGTCCTTCCTGGCGAACCCGATGACCCGGCCCGGTTTCGTCCCTTCCGCCCGGACGCGAGCGACGAGGATGATTCCGGTTCCTCTCGGCGAAGGGGCCGCAGGTACTGGGGTCGTCGTTTCATCGCGCTGCTGGCGCCCGCTCTGGCACTGACACTCACGTTGCTTCTCGTTCACAACGCGCCAAACCCGGTGGTCCAGACCACCGCCCACGCTCCGGATGGCCCCCTTCCCACCCGGCCCACGCGCATCGGAAGCAGAATCGCCTGGGAGAAGGATGTCCCCGGTCTGCTCGACATCGCATCCGGGGTCGCTGGCCCCCTGATCCTGACCCCCGAGGGCTTGACCGCCGTCAATCCCGCTGACGGCTCCACCCTCTGGAGTTACCACCGCGCAGGAGCGCAATACGTCAGTCTCCGGGAAGGGGTGTGGTACAATATGTTCGGACCGGGTCGCTACCGTTCATATCTGCTGACCAATCCCAATGGTCGCTACGTCGCGTTTCGTATCGACGCCCCCGACGGGGTGGAGCAGGGCGGCGAGGAAATACGTCATGGCATCCTGACCATCATCATTGACACCACGACCGGCCAGGTGACCAGCGAGCGCCTCACCGAAGCGTATTCGACTCTTCAGCTCACCGACACCGCTTTCTTCGACGGCAGGACCACCTACAATCTTTCCGATGGTCAGGCTCGATGGACCCTGGAGGCGGGAACAAAGAAGGGAAGTGAATATTTCACCGGTCCTGCAGGCCACAATTCGTTTGTCATCGATATGATGATAAATCCCAATTCACGTCAGCACATTATCTACGACCTGACCCTCGCTTCAGACAAAGACCCCAGCCAGAAAGCCACAGCATCAAACTTTCCCGCAACTGAAAAAATCTCCAACGACAGGCCCGTAAGCATCAATGGGTGGACCATGCAGTACGCGGAGAAGGTCGATGATCCCGACCAAGACACGGCCCGGCAAATGCAGGCCGTCAGCTTCGATTCCCTGGCCGGCCTGGAGGACACCCCCGCCGTGGATCTCGGGAAGACCTTCGGACCCAATATCGTCGCCTCCCACGCCTCTGGCACCGTGGCCCTCTATCCCGACACATCATCGTCAGACCCTGCCGCCCAGCAGGTGGGAACCGTCTTCGACCCCGCCACCCGGACCGTGACGCCGGCCTCCGAGTGCGCGGGTCCCGTAGCGGTCAGGCTGGGCATCACCAGGGTCGCCGATGGCGGGGCGGTGTCGCGGGCGCTCGCCATCCGGCCCTGCGATGGTTCCGAAGGACTGACGTTTCCCGTGGTTCCCGGACCGTTCAGGCCGCCCACGACAACCGAGGCATCGACCCCCCGACAGCTGTCCAAAAGAAGTCAACAGGAGCAGATCACCACCATGATGAATGTTCCCGGCACGACTCTCGTCGTCTTCAACCCCGAGGGAGAAGTAAAAGCCAACGGGGCAAGTGACATTGACCGGAAATATCCGTACCATCTGTATGCCCTGGCGGGTGATGCCTCGTGAAATCTCTGACCCCACTCACCCGCTTCATCGCGGCTGCCCTGCTCCTGGCCTTCTCGCTGACGGCCTGCTCCCGGGATGCGGGGAACCGTTTCACGTCTCTGACGGAAACCAGCGACGTGTCCGACCTCGTCTCCGCTCCCAGCGCGACCGATTCCGGATGGACGGTTGATCTCACAGATAAGTTGTACGCGAATCTGACCCTCCCCACGGCCAGTGGGCCGATTGCTCTCTTCCACACGTCCCGCCCGGCAACCCCGGACGATTCCGTCAAGGGGACGACAGTTGAAACGACGACCCTGGTGTCGCTGAATCCCGATACCGGTTCGGTGCGCTGGGCCAGGACTCTGGGGTCGGATCCCGTGGCTGACACCGCTGACAGCGACACACATCAGTCGCTGCTCGACAGCAGCAGGAAAAAGCTCCGTCACTCTGATGACGAGGAAGTGGGTTATGCCGCCGTGAGCCCGAATGGGCGCTATCTGGCGATTCAGGCGCGGGCCCGCATGGTGTCCGAAAAGTCCACCGATCCGGGGGACCAACGGGTGGGCATCGTCGTCCTGGACACCGACACCGGAAATGAGGTCCGTACCGTCGAGGTCTCGGGAATCGTCCTGGCCCACGCCCTCACCGACGACTCCCTGGTGGTCGAAACCGCCCAGAACTTCTTCCCCGCTGGCAGCGGGACGCTCACCCTCTTTTCCCTGGGCGACACCCGGGCAGAGCCCACGACCCTTCGAACCGACCAGTGGCTGGCCGGCACCACACACGACTCGCTCCTGTTGGCCCCGAACGAGCTGACAGACCTCCAGCAGGACTACCAGATCCACCGGACCTATCTCCCCATGCCCTGCGCCGTCACCCGGCTCAGCACCACCGGCGAGACCCTAGGCACAGTGACCGGCGCCCGCGTGGTGCTTCCCGGAGGATGGGTCGAACGCTTCAAGGATCCGGAGGCCGCGGCCACCACCCTGGCCCAGGAGTCGTCCGCTTCCGGTGTGGCGACCGAGCTCGTACATGTGGAAACCGGGACAATCATCGATGCCACCGGTTTCAGAGTCTCTGCAGAAACCCTTCCCACGGGCCCGGGAATTCGCCTGTATACAAACGCCACAGCCAACGAAGACCGGGGGGACAACATCGAAGGCCGCACGACGTATTCCTGGTTTCCCGCCACCCCGGACAGCACGGCTCTGCGCACCGACGACATGCCCTGGATCACCGATCACGTCACCACCGATGATAAACAGATCCTGTCCCGGGAAGTCATTCACATGGAAAAGAAGTAACAACTTCGCCCCGGTTACACGACGCTCAATGATTTCACCGTCCATGTGCAGCATTCCACGCAGACGTTGTGCGCTGCACAACCAGAAAACCGAGGCGAATGACCCTCCCTTGTTCGATAATAAAGTACATGCCCCAGACCTCTGACGACACCGTCGACACCGACACGGGCGACACGGGCGACACCCCCATCGCCGCGAACCGCCGGGTGCTGGTCCTGCGAGCGCTGAGGATCGGCGGGCTGATCGCCTTCCTCGTCGCGTTGCTGCTGGCCTGCCCGTGGTGGGATGGTTTCCCCGTTCCGCAGAGCCACGTCAACCAGTTCTTGCTGTTCGGCGCCCTGCTTCCACTCCTCTGGCTCCTGGGATGCCGGAAAGGGGCCTCCAAGGTGTGGTTCGCCTGCCTCGTGATCATCGACGCGATCCCACTGGCGGCTTTTCAGGTGTACCGGTGGTGGCTGTTTCATTCGCAGTCCTCCATCAGCGTGACACTGTTCTTGGTATTGGCGCTGCTGGCCCTCGGCCTGGGGGTGTTCTTCGTCGCCGATCTGTTGCTGCGGGCACTCCGGGATCAGCTCGACATCTCTCGTCGCGACCCCACCAATCCCGCACGTTTCCGTCCCCTCCGTGACACGAATGCCACGTCTCGGTGGCGCGGGCGTCTGCTCCGCCTCGCCCTCGTCGCGGGAGCCGTCGTGGTGCTGGTGGCCCCGGTTGTCCTCGCTCCCGCACTGACGGGTCCGGTCTCCACGACCGCCGCGGCCCCGGCAGGCGACCTGCCCGCGCGTCCCGCCACCATTGGCAGCGAGGTGACGTGGAGGCAGGATGTCCGTGGGCTGATCGACGTCACGGCGGGGGCGGCTGGGCCGATCCTGCTCACCAAGGACGGCGTGACCGCCCTCAACCCCGGCGACGGAACGGTTCTGTGGAGCCATCACCGGCCGGGGGCCACGTATCTCATGGCCCGTGACGGAATATTCGGCCGTGATGTTTCCCACATGGTGACCAGCCCCACCGGCCGCCACGTGGCGCTACGGGTCAAGGGTCCCGCGGAGTTGCGGGAACAGTACCCGACATCAGACGCCGACCGGAATTCGTCCGTCAATGCCCTGACCATCACCATCGACACCCTCACCGGACAGGTGACCGGCGAGCATCCCTCCAACGGCGTCTGGCGTCTACAGCTCAGCGACTCCGCCGTGCTGGATGGAGCAACTGCCTATTCCCTCCAGGACGGCCAGAAGCTCTGGTCCTTCACAGAGGATAGGTACACGGGTTACTCGGGCCCGGCAGGGCACGAATGCTTCATCGAGAAAGTCGATTCCAAGCAGAGGAGCGGCCCCTTCACTGGCGCACGGATAACACTGACTTCGGACAGCACCGTGCGGATCAGCCCCAAGAGAGTCGACGTCGCATTGTCCGCCGGCCTCAATGAAATCCCCGTGCTGGTGAACGGCTGGACGATCCAACCCAAGAACCCGGATGATGCGCTACGCACGGACGAGGGAGAGAGCTGGGAAGCCCAAGCGATTTCGCTCGATTCCCTCATCGGATCTGGCGACGAGGAACCGGTCGATCTCGGCAGGATCAGCAGCGTCTACCACAAGGTCTCGCACAGCTCAGGGGTCATCCGCACCTCGGAGTCCGTCTTCGACCCTGCCACCCGCACGGTCACTCCTCTTTCCCAGTACCCGGGCCTAGCGGGAGCCACGACCGGAATCGATGCAACCATTCAGGAGGGGAAGCTGACTGGGGCTTTCGTCATACGTCCCGGCGACGGCTCGACGGGGATCACGGTTCCCATCGAGCCGGGTTCCGTCTCTTTTCCGTTGGAAGGCGAAAAGCCTGATCCCTTCAATTCAGGTGAGGACCTGATCTTTCTCAACGCCCCAGGGATCACCCTCATGGCTCTCGATCCCGATCGTGAAATCTGGACGGGCGGCTATGGCTATACCCACACCTACCGCCTGTACGGCGTGGCAGGGGGTTCTGCATGAGCACGAACAAACGGCTGACGCATGTGATGGCTGGCTTGCTTTTTCTCGCCCTGTTGCTTTCAGGATGCTCTCACCTCGAAACCAGGAGCATCGATACGGATTCGCGACAGGTTCACTCCGTCACCTTCACGAAATCCGACCGCTCCCATCACGATCCTTTCCCAGAACCGATCCGAACCGAGGACGGTTGGCACATGGAATCCGCGACGAGCCCCGTCCGGAAGTATGAAGCTTTTCCCATGGCACACGGACCCGTCCTGATCACGGGCGCCGAGGACAAGGAGATCATTTCCTTGGATGCCGGCACGGGATCCGTGAACTGGAGGCTCACCATGAGTACCGGCATCGGCTCAGAGGAAAGCATCGCCGCAACACCACAGACCGGGGTGCCCACTCACCAGGTTGTCGTCAGCCCCAACGGGAGGTATCTGGCGATCCGGACTCATTCGTATCTGGCTCCCGAGGATTCCGAGAACATTGGCGACCAGCGCGTGGGCATCACCGTCCTGGATGCCGAGACCGGGGAGACGGTTCGCAGCGTCGAGGTGCCCGGTTTGGTTCTGGGGCAGGCCCTCACCAATGACTCGCTGGCAGTCGAGATCGCCCAGAACTACTACCCCGCCGGCACCGGGGTCGTCACTGTTTTCTCGTTGAGTGACGCGCAGGCCGAGCCCACCAGCTTCCGCTCCGATCAGTGGCTGATCGGAGCCAGTCCCGAATCCCTGCTCATGTCGCAGGAGCTTCCGTCTCGCGACAGTTACGACGCCCTGTGGCCCTATACCATCACTAAGGTCAACACCACGGGCGAGGAGCTGGGAACCGTGATCGGCGTCCGTGCCCTTCATCCCGGAGGCTGGATAGATCGTTTCAAAGATCCGGAGGCGGCCGCGGCGATCGTGAACTCGCAGAGCAACGCATCCGAGCGCACAAAGGCCTTGGAAGCGCTGCAGCACGAGTTGTTCCACGTCGACACCGAAACGACATTGGATGCAGAAAATCTGCTGGTGGCCGACGTGATTCTCCCCTCCGGAGCGGGAATTCTCCTCTACACGCAACGCACGGAGAGCGAGGAGAGAAAACCAACGGTCACCTATCCCACGCCGGTTTCCTGGCTCGATACGACGAGCGGTCGCGATTCACTGCGCCAGGAGAAGATGACCCACATCCTGCATCACGCCTCTCAGAACTCGAGTGATGGTTTCCTTCCGTCACTTTCAACCCTCACCCCCGGGGTGGAGGCCCCACCAGACTCGCTGCCGAAGGAGCAATGATCCATGTCCGATACCTCGATTCCAGAAGACGACACGGTAACCGACGACGTCAGCACTCCCGCCACGGAAGACACCGACACCACCGAACCGGCAACTGACCGAAAATTCGCTTTCCTGTCGCGACACACCTCAACGCTCAGGGCGCTCCGACTCGGTGGCGTATTCACTGTTCTCGCTGCGATTGTTCTGGCGATCGTCTGGTGGGTCCAGCTGACACTTCTGTGGAGGGGCGTGCCCCCCTACTTCCGGTTCACACTGGCCATTGTGTTCCTTTGGTTTGTCGGTGTCCGCCTGCGCCCTTTGAAGCGCACACTCGCTGCCATCACCGCCGTCTGCACGATAGTTGCCGTTGGTTTCATGGGGCAATATTGGTGGCTGATCCACGAACAATCCTCCATCTGGATCGTTCTGCCCTCCGTCCAGGCCTTGGCGACTCTGGGTTTGGGGATATTCGTCGCTTCCGATGTGGCGCTGCGTGGCGTCCGCGACCACCAGAACACCCCGCCCGGCGATCCCGACGATCCGGCCCGCTACCGCCCCATGAAACACAACCCCACGTCTTCGAGACGCTGGACCGGCCTGCTCCGCCGGGCCGCTCTCGCATTGGTCCCTGTCACTGCTGCTGCAACTGCGATCGCCCTCATCCAGGCCTCCACAGCTCCGATCAACCACACCGCCCCACTCCCCGAGGGCCCCCTGCCGGAGCGCTCCACCGGGATCGGCACCACCCTCGCCTGGACACGAGACGTACCGGGACTCCTGGCCACCGCGTCCGGAGCCGCCGGACCGGTGATACTCACCCCTGAGGGCCTGACCGGCCTCAACCCCACCGACGGCACCACCCTATGGACATACCACCGCACAAACGCCACATACGCGAAGATGCTGGGCGTAGAGAGCGGGCAGGGCTCTTTCGGTAATTTGTCGGGTTCCTACCTGGTGAGCAGCCCCAACGGCAGGTACGTCGCCCTACGCATCATGCTCCATACGAACTCGCACAGTTCCACACCAACGATGCCGCGACGGTCGTTGTCGACACTCTCACCGGCCATGCAACCAGCGAGCACCTGTCGAGCAGCAGGCGGCATCTACAGCTCACCGATTCCGCCATCCTCGACGGCACCACCGCCTACAACCTCGACGACGGAAAAGTCCGCTGGAGCCTAAAACCCTTGACTGACAATTCACGTTTGTATCCCGCCAGCGGCTATTCCGGCCCCGCGGGACACAGAAGCTTCATCCTGTCCGGAAAATTCAACGAGGACAGACCAGAGCACAGAAGCAAGTCGTTGACTCTGATGTCTGACGCCGATCCGGCTAACACCACGACGGTGGAAAACATCGCAATTGACATCCTTACCGGTTATCCGGTGATCGTGGGGGGGCGCACAGCCCAGTACACGAAAGCTCTCGTCGTAGAAAGGGAAAAAGGAGAAGACTCGAGAGCCGTCCAAGCGCAGGAAACCCGAGTCGTGACGCTCGACTCCCTCGCAGGACTGGAAGAAATTAAACCCATCGACATGGGAAAGACCATTGGGCTCAATGGCGCAGCCTCCCACGCCTCCGGCACACTCGCTGCCTATCCGATCCCCGAGGATGGAAAGATAAAATTTCGATATTCCGGCAAGAGTGTCGAACACCTCGAATGGGGCAAACCGACGGTGGGTACCGTGTTCGATCCAACTACCAACACCACCACCCCCGCCAATCAGTATCCCGGCCTGGCTGCCGCCACAGTGGGCATCGCCCCCGCGGCACAAGGTGACACGTTGTCAGCAGAAATCGTCATGAAACCCGGCGACGGGTCCACCGGAGCATCAATCCCCCTAGATTTACGAACCATGCTTCTATTCCCTCTCGAAGAGCTCAAACTTTCCACTCCCTCACTGCTCCCATCACAGCTCCCGAGGCACATAGGGGGAGAAGCTGTAAACTTCTTCAATACTCCGGAGTCAACCCTCGTCACCTTGAAAATCGACGACAAAAAACTGCTCGATTCACTAGACTGGTACTCTTTGTATTCTCCACCCACGGGCACCGGATACGAGTATGCCCCTTCTTATCGCCTGTATGGTTTGACAGGAGATGCTTCATGAAGCTTCGCAAGCGAGTCATCTGCGCCTTGACCGGGCTGGTGTGTGTCGCCCTGCTGGCATCGTGCACCCCACAACACAGTGATGGCACTCGCTCGGTGACCATCACAGAAGCTGGGAACACCTCCGAAATCCTCGGCTCTCCCATTCAGACCGACACCGGCTGGGAGGTCACGTTTCCTGAAACGACAAGCACGGCACGGACCGAATGCACAATGATGAATGGAACAGAAAACTACTTCAAAAACCACAGCCACAAGCCAGAAGAGAATTCCTCCGCTACTCCGAATTCCACAACTACCTTGGTTTCCCTGAACCCACATGACGGTTCGGTTCGCTGGGCACGCAACATCACACCAAAAATGCACACACACTATTTTTACGACAAGTCGACGACTCCCCAAGGCTTATTCCTTGATTTTCAGAAATGCACGAGCACCGCACTCGTTTCCAATGGGAGATATCTGGCATTTCATCTCCGTCCCTGGATGACCTCCGAGGGAAGCAGCAGCATCAGTGATCAGCGCATGAAAATCGTGGTCCTCGACACCGAAACCGGCAACGAGGTCCGCACCGTGGAGGTGTCCGGGCTCGTCCTCAACCAAGCCATCGTCAACGACTCCCTCGTGGTAGAGACCGCCCAAAACTACTACCCCGCCGGCACCGGAGTCCTCAACGTCTTCTCCCTCACAGACCCCCACGCCGAACCAACCACCACCCGCACCGACAACTGGCTCATCGGCTCCACCAAGAATTCCCTCCTCATGTCACCACAGAACTCACTGTTGAGGCTTCCCAATCTAGACTCTTACGTGATTTCCACCATCATCAGGACGACTGTAACCGGCGAGGAGCTGGAAACCTTCACAGGCGTCACTGCCATCCACCCCAATGGCTGGATCGAACGCGCAAAAGACCCGAAAGCGGCAGTGGCGACCGCCGTCAACTCCGACATCACTCCACTGGAGCTCCTGCCTCGGGACCTGATCAATATCGACAGCGGCGCGAGCGTAGATGTCACCGGACAATATGTCACCAGCGTGAACCTGCCAACCGGCCCTGGTCTCCTCATGCGAACAGTCACCACGGTCGGGGAAGGAGAGAACAAAAAGACCACCTACACCAACCACTCCTGGCTTCCCGCCACCCCCGACGCCACGGAACCACGCACCGACGACATGCAACGCATCGAGATAGACGGCGCTACTAATAAAGTCTTCAGCGAACCTATCCGCATAGGAGAGGAGGACATGTAGACATCATGTCCGAAGAACCCGAGATCACCCCCACCACACACGACACAGAAACCCCCACTGATGACGTCGACACCCCAGCCACGGACGACACCGACACCACCGAACCGGCGAAAGACCAGCGGCGATACACTTTCTTGTCGCGACACATATCAACGCTCAGAGCTCTCCGAATCAGCGGAATTCTCGCCATCCTTTCAGCAATCATATTGTTCGCCTTTCTGAATGGAAGCAGCAATGCTTCTGACCCACCCACAGGGTTGCTTCCCGGAGTGCCTATAGCAATTTTTCTGACTTTGGTCATCTGGCTCTGGAGTAGCATGTCCAACGCTTGGCGACGCTTGATTGCCCTGCTCTTCGCCCTGTGCTCGGTCACGCTCGCCGGTTTTCTGGTGCACTGGTGGTGGAAGCTCTACGACCAGACCTCGTTCAAGTCCATTTTCCTACTGTCTTTGGGCTTGGCATCCCTCGGACTGGGCTTGCTGATCACCACCGACCTGCTACTCCGAGGCGTCAGAAACCATGCGGGAATCACTCCTGGCAACACCGAAGACCCCGCCAGGTTTGCTCCCTACCGTCCCGGCGCAGACTCCGCCACCACTGGGAAGAGGATTCTGCGAGGGACTCTTCGGTTCGTTCTCATCCTGGCGCCCACCACAGCGGTTATTGTGGCTAACACGGTGGCGAACCCGGTCACACAGATAACCGCCCCATTTCCCGAGGGCCCCCTACCGGATCGTTCCACTGGGATCCGCACTACCCTCTCCTGGACACGGGACGTCACAGAACTGCTGGCCACCGCATCCGGGGCCGCCGGACCGGTGATACTGACCCCTGAGGGCCTGACCGGTCTCAACCCCACCGACGGCACCACCCTATGGACGTACCAGCGCACAAACGCCACATACGCGAAGATACTGACTCAGAACCTTAGAAGGGAAGATTTCTCCAACAGCTTGTTGAACTCCTACCTGGTGAGCAGCCCCAACGGCAGATACGTCGCCCTGCGCCTCGAAATCCCGAAGGAGCTGGTACAAGACCCGAAGGACTTGCACCCCACCGAAAACTCCGAGAAAAGAAAACCGATCAACAATGCCGTGACGGTCGTCGTCGATAGCCTCACCGGTCGCGTGACCACCGAACACCCATCGAATATCAACTGGTCTCTACAGCTCACCGACTCCGCCATTCTCGACGGCGCCACCGCCTACAACCTTGATGACGGCAAGGTTCGTTGGCAGTTGGAACCGTTGGTGACTAACGATTCAGAAACACATCTTCACACAGACTACTCTGGTCCCGCGGGACACAGCAGCTTCATCCGACTTGGAAAATTCCCCAAGAGTCAATCAATTTACCATGAAAAACCAAAGTGTACAAGCGAATCCTTGATCTTGATATCCGACACCGACCCGGATGACACAACGACAGCAGAAAACATCGCCAACGATGTCCTAACCTGCCTTCCAGTGATCGTAAATGGCCTTACCGCCCAGTACACGAAAGCTCTTGTCGTCGAATTGGAGGAAAGTGGATCCATACAGGCAATGCAGGCACAGGAGACTCGTGTCGTGACGCTCGATTCTCTTGCAGGACTTGAAGAAGTGAATCCCGTCGACATGGGAAAGAGCGTTGGACTCAATGCGGCAGCCTCCCACGCCTCCGGCACCCTGGCCGCCTATCCGGTCCCCGAGGGTGGAAAGATAAAATTCTATATCGACAGCATTACAGACTTCGATCGAGGCAAACCGACGGTGGGTGCCGTGTTCGATCCGATCGTCAACACCGCTACACCAGCCGGCCAGTATCCCGGATTGGCTGCCGCCACAGTAGGTATCGCCCTCGCAGCACACGATGAAACACTATTGGCAGAAGTAGTCATGAGACCCGGCGACGGATCCGCCGGGGCTTCATTCCCTTTGGATTCGCGGAGCATTCCTCAATCCATCGAGGAGGTATTGAATGGCAGGCGCATTCCTGTGCAGTTCTCGGAACAAAATGAACGAGAGGATGTGAACGTCATCAATGTCTCCGGGGCAACCCTCGCAACTTTGATGATCAGTCCGTATACATCCACGGGTTCCTATTCCTATCGTCTGTATGGTTTGACGGGAGATGCATCATGAATCTTCACAAACAGCTCAGCGGCGTCTTGACCGGGCTGGTGTGCACCGCCCTGCTGGCATCGTGCACCCCACACAGTGACGGCACTCACCCCGTGACCATCACAGATGCCGGGAACGCTTCCAACCTCTTCGACCCTCCCGTTCAGAATGCCACTGGCTGGGAAGTCGCCACCCACGAAGAAGTAATACCAGCACAAATCCTCTGCAGAATGAGTGGGGTCGGAAACTACCTCATAACCACTAAAAGCAAGCCAGAGGACACTTCCTCTGTAACCCCGGATTCCGCAACCACTCTGGCTTCCATGAACCCACAGGACGGTTCGGTTCGCTGGGCACGCAAGATCACACCAGAGATGCGCACAAACTACGTCGAAAGCTACACTGGCGCTAAGTCAACGACTCCCCAAGACTCATTCCTTGATTTTCAGGAATGCGCGGGTTCCTCATTCGTTTCCAATGAGCGATATCTGGCCTTTTATCTCCGGCCTTGGATGGCCTCTGAGGGAAGCAGTAATATCGGTGATCAGCGCATGAACATCGTGGTCCTCGACGCCGAAACCGGCAACGAGGTCCGCACCGTGGAGGTGTCTGGACTCGTCCTGGGACAGGCCATCGTCAACGACTCCCTGGTGGTCGAGACTGCCCAGAACTACTACCCCGCCGGCACCGGGGTCCTCAACGTCTTTTCCCTCACAGACCCCCACGCCGAACCAGCCACCATCCGCACCGATAACTGGCTCATCGGCTCCACCAAGGACTCCCTCCTCATGTCCCCACAAAGCTCAGGGAAGTACTCCGGCTTTAGAGGCAGGGGACCGTACTGGATTTCCACAATAACCAGGACAACCGTATCCGGAGAGGAAATGGAAACCTTCACGGGCGTCACGGCCATCCACCCCAACGGCTGGATCGAACGCACCCAAGACCCGAAAGCCGCTGTGACAGAGGCAGCCGCCAACCCCGCCAACGCCTTACTGACAACCCTGCCCCGGGACCTGATCAATATCGACAGCGGCACGAGCCTGGACATCACCGGACAATACGTGGCCGACGTGAGCTTGCCGACCGGACCCGCCCTCCTCCTGCAAACAGTCACCACGACCGGAGAAGGAGAGAAAGAAAAGACCACGTTCATCAACTATTCTTGGCTTCCCGCCACCCCCGACGCAACGGAACCACGCACCAATGACATACAACAAATCGGCTTGGAAAATAAGGCCAGCAAGGTCTTCAGCAAAACCATCCACATGGGAGAAGAGGACAAATAGACATCATGTCCGAAGAACCTGACACCATCCACGAAACAGAAACACCCACCAACGACGTCAATATCCCCACCACGGACGACACCACCGAACCGGAGAAAAACCAGCGACGATACACCTTCTTGTCGCGGCACGTCTCGACGCTCAGGGGTCTCCGATTCAGCGGAATCCTCACCATCCTTTCCGCGATCATATCGTACCCTCCCCTAAGGGGTAACAACAACGCTTTTGGGTCATCCGATGGACTGTTTCTCGGATTGTTTCTGGCAATTCTTCCGATTTCGATCATCTGGGCTTGGAGCAGCCAGAAAAACGCCTGGCGACGCTTGATTGCTCTGCTCGTTGCCCTATTCTCGGTCACGTCCGCCGGTTTTCTGGTGAACTGGTGGTGGACTCTCTACGACCAAACCTCATTTAACTCCACTTTCCTGCTGGCCTTGGGCTTGGCATCGGTAGGGCTGGGTTTGCTGATCCCCACCGACCTGCTGCTCCGGGGCGTCAGAGACCATGCGGGAATCGCTCCTGGCGGCAACGACGATCCATCCGTTCTTGCTACCTACCACGCCAGCGCGGACTCTGCCGCTACCGGCGCAGGGACCAGGGTTCTGCACGGGATTCTCCAGTTCATTCGCATTGTGATGCCCACCGCGGTGCTGGTCACTGCGGTCATTGTGGCTCATACGGTGGCGAACCCGGTCACGCAGACGACCGCACCGCTTCCCGAAGGGCCCCTACCGGAACGCCCCACAGGCATTGGCACCACCCTCGCCTGGACCAAGGACGTGCCGGGACTGCTGGCCACCGCATCCGGGGCGGCCGGCCCGGTGATACTGACAACCGAAGGCGTGACCGGTCTCAACCCCACCGACGGCAGCACCTTGTGGAGCTACACACGGAAAAACACTGACTTCTGCTTGGACGTGAGGTGGTGTGGAGAAGCTCCTTTTCGCGCGCACTATCCATACACCAGCCCCACCGGCCGGTACATTGCCGTGAAGTTCGGCATGCCGAAAGATCTCATCAAGAGACCCAAGGAGGGAATCAAACCCGTTCATGACGCCATGACCGTGGTTCTGGACACCCTCACCGGGCAGGTCACCGGCGAGCATCCATCAAATGAAAAGAACAATCTCCAACTGACGGACTCCGCCCTCCTCGACGGAGACACCGCCTACAACCTCGACGACGGAGAGGTTCGCTGGAAACTGACCAAGAAGAAGGAGAGAACCTACGAGGAAGCCTCCGAAAGGAATACCCGCTCGGGTCCTGCGGGCCACAGATCATTCATACTGGACCGTTCTAATCTGATCTCCGACACCGACCCAACTTCCACCACTGGGGTGGCCAATCTCGCCGGCGATTCTATATCCGATGAGCTGGTGGTGATGGTGAACGGCTGGACCGTCCAGTATACGAGTCCCCCCGATTCCGAGAGCAGGGAGACACACAAAAATCGCGGAGGCAGGGAAGCGCGAGCCGTCACACTCGACTCCCTCGCAGGTCTGGACGACGGCACCACACCGGTTGATCTCGGTAGAATCTCTGGGGTGAATTCCGCAGCCTCTCGGGCATCCGGAACCTTGGCGGTATCTTCCCCGTACGACGACTACCCCAGCATTCGCGATATTATCTACACTGATGACATTTTGGTAAAGGCTGTTTTCGATCCGGCCACCCAACGCGTCACGCCCACTGCCGAGGATGCGGGGTTGGCAGCCGCCAAGGTGGGGCTCGTGGCGACCTCCGAGGAGGGGCGGCTGTCGGGCTCCCTCGTCGTGAAGCCAGGTGACGGCTCCGACGGTGCCACCATCCCCGTGGTCCCGGGCTCCACATTGAAGCCCCCCGAGCGGCTCGCACGAAACCATGACCTGAAACCCATGCAGTTTTTCCCCATCGACACGGACGCCGGTAGCTTGAGTAGCTGGGAGAGGACCGTGGACGCCATGAATGCTCCCGGGGTGACGCTCCTTTCGCTGGATGGCGGCGGGAAGTTCATGCCCCTCTCCCCGCGCTATTACTACGGGAATCACGTCTACCGGCTGTACGGCCTGACGGGAGCCACCTCATGAAATTTCACAGAAAACTGGCCACGACAATCACGGGAGCAGTTTTCCTCTCCCTGCTACTCGGATCCTGCACCCACAACACTGATCCTCATTCCGTGAAAATCAGCGACGCCGGAGACGTCTCACACCTCATCGAGACTCCCGTGCAAAACACCACCGGCTGGGAAGCCACCGCGACGTCATATGCCATCCACGACGACCAAGCACCTGCTGTTTCCGCACCTGGTGGCCCCATCGTCCTGTTCGACCCATCCCGCACAAAAGAAACCGAGATTTCCCCGGGCGAAACCGCAACGGGAACCCTCGTGGCACTGAACCCTGAAGACGGCTCGGTGCGCTGGGCACGTACTTTGAAGCCCGGTTTTCCCGAAAATCATCCCCGCGGTAGCGACGATATGCCCCAAATCAGATTCGAACACGACCGGAAAGGAGAGCGGAAATTTGTCACGTCCAGCCCGAACGGCCGCTACCTGGCCGTCCGGCTCCTGCCATACATGGCATCCGAAACCCCCCGCAGCTTCGGCGAGCAGCACACGAACATCGCCGTCCTCGACACCGAAACCGGCAACGAGGTCCGCACCGTCGAAGTCACAGGAATCGTTCTGGGCCACGCCCTGACCAACGACTCACTCGCAGTCGAAACCGCTGAAAACTTCTATCCAGCGGACACCGGAAAACTCGACGTCTTCTCCCTCGCGAATCCTCAGGAGAAGCCGACCACCATACGCACAAACCGCTGGCTCGTCGGAGCAACCAGCAACTCACTACTCATGTCGCAACAGGATCCTAAAGGTACTTACCAGGACTCAATCTACACTGTCACTAGACTCAGCATAACCGGCGAAGAAGAAGACACCATCACGGGCGTGGCCGCCATTCACCCAGGCGGCTGGATAGAACGCTTCAAAGACCCACAAACCGCCGCAACCATATTCCAAAGAGAAGCGACAACAACGCCAGAAGAGATGCAACGCACGAAAGAGCTGGATGCGCTCCCCCGCGACCTGATCAACCTCGAAACCGGAACCACCTTCGACATCACCGGCCTGTCCACAACCGAGGTGATCCTGCCAACCAGCCCCGGGATTCTGCTGCGAACAGCAACAACAACCGAAAAGGATGGAAAGGAAAGCACCACCTACACCGCAACCTCCTGGCTTCCCGCCACACCAGAAGCCACGGAACTACGCACCGACGACATGCAACACATCGAGGGCGAAGTGGCCAGCAAACCCATTCACATGGGCGACGAGGTGAGATAGGAGTCGTATCGAACAAACCCGGCTGCGACATTCCTGCACCTGCACGATGGTGTCAACACGACCCGCTCGCTGACGCTCGTGAGGATCGGCTCAACCAGCTGTGCGAGTGGTTTGGCACGACCCGCTCGCTGACGCTCGTGAGGATGCTCAACCAGCTTCCCCACCCCGCGACCGCGTCTCCTCCTTAGGTAGGAGGCCTTCCGAGAGTTCCGTCTTTCGGGGAATGGGATGGCATCGCGCTGATTCCTAGCCTTTTTCACGTCAGGCCGGAGGACCTCCGGGACGCAAGAGAAAGGTTTGGGCGATGCCCCCTCAGGAACAGCTCCACCCATTCAGTGACCCGACCCACCAGGCCCGGTCCGACATCGTCGTCGAAGCCAGGGGACTGTGCAGGACGTACGGTTCCGGGCAGGCGCAGGTCGTCGCCCTCGACAACGTCAATCTCGCGGTCCGGCGGGGCGAGTTCGTCGCGATCATGGGCCCCTCCGGGTCGGGAAAGTCGACGCTCCTGCACTGCCTGGCGGGCCTGGACGTCCCCGACGGTGGGCAGAGCCGCATAGCGGGCCGCGACATCACCGGCATGAACGACGATGACCTCACACTGATGCGCCGCGACATGCTCGGGTTCATCTTCCAGTCGTTCAACCTGCTGCCGAGCCTCAGCGCCGAGGAGAACATCCTCCTGCCGCTTCGCCTGGCGCGCCGTTCCCCCGACAAGGGCTGGTACGACGCCATCATCGCGGCGCTGGGCATCGGGAACCGCTTGACGCACCGCCCGTCGGAGCTGTCCGGCGGCCAGCAGCAGCGCGTCGCCGTCGCCCGGGCCCTCGCGGGACATCCCGAGGTGGTCTTCGCCGACGAGCCGACGGGCGCCCTGGACTCGGAGTCCTCGGATTCGCTGCTGGAGGTCCTGGCCCGGATGTGCGACACGCTGGGGCAGACCGTGGTCATGGTCACCCACGACGAGAACGCCGCTGCTGCCACCAACCGTGTCGTGCGGCTGCGTGACGGCCGCATCATCGATGACAGGTACATCCGTCGCGGCAGCGCCTTCCAGGCCCCGCCGCCCGAAGGCCGTCCCGCAGCCGGGCAGCCGCGTCGCCAGGGGGAGGTTCGCTGATGCCTTCCTTCCTCGACTTCCGCCGCACCGTCGCCGCCCTCATCGCGGTGGCCATGAGCGCAGCCCTGATCGCTTTCGCGTTCATCACCTCCGATTCGTTCAAGACCCATTTCGAGGCCAGCGCCCGCCAGGACCTGGACGGCGCCAGCCTGGTCGTCACCTCAGGCCGGGAACACCTGCCGGCGCAAGTTCTCGACCAGGTCCGGGCCCTTGACGGGGTCGCCGCGGCGCGGGGCACCACCTGGGACGTCCTGGACCTAGACCTGCCCCCGCAGCTCATGAGCACCGCGAGTTCCAAGGCGATTCTGAGAAGCGTCCCCGTCCTCACCGACTTCACCACGCTGACCTCCGGGAGGCTTCCCACCGGGGCCGGTGAGGCCGCCGTCAACACCAACCTGGCGGAGGCCCACGGACTCGGGGTCGGTGACTCACTGCGCCTGAAGAACCACGACGGCACCACGGTCAGCGTCCAAGTGGTGGGGATCGTCTCGGGCAACAAGGGTGAGGATGCCCTGTACGCGACGCGGGAACAGCTGGCTGCCATGGGCACCGACACCAACTACCAGAACCTTTACGTCACCGCGAAACCGGGCGCCGACGTGCGCGCGCTCCGCGGTCAGGTCGAGGATGCGATCCGCGCCACCGGTTCCACCGCGACGGTGAGCACCGCCGAGGACACGATCGCCCAGAACGCCGTCAAGGACACCGCGGGCGGCTCCACCACCAGCACCCTGATCAACCTGCTGGCGCCCGTGTGCGCGGTGGTGGCGATCATCGTCATCACGACCACCTTCACCACCCTCGTTGCACGCCAGACCCGTGTCATCGGCCTGCTGCGCTGCGTCGGTGCCTCCCGCCGCCAGACCTTCCGGGCCGTGCTGCGCACCGCCGCCCTGACCGGCGTGGCCGGTTCCGTCGCCGGCGCCGCCCTGGGAACGGGGATCGCCGCCGCCATCATCAATTCCGGGATCGTCGAAGGCCTTCAGGGTCGCGACCTCACCATCACCCCGGCCGCCCTGGGGTTGAGCGTTCTCCTCGGCACCCTCGTGACCCTCGTGGCGGTACTGCGACCCGCCCGTCGCGCCACCCGCGTCTCAGCGCTCGTCGCCCTGACCGGGCAGGTCGCGGACTCCTCCGATCCGCGTCGCAGGCGCCGCCGGATGATCCGGGTCGGCTTCCTCGCGTCCCTCGTCCTGGTGGCGGGGATCGCCGTCACCTTCCTCGGTGTCAGCGGGAAGAGCATCGTGATCGCGGCAGCCGGTGGTGTGCTCGTCCTGATCGGCCTGCTGGGAGCGCTGCCCCTGCTGGTGATCGCCACCGCGGCCCTCGTCGAGCGGCTGCCCGGGGCCGGGAAACGGCCGATCCTGCAGCTCGCTGCCCGGAACCTGGCGCGCAACTCCACGCGTTCCGCGTCTTCGGCCGCCTCCGTGCTGGTCAGTGTCGTGGCCGGATCGGTGCTCTTCGTCGGCATCTTGTCGTTCAACTCCGCCTGGGGCGCCTACATGAACAACCACGCTCCCATCGACGTCACCGTCGAGGGCGTCACCGCGGAGACCGACACCGCGGCGCTGACCTCGAACATTCAGAACGTCGACGGCGTCGAATCGGCCATCGCGATCCCCAACCTCCGCGTCACCCAGGAGTTCGCGGGCTCCGAGAGTTCGGAGTTCCACGTGCTGGCCGTCGACGCCAAGGCGATCGCACCGGTGGTGCGCTCCACCGCGGGCCTGGAGGACCTGAACGACGACACCCTCGTCGTCGGTGGGATCTACGACATCCCCGACGGCACGAGGGTCACCCTCACCGGCCCCGGCGGTAGCGTCCAGGTCACCGCCCGGGTGCGGGAGGGCTGGGGCGCGGTCATCACCCCCGCCACCGCCGAACGTCTCGCCGGTGGCACGGCGAGCGACAGCGTGATGTGGGTCCGCACCCACGGAGACGGCTCATCGGAGGCACCGGAGAAGGCCATCCGCCAACTCGTGCGCGGGCAGGGCATGATGGTCACCGGGCGCGCCGCCGCCGTGAACCTCTTCACCAAACAGCTCAACCAGGTGGCGGTCGTCGTCAGCGCCGTCCTGGGGTTGTCGCTGATCATCGCCCTGAGCGGCCTGGCAAACACCACCGACGTCGCCGTCCTGGAACGCACCCGCGAGATCGGGATGCTGCGCGCCACAGGCACCTGCCGCAGCGAGATCAGGCGCCTCATCACGGTGGAGGGTCTGCTGACGGCCCTGCTGGCTGGCGTCCTGGGATGCCTGGCAGGAGCCGGTCTCGGACACGCCGGACTCCTGGCGGTCCTGGGACAGGACGCCTCGATCGCCCCCACGATCCCGGTCCTGCCGCTGGTCGGCATGCTGGTCCTCGCGGCCGCCGTCGGGATCCTCGCCTCCCTGCGACCCGCCGGTCGCGCCAGCCGCATCCCACCCGTCCAGGCCCTCGCCCAGGACTGATCCTCTCCCCGAAGCCGGTTGAGCCAGGCCGCGAGCATTCATTCCCCGAAGCCGGTTGAACCAACACGTGAGCGCCAGCGAACGGCTGAGTCGAAACCACCCCACACCCGGTACCCAAAACCCAACCCCGGTCCCCGGACAAGGTCACCATGGTTTCGACACGGACCACTCGCTTCGCTCGCAGCCCGGCTCAACCAGCTTCGAAAAGAGCAAAGCCGGTTGAACCAACACGTGAGGGTCGGCCGACTGCCATCACCCCAGTTGGTGTACCGCGACCACAAGTTTCAGCCGTGACGGCGTCCCGTATTTCTTCATGAGGTTTGAGACATGAGTTTTCACCGTGGATTCCGCGACGACGAGACGCCCGGCGATCTCGGCGTTGGAGTATCCCTCGCACAGCAGGTCCAGCACCGCCTGTTCCGCCTCGGTGAGGTCGGGGTGTCCGCCGACCCGGCGGGGTCGCAGATGCTGGGAGACGAGCCGGGAGGTCGTGGTCGGGGAGATCGTCGTCCCGCCGGAGTGCGCGGCAATGACGGCCCGGATCACGTCCTCGGGGGACGAGTCCTTGAGGAGGAATCCGTTGGCCTGCTGGGACAGGGCGGTGAGCATCGCGGAGTCGTCGTCGAAGGACGTCAGCATGACCACGGCGGTGCGCGGGTGCTGTTCCTGGACCCGGGCCAGCAGTTCGAGACCGTCCATGCCGGGCATGCGCACGTCCGAGACGAGGACATCGACGGGAATCCGTTTCAGGAAAGCGAGGAGGTCGCGGGCCGAGGTGAAGGTGCTCAACACCTCGATCCGGGGAGAGGAGCTCAGGTATGAACGCAGTGCCTGCACCACGAAAGGGTCGTCGTCGACAATCGCGACCCGCACCGCCCGCTGTGAACCCTCGGCTTCGGTCATGGGAGGATCTTAGGGCCGCGCGGGCCCATGCTCCTTCCCGGAACCGGTCGAGGCGGCCCGCACACGCCGGCGGACCGGCCGTCCCGCCACCTTCCGGCGGCAGACCCCGTCGCCCTTCCGCAGCCACACGACCTCATCGACGTCTTCTCGACAGGAGGGTTTTCCCATGATCCCCGGGTTTCTCGACGCGCTTCGTCGCCCCTCCTGTTTCTCCACCTGGCAACCCACCGCTCGCACGCACCTGCTGCACGTCGGATTCGCGGCACTGCTGGTGCTGATCTCGATCAAGTCGGCCTGGCCGCTGGGGCAGTCGTCGCTCGGTTTCGGGATCGCGGGCGGGGTGGCGTTGGCGCTCTGTTCCCGGTACCCGGGTATCGGGGCGGTGGCGGGAGTCGCGGTGGCCTGGTCCGCGGCCTTCCTCAACGACGGCCTCCCGACCCTGTCCCCGGGCATCGTTCCCTGGCTCTGCGCCGCGGTTCTCATCGCCCGCGGTCATCATCGCGGCCCGGCCTACGGCTCGGTGATCCTGCACATGCTGGTGGAGCTGGTGGTCATGACCCGGGTCCTGCCCTATGGGGGTTGGCTCGAGGATCTCACGACGCAGGCGTTCGGGGGTGGTGTGGCGCTCCTGGTGGGTGAGTTGTCGCGACTGCCCCGGAGCCAGGCCGAGGATTCCATCCTCGCGCACCGTTCGGAGCTGGAACGCCAGCGCATCCTGGTGGTCTCCGAGCTTCACGACACCGTGGTGCGCGACCTCACCCACGCCGTCATGACGGCGGAACAGGTCCGGCTCGCCCACCCCGAGAACGACCTCCTGGTCCGGGAGCTGGGGACGATGATCGGTTCGGTCCGGACCTCCGTGGAACAGTTGCGCCATTCGCTTCGGGCGATACGGGACCTGCGCGGCGAGGAGCACCTCGATCTGCTGGCCACCGAAGCTCCCAGGCCTCTGAGGGAGGTGGTAGCGGAGGCCGGGGAGACCCTCGGACGGCGAGGTGTGGATTTGGTCGTCGAGGGAATCGACGTGTTCGACGGGACGGCGATACCCCCTGGGATCAGGGTTCAGCTCACGCGGGTGCTGGGTGAGCTGGTGACGAACACCACCAAGTACGCCGCCCCCTCGGGAAGCGCCCGCATCGTCGTGGAATCCGACGGTGACACCGTCGAGGCCCTGGTCAGCAACGACGTCGCGGCCTCTCCCGGGAAGGATCCCGCGACCTCCTCCGGTCTCGGACTGGAGGGTGCGCGATGTCGCATCGAATCGCTGGGCGGCACCTTCGACGTCACCCGGACCCCGGGTCGCTGGACGGTCGTGTTCAGCATTCCCCTCCGGCCGGCGCTCTGACCGCCATCCTCCCCTCCTGTTTCACCGGTCCTGTTCCCGGTTCGCTGGTCAACGGCATTGCGTCGCCCGTCTTCCCGTGCACGACCAACGGCACAACTCCGCCTGCTCGGCGAGGGCGTCGTGTCATGCCCCTCTTCCCGTGCACGAATCGCGGAGGTTCGACGGTTCAACGTCACCACACGACATTGAACCGTTTTTCTTCTGCGATTCGTGGACGGGAGGGACGGGTTTCGGGGGTCGCGACGAAGGACACGGTCTCCTCGAAGCTGGTTGAGCCGGGGCGCGAGGAACGAGCGATCCGAGTCGAAACCACCCCACACCCGAAAAGCCAGAACCCGACCCCAAATCCCCAAACATGCACAAGAGGTTTCGACACGACCAGCTCGCAGAGCTCGCAGGTCGGCTCAACCAGCTTCGGAAAGAGCAAAGCCGGTTGAGCCAGCACGTGAGCGCCAGCGAACGGCTGAGTCGAAACCACCCGGCAGTCGAAAAGCAGACCCGACCCCAAGCCACCATGGTTTCGACACGACCAGCTTCGGAAAGAGCAAAGCCGGTTGAGCCGGGGCGCGAGGAAGGAGCAGCCCGAGTCGAAACCACCCGGTATTTCCTCGTATCCCCACCCCCGGTGAGTGGTTCTGACCGATAATTGACCATGGTCCCGCTCATCGACGACGGCTCATCGCTTCGGCACGTCCCGCTGCTGCGGACCCTGCGGTTCGCGGGGTTGCTCGTATTCCTCGCCGGGACGGTGCTCAGGTTCGCCCTGATGGACGTGTTCAGCGCATCGGGAGAGACCGACGCCCGTTTCCTCGTCTCCGCTGCTCTGCTGCTCTTTCTCTGGTTGCTTGCCTACGGCATCGGCAATGGCCGGAAACTCGTTCCGGCGGTGCTGCTCGGGGCGGGATGGCTCACCCTGGCCGGTTTCCGGGGGTATTCGTGGTGGATGGTCTACTCGGCCTCCTCCTTCAGCGCGGTTCCGTTGCTGGCGCAGGCCATGGGGTCGCTCGGCCTGGGACTGACCACCGTCACCGGTCTGGTGTTGCAGGGGTTCCAGAACCTTCAGGACGTTCATCGCGGTTCTCTCGAGGATCCCGCCCGGTTCTGTTTCCGCACCCGCGAGGAACGGAAATCCGGCGACGCCGCGCCGTGGGAACGCTGGTTGTTCGGCTGGCCTCGTCGGATCTGCCTGGTTCTGGCTCCCGTGGTGGCGTTGACCGCCGCGGTCGCCGCTGGACATTTCCTGCTCCCGGCGGCCGCGATCTCACACACGACGGCCTCCCCCTCCGCGAACCTGCCGGAACGCCCCTCCCGCATCGGCTCCGATGTCGCATGGTCCCGGGAGGCCCCCGGTCTGCTCGGAGTGGTTGCTGGGGCGGCCGGGCCGGTCGTCCTCGCCGAGGATGGCGTCACGGCACTCAATCCCATCGACGGCTCCACCCTGTGGAGTTACCGGCGCCCCCACGCCCGATATGACTATCACGACAAACTGTCCGAGATCCGTTACATGGCGGTCTCCCGCACGATGGTCGCCAGCCCCACCGGACGTCACGTCGCGCTTCTGATCAACGGTCCCCAAACCGCCCTTTCGAAAAGTTCCCCCGCCTACGAGGAATACACATATCTGACGCTGGTGTTCGACACCATCACCGGCCGGATCACGGGCGAGCACCCCTCCAATGGGTGGCGGCTTCAACTCACCGATTCCACGCTCCTGGACGGCAACGAGGCCTACAGCTTGACCACAGGGAAACTGCTCTGGAGCCTGAAGGATTCCGATATGAGCAAGCATGGGGGATACAGCGGCCCGGCAGGGCACAGATCCTTCATCATCGACAAAGACCGCGGAAATCTCACCCTCGTCCCGGATACTGATCCGACGGCCATGTCCAAGGTACAGGGAATCGCGATTGATCCCCGGAGAGGCGTTCCCGCGATCGTCGACGGCTGGACCGCGCAATACACCGAGCCCCCGCCCGAATTGGACGAATACGGATTCCCGTACTACCCCGTCGCGGAATGGAATACGCGGGCCGTCGCCCTGGATTCCCTGGCAGGCCTGGAGGACGAGACGCCCGTGGATCTGGGACGCACAGCGGGAGCGAATCTGGTGGCTTCCCGGGCATCCGGCGCGCTGGTCACCTACCCGCCCTACGACAAGAGCGCCTTCGAACAGGCCGAGCAGAGTGGCGGCCCCCTGCTGGAGGCCGTCTTCGACCCCGCCACCCGCACCGTCACACCCGCGTCCCAGTACGCCGGCCCGGCCGCCGCGAAGGTGGGGTTCGTGGCGCACCCCGAGGGTGGGGCGATCTCCCTACAACCCGGCGACGGTTCCCCGGGGGTGACGATTTCAATTCCCCCCGGAACCACCCATTTCTCCCCTGAGGCACTGCTCTTCAAGAATTTTCGCACCTATTCACCTGCCCAATTGGCGACGAGAGAGCCCGAGTACACCGGGGCGACGCTGTTCATGAACGCCCCCGGCGTGACGATGGTCATTCTCAACGCGGAGGAGATCAGTACGGGATCCTCGGACAGGAAAGGCCAGCGGTACCGTTTGTTCGGCGTGACGGGAGGCGTCTCATGAAACTCGCGAAACGGTCCCTCGCCCTCGCGCTGATCCTGCTGCTCCTCGTACTGCCCGCGGCCTCCCGCCCCCAGACGAAAGAGGACATCAGGCGGTCCGTGGCCGTCAAGAAATTCGAGGACACATCGATATTTCGAACAAAACCCACGGAAAGCGGCTGGGATTTCTCACATTCAAAAGACAAGACCGGGTGGGATTACAATTACAAGACCGAGTTCCACCTCTCGACTACCAGCGGCCCCATCGTCGTCGCGGAAACCACAAGGATTCTGGACGTCGACAACCCGGGCAAGCTGGCCAGCGAGAAAGAAGTCCCGACGACGACTCTGGTGGCCCTGAACCCGGACGACGGGTCGGTCAGGTGGGCGCGAGTCGTCGAGCCCTCATTGGCGGGCAGGCGCTGGTACGGTACCGCCAGAACACCGCAGGAAATCTTTGCAATGGGCAGCTCGTATGATTCCCAACGCAGCTATGCCGTCGTCAGCCCCGACGGGCGTCGCGTGGCGATCCAACTCGTGTCCTACATGACCCCGGCCACCTCCGAAAGAATCAGCGACCAGCGAACCAACTTCGTCGTCCTGGACGCGGAAACCGGCGACGAGGTCCGCACCGTGAATGTCTCCGGCATGGTTTTGGGTCATGTTCTCACCAACGATTCCCTGGTGATCGAGACCGCCCAGAACGCCTTTCCCGCGGGCACCGGAACCCTCAACGCAGTCCCTCTCGATGGTTCCCGGACCGAACCCACCGTCACCCGCACCGACCAGTGGCTGATCGGCAGCACCGCCGATTCCCTGCTCCTGGCGCCGCAGGAATTCGGTATGCGGGACGAATGCCGGGGCTGTCATTCCTTCACGATCACCCGGGTCGGCATAACCGGCGAGGAAATGGGAACCATGCCGGGAATCGCCCAGCTGCGGCCCGCGGGTTGGGTTGAGCGCTTCAAGGATCCGGCCGCCGCTGCCGAGATCATCAACCGGGGCGGCGACCCCAAGGAGATCGGGTTCGCCCTGCGCAAACTGCCCCGGGAACTGGTCGATGTGGATTCCGGGACGGTCATCGACCCGGGCGACCTGTCACCATCGGAAATACCCACTCCAACCGGCCCGACGATTCTCCTGGAAAAAGCCTCCAAGGATAAGGAGGGGCATGACATTTCCCCGGTCGTCTCCTGGCTGAACGTGGCCGCGGGCGAGAAGACCCTGCGAACGGACGACCTGACCTATCTGACCGACAAGAACAACTTCAACGGCGTCGCCGCCGAACGGATCAGGATGGGAGAGGAAACCAACACCTGGTGAGAGAAACCACCCCGGGAGAACCCCGGGAGAAGTCTGCTCACCGCCCGCCCCTCTTCCTACTCTCTCCCGCTCTCTCCTCCTCTCCCTCCCCGTCCCTCTCGTACACGAAACTCGGAGGTTCGACGGTTCAACGTCACCACACGACGTTGAACCGTTTTTCTCCTGCGATTCGCGCACAAGAGAGGCAAGAGCGCGGGTCTTGCCGAAGCTGGTTGAGCCGGGTCGTGAGGAACGAACGACCCGAGTCGAAACCACCCGACCCCAGCCACCATGGTTTCGACACGACCAGCTCCTTCGTCGCAGGTCGGCTCAACCAACTTCACCACCTCGAAGCTGGTTGAGCCAGCACGTGAGCGCCAGCGAACGGCTGAGTCGAAACCACCCC
>ERZ772993.53-NODE-53-length-66776-cov-29.138592_pt1 | contig 66776 bp, 54 predicted proteins | sample MGYA00580670_ERZ772993 | MGnify/ENA primary metagenome ERZ772993 (study PRJEB29015, sample SAMEA2737936) | human oral metagenome | biome: human oral; feature: human-associated habitat; material: dental | place: China | collected 2136 ... | reverse complement strand
AGAGCGCCTCGTTCACACCGAGGAGGTCACTGGTTCGATTCCAGTATCGCCCACCCATCGTGCGCAAGAGGGCTGGGCCGGCATGCTCCGGTCCTCTTGCGCACTGGATGCCCGGCTCAGAGCCGGGTGCCGGAGGCCACCTCGCCCGGCGAGCCCGCCTCGCCGACACGGGCGTCCCCGATGGCGACAACGTCGGCCCCGAAGGTCCAGTCGCCCTCGACCGTCAGTGACTTGGCCTGTCGAACGGAAGGGACGCCGTGGGGGAATCGCGCCTCGAAGTCCCTGATCTTCTTGTAGTAGCGCGGGTCGAGGTTCACCGTGCAGGCGCGCTCGGGCACCATCTGGAGCAGACCGGCATCATCGACCTCGTAGACGTCCGAACGCAGCAGAAGCAGGTCGTTGGTGGTCTTGACCGGCAGGAAGCGACTGCGCGGCACTTCGATGGCGGTGGCGCCCTCGAAGGCCTCCACGGCTGTACCCATGGCCGTCTCGAGCTGGATCACCGGTACCGAGGAGGCATCCGCCGGATCGACCGTCTTGGCGTTCTTGATCAGCGGCAGTCCGAGGATCCCTCTGCGCTCGGCCAGCGTGTCGCGCAGGACTTCCAAGTCGAACCAGAGGTTGTTGGTGTGGAAGAAGGGATGGCGGTACTGGTCGGTGAAGAAGTGCATCTCATCGGCCGGGGTCTGGGCGGTCTCGCGCAGGATGATGCGGCCATCACTCTTGCGCACCGCCAGGTGGCCGCCCTTGACGTCCGCCGGGGTGCGACGGCACAGTTCGGGCGCGTAGGGCGCGCCCGAGGCGGCGAACCAACCGGCGACGCGGGCCGACGGCGCCGCCCCGAGGTTGTCCGAGTTCGAGGTCATGGCGTATTTGTATCCGCTCTCCAGCAGAGCATCGAGCACACCGGAGGCGGTCAGAGCCGTGTAGATATCGCCGTGTCCGGGCGGGCACCATTCGAGATCGGGGTCCGCCGCCCACGTCACCGGAGTGAGGTCGTCGGCGCGCAGCTTGGGCTCGCGGTTCTGCAGGAAGTCCAGAGGAAGCCCGTCGACCCCGATGCCGGGGTGGGCGGCGAGCGCCGCGAGCGTGTCCCGACGGGTGCGGAAGGAATTCATGAAGATCAGCGGCAGGGTGACGTCGTAGATCCGCCGCGCTGCCATCACCTGATCGACCAGCAGGTCGAGGAACGACTTGCCCTCGCGCACGGGTAGCAGCGACTTGGTCCTGTCCATCCCCATCGACGTGCCCAGGCCGCCGTTGAGCTTGATCAGGACGGTTCGCGACAGCGCCTCGCGGGCACCGGCCTCGTCAATCTCGACATCCTCGATGGAGTCGATCCGCGTGAGCGGTTCGATCGAATCCTCGGGAATCAGACAAGTGGCGCCGTTGTCCAGGGCCCTGTAGTAGTGGCTGAAGACGTCAATGGCCTGCTCGGCGATGCCGGCGTCGCGCATCTTGTTCCGGGCAGCGGTAAGTCCGTTCTCGCTCATGGCAGGAGGGTATCCGTTAAAGCGCCCGCTGAGAATGAAGGCGCCTCCGCGCAGGCGGTGTTGCCCGCCCCGGCGAGGCCAGGCCGTGCCGTTTCAGACCGCCCCAGCGCCGCCTCCCGCGGGCCCCGAGCGAGCAGCAGCCGGTGCAGCGTCGCGTCCCCCGTCAGCTCGGGATGGTAGGAGACGGCCATGACACCCCCCTCCTCCACTCCGACGACGTACGGCGGTCGGCCGGGGCGAGCAGGATCGGCGTAGGTCGAGCATACGGTCACGCCCGGCCCGACCCGTGTGATGGCGGGAGCGCGGATAAAGGCCGCCCTCAGCTCGCGCCCCCTCCACTGCAGGTCCGCGCTCGCCGAGTCGACCTGGGGGCCGAAGGCGTTGCGCTCGACATCGACATCGAGCACCCCCAGGGCCGCCAGCATGATGAGCCCCGCGCAGGTGCCCAATGTGGGCAGGCGTCCGGCTGCCCGTTTCAAAGGCTCGCGCAGCCCGGTCAGATCCGCCAGCCGCAGCAGGGCGGTCGACTCGCCCCCGGGCAGAATCAGGGCACCCACGTCGGCCAGCTGCTCGGGGCGCCGCACGAGCACAGCGTCATGGCCCAGCGCATCGACAAGACGGGCGTGCTCGACGACGCCTCCCTGGAGCGCGAGGATGCCGACTCTCACCAGCCCCGCTCCGCCAGGCGGTGGGGCGCCGGCAGGTCGGCGACGTTGATGCCGACCATGGCCTCGCCCAGAGCGCGCGAGGCCCGTAGGACCACGGCGGGGTCGTCGTAGCCGGCCGTGGCCCGCACGATGGCGGCGGCCCGCCGGACCGGGTCCGCGGACTTGAAGACGCCCGAGCCCACGAAGACCCCGTCCGCGCCCAGCTGCATCATCATGGCCGCATCGGCAGGCGTGGCCACTCCCCCGGCGGTGAACAGCACGACGGGCAGCGCACCGCGCTCGGCGACCCCGCGCACTAGCTCGTAGGAGGCGCCAAGCTCTTTGGCGGCGACGTAGAGCTCGTCCTCGCCGAGGCCGCGCAGCGCCGCGATCTCCTTGGTGATGGCGCGGATGTGACGGGTGGCCTCGGAGACGTCGCCGGTGCCGGCCTCGCCTTTAGAACGGATCATCGCGGCGCCCTCGCTCACCCGGCGCAGCGCCTCGCCGAGGTTGGTGGCCCCGCACACGAAGGGGACGGTGAAAGGATGCTTGTTGATGTGGTGGACGTAGTCGGCGGGCGAGAGGACCTCGGACTCGTCGATGAAATCGACCCGCAGTTCCTGAAGGACCTGGGCCTCGACGAAGTGTCCGATGCGGGCCTTGGCCATGACGGGAATGGAGACCGCCTCAATGATACCCGCGATGAGGTCGGGGTCGCTCATACGGGCCACACCGCCCTGAGCGCGGATGTCGGCCGGAACGCGCTCGAGGGCCATGACGGCGACGGCTCCGGCATCCTCGGCGATACGGGCCTGCTCGGGAGTGACGACGTCCATGATGACGCCGCCCTTGAGCATGTCGGCCAGACCGCGCTTGACGAGCGGGGACCCGGTCTCCGGCGCCTGCGAGGAGGCTGCGCTCCCGACGCTCGTCCCCACGGCGTCGGCGGTGCTGTTCTCAGTGGTGTCACTCATGCGAGTGATGCTGCCCCCGCGGGTGGACTATGGTGAAGTCCAGTTCGGGAGCACTCTTTTGGACCACATGCCGGATCGGAGAGAGGATCCCGGCACACTCGACGGAGGTGACGCACGTGCAGATCGACCGCAGCCGTCCCCTCCCCGCCCAGATCGTCGAGGACGTGCGCGGCAGGATCACCGACTCCCGCCTCGCACCGGGCGATCCACTGCCCTCCACGCGCGTCCTGGCCCGTCAACTGGGAATCTCCAGAGGCAGCGTGGTGAGCGCCTACGAACAGCTCGTGGGCGAGGGCCTTCTCATCACCAGTCCCGGCGGCACCCGGGTCGACCCCTCACTGCGCGTTCCCGGCGGACCGGCCGCCGCGCCGGCACCCGGACCGCGACCCGCCCCGCCCCGAGGGGATCTGAAACCGGGCGAGCCGGCTACGGGCCTGCTGACGGGCGCACTGTGGCGCAGCGCCTGGCGGGCGGCGGCCGCCCGGCCCACCGCGCATCCGGCTGGGGGCTCCGAACGCCTGCGAGCCCTCGTCGCCGAGCACGTGCGCCTGACCCGCTCCGTGCGCGTCGAGGCGCACGACATTGTCATCACCGCCGGTGCCCGCGACGGCCTGCGCCTGGTTCTGGCCGCCCGTGGCCGTCGGGGAACCCTCGCCGTGGAGGACCCCGGCTACCCCTCGCTGCGCCACGTGCCCCGGGCGATGGGGTGGCGACTCCAGCCGGTCGACACGCGCGCCGCGGGCACGGGCCCCCGCGCGACGCCCGACCGGCACGCCGACGCCATCCTGGTCACGCCCAACCACCAGTTCCCCACCGGTGCGCAAATGCCCGCCGCACGCCGCTTCGCACTGCTGGAGGCGGCCCGGCGCGCGGACGCCCTCATCGTCGAGGACGACTACGACTCGGCGCTGCGGCAGACCCATCCCCCGCTGCTCGCCCTGGACGCCGAGGGGCGTGTCGCCATGCTCGGCTCCTTCTCCACGACCCTCACGCCCGCCCTCGCCCTGGGCTACCTCATCGTGCCGCCGCTCCTGCGCGAGCGAGTCGCCGACCTGTGCCTGCCGACCTCCGGACTCGTCCAGGACGCCGTGGCCGCCTACATGGAGGCCGACGGCCTGCGACGGCACACCGCGCGCGTGCGCCGGGAGTACCGTCGGCGCCGCACTGCCTTCGTCGAGATCTTCCCCGAAGGCGTCCCCATGGAGAGCGGGCTGCGCGCCGTCGTCCCACTGCGCGCCGGCGTCGACGAGGACGGCATCGTCGCCCGCTGTCGGGCCCAGGGCCTGGCAGTGGAGGGAATGTCCGGCTACTGGTCGGCCCGCGGCCCCCGAGCCCCAGGTATCGTCCTGGGTCTGGGGACTGGTCCACTCGACCGTCTGCGGGAGCGGCTCGCCGTGCTGCGGCGCACCGTCGACGGGAGCTGAAAAGACCGCCTCAGGACCGCGCCCGCTCCAGCATGGGGGCGAGGAAGCGTCCCGTGTAGGAGTCCTCGACCGCGGCGATCTTCTCGGGCGTGCCCGTGGCCACGATGGTGCCGCCTTCTCTGCCGCCCTCCGGCCCCATGTCGATGACCCAGTCGGCGTTGGCGATGACGTCCAGATTGTGCTCGATGACGACCACCGAATTGCCTTTGTCGACAAGTCCCTGAAGCACGCCGAGCAGCTTGCGGATGTCCTCGAAGTGCAGGCCGGTGGTCGGCTCGTCCAGCACGTAGATGGTTCGCCCGGTGGAGCGGCGCTGAAGCTCGGTGGCCAGCTTGACGCGCTGCGCCTCGCCGCCGGAGAGGGTGGTCGCCGCCTGGCCCAGGCGCACGTACCCCAGCCCCACCTCCACCAAGGTGTTCAAGTGACGAGCGATGACCGGGGTGGCTGCGAAGAAATCGGCGGCCTGACGGATCGTCATGTTCAGGACATCGGCGACCGTCTTGTCCTTGTAGCGGATCTCCAAGGTTTCACGGTTGTAGCGAGCCCCGTCGCAGACCTCGCAGGGCACGTAGACGTCGGGCAGGAAGTTCATCTCGATCTTGAGTGTGCCGTCGCCTCTGCAGGCCTCGCAACGCCCGCCCTTGACATTGAAGGAGAAGCGGCCGGGCCCGTAACCGCGGACCCTGGACTCCGGCACGGCGGCGAAGATCTTGCGGATGTGGTCCCACACGCCCGTGTAGGTCGCGGGGTTGGAGCGCGGCGTGCGTCCGATGGGCGACTGGTCGACGTGGACGACCTTGTCGAGGTTGTCCAGACCGCGCACCGTCTTATGACGCCCCGGCACGCCCCGGGCCCCGTTGAGCCGGTTGGCCAGCACCTGGTAGAGGACGGCATTGACCAGGGAAGACTTGCCCGAGCCGGAGACCCCGGTGACGGCGGTGAGTACACCGAGAGGAAAGGTGGCAGTGACGTCCTTGAGATTGTTCTCACGCGCGCCCACGACCGTCACCGCCCGGCCCCTGACCGGCTTACGACGGGCGGCGGGGAGTTCGATGGCGCGCCGGCCGGCGAGGTAGTCGCCGGTGACCGAGGCCGGGGCGTCGAGCAGTCCGCTCACGTCCCCGCAGTAGACGATCTCGCCGCCCTTCTCCCCCGCGCCCGGGCCGATATCCACGACCCAATCGGCGGCTCGAATGGTCTCCTCGTCGTGCTCGACGACGATGAGCGTGTTGCCCAGGTCCCGTAGACGCTCCAGGGTCTCGATGAGACGGGCGTTGTCGCGCTGGTGCAGCCCGATGCTGGGCTCGTCGAGGACGTAGAGGACGCCGACCAGGCCCGAGCCGATCTGGGTGGCTAACCGGATGCGCTGAGCCTCCCCGCCCGAGAGGGTGGCGGCCCCGCGCGACAGGCTGAGGTAGTCCAGGCCCACGTCCACGAGGAAGCCGAGGCGGGCATCGATCTCGGTGAGCACGCCGCCGGCGATCCGTCTGGCCTGACCGGTCAGGTCGAGAGCCTTCAGGGCGGCGCGAGCCTCCCCGACAGGCAGGTCGCACAGCTCGGCGATGGAGCGCTCGCCTACGCGCACCGCCAGCACCTCAGGCTTGAGACGGGTACCACGGCAGACGGGGCAGGGCACCTCGCGCATATAACCCTCGTAGCGCTCCTTCGACCGCTCCGACTCGGTCTCATCATGCTTGCGCATGATGTAGTCGAGCACCCCCTCGAAGCCGGTGGAGTAGATTCGCTCGCGGCCCCACCGATTGCGGTACCTGACCTTGACCTCGTAGTCCTTGCCGCGCAGGATCGCCTCCCTGGCGCGTCGAGGCAGGGCCCGCCAGGGCGTGTTAACGTCGAAGGACAGCTCCTCGCCTAGGGCCCTCAGCTGACGAGTGAAGTACTTCTGGTGGCCGGCCCACGGCGCGATGGCGCCCTCGGCCAGGGTGAGCTCCTCGTCGGGGACGACGAGCTCGGGATCGACCTCCAATCGGGAGCCGATGCCGGTGCACTGCGGGCAGGCGCCGTAGGGGGCGTTGAAGGAGAAAGTGCGCGGCTCGATCTCCTCCAGCGTCAGAGGATGCTCGTTGGGGCAGGCGCGCTTCTCCGAGAAGCGGCGCACCCGCGCCGGATCGTCCTCGTCCAGATCAACCAGGTCGATGAGGACCAGCCCATCGGCCAGGCCCAGGGCCGTCTCGATCGAGTCGGTCAGGCGCTGACGGATGCCCTCGCGCACGACCAGCCGATCGACGATGACGTCGATGTCGTGCCTGAGTTTCTTGTTCAGCTCGGGGACCTCGCCGAGCCGATGGACCCGGCCGTCGACCCTCACCCGGCTGAAGCCCCGCCCCCGCAGCTCGTTCAGCAGCTCGGAGTACTCCCCCTTCCGGCCACGCACGACCGGAGCGAGGACCTGGAAACGGGTGCCCTCGTCCATGGTTCGCACCTGGTCGACGATCTGCTGGGGCGTCTGGGGGGAGATGACGGCGTCGCACACGGGACAGTGCTGAACACCGGCGCGAGCGTAAAGCAGACGCAGGTAGTCGTAGACCTCGGTGACCGTACCCACGGTCGAACGCGGGTTGCGGGAGGTGGACTTCTGGTCGATCGACACCGCTGGCGACAGGCCCTCGAGGAAGTCGACATCGGGCTTGTCCATCTGTCCGAGGAATTGTCGAGCGTAAGAGGACAGGGATTCGACGTAGCGGCGCTGGCCCTCGGCGAATATCGTGTCGAAGGCCAATGAGGACTTACCCGATCCGGACAGGCCGGTGAAGACGATCATCGTCTCGCGCGGAAGGTCGAGATCGACGCCCTTGAGGTTATGCTCACGTGCGCCGCGGATGATGAGGGAGTCGTTCACGGAGGTCGAGTCTAGGAGGGGCGCAGATCGAGTCAAACACGTGTTCGACTCGGGTCGGCGAGGGATTGGCCACTCGACGTCCTTCCGACACCGCTGCGCCAGCGACCCCGCGACCCCGGCACGAAGACCGCACTCGGCATGACGGGCTAACGCCCCGGTGAAACGGACATGCGGAGATCACCTACGCTGGGCTCATGAGCAGGATCTACGCCATCGAGTACCGCTACGTCACCGACCACGACGAGGAGATGGCCGAGGTCAGACCCTCCCACCGCGCTTTCAACAGCGCCCTGGCCGACAAGGACCTGCTGCTGGCCGCGGGTCCGTACACAGGCACCCACGACGCCCTCATCGTCGTGCGCGCCGAGGATGCGGCCGGCGCCCTGGCCCTCGTGGAGGAGGACCCCTTCAACAGGGCCGGGTTCATCGCCGAGCGCGTCCCGCGCGAGTGGAATCCCGTCGTCGGTCGTCTGTCCTGAGCTCCGGCCCGCCGCCGCCCCGACATCGGAAGGCTCCCGCGGCCGGCGGGCGCGGAATCCTCGTGCTCAGAACCGTCCGTTGATGTCCGCAACGGCGATGACCTTCTCGTTGACGAACTCCTTGAGTCCCAAGTCAACGAGCTCCCGACCGTACCCGGATCGTTTGACCCCGCCGAAGGGGATGTCCGCGGCCACACCGGTGGGCTGGTTGATATACACCATCCCGGTGTCCAAGCGTCGCGCCACGCGCTGCGCACGGCGGACGTCGGTTGAGAAGACCGAACCGCCCAGGCCGAAGGGTGAGGAATTGGCCACGCGGACGGCGTCGTCCTCATCCTCCACCCGGAAGATCGAGGAGACGGGCCCGAAGAACTCCGTGCTCGCGGTCGGAGAGCCGACGGGAATGCCGGTCATGAGAGTCGGCTGGAAGAAGGCGCCCTGTGCCGGAACCGGGGCCCCCACCTCTTCGACGGCGACCCCCGCCTCCCGCGCCGCCCGAACCTTCCCGGCCAGCTCGTCGACCGCAGACTGAGAGGACAGCGGGGCCAAAGTGGTGTCAGGGTTCATCGGGTCGCCCGGGACGAGACGAGCGACCCCGGCGCGGTACCTTTCAACGAACTCCTCGTAGAGGGAGTCGACGACGATGATCCGCTTGGACGAGCAGCAGACCTGGCCGCAGTTCCAGTGACGACCGAAGACCGCCCAGGCCACGGCCTTGTCCAGCTCGGCATCCTCCAGGACGATGAAGGCATCCGCACCGCCGAGCTCGAGGGTAGACTTCTTGAGGTTCTTCGCGGCGATCGCGGCCACCGAGGCGCCGGCCGCCTCGGAGCCGGTAAGCGCCACCGCCCGCACGCGATCGTCACCGAGGATCTGCTCGGAGGCGTCATGGGCGGCGAAGACGTTGACGATGAGCCCCTCGGGCCCGCCGGCCTCGGCGAACAGTCTCTCCATCAGCAGCGCCGATTGGGGTACGTTCGAGGCGTGCTTGAGGACCAGGGTGTTACCCGCCGCGAGCTGGGGCGCACCAATGCGGACGACCTGGTAGAAGGGAAAGTTCCACGGTTCGACGGCGTACAGGACGCCCTGCGGCTCGGCGATCAACTGAACGTCGGTGTCGCCGTACCCGGCGGCCGGCAGGAACCGAGGCGCGAGCTGCTCGGCGGCGCTGCGCACGTAGTAGCGCAGCATGTCGACGCACAGAGCCACCTCGGCCTCCGCCTCGCCGATGAGCTTGCCCATCTCCAGGGTGATGGTCCGGGCGCACTCGCGTCCGTCGGCCTCCAGCCGGTCGGCGACACGGTCCAGAACCGTCAAGCGCTCGGCGACCGGTGTGCTGCGCCACGTGCGGAAAGCGGCATCGGCCTTGGCGACGGCGGCATCGATCTCGGCCTCGGTGGCCGTGGGGAAGGTCTTGACGACCTCCCCGGTGTACGGGTTCGTGGTCTGGTAGCTCACGGGTCTTCTCCTGGTCTGAATCCGGGGACGCGCCCAACCTATGCCGTCGGTGCGGCCCGCGTCAGCCGCCCCGCGCCCAACGACCGCATTCGCCCTCATCCGCGGGCCGGCAGGCGGCGCGCACGAGGCGGACCGCCTCGATCCCGGCTGCGGCGGCCCCGCCGCACACCGCGACGACCAGCCAAGTGGCCGGAGCCGGCCACGCCAGGAGGAAGAAACTCCGTACCGGTGCGATCAGCACTCCCAGCACTGCGGTGCCGCCCATGAGGACGATCAAACCGAGCCGCCAGCCCAGCAGGGGCCTGGCAGTCAGCGTGAGAAGCCACAGCCCCGAGACGACCAGGACCAACGTGGCGCCGGTGGTGACTTGGCCCTGGTCTGCGGACCCGTGGGCGAGCCACTGGTGGGCCGTGAGCGTCGCCGCCCCGGCGACGAGGCCGGCCGGGACGCAGAGCGTGAGCACCCGGCGCAGGAAGCCGGGGCGGTAGCGCCGGCTGTTAGGGGCCAGGGCCAGCACGAAAGCGGGGATGCCGATCGTCAGGGAGGACACGATGGTCAACTGGCGGGGCAGGAACGGGTAACTGATCGCGCTCACCGCCACGATGACGGCGATGAGCGAGGCGTAGACCGTCTTGGACAGGAACAACGAGGCGATGCGTTCGGTGTTGGCCATGACCCGGCGCCCCTCGGCGACCACCGCAGGCAGCGCCGAGAATTCCCCGCCCAGCAGGACCATGCGGGCCACCGCCCTGGTGGCCGGCGCCCCGTTGCCCATGGCGATGCCCAGGTCGGCGTCCTTGAGAGCCAGGGAGTCGTTGACACCATCGCCCGTCATGGCCACGGTGCGTCCGCGACTGCGCAGCGCCCGGACGAAGGAGCGCTTCTGCTCGGGGGTGACGCGGCCGAGGACCTGGGCCCCCTCGAGCGCCCCGGCGAGCGCGTCCAGGGTCGCCGGGTCTGTGGCCTCGGCTGGCAATTCGCGGGCGTCGAGGGCCACAGGTCCGCCCCCGTCGGGAGATGTGATCGCAGCGCCGGCGGCGACGGCGGCAACGGTCGTCGGATTGTCACCGCTGATGATCTTGACGTCGACGCCCTGGGAGCGGAAGTAGGCCAGGGTCCGGGCCGCGTCGGAGCGGATCTGCTCGGCCAGCACCACGAGACCGGCCGCCCGCCTAGTCGCCGGCAGGCAGGGTTCGTCGTCGGTGCCCCGAGCGCAGGGCTGGGGCGCGCTGACCACGGCGAGAACGCGCACTCCCGTGGCCGTCAACCGCTGGGCGTGGGCGAGCAGGCCGGGGCCCGCCTGCGCCTGGGCCAAGACGATCTCGGGGGCGCCCATGATCCAGGTCTGGTGGTCCAGGACGGCGGCCGACCATTTGCGTCGGGAGGAGAAGGCGATGGCGCCGCTGACGCGCGATGCGACGTCCTGCGCCCCGGGGAGAGGACCGCTCGCGTCGGCGCCGGGAGTCGCGGACCCTTCCGTGAGTCCTTCGAGGATCGCCTCGGCGGTCGCGTTCGGGTCAGCGACCGCGGTGAGAGCCAGCAACGGCTCACGCAGTGCTGCGGTAGCGTCGATGAGAGCTCCATCGCCGTCGTCGGCGAGGACTTCACTCAGGGCGATCCGGCCGGTGGTGAGCGTGCCGGTCTTGTCCAGGCAGAGGGTGTCGACGCGCGCGAGGACCTCGACGGCGGGCAGCTCCTGAACAAGCACCCGACGGCGGGCCAGAGTCAGGGAAGCGGTGGCGAAATTGACGCTCGTGAGCAGGACGAGCCCCTGGGGCACCATGCTGACCACCCCGGCGATGGAGGCGACCAGGGCGGCGCGCCACTGGCCCGCGGGGACGGCGGCGGCGCTGATGGCCGTCCCGCGCATCTGCGACCAGAACAGCAGTAGAGCGACGGGCACGATCACCCAGGAGATCCACTGCAGAACGCGGTCGGTGCCCGCCTGCAGTTCGGAGGTCACCACCGAGTAGCGGCGGGCCTCGCTCGCCAAGCGGTTGGCGTAAGCGTCGGCGCCCACAGCCATGGCACGCACGAGGGCGGTGCCCGCGAGCACAGTGGTCCCCGACATCACCCGCTCGCCCGCACGGGGCCGGACGGGAACCGACTCGCCGGTGAGGATGGACTCGTCGACTTCCAGGCCGTCAGCCCGTACGACGGTGGCGTCGGCCGGCACCTGATCCCCGCTGCGCAGACGCAGGACGTCATCGAGGACGATGTCGGCCACGTCGATCTCGATGACCCTCCCATCGCGCACGGCGCACGCAGTAGGCGCCTGAAGGACGGCGAGACGGTCGAGCGCGCGCTTGGAGCGCACCTCGGCGAGCGTGCCCGTGGCGGTGTTGAGAACCATCACGAAGCCGAACAGGGCGTCGGGCCACCTGCCCACGAGGAGCACGAGGACGAGCGCGGTCGCCAGGATGGCGTTGAAGACCGTGAAGACGTTGGCGCGCAGGATCGCGATCACGGAACGGGAGGTGCGCACCCGATAGGCATTGGTGCGCCCCTCGCGCACGCGTGCGGCGACCTGCGCGGATGAGAGCCCCGGGAGCTCGTTGGACGCCGGCGTTTCGGGACCTGCGGGACCGGGGCGTTCGACGCGCCCCCGCGGGGCGCTCACGAAGGCCTCCGGGTGCGGATGAGCGAGGCCACGGCCACGAGAAGGAGTGTGACGACGATCAGTCCCAGCGAGACCGCGGTGGGAGGCTCGGGGACGGCGGTGACGGGGCGTCCACCGGCGACGAAGGGCAGCGTGTTCTCATGCAGGGCGTGGTTGACGAGCTTGAAGCCGATGAAGCCCAGGATGACGGCCAGGCCGTAGGGCAGGTAGACGAGCCGCTCGAGCAGGCCGTCGATGAGGAAGAAGAGCTGTCGCAGGCCCAGTAATGAGAAGGCGGTGGCGCTGAAGACGAGGAAGGGCTGGCTGGTCAGGCCGAAGATGGCGGGGATGGAGTCGAAGGCGAACATGAGATCGGCGCTGCCCAGGGCGACGATGACGATGAGCAGGGGCGTGATCATGGTGCGTCCGGCGTGCCGGTGTATGAGTCTGTTGCCCACGAAACCGTCAGTCGTGGGCAACAGCCTTCGCACGAAGCGGGTCACGGAGTTGTCGACGTAGGCGGTGGCGTCCTCCTCCTCGTCCTCATCCTTGCGCGCGTCGACAACCTGTTTGACGGCGGTGTAGACGAGGAACGCGCCGAAGAGGTAGAAGACCCAGCTGAAGTGTTCGATGAGGGCCGCGCCGAGCAGGATGAAGATCAGGCGCAGAACCAGGGCGGTGGCGATGCCCAGCAGCAGCGCCTTCTGCTGGAAATTCCGCGGCACACGGAAGGTGGACAGGATGAGGATGAAGACGAAGAGGTTGTCGACGCTCAGGGACCACTCGGTCAACCAGCCGGCGTAGAACTCCGCCGCGTAGATGCCTCCCGCGCTCGCCCAGATGGCCAGGCCGTAGACGGTCGCCAGGGCGGTGTACCCGATGGTCCAGCCGGTGGCCTCGCGCATGGACGGCGGATGGGGGTTGCGGGCATGGCCGACGAAGTCGATCGTCAGCAGGCTCGTGACGATGATGGCCAGGGCGAGCCAGGCCAGGGGGCTGACGCTCATGTTCTCGTGCTCCTTGACGGGGCCGCACCGTACCCGGGTGCTGGTGGGGCTCCGATCCGGGCCGGCCCGGGCTTGACTCGCGGTCGCCGCAGGACCAGCGGAACGGCAATGAGAGCGACTGCGATGTTCCGCACCGGCCGGGCCCCAGTGGGCGGCCCTCCGTCGGCGGCGGGGACGCCGTCTGCGCCGCCGACGCACGGGAACGGGAATGCCGTCATGGTGCGCTCGGCACGACAGCGAATGCGCCGAGCGTCTCGCCCGCTCGTGGGCGGGACGGGCGCGGGAGCGCCTCGCATGACGGCGTCGGGGGCCGGCCATCTCAGGACGTCAGCATCCACTGGTGATACCTCCGGTACGACTCGGGTACCGGAGGTCTCCTCCCGCCGCGTAATTCCTGCCGCCGTAGCGGCCGTCATACTGGCCTGCGACGCCGGGGGCCGGCGTTCACAAACCCGGTCCGCCGTGGTGACGACGTCGCCGTTGGTGGGAGTACTCCCCTCCGCATAATGACGTGTATAGCGAGTGTAACGTCCCGAGCGCTCCCCGGACTCGACCGACGAGAACAAATGCTGTGGCATCGGCTACTCGTCGGCCGGATCCGGGGGGCAGGGCCGTGACGCGAGCCCGCCCCGGACGGGCCTCCCCGCCCATCAGTCGGACGGGGTCTCGTCGTCGAATCGGTAGAGACGCCAGGTGAATCCTGAGTCGTCCTGCCACTGCCGGGCCAGGGTGGCCACACCCCCGCCGTCGTCGAAGATGCCCGGGTAGCGGGTCGCCACGGCGTCCGCTGAGGAGTCCTGTCTGGAGGTGACCAGGGCGAACCGGACCCCGTACCCGCCTGGATCGTTCAAGGCCACGGTGAAGTCCCGGTCGGGGGTGATGACGAATTGCTTGGGCCTGTCACTGGCCAGAACGACGGCGAAGGAGTAGGCCACGTCGGTGACGACCGAACCGTCGGGCAGGCTCATCGCGTCGATATCCGACGCGATACGGTCCGTCATGACGTACTGCCCCGCGCTGGCCGACTCGCGCGCCAGCGTCTCCTCGCGCGCCAGAAGGGGGTCCGCCTCCCCGATCCACGCCAGAGGCATGGCGATGGTGAGACCCACGACCAGCAGGAGCGTGACGAATGCGGCCGGGAGGCGGTGCCCGTCGGAACGGAGCCCGGCCGACCGCACCGCCCCGCACAGGCAGGCGGCCGCGAGCAGGCCCAGGGGCACGGCGGCGATCTGGAACCGCATCCATCCGAAGGACATGCCGAACAGGAAGGTCAGCTCCTGAAAGCCCAGAACGGCTCCCAGCACGACTGTGGGAGCCAGGATCCGGACGTCCGCGCGCACCCAGGCCGCCACCAGGGCGAAGAGGAGCAGCGGCAGGGCCAGCGGCGCTGTGTGGACCAGCTGTGCCAGGAGATAAGCGGCAGCGTGCCCCATGCCGGTGCCGCCGGTGACGGCGTCGATGGTCTCCCGCGCCGTCCCCACCTGGGCGGAGTTGCCGTACTGGGAGGTGAAGGTCTCCAGCCACGAGCCCATGATGATCCTGCTCGCCAAGGACCACAGGGCGAAGGTCGCGGCCAGCGGCGTGACCGCCAGAGTCACGTCGAGCAGGGACACCGTCCACGGCCGGCTGCGACGGCGGGCGCGCAGAAGCGAAACGCACAGCACCAGCAGACCGACGGACACGCCGATGGCCAGTGCCTCGTAACGCACCAGATAGGCCAGCCCGGTGCCCAGGCCCACGTGCACCAGCGCCCAGGGGTCGTCCGTCTGCAGCCAACGCAGGAGATGACGTGCGGTGTAGACGCACACGGCGAGCAGCATCGCCTCACTGGCCCCGGTCGCCGCCGACAGCAGAACCAACGGGTGAACGGCCATGAGCACCGTCAGGGCGGCAGCGGTCGCGGGCCCCGCCCCCAGATCACGGGTCAGTCCGTGGAAGCGGCCCACGGTGTAGGCCCCGCACAACGACGAGACGATGCATCCGGCCAGGGCATGGCCGGCCAGCGCCGGCCACAACGGCGTCGCCAGCAGCAGGGGCATGGTGAGCAGTGACGGCAGAGGATTCCACACGAAGCCGATAGCGGCCAGGTGCGGGTCCCGGCTGAACAGCGCATAGTAGCCGTTGGCGACACGGCTCATGGCATCGGGGAAGACGAGGTCGTGAGCGCTCAGCCACGCCGCCACGGTCAGGTACATCATGAGTGCGCTCAGAGCGAGCACCTGCTGGACGCGACCGTCCCGGTCGCGGGCCGCGTGCCTGGCGGCGACGGCTCGTGCTCCGGCGCTCGAGGTCGTGAGGACGGATCCTGTGGGGAGGGCGGCGGCGGTCATGCGACTCGCCCCGCCATCGGGGCCGCCGGAACCCGCGCCCGATTCAGACCGTGAGCGGTCTTCTCCCAGTAGGAGGGCGCGGTCACAAGCTGGATGACGGCTTTGAGGGCCGCCAGCCACATGAGCGCCCAGTACAGGGGCATAAGGAAGGCCGCCAGCAGAAGGTCGGGGCGCTCCATCTGCCGGGCGGTGAAGACGCCCATGTAGAGCACGGCGAGGTTACCCAGCACCAGGCAGATCATGCCGAGGTAGTAGACGACCGATGGGAACAGGGCCGCAAGCGTCGGGTCGTGGGAGGTGAACCACATGACAGTCAGGGCCCAGAAGAAGCCGTTGAGCGCGGACAGCAGCGGCGTCCCCGCGATGAAGACGACCAGTCCGACGATGCCGCGCCATCCCAGCTGGCCGGTCACGAGCCGAGGCCGGCGCGCATGCACCAGAAAGGTCTGGACATAGCCCTTGTACCAGCGGCTGCGCTGACGCACCCAGTTGATTGCATCGGAGTTGGCCTCCTCCCGCGTCACCGAGTCGAGCACCCCGACCTTGTAGCCGGCGCGGTGCAACCGCAGGCCCAGATCGGCGTCCTCGGTGACGTTCCACGGGTCCCAGGCTCCCGTCGCGCGCAGCACGTCGGCGCGGAAATGATTGGAGGTCCCGCCCAGGGGCACGGGGGCGCCCAGAGCGACGAGCCCGGGGAGCATATTGGCGAACCATGAGCCGTAATCCAGTGCGAACCATCGGGTCAGAAGATTCTGGTCGGAGTTGTAGAAGCCGAGCCGGGCCTGCACGCAGGCGTAATCGGGTCCCAGGCGCCTCATCGCTACGACGGCGCGCCGCAGCTGCAACGGGTCGGGGGCGTCCTCAGCGTCGTAGATGGTGCACATCTGCCCTTCGGAGGTCAAGAAGCCGTAGTTGCACGCCTTGGGCTTGGTGCGCGGCTCGCGGGAGGGCACGTAGACAATCCCCAGGTGATCACGCGGTTGAAGGGTCTTAGCGGCTTCGGCGGTCTCGTCGTCGTCCGCCTCCAGGAGGAGCTGGATGTCGAGTAGGTGGCGCGGGTAGTCCAGCGTCTCCAGGCGCTCGACGAGGTCCGCCAGAAGCGGCTCGTGGAAAACCGGCACGAGAACGGTGTAGACGGGCAGGGCAGCGTCGGGCACCGCGCGCGCCTCCTCATCGGTAACCGCCACCATGCGGCCCCCGCGGGCGCCGAGACGGAAGAGGATGAGCCGGTAGGTCAGGGCGGTGACGTAGGCGAGCGTCGCCACGGCGACGAGCACGATCCCCGCGACCCGGGGGCGCAGTACGAGCCCGGCCAGGACGACCGCGGTCGCACCAGCCAGAAGGACCCTCTGCCAGCGCACGAGCGTGCCGCGGGCCGAGTACTCCGGCGCGGCCGCCGACAGGCCGAAGCAGGACAGGCCGATGAGCTGGTCGCGGTCGCCGCGGACCTCCACGGGCGTCGGCAGGGTCAGAGACCCCGCGCGCTGGACGGTCAGCGTCATGCGATCCACCCCCTGGCGGCCACGAGCACGGCGACGGCGGCGGCCGCGGGGACGACCAGCCTGAGAGGCGGCAGGGCATCGAGCTGCCCGACGGGAGCGGGTCCCCATCGCCACGCTATGACGATGCTCACGAGCAGGCAGACGGTCAGGCCGACCGCCCCGGGGATCGGAGCCGCCAGGGCCGGTCTGGTTCCCAGCAGGACGGGCAGGACGGAGGGGGCCAACCAGCCGGTCTCCCGAGTGCCGACCATCCAGAACAGGACTCCCGCCGCGAGGCAGACCGCAGCGAGAACGGCCGCCGCGGGGTGGAACGCGACGTCCCACTGGGCCACGATCCAGCCGGCGCTCGCCAGTCCGCCGGCGCCGAGAATCCGGTCGAGATCGCGGTCGTCGATATGGGGCTGACGGCGGCGGGAGAAGACGAGCGCGCACGCCAGCACAACGGCACCCGCATTCCACAGCCACGCGCCCGGTGGTCGATCGGGCACGAGTACGGCGGTGCACAGCAGGCAGATCGCACCGAGTACGGCGAGATGCTGGGAGGCGACGGGTACCCCGGCGCGTGCGGGGGCCGAAACCTGCGAGGTGGTCAAGGACGAGGCGCTCACCGGCGTCTCCTCTCCACGGCGAGCCCACCAGGGGACGGGCGCCGTCAGGGAACAGAATCAACGCCCCGGCGATCAGGACCACCAGGGCTCACAGCGTATGGTGGCACACGCACGGGGGTTGCGCTGTGATCCGCGTCGGCACGTCGTCGGGAGATGGATCACGTTACGGCGGCCCGCACGCCGGCCCCGCCGGCAGCGACTCGTTCAGGCGGTAGCGCGCATATCGCGCAGCTCCTTCTTCAGGTCCTGGATCTCGTCGCGCAGGCGGGCCGCGAGTTCGAAGTGAAGGTCCTCAGCGGCCGCGTGCATCTGAGCGGTGAGCTCGTCGACGAGGGAGGCGAGATCGCTCTCGGCGGCTCCGGCGAGCCTGGAGCGGACTGTGGCCTCGGCCGCCTTCTTACGGCGGGAGGTCACGGACCGCTCCTCGTGACCGCAGTAGCCGCCGGCCAACAGCTCGGCGGTGTCTACGTCCTCGCGCGCCAGCATGTCGGTGACATCGGCGATCTTCTTGCGCAGAGGCCGGGGGTCGATCCCGTGGGCATCGTTATAGGCCAGCTGCTTGGCGCGACGCCGTTCGGTCTCCTCGATGGCCTCGGTCATGGCGGGGGTGATGATGTCGGCGTACATGTGCACCTCTCCGGAGACATTGCGGGCGGCGCGTCCGACAGTCTGAATGAGCGAGGTCGATGAGCGCAGGAAGCCCTCCTTATCCGCATCGAGGATCGCCACCAGCGAGACTTCAGGAAGATCCAGTCCCTCGCGCAGAAGATTGATGCCGACCAGCACGTCGAACCGGCCCAGCCGCAGCTCGCGCAGAAGCTCGACGCGGCGCAGGGTGTCGACGTCGGAGTGGAGGTATTCCACGCGCACGCCGCGATCGACCAAGTAGGTGGTCAGATCCTCGGCCATGCGCTTGGTCAGCGTGGTGACGAGGACCCTCTCGCCCTTGTCCGCTCGAATGCGCACCTCCTCCAGCAGATCGTCGATCTGCCCCTGCGTGGGCTTGACGACGATCTTGGGGTCGACCAGGCCGGTGGGCCGAATGATCTGCTCGACGACGCCATCGGAGCGCTGCGTCTCATAGTCCCCGGGCGTGGCGGACAGGTAGACGGTCTGACCCACCCGGTCCTCGAACTCGGCGAAGGTCAGAGGACGATTGTCCAGGGCGGAGGGCAGGCGGAAGCCGTGGTCGATCAGCGTGCGCTTGCGCGAGGCGTCGCCCTCGTGCATGGCGCCGATCTGCGGGACGGTGACATGGGACTCGTCGATGACCAGGAGGAAGTCCTCTGGGAAGTAGTCGAGCAGCGTGTTGGGCGGGGTGCCCGGGGAACGTCCATCGATATGCATGGAGTAGTTCTCCACGCCCGAGCACGTGCCGATCTGGCCGAGCATCTCCAGGTCGTAGGTTGTGCGCATGCGCAGGCGCTGGGCCTCCAGCAGCTTGCCGTCGCGCTCGAGGACGGCCAGACGCTCGGCCAGCTCCGCCTCGATACCCCTGATGGCCCGCTCCAGGCGTTCAGGGCCGGCGACGTAGTGGGAGGCGGGGAAGACGAAGACCTGATCGGTGGCGTCGATGACATCACCGGTCACCGGATGCAGGGACGCCAGGGACTCGATCTCATCGCCGAAGAACTCAATGCGGATGGCCAGCTCTTCGTACATGGGGATGATCTCGACGGTGTCGCCCCGTACTCGGAAGGTCCCGCGGGTGAAATCGACGTCGTTACGCGTGTATTGCATGGCCACGAAACGGCGCAGGAGTTCATCGCGGTCGATCCGCTCGCCCACGGACAGCGGCGTCATGCGGTCGACGTACTCCTGGGGCGTACCCAGGCCGTAGATGCACGAGACCGAGGAGACGACGACGACGTCACGGCGGGTCAGCAGGGAGTTGGTGGCGGAGTGGCGCAGGCGCTCGACCTCGTCGTTGATGGAAGAGTCCTTCTCGATGAAGGTGTCCGTCTGCGGAACGTAGGCCTCAGGCTGGTAGTAGTCGTAATAGGACACGAAGTACTCAACCGCGTTATTCGGCAGCAGCTCACGGAACTCGGCGGCCATCTGCGCAGCCAGAGTCTTGTTGGGCTCCATGACGAGGGTAGGGCGCTGCACCTTCTCGACCAGCCAGGCGGCGGTGGCGGACTTGCCGGTGCCGGTGGCCCCGAGCAGGACGACGTCCTTCTCCCCCCCATCCAACCGCTCGGCGAGCTCGCGAATCGCGGTGGGCTGGTCGCCGGACGGCTGGTAGGGGCTGATGACCTCGAACGGCTTGTCGGCGCGGCGCAGATCGGTGACGGGACGCATGCGCCAAGGCTACGCGGCGGAGGCCCCGACGGTCGGATGCGGTCAGGCGTCGTCACGGCAACGGTGAGTCCGCAGACGGCTCACTGAGGATCATGCCGGACGTTCCGCATCCGGGACGCGGGCACCGCATTCCGGATCCGGGCCGTCCGCGCCTGCTCGAGATAGGGAGGCTGAGCGCGAAACGGCCCGTCTCGGCCGCGTCGGGGAGAGCACGAGACCTCAGGTGCCGCGCAGGTCGGAGCCTCCCCATTCGACGGCCGTCAGGCCGGTGCGCGGCGGGGCCGAGGCGAGCGTCTGCTCAGGCACCTCCTGGTCGGGGACCTCCCCGACCAGGAGGTAGACGCGCACGAAGACGTCCGGCACGATCGAGGCGCCGGAGCCCGGGTCGGTGAAGGTATACCGGGCGACTTGAGAATGCTGGTCGGCGGCGAAGGTGAGCAGGGACCGCTCGTGCTGCTCGATGCGCGGCGCCCAGAAGGTGATGAACTCAGCGGCCTCCCGGTCCGTGAGCCCCAGCAGGCCCAGCATGTCCTCCAGCAGCCCCGTGACCCGATCCCGCGTCACGACGAAGCCCTCGGTCTGCTCGAACGGTTTGGCGGCGATGCCCTCCCAGAACAGGGACGGGTAGGTGCGCCCCGACGGATCCGTCAGCGTGCCATCGGGGGCCGCGGTGACCGACCAGACCGCGCTGGTCCCCTCCTGCCGGGGCTGCGGGTAGCAGTAGGTCAGCTGCCCGTCGTAGGCCAGGGCGACGTCCAGGGCGGCCTCCGCTTCCGGGTAGATGGAGAGGACCGGCTTATAAGCCCTGCCGTTCGGGCGCCAGCCGCCGCCTCCGCGGCCGTTGTCCCCGCGGCCGTTGCCGCAGGCCGCCAGAGCGCCCGCCGAGGTCAGGGAGCCGAGGGCGAGTACTGACCGGCGGGAGACATCTCGAACATAGCGCACGATGACCTCCGAAGATCTCCGGTGAACAGCCGGCGGCGAGGGCCGCCGTGACCCGGCCGTCGCACGGGACCGACCTCATGGAACAGCCGCGGGTAACGGTAGCAGATCGGTGCCCGCGGCCGGCAATGATCCCGCGACGCTCATGCAATGCCGGCGGAAACGCCGGCGGAGATGTTGGCGCGGACGCGATGCTCCCACAGCCAGTCCACGCCATCGACCAGGTCCTGCTCGGTGCCGTTGTTGACGAGCACGACGTCGGCCGCCCGCCGGCGCTCCTCATCACCGACCTGGCCGGCCATGCGACTGCCGGCCTCCCGGCGCGATAGCCCCCGCTCCTCCAGCCGCGACAGCCTGGCCGTGAGGGGAGCCTCGACAACCAGGACGCAGTCGAAGAGGTCCTCCGTCCCCGTCTCGATCAGGAGGGGAACGTCGTAGACGGCCACGCCGTCGGGTCCCGCTTCCTCCATGCGCCGGGCCGCCGCCTGGGCGATCCTCGGCAGAGTGATGGCCTCCAGCTCGGCGCGGGCGCGGGGGTCGGTGAAGACCCGCGCGGCCAGCGCGGCCCGATCCAGGCCCCCGTCCGCGGTGAGGACTGCGGTCCCGAAGGCTTCGACGACTTCGGACAGACCGGGGGTGCCCGGCTCCACCACCTCGCGGGCGATGACGTCGGCGTCGACGACGCGAGCCCCGCGGGCCGCGAGCAGCCGCGCCGCCGCGGACTTGCCCGCGCCAATGCCGCCGGTCAGGCCCACGCGCAGGACCCGGTTGCCGCGCGGCACCGCCAATCGCCCCGGGCCGGCGCGGGAGGCGCGGCGGCGACGGATCAGGTCGGCGAGCTCGACGATGAGCGCGCGGAGCACCTGCGCGGCCGCCGGCGCGGGCACAACCTCCTCGGGCGGCACATGCACGAAACCGATGACGGGCCGGTCCTTCGCGGGCGCTTTCGCGGCGGCGGCGAGGGAGGCGTAGAACGTGGCATTGCAGACGTAGTCGCCGGCGTCATCCGAACGGGCCACCGGCAGGCCCGCCGCGCCCAGTCGCCCCACCAGTGCCGCCGCCGGCCACGTGGCGCGCAGCTCCGACGGGCCGCCGGGGACGAGCCGCCCAGCGGGCGTGCGCCCGGCGTTGTCGGCAGCGCGCGCAGCGGTCGTATTGCGAGCGGTGGTCTCCAGCCTCACCTCGCGGGCCCGCGTCCCGAGTCCGACGTGCACGACGATGTCGGGGCACGCATGCTCAATAACCCTGCACCCGGCCGCGGCCGCTCCGGCGAAGGTCACCGGGAGGAGCTCCCGGGTCACGATGGCGCTGCCGCCCACCAGCTCGATGATCTCGGGCAGGAACCGCACGGCATCCCAGGAGGCATTGGACGCGGCTCCATCGAAAGGTTCGAAACCCGTGATGTGAACCGTCACCGGCGCACCGGTTACGTCCTGGACCGCCATGGCACGGCCACGCGCGCCCGGGTCGTCATGCATGCGCGTCATGCGGTGAGATTAGCCCTACGGACATCTGCCAGTCACATGCATGGCGCACGAGCAGAGCTTGCCCGTCGACGTCAACGGGGCTGCGTGAGCTTGAGTCCCACGACGCGGGCCATGAGTTCGGCGAGCAGGAGGGCCCACGGGAGCAAGACGAGCTCGGCCCCGGTGGCCACCAGGCGACGGTCGTGGCGGCCCCGACGGCGGTCCGCACGGCATAGCGGGTACCCACCGGAATATCCTTGAGAGCGATCGCCAGGCCGCCCATGGAAATAAGGCAGGACACGGCGAAGACGAAACTGGGCAGGCGGGTGAAACCCTCCGAACGGCTCATGGCCGTGACCCAGACGGCCTCGAACAAGCCGAAGACGATGAGAATGATCCACGCCGTGGTGGAGCCCTCTTCATGAGAGGCAGTGGCGGCGTACGCGGCGCGGGGCCCGGGCGCGCCGTTCACCCGTTGACGGCTCTGTCCTGGTCACCAGCGGCGGGGGTGGCCATCGTCTCATCGCCACCGGTGCGTCGTCGGCCGGACCGCCCTCGTCCATAGGGGGCGATAGCCCACTCGACTGCGGCGATCCGGTCGACGAGACCACCGGGAGCTGACTTGCATCGGTCGAGCTCGGCCCGACCCCGTCTGCACGCCTCCTTCGCGGCAGAAGCGCGAGCGGGCTCCGCGGCGACGGTCTCGGCGGTGACCTCGGCCAGCAGCGTCAGGGCGAGACAGCTCGTCTCGGGGTCCGCGATGGCGTCGGTCAGGACGGTGAGTCGCTGGCTGATCCGCGACGTCCCCCAATCCCCCATCTGCCCGCGCACGCGGAGCCAGTGATTCCGCGCCGTCTCATGGTCGCCGCGGGCGTCCGCCGCCCGCGCGGCGGTGGCCAGGCTCGCGCACGCCAGTTCGATCCACCCCTGCGACAGGCACAGCTCGGCGGTGTCGAGGGACTCGCGTTCGGCACGCTCGACCGCACCCAGCGCCAGCAGGAGTCTGGCGAAGGCGATCCGCAAGTCGACGACGCTCTCCAGCTGGGTGTCGTCGGTGGCGAGCTCAAGCGACCGACTGACGGTCTCGGCCGTCCTCATGGCTCGCTCGTGCACCGAGCTCAGCCCGTACCCGCGGGCGAGGACCAGCAGCTCGTCAACTTCGGCCAGCAGGGCTCCGCGTTTATCCAAGCGGTCCTCGTCGACCGCAGTGCCGGTCACCGTGCCGTAAGAGCGGCCAGCCAGCCCGGCGGCCTCGCCGGCCATACGCGACTCCACCCGGTAGGAGACGCCGTTGTTGCCGTTGCGCTTGTCGAAGCGCACACCGATCGCACGGGCGAAGGCCGTCACGGCGTCATAGGCGTGAACCACCGTGTCCCAGCCGGTGACGCTCAGCGACGCCCCCCAGGAGGTGGACCAGCTGATGGACGACCCCAGAGCGTTCGATCCGTAGCCGGCCCGGTTGGCCTCGCGCAGGACGAGGCTGGCCCCGATCGCCGTGCTCAGCATCCCCCAAGCGGTGAGTTCCTCCCCTGCGCCGGTCAGGTCGGTGTGCCGCAGCAGCGCCAGCCCCCGCTCCCACTGGCCGGACAGCCCCAGGTACTCCAATTCGTCGCCCCAGACCCGTGCACGCAGCGAACCCGGCACCTCAAGCCAGTGAAGCGACATGAACGCGTCCTCGGCTTCGACTCTGCGCCGCTGGGCGAGAAGAGGCAGAAGAGAGGCGGCCAGTTTGCGGGCGGTTCCCACCGGGTCGGCCTCGGGCCGTCTGGCCACCCCGGACGTGGTGCGGATGATGCCGGAGAAGTCGTCGTGCATTCGGGCCGCCGCCAGAGCCGCGCCAACGTCGACGCCGTCGAAGGAGAACAGCCGGGCGACGCGCAGTTGTTCGAGCGCATCGGTGCGCTCCCCGAAGAAGGTGCACAACTCCACGCGCGCGTACCGCAGGGGCAGGATGGAACGTCCCCCCGCCGCCCGCAGCCGACTGCACCGGTCAACAGCCCGGTCGATGTCCTCGCGCGAGCGCACGGGGTCCTCCCCCAGACCGGCGAGCCAGGCCCGGTCCACAGTCGCGAGAGCCGCAGCGAGGCGGGCGGCGCGCTCCCCCTGCGGCTCATCCCCCGACGGACTGATGACGAGCGCATCGTACAGGCGGGTCTGACCGGCGGGCGAGCACACATCCCCCGGGTCGGCGAGCAGGTCGGCGAGCTCGTCCCACGCGGTCATCGTCCCTCCCGGCTCATCAGTCGTGTCCGCCGTGCCCGGCCCTGCTCCCCCGCCAGCCTCGCACACCAGCGACCGTGATGCGACCAACCGCGCCCGACACGGGCGAGGGCCCGCCCACCTGCCAGTGAACGAGCCCTCGCGAGGCCGGGGCGGATCCCGTCATGAGCCCGCCGACTCAGTTGCCGGTCAACTTCTCGCGCAGAGCGGCCAGGGCCTCGTCGGAGGCCAGAGTGCCGGTCGACTCCGAAGCGGACGAGGAGTAGGAGGTGCCGCCCGATGAGGACGGGGTCCCGCTGGTCTCCGTGTCCTCCTCCATGGCCCGAGCGACCTGAGCCTTGTGGGCCTCCCACCGGGCGTGGGCGGCCGCGTACTCGGCCTCCCAGGCCTCGCGCTGGGCATCGAAGCCCTCGAGCCACTCATTGGTCTCCGGATCGAAGCCCTCGGGGTACTTGTAGTTGCCGTTCTCGTCGTATTCGGCCGCCATGCCGTACAGCGAGGGGTCGAAGTCCTCGGAGTTGGGGTCGACGCCCTCGTTGGCCTGCTTGAGCGACAGGGAGATGCGACGACGATCGAGATCGATGTCGATGACCTTGACGAAGACCTCGTCGCCGACCTTGGCGACCTGCTCGGGCACCTCGACGTGGCGCTGGGCGAGCTCGGAGATGTGGACGAGCCCCTCGATGCCGTCTTCGACGCGGACGAAGGCGCCGAAGGGAACGAGCTTGGTGACCTTGCCGGGGACGACCTGGCCGATGGCGTGGGTACGGGCGAAGGCCTGCCACGGGTCCTCCTGCGTCGCCTTGAGCGACAGGGAGACGCGCTCGCGATCGAAATCGACGTCGAGGACCTCGACGGTCACCTCCTGGCCGACCTCGACGACCTCGGAGGGGTGATCGATGTGCTTCCAGGACAGCTCGGAGACGTGGACGAGCCCGTCGACGCCGCCCAGATCCACGAAAGCGCCGAAGTTGACGATGGAGGAGACCACACCGGTGCGGATCTGCCCCTTCTGGAGGGTCTGGAGGAAACTGGTGCGCACTTCCGACTGGGTCTGCTCAAGGTAGGCCCGGCGGGAGAGAACCACGTTGTTGCGGTTCTTGTCCAGCTCGATGATCTTGGCCTCGAGCTCACGGCCGACATAGGGCTGGAGATCGCGGACGCGGCGCATCTCGACCAGGGAGGCGGGCAGGAAGCCGCGCAGGCCGATATCGAGGATGAGACCGCCCTTGACGACCTCGATGACGGAGCCGGTGACGACGCCGTCCTCCTCCTTGACCCGCTCGATAGTGCCCCAGGCGCGCTCGTACTGAGCGCGCTTCTTACTCAGGAGCAGGCGGCCCTCCTTGTCCTCCTTCTGGAGCACCAGGGCCTCGATCTCGTCGCCGACCGAGACGATCTCGTCGGGGTCGACGTCGTGTTTGATCGACAGCTCGCGTGCGAGGATGACGCCCTCGGTCTTGTAACCGATGTCGAGGAGGACCTCGTCACGGTCGACCTTGACGACGGTGCCCTCGACGATATCGCCGTCATCGAAGTACTTGATGGTCTCGTCGACGGCGGCGAGGATCTCCTCGGTCGAGCCGATGTCGTTGACGGCGACCGGGGCGGGGCTGGGCGTGGTGGTGGTCATTGAGTGGTTGCTCCGAATACGGACAGATAGGTCGGGTTGATAGGAACCATGAGCCCCCCGGTCCCCGAGCCAGCCCGGACTGAACTCACGGCACGGTGGCGTGTCGGTGCGACACCCAGGGGCACACAACTCGGACTCTATCAGGAGATGCCCAGCACGTGACCTGTTCGAGATCACTAAAGAGGATCGTGATCCCCGTGCGATCCCTCACCTCCGTCCGGTCCCCCGCACTCCTCGGAGCCCCCCTGGCGCCGCGCACCTCCCACCCGGCGGCCCCGCAGCGCCCTTCCCCGCCCTCTCAGTGCGCGGCGTCCCGCCAGGTCGCGCCCCGGCCGACCGAGACGTCCAGGGGCACCGACAACTCGGCGGCCGCCCCCATCCGCTCGCGCAGGATGCGCTCGACGGCCTCCGACTCGCCCGGCGCGATCTCCACGAGCAGCTCGTCGTGGATCTGCAGGAGCAGCCGGGAGTCCAGCTCCGCGGCGTCCAGGGACTGGGCCACATCGATCATCGCCTTCTTGACGATGTCGGCCGCGCTGCCCTGGATCGGGGCGTTGAGCGCGGCCCGCTCCGCCATCTCCCGGCGCTGCCGGCTGTCGCTGGACAAGTCCGGCAGGTAGCGGCGCCGGCCGAACATGGTCTGGGTGTAGCCATCGCGCCGGGCCCGCTCGACGACGCCTTCGAGGTAGTCGTGGACACGACCGAAGCGGGCGAAGTACGCGTCTCTCAGGCCTGCGGCCTCCGCACTGGCGATCCCCAGCTGCTTGGCCAGCCCGTAGGTGGACAGTCCGTAGGCGAGTCCGTAGCTCATGGCCTTGACGCGACCGCGTTGCTCGACGGTGACGTCCGCCACGTCGATGTCGTGGACCAGGGCGGCCACGTAGCGGTGCAGATCCTCTCCGCTGCGGAAGGCCTCGATGAGCGCCTCATCCCCCGACAGGTGCGCCATGATGCGCATCTCGATCTGGGAGTAGTCGGCCGTCATGAGGCACTCGTGCCCCCGGCCCACGATGAAGGCCTCGCGAATGCGCATGCCCTCCCTCGTGCGTGCGGGGATGTTCTGCAGGTTCGGATCCGTCGAGGACAGGCGCCCGGTGGTGGTGATCGTCTGCTGGAAGGTGGTGCGGATGCGCCCATCGGGCTGAATGGCCTTGCGCAGGCCCTCGACGGTCTGGCGCAGCTTGATGGCGTCCCTGTGCTCCAGCAGGTTCTCCAGGAAGGGGTGACCGGTCTTGGCGTACAGCTCGGCGAGGGCCCCGGCATCGGTGGTGTAGCCGGTCTTGGTCCTGCGGGTCCTGGGCATGTCGAGCTCGTCGAACAGGACCGTCTGGAGCTGCTTGGGGCTGGAAAGGTTCAGCTCGTGACCGGCGGCGGCGTAGGCGGCCTCGGCGGCGTGGGTGACGCGGGCGTCGAGCTCGGTCTCGCGCGCGGCGAGCACGGCCTCGTCGACGGCGATGCCGGCCTCCTCCATCTCGGCCAGGGCGGCGGCCACGGGCATCTCCAGCTCGGTGAAGAGCACATCCGCCTCCCGCTGCTCGAGCTCGCGCTCCAGGACCGCGGCGAGGTCGCCCTGGAGGGCGGCGCGGCGGGCGGCCACCAACGCCTGGGCCGGGGCGGCGTCCGAGCCCTCGGCCGTGGTGAGCGCCTCCAGGTCGAAGGAGGTCTGCTCCTGACCATCCGCGTCGTCGGTCCCCAGGGCTCCCAGGTCGATGCCCAGCCAGCGCTGCGCCAGGGAGTCGACATCGTAGCTGCGCTGCTCGGGGCGGCACAGGTAGCCGGCCAGCGCAGGGTCGAAGATGACGCCGTCGAGTGTCAGGCCGCGGGCGCGCAGGGCGTGCCAGGCGCCCTTGGCGTCGGTGACGACCAGGGGGGTCCCGGTACCGCCGAGCAGGTCGAGTAGCGCCGTCTCGTCCTCGGGCGCGGCCAGGACGGGATCGACGACGACGGCGTCGTGGCCGTCGGACAGCGCGATCGCGGTGGCATCGGCCCGCCCCGGTCGCGGTGAACCGATGACGTCGAGCCCCAGTCCGCGGGTTCCGGTCCCCGCGCCACTGCCGGTCGTCAGGTGATTCGCGAGCCACTCCCCCAGCTCTCCGGGAGCGAGGTCGCGGCCGAGCACGGCGACCCGGAGGGCGTCGAGCCGGGCCGCCGGGGAGTCTCCTCCCGTCCCCCCGCCCGTCGCGGCGTCGTCCGCACGGCCGGCGGTGTCGGAGAAGGTCAGGATCCGCTGAGCCCGCTGCTGCAGGGTGCGGAACTCCAGTGCGTCCATGATGCGGGTCAGCTCGATGCGATCGGCGGGCCGCAGGGTCAGGTCGGCGGCGGGCGCCACGCCCAGGTCGAGGTCCGTCACCAGATGGTTCAGGTGCCGGTTGCGCATGACGTCGGACATGTGGTCGCGCAGGGACTGCCCGGCCTTGCCCTTGATCCGATCGGCATGGGCGATCACGCCGTCGAGCCCGTCGTAGAGGTTGATCCACTTCGCGGCGGTCTTGGGGCCGACCCCCGGAACGCCCGGCAGGTTGTCGCTGGGCTCGCCCACCAGGGCGGCCAGCTGGGGGTAGCGCCGCGGCGGGACTCCGTAACGGTCCTCGACCTCCGCGGGCGTCATGCGCCGCAGGGTGGACACGCCCTTGACGGGGTAGAGCACCGTGCAGCGATCCGTCACCGTCTGGAAGGAGTCGCGATCCCCGGAGCACACGAGGACCTCCATGCCCTCGGCCTGGGCCGAGGCCGCCAGAGTGGCGAGGATGTCATCCGCCTCATAGCCGGCGGCGGTCAGGGCCCGCACGTTCATCGCCGTCAGCACCTCCTCGATGAGGTCCACCTGCCCGATGAAGGGCGCCGGGGTCTCGTCCCGAGTGCCCTTGTAGTCGGCGTACTCCTGCGTGCGGAAGGTGCCGCCGGGCAGGTCGAAGGCGACGGCGACGTGGGTCGGCTCCTCCTGCTCGAGCAGCGACAGGAACATGGAGACGAAGCCGTGGACCGCATTGGTGGTCTGCCCCGTGGACGTCGTGAAGCTGTCCACAGGCAGGGCGTAGAAGGCCCGGAAGGCCATGGAGTGGCCGTCGATGAGAAGAAGACGTCCGGCGGGCTCGGGGGCGGGACTGGTCGCGGTGATGCTCACCGTGCCAGCCTACGGGTATGAGCAGCGACGAGTTCCCGACCCCCCGTTCCGCCGACGTCCCCGTAGCCTTCCCCGCCAAGGCGGTGCGCCCGTTCCCCGACCCGCGCCCCGCGGGCTCGGCCGTCAGCGCCGTCAGCGCCGTGGGCGCGTCGGGCATGGCGGACTCCGAGCGCGGAACCCTCATGGCGACGCTGCGCATGGAGGTGCTGGAGCGCTCCGCGGAGCGGACAGTCGTGCGCATGCCCGTTGACGGAGCCCGCCAGGCCCTCGGGATCCTGCACGGCGGCGCGAGTGCGGCCCTCGTCGAGACGGCGGCGTCGGTGGCGGCGCGCGAAGCCGCCCCGGACGGGGCCGCTCCCGTGGGGACCGAGCTCCAGGTCAGCCACCTGCACCTCGCCCGACGCGGCTGGGTGACGGCGGTGGCGACGCCCGTTCATCGAGGCCGGCGCACCGCGGTCTACGAGGTGAGGATCAGCGACGAGGACGGCCGCCCGGTGGCCCGTGGAGTGCTGCGCAGTCTCTACACCGACACCGAGGAGATCTGAGGGTCGCCCTGAGGCTCTGGCTCTTCGACTCCGGCGCACTCCGGACGGTCAGTCCTCGCTCTTCTTCGCGCCGACCTGCTCGATAACGGCGTCGGCCACCTCTCGCATGGTCAAGCGGCGATTCATCGAGGTCTTCTGCAGCCAGCGGAAGGCCTCGGGCTCGCTCAGCCCCATCTTCTCCATGAGTAGTCCCTTGGCACGGTCGACGCGCTTGCGAGTCTCGAAACGCTCCTGGAGGTCGGAGATCTCGCTCTCCAGGGACTGGATCTCCTCGTAGCGGGACAGCGCGATCTCCAGAGCGGGAATCAGGTCGGCCGGTGTGAAGGGCTTGACGACGTAGGCCATGGCGCCGGCCGCGGAGGCGCGCTCGACGAGCTCGGTCTGCGAGAACGCGGTGAGCATGACCACAGCGCAGTTGTGCTTGTCCAGAATGCGCTCGGCGGCGGTGATGCCGTCCAGGACCGGCATCTTGACGTCCATGACGCACAGATCGGGTTCATGCTCGTCAGCCAGACGGACGGCCTCCTCGCCGTCGGCGGCCTCGGCGACGACCTCGTAGCCGGCCTCGGTGAGGGTCTCGACGATGTCCAGACGGATCAGGGTCTCGTCCTCGGCGACGATGACCCTGCGGGTTCGGGAGGTGGTTGACTGGTTGCTCACGGGCCGATCCTAGTATGGTGAACCACGTCGCCGCGCGAGCAGCGCCCCGGCCTGTGAGTGCGACCACGCCTCCATAGCCCAACTGGCAGAGGCATCCGACTCAAAATCGGAGTGTTGTGGGTTCGAATCCCACTGGAGGTACGGAGGTACCGCAGCCCATCGGATGTCCGTCGGGTTGCGCGCGCCCGCATCCGCTTCTCACGGAACCGCGTCGGGTGCGGGGCGCGCCCAACCGGGCGGCCGAGCCGACCCGGCTGTCGGAGGCGCGGGACCGGAAACGCAACGGGCCCGCGCCTCCTCCCGGTGCGGGCCCTGCGACCGCGGTCCGCCGAGAGCGGGCCGCGTCATCCATGCGCCGTCAGTCGAACTCCCCGACCGTGTGGACGCGGATCGAGTTGGTCGATCCGGCCGTGCCCGGAGGCATGCCCGCCACGATGATGACGGTGTCGCCGGCCTGGGCGAAGTGCTTGCGCTGGAGGAGATCATCCACCTGCGCCACCATCTCGTCGGTGTGCCGGACCTCGGGCACCTCGTAGCACTGCACGCCCCAGGACACCGCCAGCTGGTTGCGCGTGCAGCGCAGCGGGGTGAAGGCCAGCAGCGGGAGGGGCGAGCGCAGGCGCGACAGGCGCCGAGCCGTGTCACCGGACTGGGTGAAGGTCACCAGGTGGGTGACGTCGAGCTGCTCGCCCATCTCGGCGGCCGCGCGAGTCAGGGCGCCAGCGCGGGTCTGGGGGTAGGAGCCCAGCGGAGCGATGCGCTCGCCGCCGTGAGCCTCGACGTTCTCGATGATGTTGGCCATGGTGCGCACGGCCTCGATCGGGTAGGCCCCGACGCTGGTCTCGCCGGAGAGCATGACGGCGTCGGCGCCGTCGAGGATCGCATTGGCGCAGTCCGAGGCCTCGGCACGCGTGGGACGCGGGTTCTGGATCATGGACTCCAGCACCTGAGTCGCGACGATGACCGGCTTGGCCTGACGACGGGCCAGCTCGATGGCCCGCTTCTGAACCAGGGGCACGGCCTCCAGCGGCATCTCGACGCCCAGGTCGCCGCGGGCGACCATGATGCCGTCGAACGCGGAGACGATGTCGAAGAGGTTGTCCACCGCCTGCGGCTTCTCGATCTTGGCGATGACGGGGATGCGCACCCCCGCCTCGTCCATGATGTCGTGAACGTCCTTGATGTCGTCCGCGTTGCGGACGAAGGACAGGGCGATGAGGTCGGCGCCGATCTTGATGGCCCAGCGCAGATCGTCCCGGTCCTTCTCGCTCAGGGCCGGCACGGACACGGCGACGCCGGGGAGGTTGAGGCCCTTGTGGTTGGAGACGTAGCCGGGCACCTCGACCTTGGTGATGACGTCGGTGTCGGTGACCGCGGTGACGCGCACGGCGACATTGCCGTCATCGATGAGGAGGCGGTCGCCGGGCCGGCAGTCCCCCGGCAGGCCCTTGAAGGTCGTCGAGACGCGCTTGACGGTGCCCAGAATGTCGTCGGTGGTGATCGTGAACTCGTCGCCCTTGTTGAGCATGACCTTCTGGTCGTTCACGAAGGTGCCCAGGCGGATCTTGGGACCCTGCAGGTCGACGAGGATCGCCACGGGATTCCCGGAGGTTGCGGCGGCGTCCCGCACGCGAGCGATGACGTCCTCCTGGTCCTCAGCGCGTCCATGGGAGCGGTTGATGCGGGCGACATTCATGCCGGCGTCCACCAGCGCCTGCACATTCTCAGGAGAATCGGTGGCGGGCCCCAGGGTGCATACGATCTTTGCTCTGCGCATGGGCCAAGCCTACACGTCCCGCATGCCGTGGCCCGGGCCGGCCCCGGCAGAATTCGGCTCGCGACCTTCGATGACGGATGATCCCAGCCCCGCGGCAACGATCCACACAGTGTTGGATTAAGTTGGAATGAAGTTGGACTGAAGTTAGATTCAAGTTGGGCTGAAAGCGGATAGGTAGCGGATCGTTGGCGTTCGTAGAACCGCCTCGCCGCTCTCCTCGGCGATCTCAGTCGCCCGCGTCGGGCTTCATCTCTGACTTCGTATGCGCCTCCTGAGGCTCCGGGCCCGCCGAAACTGATGTCTCAGCCATCTCGTTCGGCCTGTCCGCCGCCTCAGACTCAGCCCTGGGCCCATCGCCTTCTTCGGTGCCCTCGCTGATCGCATCGCTGAGGTGGCGGCGCGAGGTCATGATGTAGCCGACCAGCCCGAGCAGGAAGACGAGGATCGAGGTCCACACATTGAGGCGCAGCCCGAGCACATGGTGGGCCTCGTCCACGCGCAGCAGCTCGATCCACACGCGTCCAGAGGTGTAGACCATGAGATAGGCCCACATGAGCCGGCCGCCCACCGCCCCGTCACGGCGAGCCAGGAAGCGTCCGAGCCAGACGAGGAAGGCGGCGCCCGCGGCGTTCCACAGCGCCTCGTAGAGGAAGGTGGGGTGGAACAAAGTGCCCGGGGCGTATCCGACCGGCATATGAGCCCTATCGATCTCCAGACCCCAGGGCAGGCTGGTCGGTCCCCCGAACAGCTCCTGGTTGAAGTAGTTGCCGAAGCGCCCCAGTGCCTGGGCGACCAGGATCGTGGGAGCCGCGGCGTCGTAGAAGGGGCCCAGTCGCAGTCCACGCCGTCGCAACATCCACATGCCGGCCACGGCCCCGAAGGCCACGCCTCCCCAGATGCCCAGCCCGCCGTGCCAGATCTGCGGGATCAGAGCCGGATCCCCGCCCGGCCCGAAATAGGCGTCCGGTGATGTCACCACGTGGTAGAGCCGCGCGCCGACGATACCGACCGGCACTGCGACCAGCGCGACATCCAGAGCCGTGTCCCGCGGCCCGCCCAGCGCCCGGTAGCGACGATCGGACCACCATACCGCCACGAAAACGCCCGCAAGAATGCACAGGGCGTAGGCGCGCAGGGGGAACGGACCAATATGCCACACGCCCTGGGCGGGACTCGGAATCGAAGCAGTGAGCACTCAGAGAACCTCTCGATGGGCGGAGGGGATAAGTGCGGGATGGCTGCCCGCAGCGACCAGTTCGGCGACGAACTGCTGAGGGTCGGCCGAACGGATGACGGCCTCCCCCACAACGACGATATCGGCTCCCGCACGCGCATAGCTCATGACATCATGCGGTCCCGACACCCCACCGGTGGCCATGCGAGTCACCGCCTCTGGCAGTACCTCGGCGACCTGCTCGAAGCGGGAGTGGTCAATAGCTCGGGTGTCGGGATCACGTGCATCGACCGACACGTAGCGCGCGCCCGCCGCCACTGCGGTCAATGCCTCGCACCGCGAGTGGGCTTCGACGACGGCCGCCATCCCCAAAGAATGAGTGCGCTCGACGAGAGACTCCAGGACCAGCGGCTCGAGGCGCGCGTCCAGAACGAGCATATCGGCTCCATGAGCACGTGCCTCGTGAACCTGGTAGGGGGTGACGATGACATCATTCGCCAGCACCGGGACATTCACGGCTTCGCGTACCGCGTCCAGATCAGTCAATCGCCCATGAGACCGAACCGGTTCAGTGACAACAGACACGCAAGCGGCCCCGCCAGCTTCATAGAAGCGGGCGAGGACGGCCGCGTCCCCCACCCCCGACAGATCGGCGAATGTCGCAGTGGCGCGCTTGACCTCGGCGATGACGGACACAACCCGGCCGGGGGCCCGCAACACCGACGCGACATCGCGCGCAGCGGGAGCAGAACGAGTCTTCTCGCGCAGTTCCTTCAACGGGGTCAACCGCTGACGGGAGGCGACAGCGGACCGCGCAGCTGCGACCAGGTCATCGAATGCCATCACGGGACGCCACCTCCTGCATACGCGATACCGGGATCGTCGGGGCGCGCTCAGCAGATGTGCCGGCAGCGCCCATGAGGCCAATCGTCCTCGGGTGTGGGCGGCTGAGGCAAATCCGTTCAGTCGCCGGGACGCTCCCCCACGACTGCGCCGAGATCGCCTCCCGCCTGGAAACAGGTGCGCTCGCCCGTATGGCAAGCGGCCCCGACCTGATCCACTTCGATCAGCAGGGCGTCACCATCGCAGTCGAGGCGGACGGCCTTGACGTACTGGTGGTGGCCCGAGGTGTCCCCCTTGCGCCAGTACTCTCGGCGAGAGCGGGACCAGAACGTCACGCGGCCCTCGGTCAGCGTGCGATGCAGGGCCTCGTCATCCATCCATCCGACCATGAGCACCTCAAGAGTGTCGTACTGCTGAACGACAGCGGCGACGAGTCCTGATGCGTCGCGCTTGAGACGAGAGGAGATCGCGTGAGGAAGAGCCACGAGAGCGATTCTCTCACCACGCGCCTCCCGAACGGCCAACCGGCCACGTACTCGTATCCACGGCGGCATCGATGCACCGAGAACTATGAAGCCTTGAACCAGTCAACCGGCAGTGATAACCGCACTCATAACCGCGGTTCAGCCTGATGGCCCCAGGAGGGGACCCAGGTAGACCCACATTCCCGGCAGATTGCGCACGATGGCGAACACGCCGGCAAGGACGAAGAGCACCACCGCCTCATACGCGGATATGAAAGGACGATTGCTCCCGGCACGCCGATTGGTTAGCCATCGCAGCACGAGAAGAACTGCGAGCGCCTCAACCACCAGGGCGAAAGGGTTGTAGCCGATCGCCTCCGTCAGGCTCCCGTGTAGAAGCGCCCGAGTGGCCCGCGTACCCCCGCACAAGGGACACCACATGCCAGTGATGCGGTGCACCGGGCACAGGTCGGGACTCGTCGCGGACAAGCGCAGGCCATTGAGAACAAGCAACATACCGGGCGCACAGGCCGCAGCCACCAGCACACCTAGGCGGAGACGGCGATGACCGCAGCCAGGCCCATCACTATCCATCAACATGTTCCGCACACGGAGACCGGCAGACTCCGGTCGCTCAGACTCACAGATTGTCGAGAATAAAGCTCATGATGCCGGTAGTCCAAGCGATAACAGTCCAGGCGATCGACACCACTCCCAGGACGAGACCAGCGATAGCCATGCCCTTGTTGGAGGCGCGTCCCTCGTTGGCGGCCTGTATACCGAGGAAGCCCAGCACCATTGCGGGAATACCGGTGAGCAGGCCGCAGCACACCAGACTGGCGATGCCCAGCCCCAGTGCCCATCCGCCCAGGGCGTTCTTCTCCGTTGATGGACCGTAAGGACTCATTCCCGGGGCATATACCCCGGGCTGCGGCTGGTTCGGGTACTGCGGATACCCGGAGTCGCTCGGATAGGAGCCCGGACCAGGCTGGCCGTTGTAAGGATCTTGATTCGGGTCGTAGCTCGTCATGAGAAAGACGCACCCTTTCACTTGGGGAACAATGCTCCGGCACTTCTCATGCTCCTGCTGCTGACAGCACGCATATATGCCAGGGTGAGGTTACACGCTCCGGCTGAGCAGCGCCGCTACTCGCCAGTGGGAGCTGACAATCCCCTCACAGGGTGCCCTGCCCCTCGCAAGGCGTCTTTGGCCGCGCCGATCGTCAGCGTGCCGTAGTGAAAGACGCTCGCCGCCAGCACCGCATCCGCGCCATGATCCGCCGCCGCGGCGAAATCCTCGGCTCGCCCCGCACCACCGGAGGCGATCAGCGGAACACGGACCTCACGCCGGACATCATCGAGCATCTGCAGGTCGAAACCGCCGGTCACGCCATCGGCGTCCATGGAGTTCAACAGGATCTCGCCCGCCCCCAGATCAGCGGCCCGCGCCGCCCACCGAACAGCATCAAGGCCGGTCGAACGGCGTCCGCCGTGAGTCGTGACCTCATATCCCGACGGGGTGCTCACGCCCTCCGGGCAGCGTCGTGCGTCCACCGATAGAACCACCACCTGATTGCCGAAGCGCTCAGCGACCTCGGACAGCAGTTCCGGCCGTTCAATAGCTGCGGTATTGATGCCCACCTTGTCCGCTCCTGCCCGCAGGAGGCGGTCGACATCCTCAACGCTGCGCACTCCCCCGCCCACGGTCAGTGGGACGAAGACCTGCTCCGCAGTCGCCGAGACGATGTCCAGCATGGTCGAACGGCCCTCGGCAGAGGCGGAGACGTCGAGAAAAGTGATCTCGTCGGCACCCTGGGCGTCGTAGCGCTTGGCGAGCTCCACCGGATCGCCGGCGTCCCGCAGACCCGTGAAGTTCACGCCCTTGACGACGCGCCCGTCTTTGACGTCGAGGCATGGGATGACACGGACGGCGACGCTCATGGTGACTCCTGAACGGATCGGCAGTGAGGGAACCGAGCCAGAGTAGCGTGAGCTCACTGCTCACCGGGCTACTGGCAGACTCTCGACTGGCCGCCGGCCGGCCGCTTGCCTACTGACTGGTGCCGGGACTGGCGCCCGGTGTCACATGCACGGTTCCGGGACCGTCATCGGGATTCGGAGTCGCGGGCACAGCGGCGTCGGTAAGCCCATCATCGGCGATCGCCAGGACATCTATCACCACGGCGACTGCGCCCTCGCCGGCGGCCTGATCGGCTGGGATGGAGATGACTAGCCTGCTGCCCACCTGGGCGTCGACCAATTGCTCCCTCACGCCTGCAAGTGCGTTGTTCATGTCAATGGTGCCGGGCAGTGTAGTCGCACCGTATGTGGTGGCCTGCTGCTGGCCATCAGTCCAATTCACAGTGGCGTACCGGGCCAGAACGACGCTGTCCGACTGAACCTGAGGGCCGTCTCCCTGCACGAGCACGGCTGCGGTCGAATGCGTGGGTACCGGGAGCCCCTGCACAGACAGGCCCACCGTGCCATCGGCGTTCGTCGTCACCGTCGGCATGCCCTCAACGGGCTGCTGGGATGTCCCCGCCGCGGTGGTGGGCAGAATGTCGATCACCGTGATCTCAGTGGTCTTGGTCTGATCCTCCTTGGTCCGCGGAGCACGGACGACGATTCGCGACCCCTCGGTGACTCCGGTGACCGCATTGGCGAGACTCTCACCGATCTTGTTGGGATCGAGTAGGCCCCGATATAGACGCGTGCCTGTTTTATTGCCGGTGACATTCGTGCCGTCGCCGCCGTCGAAAACCGCCACGGACAGCACGACGGCATCGCCCGCGCCCAAGGCGCGTCCGTCGCCCGTGACGACCTGGTCAGTGCTTATCGCAGAGGCCGGTGAGAGGTTTCCCTTGAGCGAGACGACGGGAACGGCGCCAACACGGCCGGCGACTTCCAGCACTGTGTCGAGCGGCCCGTCCGCATTGATGGAACCGCCCGGGGCCGCACCCGCTGAGCTGGCCGATCCGGCGCCGCCTCCCCACATGCGGGAGACCGCCAGGGGCGCTGCGACGATAGCCACTGCCGCCATGATCGCCAGAACAGCAGCAATATATCCTCGCGGTCTGGGGCGCCCCAAAGCGGCCCCTATCGCTCGTTGGGCACCCGTGGTGGTGGGAGGCTCATCGGAGGAGGGCGATGACTGCGCTGCCGGCGATAAGGCCTCAGCCGGTTCGGACACCGGAGCGGAGGCTGCGCTGCGCGGCGCCTCGGGAACCGGTTCTTCTGCGGGCGCTGTCGGGATCGGCTGCATCCAGGGCGGAGACAGCTCAGACGTCTCAGACGTCTCAGTGGGCTGCGCGTGGCTCGGTGAGAAAGGCGAGGAATACGAAGGGTTCGAGGGAAGTGAGAGATCCGAGAGATCCGGCGACGGAGCGGGCTGAGTCCAGTTCGGGGCAGCCGATTCACCCGACTCAACCGAACCTGCCGAATCAACCGAACCAGTCGGACCCGCCGAATCACTGCCTCGGGAACCGGCGAGCTCATTGGCCCGCTCCAGCTCACGCCTCTGACGACGCGTCAACGGCTGACCGTCCTGCCCCACTTGTGGCAGGCGCGTTGTGTTGCGGGAGGAGGGTGAGAAGGTAGTCATCGGTCCTTCCAGTCTGCCAGATGTCATCGTACGGCGTCTCAGACGCCGGTGGTCATGCCCGTGGCAAGCGTCTCGTTGGGAGCGTCCATGGCCGCCATGAGGGCATCGACACGCTCGTCAACGGCATTGAAGGGGTCGCGCAGTGCAACGGGCCGGGTACGACCATCGTCCAGGCGCAGGTTCACCCAATCGGCCGACAGGTCCCGGCGCAGGTCCTGCGCCCGTCCGATCGCCGTACCGCGCAGATGCGCACGGGTGGTTGCCGGCGGGGTGTCGACAGCGGTAACGCAGGCCTGTTCATCAATGAGACGCCGCAGCAATCCGGCTCGCTCCAGCTTCAGACGGAGCCCGTCCCTACGGCTCACATCGTGATAGGCCAGGGCCAGCCGGGCCATGCGCGGCTCGCCCAGCTCGGCGCCGGTGCGCTCGGCATAACGGGCCAGAAGCTGGTGCTTGGCCGCCCAATCCAGATCGGTGGCCACGTCCTGGGGCCTGCCCGAGCGAACGGCCTCCAGGCCTCGTTCCCACAGGTCGAGAACATGGTGCTGCAGATCGCTCAAGTCCAGATTCCTGACGTGCTCGCGCACCCTGACCAGGTGCTCGGCCTGCAGATCCACCGGCGTGATGGTGCGGCCGTCTGCGAGCTCCAGCGCAACCGTGCCGGTCAGGTCGTGGCAGGTATCGCGGATGGCCCTCATGGGGAAGGCGAGCTGAAGATCCGCGAGACTGCCGCCCTCCTCGAGGTAATCCAGCAGCAGGTCCATGGCGCCCACTTTGAGAAGGGTGGATCCCTGAGCGATATTGGAATCGCCGACGATCACATGCATGCGCCTGTAGAGTTCGGCATCTGCATGAGGCTCATCGCGGGTATTGATCAGGGGGCGCGAACGGGTGGTCGCCGAGGAAACGGCATCCTCCATCTGATCGGCGCGCTGGGAGAAGACGTATCGGGCCGGGGCCCCATGATCGCTGGGATCGTTGGGATCATTGGGATCGCCGAGCAGAATATGGCCGGCGCCGACGAGGATCTGGCGCGTGACCAGGTGGGGCACAAGGGTACGGGCGTCATTCCAGAAGTCGCCACGGCGACGCACGAGGTAGTTCTCATGACAGCCGAAACCCGTGCCCTCGGCATCGAGATTGTTCTTCAGCAGGTGAATGCGGCCGGGCACCCCCCGTTGTTCCAGGCGAGTATTGGCCTGCTCGGCGAGATCGGCCATGGTGATCTCTCCAGCCCGGTCCTGAGCCAGGAGATCGGCCAGCTCATCGCACTCCGCGGTGGCGAACTCGGGGTGGCTGCCCACGTCGAGGTACAGGCGCGCCCCGCCACGGGTGAAGACATTGGAGGACCGGCCGAGGCGCACGACGGGCTCGAACAGTTCACGTGCGGCATGGTCAGCGTCCAGAGGCGGTATGCCGCCAGTTGTTGAGGCGCAGGTGATGCCGTACTCGGTCTCCACGCCGATGATTCGCCGCGCGGGCCTGCGCGAGGGCGGCGCCGTCACTCTCCGCCCTTCTGGACGAAACCCTGCACGAAAGCCGCCGCATTCGTCTCCAGGACGGAGTCGATCTCGTCGAGAATGTCGTCAACACCGGCAACCTGAGCCTGGCCGGCCGCATCGGAGGCCTCGGAGGCATCGTCGCCGTGGCCCCCGGTGGGCTGAATCTGCTCGTGGGTGCTCATGGTGCCTCCTGCCTGTCCGTCGGAGCGCGGCCCGCACTCCCGATGGGATCAGTCTGCCCCCAAGCCCCGGCGTGGCCCAATCGTTATCTGAACCTGATCGAGCACATCGGCCACCCGCTGCGGGTCGGTCTGCACGTCCTCAGGCAGCGAAAGGCGCAGCAGGTGCTCGCATTCGGGCAGGTCCAGCACCAGACTCGTCCAGGAGGCGGCGACGACCTCGCTGTGACGGGCCACAGCCGATCCACGGATGGCGGCGCGCGTTCCGAAAGGCGCAGTGTCGGCAGCCGCCTCGATCTCGGCATCGGTGGTCATCCGGCGAGTGCGCCCCGCCGCGATGAGCCTGTCCGCGATGCCGCGACCGGTGCGAAGATCGGCCCACTGGATGTCGAGGGCGGCCAGTCGAGGATCATCCCAATCCGCACCGGTCCTGACGCGCATGGCATCGCACAGTTGTTTCTTGGCGACCCACTCCACGAGCGCGGCGGCACGCGCGGTGGCCTCGGGCTCCCGAGCAGTGCCCTGAGCGGAGGCGTATCCCTCCAGCGCCGTGAGCGTCTCATCCCACAGGGCCACGGCGGCGGCAGTCTCCTCACCGACGCACTCAGGAACCGCACCGCCGTAGTCCTCCTCCAGGGCGTCCGCGATCGCACGCAAGTGCGCCCGCTGGATCTCCAAAGCCGTCATCGGGCCGGAGACCGTGACCAGAGGATGGGTCAAGTCGGTGTCATGGGAGACCGCCCAGTGGTCCTCCACCGGGTCGTGGACCAGGCGCAGGGGGGCCAGAGCGCCCAACCGATTCTGTCGGTCCGATGCGCGTTCGAGGTACCACAGAAGAAGATCGGTCGTGGCGACCTTGAGGTAGATGGGGACGTCGAAGCGATTGGCGTCCCCGTTGATGATGTGAAGGCGGCGGAAGCGCGACGCATCCGCATGCGGCTCGTCGCGGGTGTTGACGATCGGCCGGTTGAACGTGGTTTGCAGGCCGACGTCGCTCTCCACGTAGTCGGCGCGCTGGCTGATCTGAAAACCGGGGCGCTGGGAGCGTTGACCAATGCCGACGCGCCCGGCTCCGGCGACGACGGGACGGGTGACCAGGAACGGGATGAGTGCCGGAGCGAGGTCGCTGAAGGCGAGGTCTCGGCGCACGAGGTAGTTCTCGTGGGAGCCGTAGGTCGCGCCCTTGCCGTCGACGTTGTTCTTGTACAGGACGACCTTGCCGGGAGAGATCCCCTCGGCGCCCTCTGCCAGGGCCGTCATGGCCCGGCGTGCGATCAGCTCGCCGGCGAGGTCCCACACGACGGCGTCGTGCGGCGTGAGAACTTCTGGTGAGGAGTACTCGGGATGCGCATGATCGACGTACAGCCGCGCGCCGTTGGTCAGGACGACGGCCGAGGCGCGCGGGAGGGCGGCCTCGGCTGCATCGGGACGCAGGCGGGTCCCCCAGGGAGCGGGCGGCGGCTCCGTCCTCTGCTCTCCGCCGCCGCCGTTGTGCTCAGGGCGTCGGGACGTCGACTGCGTCATGGCACCTGCAGAGACTGCCGGTGAACTGTTCGCCGAGTTGGGATCGGCATAGGCGTCGGGCTGATCAGCGGGAGCGTCTCCGGAGGGAGCAGGATGGGCGGGATCGTCTGTGAGCAGACTGGGATGGGCTGCGGCACGGTCGAGGTGCCCGCCCCGCAGATCGGCAAGAGGATCCTCCGCCTCATAGTCCCAGCGCACTGCCCGCGCCCGGGAACCATCCGGTCCCATGACTCCAGGACGCGAGACCGCGCCGTAGGCCTCCACTACTCGGCTGGCCATAGCGACGGCGTTGGCGTAGGGGTCGCCCGGCTGGAGCACCCCGAACTCGGTCTCGATGCCGACCGGCCGAATGACAGGGGAGAAAATCGGTGCCGACTGACTCATAGTCCTTCCCTCGATTCCTCTGCCGGTACCGCATCTACGAGACCTATACGACCTATGCGACCTATGCGGTGCACTGAACGGATCTGCTCACCGCGCCGGCCGATGAGCCGAGCCCAGTCGTCCGGACCAGTGGCGCCGGTGATCTCCTCGTTCTGGCGGGCTTCGGCGGCGACGGCCTCCAGGAGCCGTTGGCTGGACATGCCGCCGCTTCCGCCGCTCAGTTCATCTTTGATGGCGGAGGTCTTGGCCCGCGCGACAACAGCGGCGAGCATCGCACCGCTGACAAGGTCGGCGAGGTGAAGAGTCTCCTGCGCTCCAGAGGCATAGGTGATCTCGATGACCTCGTTGGCAGAACCACGGTCGTACAGGGCGTGGATGGTATTCCGACGCATGGACAGGGCAGCGGCCTCCCGATCGCCATCGGCAGCGGCGAGCTCGACCGGGTCAAGCGGCAGACCGGCAGTGAGGTGCTTGGCCAGGATCTCCAGAGCACTAGTGGCATCGGGGCGGCCGATCCGGATCTTCATGTCGAGTCGCCCAGGTCGCAGGATGGCGGGGTCGATCATGTCCTCCCGGTTGGATGCTCCGATGATGACAACGTTGCGCAAGGACTCCACGCCGTCGATCTCTGCCAGGACTTGCGGGACGATCATGGTTTCAACATCCGACGACACCCCGGTGCCACGAGTGCGGAAAAGAGCCTCCATCTCATCGAAGAAGATGACGACGGGCCGGTCCTCGGCCGCGACCTTGCGAGCCTGATCGAAGATGGCACGTATCTGGCGCTCGGTTTCCCCGACGAACTTGCTGAGCAGCTCAGGGCCCTTGATGTTCAAGAATGCGGCGGAGGTCCTGCGCCCATCCGGGCTGCTGTCCGGGGCGAATGAACTGGCCAGGGATGTGGCCACGGCTTTGGCGATCAGCGTCTTGCCGCAACCGGGCGGACCGTACAGGAGCAGTCCCTTGGGAGCGCGCAGACCGTAGGCCCGGTACAGATCGGGGTGGGTGAACGGCAGTTCGAGGGCGTCTCGGATCTGGTCGATCTGGGTGCCAAGACCTCCGATGTCGTTCCAGGAGACATCAGGGGTCTCGGCGACGACGAGCTGCTCGACACTGGTGCGCTCGACCAGGGCGGTGGCGATGCCGGCACGCGGATCCGCGGCCAGGGTGTCACCGGGCGTGAGGGCTTCGGGGTCCAGATGGCCCGCCAGGTGGACAACACGGCTTGCCCCTCCCCCGGTCGTGACCAGGGCGCGGGAGGCGCCGGAGATCGAGGGGGGCAGGACCTCCTCCAGAGTCACGGCCTCGCCGGTGTCAGGGGCCGGTAGGGCGTCGACGACGAGCATCTGGTCGCTCACGGCCACCAACTGGCCGATGACTAGGGAGTCGGCCTCCAGACTCGCATGCAGACCCAGACGCATGGGGCGTCCGCCGAGCATGACGTCGACTTCGTAGGGCCGTTCGGCAGCAGCATCGCCGCTCCCGGCCTCCGGCGCCTGGGGGCGGGCGGGAAGCCCGGTGAGCAGTCCGAGGGTGACCGGCGGCAGGGTAACGGCGTCGAGCTGGACGCCCAGCTCGGTGATGCGCTCGCGGGCGGCGGTGAGCGCTGCAACGAGACGCTCATTCTTCGCGGCCAGACTCACCGACTCGGAGCGCGCCTCGCGCAGCTGGTGGCTGATGAAATCGGGCGATGGCATGCCCAGGGGCTGGGGATCAGGCATGAGCGGGCGCTTCATCATCGGTGCCATTAGTGCCATCAGCAGCATCTCTAGTCGGGCGGGCGGGCAGGACGGGGGTGGCGTCCTGGGGCTGCTTGGCGAGGCAATCGCGCAGGACGCGACGAACCTTGCGGTCGCTGCTGACGCGCTCCCCTACGTCCTGCGGCGCCCAGTAGCCGCCGTCGTCATAGGCGCCGCGGGCGGGCGGACGCTTGCGGGTCAGCGGCCTCGAGCCGACGGCGAGGCGCCGGGCTGTGATCAGGAAGCCGGTGTGGGCGACCATCCGGTGGTCGGGGCGCACGGACAGGCCGTCGACGTTCCAGGTGCGCACCATCGATTCCCACGATTCGGGCTCGGTGAACAGGCCGCAGTGTCTCAGCGCCTCGACCGTGCGCGAGAGCTGGGTGGTGGTGGCGGCGTAGGCCAGGAAGAGGCCGCCGGGGACGAGCGCGCGGGCGGAAGCGGCGATGTTCTCCCAGGGGGCCAGCATGTCCAGCACGATCCGGTCGACGGAGGAGGCTTCGACGCAGTGGGCGGTCACCTCGGCGAAGTCGCCTGTGCGCAGCTCCCAGGCGGGATGGTGACGGCCGAACCAGGAGTCGACATTGGAAGCGGCGATCCGGGCGAAGTCCTCACGCCGCTCAATGGACAGCAGATACCCGCTCTCGCCGATGGCGGACAGCAGGTTCATGGTCAGAGCCCCCGAGCCGACGCCGGCCTCCAGGACGCGCGCACCGGGGAAGATATCGCCCATGGCAACGACTTGTCCGGAATCCTTGGGGTAGACGACCTGGGCGCCGCGGGGCATGGACAGCACGTAGTCGGCGAGCAGAGGGCGCAGGAGGAGGAGCTCGTGGCCGGCCTCGGTGATCAGCACGGTGCCCTCGTCGAGGCCGACGGCATCGCGGTGATGGAAACTGCCGCGCCGGGACTGGAAGTAGCCGCGGGGGTCGAGCTGGAAGGTGTTCTTGGCGCCCTTGGAGTCGGTGACCTGGATGCGCTCGCCGTAGCGGAAGGGACCGCGGCGCCCGGCCTGACCGAGTGACTCCTGGGCAATGGACCGTGTGGGGTGCTCGGGTTTCGGTCGTACGGCCGGGCGGGGCTCCCGTACGTTATCGGGACCGCCCGTCTCGCCCGCACCACCCTGTCCGCCGGCGCAGGAGACGATGGCGTCCTCGCTCGGCCCATGGTCCTCGGAGTTCTGCTCGCTCATCGAGAATGAGTCTAATGAGTGAAGCGCTTCGACTCCCTCATGGCTCGCAAGACGATATGCGACAGCAGCGTAAGGCGTAAGCAGTGCGGCAACCCGTGAATTCCGTGAGTTCAACGAGCCTCCGCCTGGAGCGCGTTAGCGGCCCTCAGGGCCGGCCAACTGGACGGACACATCCACCGGCCTCCCGAGATCGTTCTCACGAGCCGATCTCCGAGCCCTCCATCAGCCGGCTGGCGGTCACGAAGGTCATGCCCTGGCCCTGCAGCGCGGAGATCGACTCCCCCACGGCGCGCAGCAGCTCCTCATTGGGCTGTGTACGACCGTCGTGACACAGAATCACCGAGCCCGCATGAGCCGTATCGGCCACGTCCCTCGCCAGCCGCGCAGTCGGCGTGTGCTCGCTCCACAGCAGGATGTCCAGATCGCGCTCAGCCGCCACCATGAGAGCGGGAGCGTCCACGCGCCCATAGGGCGGGCGCCACAGTGCGGGCTGCGGCGCTCCGGCATCCTGGATCGCGGTGATCGTGCGGTCCACCGAATCCCGCAGCGCATCGACCTCCACACCGTAGACGTCGGTATGGACCCAGTTGTGCACGCCCACCTCGTGTCCGGTCTCCGCCTGGCGGGCGACCAGGTCGGGATGGGCTGCGACCGCCTCGCCCAGCACGAAGAAAGTCGCGGATGCGCCCAGCTCTGCGAGCATATCGAGAACCATCGGTGTCCAGCGCGGGTCGGGGCCGTCATCGAAGGTGAGGCAGACCTCGTCATGATCGGGCGAGCCCTGGAAGAGCACGCGGGTCGCGTATCGGCCGGGCTCCGTAGGACGCGGCGCCACACGAGCCGTGGGCGACAGGTGCGTGTCGGCATAGCGGACAGCGCTCGCCCCGGCTCCGCCGCCGACCGCAAGCGTCGCAGCTCCTGCGAGTCCCGCCCGCAGAACACGACGTCGACCGGCATGATCCGGTGAGTCGGAAAGGGGGACGGGGTCGGGCACCTGTCCAGCATAGATCGGCACAGCCGATGAGCACTGCGCCGACTCTCGTCACCCAGGCAGATGCCGGGTGTAGGACACGCGCCCGACGAGCAGATAGGCGCACCACGCCCCCACGACGCCAATGCCCATGACGACCACCATGGGCACGGCGCTGCGGCCGCCTCCCGAACTCGCCAGTGGAGCCGCACTCGCGTTGGCCAGCGCCTGAGCCACGCCCAGCAACGCGCTCGCGGTTCCGGCGACATGACGCACCTCTCCTAGCGCAAGCGCACTGGAGTTGCCGAAGACGCAGGCCTGAGCGGCCATGACGAGAACGAAACCGGTGCACAGGGGGATCAGGGCCACCCCGAGGAGAAGAACGCTCACGGCCACGATCGCTGCACCCGTCGCCGAGATTGTCAGGCCCAGGGCGATCAGGCGTCGAGGTCCGGTGTAATGCACCAGGCGAGCGTTGAGGAGGCTCAGGAGCATCTGACTTCCGGCCGTGCAGGCGAAGAAGATGGAGAAGGCTATGGGGCTGAGTCCCTTGATCTCCTGAAGCACGAAGGACGAGGAGGAGATGTAGGCGAACATGGCGAAACTGGAGAAGGAGGAGGTCAGCATGTATCCCACGTACCGGCGGTGCCCCAGAAGTTCCCGGCATCCCGCCAGGAAACGCCTCCAGCCCCCTTTCGATCGCCGTTCGGGCGGCAGGGACTCGGGGACGAACACGACCGCCATGGCAGTCATGAACAGGCCGAAGCCGACCAAGCACCAGAACACCATCCGCCAGGTCGCCATGGACAGAACCGCGCCTCCCGCCACGGGTGCGATCATGGGCGCCAGGGCGCTGACGGCCATGAGGATCGACATCATGGAGGCCAGTCGGTCACCATGGGCGAGGTCGACGAGGACCGCGCGCCCCACCACGGCTGCGACGCCACCGCCGAAGCCCTGCAGAAGTCGCCCGGCCACGAGCACCCCGATGTTGGGAGCGAAGACGCAGACGAGCGCTCCCAAGGAGCACAGCACGCCACCGACGATCACAGGAACCCGGCGTCCCTGCTGATCGGAGATGGTGCCGCCCGCGACCTGCCCCAGTCCCATGCCGATGAAGAAGGCCGTGAGCGTCAAACCCACTGCGGTCGCGCTGGTGGCGAGATCGGCAGTCACCTGGGGGAAGGCCGGGCTGTACATGTCGGTGGCGAAGGGCGGTACCGCGTTCTGCACGGCGAGTGCGGCGATGAGTCCAGCCGTGACAGCGGCCTCGGGGTGTCTCCCACGGGATCGTAGGGCGTTCATCAGCGAGCTCCTGTGGGCACGGCGCCGACCATGCGCCCGTCCTCGACGACAACCAGCCAGCGCGATAGGGTACGTGCCCGTTTAAGAGCCTCTGCTGCGGCCTGCCCGGTGAGGTCATTGCTCACGGCGGTCGCCGGGAGCACAGTGCAGATCTCGCCCGCAGTCACGACGGATTCCTCGGGCAGGTCCAATGCAGCCAGCCCGACATCGTCAATGATGCCCAGCAGTGCCGAGCCGTCCCCGACCAGGACAACGGAGGCTCCTCCGGCGAACTCGGAGCGGACTCTGGAAACCGTGGCGGTCGCCGGGAGCGTCGCGATCGGGTGCATGAGGGAACGCAGGTCGAGTCGTGCTGCGGCCCGCTCTCCGCCGCCGAGTCCCAGGACCCGCCACGACGTGGAGCCGATCGGCCAGGCGACCATGACGCACAGGATCAGGGAGAAGGGATCGGGACGCGAACCGCCCAGCAGCGGCTCCAGGATCCAGCGCCAGGCGATGCCGGTGACGACGAGCAGTCCTCCGATGGCGGCGACTCGTTGTCCCGCCCGTGGTCGTCCGGTCAGCTGGGTGACCAGGGAGGCCAGCGCGTGTCCGCCATCCAGCGGTAGGCCGGGCAGGGCGTTGAAGATCGCCAGGGCGAGATTCACCCAGGTGAGCGCCCACACGACCACGCCGACCGGGATCGACGTGATGACGTTGCTTCTGAGCAGCGCGCCGCCCACCGCCCACAGCGCGAGATTCGCCGCAGGGCCCGACAGCGAGGTGATGACGTCCTTCCACGGCGCCCAGGCATGTGCAGGGCCGAAACTCGTGCGCCCGCCCCACAGGTAGAGCTCGTAGCGCACAGGCCGTCTTCCCAGCACGGTGCCCGCTGATCCGTGGGCGAGTTCATGGAGGAGAACGCTTGCGCCCACGCCCACTACGGTGCCGGCTACGGTCGCCAGGACTACGAGGGAACTCGAGGCGGCCAAGGTGGAGGACACCAGCGGATACCAGGAGCCGGCGATGAGCAGGCCGAGGAGGAGGGAGGTCGGGGAGACGACGACAGGTGCTGCGCCGATTCGTCCGATCACCCAGCCCTGAGGCGTGGAAGCAGGTGACATGGGGCGAGCCTAGCCGTCCCGAGACGGCCGCCAGAACCGTCATACTGCCGATGAGCACGATTGAAGCGCGTGGTCCGATCTTTGAACGCGACGCCTGCCAGCGGCTCCGAATCCTGCGGATGTGCACAGGTCCAGGAGCTCCACCCGATCCGACGGATACCTGTGGACAATCACAGAGCATGCTGATGCGGCGCGATAGGTTCTTCTCGTGAGCGAGCACGCCGTGTCATTAAATCCGACGCCCTTGACGCCTGCCGCCTCCGCATCAGTGGAGCCGGTCGCGCCGGGCACGGGCAGGATCACCAGTGCCACTTCCAACTCCAATGCGAGTTCCGATGCGAGCCGCCCCCGACGAGGAGGCCGGGCGGCATTGTCGCCATCGCGCGCCAAGGACTTCATGCAGTGCCCGCTCATGTTCCGCCTGCGCACAATCGACCGGATCCCCGATCCGGGTTCGCTGGCCACGCATAAGGGCACTCTTGTCCACAGCGTCTTGGAGCGCCTGTACGACCTGCCCGCGCACGAGCGCACTCGGGAGGCGGCTCATGCCATCCTGCCTCCCCGGTGGGAAGCCCATCGGGATAAGAACCCCGCTGTCATGGACCTGTTCGAGAGTCTCGACCAGGTGGCCCCGTGGCTGAGCGAGGCCGAGGCGCTCATCGACACCTACTTCCAGATGGAGAATCCCGCACGCCTGGAGCCGGCCGAACGGGAGCTCTTCGTCCAGACCGAGACCAAGGACGGCCTGATGCTGCGCGGCTTCGTGGATCGTCTCGATATCGCCCCCGACGGAGCCATGCGCGTCGTGGATTACAAGACGGGCCGTTCCCCAGGACCGCGCTTCCAGGCCGAGGCGCTGTTCCAGATGCGCTTCTACGCCCTGGTGCTGTGGCGTCTGCGCGGCCAGCCGCCACGGCGCCTGCAACTGCTCTTCCTCAAGGATGGCCGCACCCTCACCCACGATCCGAATATGGCCGAGCTGGAGACGGCCGAGACCAAGATCTCCCGTATCTGGGATGACATCGAGGATTGCGCCACCACTGGCGAGTTCGGCCCGAAGCGCTCCCGACTATGCGATTGGTGCGTCTTTCAGGCGCAGTGCCCCCTCTTCGGCGGGACTACGCCGCCCCTTCCCCAGGAGGCAGTGGCGCGGTTGCTCACTGCCCGCCGCTGAAGAGCGGCCTGAGATCCTGATAGCCGCTGGTCGGGTCTGCCACCTCATTCCCATTCCGCACGCCGCCCCTACTTCTGGTCGTCTCATCAAGCGGAAACATCTGGCCAACACGAGACTGGGAGTTCTAGCCTGCTGCTCGGATACTTTCACGTGGTTGAATCCCACGCTGGAAAGAACCACTCTGAACCGCCCTGATCATGTGGAGAACCTCATGAGCTCTAAGCCGCGCACCACGTTCCTTCGCGCCTCCCGCGGAGCTGCGTGTTGTATGCGCCGCTTAATCCAGAGGCAGTCTCAGAAGCACTGAGGCCGAAAGGCATCCGCACACCCTCTGCCTCCTGGCGACCGGCGCAATGGTGCGCATTCGGTCACGCATCTCAACCAACCGCTCCATGCTCGTCCACGGGCGAGGCGGTGCATGTGCTCTTACGCCACATGGTGTCGCCCAGCCCTGCCCAAAGACATGAGACATGCCATGAGACATGCCCGGCGTCAGCCGAGTGCTCAGTCGTTCGGGCCCACATGGACGTGAATGGACGTGGCCAGCTATAGGCCATCACGACTTCGAACAGGACCATTCATGCTCATCACCGGACTCATCATCGGGGCTGTTCTCGGCCTCGTTCTTCAGCGCGGGCGCTTCTGCATCACAGGGGCTTTCCGGGACCTATGGGTCTCGCATTCTTCGCGTTGGTTCACCGCTTTCCTGCTCGCGATCACGATTCAGGCTCTAGGCGTCTCTCTCCTGACATTCCTGGGCGTCATCGCGCCCGAAGCCCCGAAACTATCAGTCATCGCCACAGTGCTCGGCTCGTTCTTGTTCGGGGTCGGAATCGTGCTGGCGGGCGGGTGCGCGACCGGCACTTACTACCGCGCAGGCGAAGGACTCGTCGGCTCCTGGTTCGCCCTAGTCGCCTACGCCTTGTTCGCAGCCGCAGCGAAGACCGGCTTCCTGTCCCCCGCGACCGCCCGGGTCAAAGGCCTGTGGACTACCGGGATGACGACGATTCCCGCCACCATCGGGCTGCCCAATTGGGTCGGAGTCGCCGCCCTCTGCATCGTATCGGCCTTTGCGGTGCACCGGCAGATACGCCGCGAGTCGGCCCGGCGACCCGCAGTCCAATTGCCCGCGCAGCGCACAGGGCTGAATCACCTGCTGTTCGAATACGCATGGAACCCCCTGGCCACAGGGGCCATCGTCGGTGTTATTGCGATCATCGCCTGGCCCCTGTCCTGGGCGAGCGGACGACCCGACGGACTGGGTATCACCACTCCCTCGGCCAACCTCGTCAGTGTTCTCGTCACCGGCGACTGGTCGCGCCTGGACTGGGGCGTCCTGCTGGTCGTGGGAATCATGCTCGGCTCGTATGCGGCGGCCAGAGCCTCTGGCGAGTTCCGCGTGCGGGTGCCCTCGGCCTTGGTGATCCAACGCGCCATCGTCGGCGGCGCCCTCATGGGCATCGGAGCGGCGTGGGCGGGAGGCTGCTCGATCGGCAACGCCTTGGTCCAGACCTCCCTGTTGTCCTGGCAGGGCTGGATCGCACTCGTCTTCCAGATTCTCGGCGTCGGAGCGGCCGCCTGGGCGACCCTCATCCGACCTCGTGAGCAGCGCCGTCGGGCCAGAGCCGCTCAGGCCACTGCGGAAACTGCGGAATACGAGCCCGCAGCCCCGTCCGTCTCCGAAGGAGCGGCGCCCGAGATGGCCGTGCAGCACGCGCCGACACCATCCCCTGCGCGCTGACCATTCCGCCGTCATCCCGACACCTATCCGTGCGAATCCTTGCAAATCCTTGCGAATCCCCACAAAGGAGCCATCATGCGAACCGTTTTGCAGACTGAAGGGCTTGTCTGCCCGTTCCCCGTCGTCGAGGCCGAGGAGGCGATGGCCGACCTGTCCGACGGCGATGAACTCGTCATCGGCTTCGACTGCACCCAAGGCACCCAGTCACTGCCGGCCTGGGCCGCCGACAACGGCTACACGGTTACCGAGTTCATCAAGACCGGCGACGCCAGTTGGTCCATCACCGTGCAGAAATAACGCAACCAGTCGCGCAACCGCATACGGTTATCCCTATGGAACACAGGAGGCTCGGCCGTAGCGGGCTGCGGGTGTCATCAGTGGGACTCGGCACGATGACCTGGGGGCGGGACACCGACGAGCTCGAGGCGAAGGAGCAGCTGGACGTCTTCCTCGACGCAGGCGGCACTCTTCTCGACACCGCCGCCTCGTACTGCGAGGGAGCCTCCGAGGAGGTGATCGGCGGGCTGTTGGCCGAACACGTCGACCGGCGCGATCTGGTCCTCGTCTCGAAGGCCGGGGTACGCACCTGGCGGACCGGAGCTCGCGGTACGGTCGCGGACGCCTCGCGCGGCACATTGCTGGATACTCTCGACGACTCCCTGATACGCCTGGGCACCGATCATCTCGACCTGTGGCTCGTCCAGATCCCCGATCCCACCACTCCGCTGGAGGAGACCGTCGATGCGCTGAGCATCGCGGTGTCCACCGGTCGCGCTCGTTACGTGGGACTGTCGAACCATCCGACCTGGGCATCGGTGCACGCCGCGGACCTGCTGGTTCCGGGCGCAGCCGGACCGGGGCTGGCCGCCGTTGAGGTGGAGCACTCCCTGTTGTGCCGCGGCATCGAGCGCGAGCTCATCCCTGCGGCCCACGCACTCGGCTTCGGCGTGCTCGGTTACGCCCCGCTGGGGCGCGGAGTCCTCACAGGCCGTTATCGGGCCACGACTCCCCCGGACTCGCGCGGCGCGTCACCGCACTTGAGGTCATATGTCGCGCCTTATCTGGGTGAGCCCCATGTCGGCGTGGTGGAGGCGGTGGCCACAGCCGCGGCAGGACTGGACCGCAAGCCCGTGGAGGTGGCCCTGGCGTGGGCGCGGGACGCCCCGGGCATCGCAGCAGCGATCGTGGGCGCGCGCACGCCCTCTCAGCTGCGCGGCGCCCTGGCGAGCGAGGACCTCGTGCTGCCCGTGCAGATTCGTCATGCTCTGGATGAGATTACGGCGGTCAAAATGGGCTATCCCGAGCGCTTCTGAGTCTGAGTACGCCGATTCAGGATTCAGGCAGTCAGCCCCACACCATGGCAACGCGCCGACCCTCCAGATCATGGACGGGAACCTCCATGCCGAAGACCCTGCTGAGGCACTCCTTGGTCATCGTCTCCTCAGGGGTTCCCTGAACGACCACCGCGCCATCGCGCAGAGCGACGATGCGGTCCGCCCAGGCGGCGGCCATGTTGATGTCATGCATGACGACGACCACCGTGCGACCCAGCTCGTGGGCGGCGGCCCGCAGGCGTCGCATCATCGTCACCGAGTGAACCATATCCAGATTGTTGAGGGGCTCATCCAGCAGCATATAAGGCGTCTCCTGGGCGAGCACCATGGCAACGAACGCCCGTTGGCGCTGGCCCCCGGACATCTGGTCGAGATAACGGCCGGCCAGGTCGTTCAGGTCCATCCATGCCAAGGTCTTCTCGACGACGGCGTCATCATGCTCGGTAGGGCGTCCATGGTTGTGGGGGTAACGGCCGAAGGAGACCAGGTCGCGCACTGTCAGGCGCACCAGCATGTGATTGTCCTGCTTGAGGACGCACAGGACCTTGGCGAGCTCGTCGCTCGGTGTCGTGGCGACATTCAGCCCACCGACTTCCACTGTGCCCGCATCCGCTCCCAGCAGGCGCGCCATGACTGACAGGAGTGTGGACTTGCCCGCGCCGTTGGCCCCCACGAGCCCGATGAGCTCACCATCGGGGAGGTCGAGGTCGACATCGCTCAGGACGGGCCATTGCCCATAAGACTTGGTGAGTCCGCTGACATGGATCATGAGCGCCTCCCGGAGCTGATGAGCAGAACAATGAGGGTGAGCCCGCCGAGGAATTCCACAACGACAGACAGGACGGCGTTATTGCCCAGCAGCTGGGTCAAAATCGTCTGACCGGCCACAAGCACGAACATGGCCACGAGCGCCGCCATGGGAACGGTCACGACATGACGATTAGTACCGGAGATCCAATAAGCCAGGTGGGCGACGAGCAGCCCCAGAAACATGATGGGTCCTACCAGAGCCGTGGAGACCGAGACCAGGACGGCCACCATCGCCACCACTCGTCTCGATAAACGGCGGTGATCCACTCCTAGAGCGGTGGCGACGTCCGGGCCCAGGCTCACGACATCGAGCACCCTCAATTCGCGTATTGCCAGGAGCGAGATGATCGCGGTCACGACAAGGGAGATCACTAGAAGTCTGGGATTGACTGTATTGAAGGAGGCGAAGAGTCGATCCTGAAGCACCAGATAGGAGTTGGGATCGAGCAGGCGCTGGATGAAAGTTGTTCCTGAGCGCAGGAAGGTGCCCAGCACAATGCCCAGGAGCACAAGCGTGGTCACTGAGCGCCGTCCGCGCAGCACCAGCCCCATGAGCGCCAGAGCCACACCGATCATGACCGCCATTGTCAGGCCGAAAACGGTGAGGTCCGACAGAGCGACCATCCCGGATGCTCTGAATAGGATGAGAAGCACTGCTTGTATCAGGGAATACAGGGAGTCGAGGCCGAGAACCGACGGGGTCAGGATCCGGTTGCCGGCGATCGTCTGGAATATGACAGTGGATACTCCGCTCGCCCAGCCCACGCACAGGAGAGCGCCGAGCTTGGGCAGGCGGAAAGGAAGCACCCGGATGGGATGACGCGCGCCTATCACCATGAAGACCGCGCAGGCGAGAACCAGGAGGAGCGCGACCAGCAGGAGACGCATGAGGGCGCCCCGATTCTCAATGCGGCGACGGCGTGAAAGGCGGGACTTATCATCCGCCTGCGCTTCCCCGTGGGAATCCGCGATGGTGAGAGCACCGGAGCCCTTGAAGGAGTCAGCCACGGTCCACTCCCCGCAGGATGAGAACGATGAAGATGCCTGAACCGATGAGCCCTATGACAACCGCAAGCGGAACCTCATAGGGGTACCGCACTAGGCGTCCGATGATGTCGCAGCCCAGCGTCAGCCCAGCGCCGCCGACGGCGATGACCGGCAGGCTTCGGCGCAGGTTGTCCCCCGCCAGTCGGGAGACGACATTGGGCACGACCAACCCGAGGAAGGGCAGGACTCCGACCACGACAACGCTGACAGCGGTCATGATGGCGGCGGTCATGATGGCCAGGTTGACGGTGCCGCGGTAGTTGAGGCCGAGGCTGGTGGCGGCGTCCTCGCCCAGACTCGCCACCGTGAGGCGATCCGCGGCCAGATACAGCAGAAGAGCGAGAAAGGCGACCACCCAGAGCAGCTCATAGCGCCCCGCCAGAATATGGGACAGGTCCCCTGCGGTCCATGAGCCGAGGGATTGCAGCAGGTCGTAGCGCCAGGCGACGAATGTGGTTCCCGCCTCGACGACGCCTCCGAGCATGAGGCCGATGAGCGGTACCGTGACATCGGTGGACGTGCGTTGGGAGGGCAGAAGATGCAGCAGCCACAAGAAGATCCCGGAACCGGCAAGGGCGCAGACGGAGGCCACGATCATCTTGCCCATGACGCTCATGCCCGGAGCCGCCAGACCGACTAGCAGCAGCCCGGCGAGAGCGAACTGGCTGGTGCCTGCGGTGGTTGGAGAGACGAAGCGATTCCGTACGCTCATCTGCATGACGGCTCCGGCCACCGCAATTCCGGTTCCCGATAGTACTGCGGCCAGAGTTCGTGGCAGGCGCGAGATCATGAAGAGGTGCAGGGACTCCCCTCCTGACCCACCGCTCAGAAGATCACCGAGGTGGAAATCAGCCACGCCCACGCATATCGACACCAGGCAGAGGACAAGTAGAAGCCCAATCCCGAGCAGCACAAGAAACCGCGGCTTTGAACTGCGTCTGGAGATCGAAACGACGGTCTCGCGATTCTCCTCACCAGTGCTGGCGGAATGATCCGAGTCTTGTGCGGCCCGTGTCAGGCCGTGAGTCATGACGAGAGGTCGTTCTTGATCTCCTCGGCCATCCGAGGACTGGCGGTGAAGCCTTCACCGATAATGTACCAGTCGACGCCGTTGACATAGAAGACCTTATTGTTCTTCCAGGCCTTTGTGGCAGTCACAATATCGTTGTTGAGAACCTCTTTGGCCGGCGTGCCCTCCTGACCGATAGCAGCGCTGCGGTCCAGAACGAAGAGCAGATCGGGATCCGCGTCTCCGATGAACTCGAAGTCGATGGCCTCACCATGGGTAGCGGCCTCGACATCCTCGACGGCGGGCGTGACACCGAATTCGTCGAAGACGACGTCGAAGCGGGAGCCGGTGCCGAATGCCGTGACCTTGTCACCATTGGTCATAAGGAAAAGGCCCTTGCCCGCGTCCTTGGCCACCTTCGCGACCTCATCGGCCGCTGTGGTGAACTCAGAAAGCTTGGCTTGAGCATCATCTTTCTTGTTGAAGATATTTCCGAGGATATCGGCGTAGCTCGTCAGAGTGGCCGTTGCGGTTGCGGACTTCTGCTGGCCCTCACCACCGCCTCCACCGCCTCCACCGCCGCCCTGCGCCGCGCCGTCGGTGGCGTCGTCGGCCTTGACCGTCATATCGATCGTCGGGAAATTCGCCGACAATGTCTCGTATGCTTTGGAGGTTCTCTTGGCGACGATGACAAGATCGGGATCGATATCCGCAATCGCCTCCTCGTCCGGTTCTTTCACGGTACCCACATCTTTGTAGGTATCGCTCTGGAACTCGGAAAGGGAGTCTGGGTAGGTGGTCGAGGTCTTGGGAACACCCGCGACGGCACTCGACAGATCGAGAGAGGCGATGGAATCAAGGACACCGAGGTCGAGAACGACGACGCGCTCGGGCGCCTTGTCCAGGGTGAGCTCGCCCTGCGCGTGCTTGATGGTCACGGGGTACCCGACCGAGGATCCAGATGCCGAATCGTCGTTTCCGCCTCCATCACCGCCACCGGCGCCGTTATTGGACGTGTTGGCGGAGCCGCAGGCGGCCAGAACAGCCACCCCGGCGGCTGAGGCAGTGGTGGCAAGGATCTGCCGGCGTGAGAGGGAGAGGGACATGAAGACACCTATCGCAAATCGAGTCATGAGCATGAGGTAAGCCTCGCCTAACTCGACTGACCGTAACATAAAAGGGTTCGGCCAGATAAGCGCCTGAGATGAAGGGCACACTGCGCGCGGAGTTGACAGCCAGTAATAAAAACGGACGGTCGGATATCGTCAGAAGCCCATTCCGACTTGTACGTGGAGTAAGTGGGCTTCAGTCCTCGAAATCATCCTCGTATTCGTCATCGTCGAACTCGCCCTCATCGTCGTATTCGTCATCCTCGTCATAGTCGTCCTCATCGTCACCCAGATCATCATCCTCATCCCCTTCGGAATCGACGATGTCGAAAGGGAGCTCAATGCCGTAGGCGGTGAACAGGGCGTCGTCATAAGTGAAGAAAGCATCCTGGAGGGCGTTCTCGGCGGCAACCACAGCCGGCGACTCCTCATCACCGGTGGCGGCCGCGTCCAGGTGCGCCTCGAAGGCGGCAATGAGTCGGTTGAGCGCGGACCGCGGGTCGTTCGTCATGGAATCAGACTACCGGCTCGCGGACCGAATGCGCACCGATCAGGATTTCACTCCCAGGGCCTTGGCGATGTAGCCGAGGAGAAGATCCTCGCCCTTCATGCGAGCGGTCTCCTCAGGGCCGACGACAACACGCACACCGTCCCGCAGTACTTGGGAGGCACCGCCGTCGGGACCCAACGGCAGAACGACATGCTCGGGCTGGGGGGTGTAGACGGCCGTGGCGGCCCGCCCCTCGATGAGTGAGCGGATATTGGTGGCGACGACCTCCGCGTGAGCCCGGGCGGCATCAGCCCGTTTGGTCTCGCGCACGTCGGTGATGTCGCCGATCGCCCACACCCCGGGGTGATCGACTACGCGCAGGTGGTCGTCAACGCGGATGGTCCCGTCGTAGTGGCGAATCTCGTCATAGTTCTCGCCGAGGAAGCCGGTGGCGGCCGCCGAGCCGTAAGCGCGGAACCACATATCGGCCTCAAGCCGCCGGCCGCCCTTCGTCGTCACGCGGAATGGGGACAGGACTCCGGGGTCGACCGGCGGCAGGGCGACGAGCTGGTCCTCGGTGATGATCTCGACATCGCGCTGCTCGAGCTGGAAGCGGATCGCCTCGCGCAGCTCCGGCTTGTAGTCGCGATTGTGCAGGATGTCCGGCCCGGCCTCGAGCATGACAACCTCCGTTGCGGGAAAAGCCGAGGTGATCTCCCCGGCCAGCTCGATGCCGACTTCGCCGGCGCCGGCGATCAGGACGCGCCCGGCCTGCTCGAGGTTGGTGTGAGCGCGCTCGATGCGGGCCTTGGCGATGATCGAGGAGGACTCCAGGTGCTTAGCGGGGAACGGATAGGCGGTGCCGGTGGCCAGGACCAGGTGGTCCGCCTCGATATCCCCCATTCCGGCCACCGACACGGTGGTGCCCCTGACGCCCAGGGCGGTGCCGTGAACAACCCGCCCACGGGCCAAGAGGTTGTCGTAGGGCAAGAAGATCCTCTCAGCCCACTCACGATCGACAGCGGCCCGCAGCGCGGCGGTGTGGTTGACGAAGGTGTCCTTCTGCTCGACGAGGGTCACCTCTGCGACATCGTCGAGGGCCTTGGCGATGGCGATACCGCCGTATCCGCCTCCGATAACGGTCACGCGCGTCATATTCGTCCTTCCGGTTCGCGGGATGTCAGTGCTGTCAGTGCTATCGATGCTGTCAGTGCTGTCAGTGCTGTCGCTCTTGGACAGCGCGGCCGTCACGGCACCGGCGGGCTCGGTCATGGGACCATCGTGCCACGAACCCGCACCTTTCTTTTTCACGGTTCCCCGACGATCCCCAACATTTCATGCAGACCACGCCCCTCCCTACTCGAGTCGCCCGCCAGAGACGAGAGAGATGATGAATCCGCGCGTCTCGGCGTCCATCGCGTCGTCGTGATTCTTCCCGAAGGCGAGTTCAGTCCACCACCCATTGATGGCGAGCAGTCCGACGCGCTGGGCATGAGTGAGGGTGAGAGGATCGCCGGTCCATTCATGCAGGAAGTCGTCCCACGCGCGGTTCAGGCCGACGGCTTCGGGGCGGCCCGAGATGAGGAATGCGAACTCGCCCGGCAGAAGGGCGCCATCGAGGACGGATGTGGTCAGAGCGATCATGCGTTCAGTACGCGTGGCCTCTTCGACGGGTCTGCCCAGGGCCGCCAGAGCCTCGTTCTTCCAGCGCATCAGCAGGTCGGAGGCGATGCCGGCCATGAGGTCGTCGCGCGTACGGAAGTGGTAGACGATTCCGCCCCTGGTCAGCCCGACCTCCTCGGCCAGGGCTTCGAAATTCAGCGCGTCGATTCCCTCGCGCGCGATTATCTCCAGTGCCCCTGCAACGATGCGCTCACGGTTGGAGGGACGCACAGTATCAGCGCTCCTCGTTCGGATCTGCCGAGTCCTCGCCCCCGGCGGGCACATGTCGCCAGGCCATGACGGCCGCGAGAAGAAGAATCAGCGCCGCGATGACAGCCGTGGTCTGCATGGCCTGGGCGAATGCCTGCTGAGCCCGGCCGTAGAAGGCGGCCTGCGCGGCATCCCCGCGATCGACGACGCCGGCCAAGGTGGCCAGAGATTGGCGGGCGGCTTCGATCACGGATCCGGGCAAGGCGGAAGCGGCATCGTCATCGAGCCCTCCCAGATGCGCACGGTAACCGACGTCTTGAACCGAGCCGAGGACTGCAATGCCCAAGGCCGCACCGAGTTCGAAGCCGGTCTCGGAGATGGCCGAGGCCGCCCCGGCGCGGCCGGCGGGAACGGCGTCGAGAACGGCGGCAGTGGCAACGGCGCTGGCTATACCAATGCCCGCGCCGATCAGGATCAGCGCAATGGCGAGTGGTGGGTATCCCGGGAAGAATCCCGCAGCCACCAGAGTCAGGAGTCCGAGAGCCATGACCACCAGGCCGCCGGCACACGCTCTGCCTCGGCCGAAGCGGGATACGAGCCGTCCGACGAGAACAACAACGGCAACTGCGGCTATAGGATTCGGCAGCTCTGCCAGGCCGGCCCGAAGAGCCGAGTATTCGCGCACGAGCTGGAGGTACTGGCTGAAGAAGTACCACAGCCCGGCCAGTGCGAAGATAGCCATGACGGAGGTCAGTACCGCCCAGGCGAATGCAGGACGCGCGAAGAGTCCGACATCGATAAGCGGTGTTGACAGAACGCGCTGACGACGAACGAAGACCCATCCGAGTGCGAGCCCGACAGCCAGCCCCACCAGGCCGAGAACCGTGAACCCATCATGGGCGAAGGTTTTCACAGCATAGATGAGCGGGATGATGGCACCCACCGACAGAACTGCGGACAGGAAGTCGATAGGGGCGCCGCGGTCGTTGCGGGACTCGGGCAGAAGCCATGCCCCGGTGACGACGATCAGGATCATAACGGGGACATTGATGAGAAAGACGCTCCCCCACCAGAAATGCCCCAGGAGGAAGCCGCCGACGAGCGGCCCCAGCGCCGTGCCCCCGGAGGCGCCCGCGGACCAGATCGCGATGGCGGTATCGCGGTGGCGGGCATCTGGGAAGATGTTTCTGACCAGAGAGAGTGTCGAAGGCATGATGGTGGCTCCGCTGAGCCCCAAGAGTGCACGCGCGATGATGAGGGCGGTAGCGCTGGGCGCGAAGGCCGCCAGCACACTGGACATCCCGAAGCCGGCGGTGCCGATGAGCAGAAGACGACGGCGACCGATGCGGTCGGCGACGTTGCCCATGGTGACGAGCAGACCGGCCAGGGTGAAGGAGTAGATGTCACCGATCCACAGCAGTTGGCTGGCACTGGGGGCCAAGTGGGTGCTCAATGAGGGAATGGCCAACGATAGGACCGTGGTGTCGACGCCGAGAAGAGTCACCGCCAGGGTGAGGACCGCCAGGGCGGCCCAGTCCCGGGGGCGCGGTGCAGGCGGCGATGCGGCATCGAGAGTACCGAGAGCGCTAGGGGTCATCATTCTCTTAACTTTACTGTACGTACAGTAAAGTTAAGAGAATGATGCCGCTCACGCCGATTCGACGGTTCTGAAGCGAAGCCGTTCGGCTGATCAGTCAGCCTGTGAGGGAGCCGGACCGCTCTCGGGATCGATTCCAAGCACTCCGCCGACATCAGGAGGGAAATAGCCGGGGCCTTTGAGGACCTTGCCGTCCTCGCGGTAGACCGGCCGCCCGTCGCTGCCCAGCTTGGACATGTTGGAGCGTTGGACCTCGGCCAGCACGGCCGCCAGGTCGATGCCCGTCTCCAGGGCCATGCCGTAGACGACGTAGATGAGATCCGCCAATGCGTCGGCGGTCTCGACAGTGTCTCGGGAACCGTCGTCGGCGGCCACGGCCCGACTGTAGGCCTCCTCCACTGTGCCGCGAGCAGCCGCACCGTAGACGGCTCCAGTCAGTTCGGCGAACTCTTCAGCGATCAGACTCATGCGCATGTGGAGACTCTTGCGGTCCAGAGAAGGACCATCGGTACGGATCGGCAAGCCGTAAACATGATGGAACCGGCGCACGAGCGACTCGGGGTCATCTCCCTCACGCTCACCGACACCATCAGCGGCCACGAGCGGCGTGGCCGCGCCATGCGCGTGGGAGGAGCCCGCCCCCTGCTCACCGACAGCGACGGGACCGTCCCAGGGCGCCAGCGGTCGGCGAGGATCATCGGGCAGGAGCGTGCCGATCCAGCCGTCATGGAGAGTGCCGTCGTTGGCGAGGAATGAGCGCACCCGTCCCTCCCGCCGGAATCCCAGTCCCCAGGCCACCCGCCATGACGCCCAGTTCGGGACGCCGTCGTGGATCTCGCAACGCCACCGCAGGGTGACGGCGCGCAACGGGCCGCCGGGGTCGAAAGCCGTCTCGATAAGGGCGCGGGCGGCCCGAGTGACGGTTCCCCGTCCACGCGCCTCAGAATCGAGCCAGTACCCGATCTCCCAGATGCCGTCGATCTGCCCGGTGAGACTCATCATGCCGACGAGGCGGGGGGTGTCACCCTCCCGATCCTCGCGTACGGCCCATGTGAGAACGTTGTCGCTCTCCCAGCCCTCAACGACTATCCGAGTCACGAAACTCTCGGCATCAGCACGGGAGTAGCCACGGGAGATCGAAGTCCATTCCTGGATATCCGGGGCCTGACAGATCTCGGCGATTCGGTCGATGTCAGCCTCAGTGGGCGTGGACAGCAGGAGCGCGGGCAGAGAAACACCATCTCGTTCAACGGCGGGCACACGAATCTCGAAGGGGTTCATGCCCGGCGATCATAGCCTTCTCGTCTGTTTCACGACCGATGACGGCACGACCCGCCTACTATGACGGAGTACCGATTGATCTGCTCCGTTCGACAGCGAACCAGTGAAGGAGCCGCCCATGTCGTACCCGAGCTCCCCTAAGCCCCTTGCTACCGGACTCGAGAGTTCTGATGCCACGGGCGGGCGGCTCCCCGCGTATCCCGCCATGCCCCGATGGCTGCACCCGTCCATTCGAGTACGTCAGCAATCAGGAGTGGTGTGCGTCGAGCAGCATGTTCCCGCACGAGTCGCTCAGGCCCGAACTGTGAGGAGGGATATCGACGGGCACGCGGGCGGGCCGAAATTCATACGCACCATCCGACGCTATGAATCCGGATTGAGCGGTGATCCGAGCGGACTTCCACTTGTTCGTGAGCGCCTGACCGTCCCACTGCCGGCTGCCGGAACTTCCGACGCCGTGAATCGGGAGGTCACGAGAAGGCTAGCGTCCTTCCGACCCTCTCGAGGCGCCTCGCCGATCACCTCACTGCCTCCAGCGAGGTTCTTCATCCGCCTCGTATTCACGATCATGCTGATCTGTTTCATCATCGGCGCCTGCGCACTCACCGTCGGGGCAGCACGGGACCTGCTGGGCGCCCCGGGAGCGAACACCGCAATCGCATTGATGCTCATCACCGTCATGTCGTTGGCGACAGTAGGACTGACGGTGCTGGGGATCGTCATCGCACGGCACACCTGGCTGATGCGCACACCCCAGTGGCTGGCAGAAGACCAATGGCAGCTCCTGCGCAGGACACTCATGGAAATCGCTCGCCAGGAGCCAGGATCCTCCCGGCCACTCGACGTCGAGCTGGGGCGCAGGCGAGACCTCATCACTCATCCGGGAGGGGACCGGGCCGTGCCCGGCCTGACTCGTGCCGGCTTGCCCGGACCGGTGTGGCCCGACCAGGAAGAGGTGAATAGAGCCGTCCGTCGAGCCAGACGAGGCACGGCGGGCCGCGCCGTCATCCTGGTCCTGGCCCTCGCCCTAGCCGCTCTCATCCTCGCGCTTCCGGTGTCCATGGGCCTGTTCTCCCCCGCACCTCTGCCGCTCCTCGCTTACGGGGTTCTCGGCCTGTTCATCTGCATTCGCCTCAAGCGCTCCGACTCGATGATCCTGAGTCGTCCACGCACGGTGCCGGGAGACCATCGGCCAATCGACATCAGCCCGGACCGCGTCGACGTGCCCTCCCTGCCCGCGTGGTGCCAAGCTCGCAAGCGTGAGGATCGTTGGAACGCCCTGGCTCTTCTGCACGGCCTGCTTGCGGCAGTGGTGCTGATCTCTCAGGTTCTCGTCGCCATCGTCCTGAATGACAGATCGCTGATCGCCGGCGGATCGGGCATCGGGCCGGCGGCAGTAGTGATTCCCCTCGCGGCCTTCGCACTGACAGGTGGGCTGGGCGCATGGTGGGGTGCGCGCTGGGTGCGGAGCAGAGACATGCTGCGGCTCACCGCGGCTGAAGGAGTGCTACCTGCTCTAGGGCGTGCGCGATAAGACTTGAGGTGCCGTTGTCAGGTAGCTCGGCGCCTAGAACAACGGGAAGTAGCGGGATAGATTGCTTCGTTCACCGCTGGCGGTCAGTAGTCCGGATGCGCTCGCATCGTCCCAAACCAGGGCACCGGCAGCCAGCGCACACCAGATGAACCCGCTCGTTTCGACTACGCTCGGCGGCGTGCCGCGGGTATGGCGAGGCCCGGCAATGCATTGGGTAACTCCGTAGGGCGGAACCCGAACCTCCACACTGTTGCCGGGGGCGAGCGTGGCGAGCTCTTCAAGGGTGTACCGCACAGCGGTAGCGCGCACACCGCGCGGCAGACGAGCGAACGATTGTTCTATATAGGCTCGATTTTCCGCACTAATAAGCGGTTTTTCGTCGGAAAGGGCAGAGGTAAAAACCTGTCTGACCTGTGCAAAGGCGGCCGCGCCGTCAGCCTCCGAAACTCGACGGCGCACACTCACGCGCTCTCACCCACCAGCGGCTCCAGATCCGCGCCGGGAACCCAGCGACCAACCTCGCGGGGCGCATTATCCTGCACACCGCCAATCACGGGGCGAGTCACCTGCGGAAGAAGCTGCTGCACCTGCTCGGAAGGCAGATGCCCCGTAGCTTCCAGAGCCCACAGCGCTACCGGGTAGGCGGCACGGGTTGCACCGTCGGAAATCTTCACAACCACGGACGCGCCAGAACGCAGACCCACACACAATACCCCGGCGGCGCCGCTCTTGACGACCGCATCCAGCTGCTCACTCAGTACCGTATCGGGCATGCCGGGAGCCTGGATCAGCTCGGGGTAGTCGACCATCGCAGTCGCTACGGTCGAGGCGCGCGCATCCGCATCCATATTACGAATCGCTGTTCCGAGCGTCGAATAGGCACGTGCCAGACCCAGAGCTGAGACCGCTGCGACGGGGGCACCGCATCCGTCAATGCCCGATGTGCCCACAGGCTCGCCCGTAAAACTCGCGATCTCCTCAGCAATCATGCGCTGCAGCGGATGCTCGGGGTCGCAGTAATCCTTCATCGTCCACTGGCGCGAATCCGGGTCTACAACCGAGCGGTCCAGCTGCGCGGCACACGCCCACAGAAACCCGGCATGCTTACCCGAACATGGATGCGCAAGCGGAGTCTTCGCCAAATCCGCGCGTACCATCTGTTCGTGCGCGTGCGCATCAGCGGGGTAGGCGGTGGGGCAGAGCAGGGCGGTCGCATCAACACCGGCGCCCTGAAGCACGTCTTGAACCGCGCGCATCTGCTCGAACGTTCCCTGATGCGACCCGCACGCGATCGCTACCTGCGCGCCACGCAGCGGCGCCCCCGACTTGAGCGTGCCGATAGCCTGCAGAGGTTTGAGCGCCGAGCGGGCAAAGAATGGCTGGCTCATGTCTCCGAGGGCAAGATCGGTGGTGCCTTCGGGGGAGAGCACCACCACAATACCGTGGTGGGTCGTCTCGATCAGATCGTTACGAGTCTGAAATACGAGTTCGGCGTCTGTGAGGGAAAGCTGAGGAGAAGTCATATACCCACAATAATAGTGCTAAAAATAGAAATTCTAGCGGATAAAATCACATGAGTGCGGTGATGGCTGCCGTACCGCCAAAAATAATGCCGGGCGCATTCGCAATCACGATGGGCCAGTCTTTCTTTTCGCGCCAGATACCGTACGCCACCCACAGCGTGCAGTTAATGGCGGCGACGAGCGGCTGAATCCAGTCGCCCTTATGGCCGTTGATATTGCCGATAATTTGCGGGAAGTAGAAGACGTACATACGCGGCGCTTCTAGGGTGTCTGAGAGGCTACTCCCGGTACACTGGTAGAACAGTAGAACGCGGCGGAGGCATCATGTCCGAAGACCCTGCAGCCCTTGGGGACGATCGTCACTCTCAACGGCCCGTCACCGTGGGTAAGTACCCCAAAATATACTTGCCGTCGAAGTTTCGGCTTCTGATCACTGGTATCGCTCTGATACCTGTGGTCATGGTTGCGTGGCTGAACCCTGGGCGGTATGACCTCATCATGATCGCCTTGCTGATTACCGTTATCACAGCTTCGCTAGCGAATGCGTACCAACGGTTACGTGTTACTCATGAAGGCTTTATTCTGCTGTACATGCCACTGTTTCGGCGGCGTATTGCTTGGGGCGAGGTTACAGATATTCAAGTACTCCCCGAATACGATGTGGTGCATGAAACTGTAGGCATCGGACTGCGTTTGGCACCCGGTACCGGTTTGATATTTGGTAATCTGCGGCACGGACCGGCACTGAAAATCCAGGCACGCGTTAAAGGCCGCGAGAAAACCTATATTTTCATCTTCCCACCCGCAGAGCAGAAAGCATATGAGACGTTTGTGGGTGAGGTCCGTTACCGCACCTCTTGGGGCAGCTAACCTACGAACGCGGTGAACCCACAACACACGGAAAACAGCTGAACGGTTCAAGGCACTATTCGGCGGGCAAAACATTACACGATAAAAACGTTACAGGGGCAGAAGATCACTAGGGAGAGCGCAATCGTGGGGTGTTACAAACCCCGCCCGTGCCGCATCCGACACGGTACCCTTATGTACATGAAGGTTTTGGTACTGGGCCCCGGCGGCCGCGAACACGCAATTATCCGTGCGCTTGCGCGCGATCCACAGGTGACCGAAGTTCATAGCGCACCCGGCAACGCGGGCATCGCTCAGGACGTTCCGGTACACGCCATCGACGCCAATAACCCCGAGCAGGCTGTCGCGCTCGCCCGCGAGCTCGCCGCAGACCTGGTGGTTATTGGCCCTGAGGCACCTCTGGTCGCCGGTGTTTCCGACGCCCTGCGCGAGGCGGGCTTCGCGGTCTTCGGCCCCTCTGCGGCTGCGGCACAGCTTGAGGGGTCCAAGGCATTCGCCAAGCAGGTGATGGAAGAAGCAAACGTACCGACCGCCCGCGCCTTCGTCGCCACGACCGAGGCCGAAGCGGCGCAAGCCCTTGACGAATTCGGCGCCCCCTATGTGGTGAAAGACGACGGGCTCGCCGCGGGTAAAGGCGTGGTTGTCACCGAGAACCGGGATGCCGCTTTAGAGCATGCGAACGCCTGCTTTGCCGCTGGCGGTTCCGTGGTGATCGAAGAATTCTTGGACGGCCCCGAGGTGTCGCTCTTCGTCATCAGCGACGGAAAGAACGTGCTCCCGCTGTCTCCTGCGCAGGATTTCAAGCGCATCTTTGACAACGATGAGGGCCCAAACACCGGCGGGATGGGCGCCTACACCCCGCTTGACTGGCTGCCCGAAGGATTTGTGGACGAAGTGATCGAAAAGATCGCCCGCCCCACCATCACGCGCATGGCAGAACGCGGCACCCCGTTCGTGGGCGTGCTCTTCTGCGGGCTCGCCGTTACTAGCCGCGGCGTGCGCGTCATCGAATTCAACGCTCGCTTTGGAGACCCCGAAACCCAGGCGGTGCTGGCACGCCTGCGCACCCCGCTCGGGCAGCTGCTCCTTGCGGCATCCCGCGGCGAGATCGCCGAAGACACCCGCCTGGAATGGGATCCCCGTACCGCCGTGGACGTGGTCATGGCGGCAGAAAACTACCCGGGAACCCCGCGTAAGGGCGATGCGATTGCGGGGCTTGAGAGCGCATCCAACGTGCCCGGTGTGCATGTGGTGCATGCCGGAACCGCCGTCGCGGGCGAAGAGATTGTGACGGCGGGCGGTCGCGTGCTCGCCGTCGTCGCGCTTGGTGATACCCTCGCCCAGGCTCGCGATGCCGCCTAC
>ERZ772993.51-NODE-51-length-67200-cov-5.686395_pt1 | contig 67200 bp, 55 predicted proteins | sample MGYA00580670_ERZ772993 | MGnify/ENA primary metagenome ERZ772993 (study PRJEB29015, sample SAMEA2737936) | human oral metagenome | biome: human oral; feature: human-associated habitat; material: dental | place: China | collected 2136 ... | reverse complement strand
TCCAGTTCTCGGTGGAGAAGGCGTAGGCCGAGAGGTAGGGGATCCCGATCTCCAACGCCCCGTGGATGACATCCAGCAGGGCGGCCTCACCGCGTGCGTGCCCCTCGGTGCGCTTCAGGCCCCGTTGTTTCGCCCAGCGACCGTTGCCGTCCATCACGATGGCCACGTGCCGGGGTAGCTTCGCCGCCGGAATCGCGGGCGGGCGGGCACCGGAGGGGTGGGGGGTGGGATCGCGATAAGGCATTCCCGAAGCCTATCCGGGGAGGGTCGATAACATGGCCCGGTGCGCACTTACCGAGACGAGGCCGTGGTTCTGCGTACCTGGAAGTTGGGGGAGGCGGACCGGATCATCAGCCTGTTCACCCGCGGCCACGGCAAGGTGAGGGCCGTGGCGAAGGGAATCCGCCGGACCGGTTCGAAGTTCGGTGCCCGGCTGGAGCCCTTCGGTCATGTCGACGTGCAGCTGGCCGAAGGACGCGGATCGCTGGAGACGATCATCCAGGTCGAGTCGCTGCACCCGCCCATGCTCGGCGCCGACTACGAACGTTTCTGCGCGGCCCAGGTCCTGGTGGAGGCCGCCGACCGGCTGGTCTCCGAGGACTCGGTGCCGTCGCTGACCCAGTACCGGCTGCTCCTCGGCGGGCTGCTGGCCCTGGGGCGGGGTGAACTTCCCATGACCGCGGTTGTGGACTCGTACCTGCTCCGCGGCCTCGCCTCCGCAGGCTGGGCGGCGATGACGGACGCCTGCGTGAGCTGTGGGACCCCCGAGCAATTGCGCTGGTTCTCCCCGCAGCTCGGTGGCGCGGTGTGCCCCACCTGCAGGCCTCCCGCCTCAGCGTCCGCGAGCCCGGAGCTGCTCGCTCTGCTCGGGGCACTGCTCGCCGGGCGGTGGGAGGACGTCCAGGTCACCGATGGATCGTTGCGCAGCCGGGCCCACGGGGTGGTGTCGGCCTATGCCACCTGGCATCTCGATCGTTCCCTGAGGTCCCTGCCCTTCCTCAGGACGAGCTGAGACAAGAGCGGGTGCACGCCCCGGTGTTCCTGTTCGCGACATAAACCAAGGCAAACGTGCAGGCACGGGCCAGGGCGTTCGGGGCGATGGCCAAATCTTCAGCGACGGGGCCGCGATCATTTCCGTTCCGTACGCAGTGCCGATCGGCGCCGTGATCGATCGGTCGCGGGTGAGGGTGGGCCGGTTTCAGGAGGAGCAGTTGCGGCACAACCCGAAGATCTCCAGGTTGTGTCCCGCATCGGTGAAGCCGTGCTCCTGCGCCACCTGGTTCGCCCACGACTCGACGGCTTCGGCCGAGATCTCCACCGCCATGCCGCAGGAACGACACACCAAGTGGTGGTGGTGGGTGTTGGAGCACATGCGATAGGCGGCTTCACCGTCCGGGGTGCGAAGCACGTCGAGGTCCCCTGACTCGCTCATCGTCTGAAGCGCTCGGTACACCGTGGCGAGTCCGACCTTGTCGCCCACTTGGCGGAGGTCGGAATGGATCTGGGCGGCGGTGCGGAACTCTTCCGTGTTCGCCAGGAGAGCCCGCACGGCGGCGCGCTGCCAAGTGTTGCGGGTGCTAGTGCTCGTCATAGTGGTCTCCATGCAGGGCATGGCGATGATTTCCCACCACACGGTCGAGATGATCACCATGCTGGATGAAAGCCACACTACCCGACGAGGGGCCTGTTCCGGCGGGTTCTGCGGGGTGGAGTGTGTTTTTCTTGTCCGCGATCCCGCGATCGACGAGGCGTCGTCCCGGGGTCAGGAGGAAGCCAGCCAGCGTGGTGATCGCCAGCAGGACGATGGCCACCACGACGATGGTGGCTCCCGTCGCGGTGTTCCAGTGGTAGGACCCGAACGTGCCCCCGAGTGCCGAGACGATACCAAATCCCATTGCGCTCAGCAGGGTGGCCCGGAAACCGATGAAAAGCTGCTGGGAGGTGGCAACCGGGATCACCATGAGCGCACTGATCAGAAGCAGACCGACCGTGCGCATGGAGAGGGTCACGGTCACGGAGGCGACGACCACGACGAGAAGGTTCAACAGCTTCACACGGATGCCGAGCACCCGGGCGAAGTCCTCGTCAGCGCAGACCGCGAACAGGCGGGGCAACAAACCCAGAGAGAAGACCAGCACCGCGACCGCCAGCGCCGCGATGACCCAGAGATCGGATTCGCTCACCGAGGTGAGGGCGCCGAACAGGTAGGCGGACAGGCCGGCCGGGCCCTGTCCGGCGATCCCGGCCATCATCACACCCGAGGCGATGCCACCGTAGAACAGCACGGCCAGCCCCAGATCGCCCGACGTTTTGCCGGACTGCCGGAGCAGCTCGACGGCGACGGAACCGGCCACGCAGGTGACCACGGCAATCGGCAGGGGAGCTGTTCCCGTCAACAGGGCCAGTCCCACCCCCATGATGGCGACGTGTCCCAGCCCGTCGCCCAGCAGCGACAGGCGCCGCTGCACGATGTACATGCCGATCGCCGGCGCCACCAAGCCGCTGAGCAGGGCCGCGAGCAGCGCGCGCTGCATGAAGGGATACGAGAAAATGTTCATTGGTTGCTTTCGCCCGGATCCCCGAGCCCGGAAGGAGGGGAGGCAGAAAGACAAGCGCGTGGGCTCTGTGTGAGGCCATCGGCGTGAGGCATCACCTGTCCATCGCGCAGCTGGACGATTCGATCCAGCACCCCCGCCATGGTCTCAAGCTCGTGGAGCACCAGGACCACTCCGAGGCCGTCGTCGCGGAACTCGCCGAGCAGCCGGGCCAGGACCGTTTGGCCTTCGAGATCAACCCCGGCGAGGGGTTCGTCCATCACCAGCAGATCGGGTCGGGTAGCCAGCGCCCGCGCGATGAGCACCCGTTGCTTCTGGCCACCGGACAGGGGAGCGAAGGGCCACCGGGCCCGGTCCGCCAGGCCCACGCGATCCAAGGCCTCGGCGACGATCGCCCGGTCGGCGCGGGTGAACCACCGAAATGCTCCACGATGCGCCAACCGGCCGGAGGTGACCACTTCCCGCACGGTGGCGTTCTGAACGTTCAGAGTGGCGTGCTGGGGGACGTATCCGATGCGGTGCCAGTCCCGGAACCATCGGATCGGGGTTCCGAACAGTTCCAGGGAACCCTGCTGAAACGGGGTCAGGGCCACCAGGGTGCGAAGCAGGGTGGTCTTGCCGGAACCGTTCGGACCGAGGATGGCCACGGCCTCGCGGGCGTGGACGCGCAGGCTCACGTCCTTGAGGATCGGCAGGCCGCCGAGAAAGACGTGAATCCCCTCGGCGGCCACCAGTGCTCCGGCCTCAGGAGCAGCCATTGGCCTGTTTTATGGCATCGAGATTTGCCTTCATCACCGACGGATAGTCCTGCCCGGCGGATTTAGCGGTGATGCCCTCGATCGGATCGAGAGCGGCGGTCCTGAGACCCAGGTCGCCGGCGATCGCCTTGGCCACCTCGTCGGAGGTGAGGGTCTCGAAGAAGATCGTGGTCACGCCGTGCTCCTTGGCCTCTTCCTGGACCTTCGCGATGCGGGCTGGGGAGGGCTGCTCGTTGGGGGAGAGCCCGCTGATGCCGATCTGCTCCAGGCCGTAGCGCTCGGTCAGGTAGCCGAAGGCGGCGTGCGTGGTGATGATCGTCTTGACCCGGCAGTTCGTCAGGCCGGACCTGTAGTCGCCGTCAAGGGCGGTCAGGTCGTCGGTGGTGCTCTTCGCGTTCGTCTCGTAGGTGCTCTTGTTGTTGGCGTCGATCTTCGATAGTTCGTCCGCGATGGCGCTGACCGCCTTGGCCTCCAGAGTGGGGTCCAGCCAGAAATGGGGATCCGTGGTTCCGTGGTCGTGGTCCTCGGTCTCACCGGCATCGTGGTCGTGGTCCTCGGTTGCCGGGTGCAGTTGGATCACCTGGGAGAGATCGAGTTTGTTCTTGGCTCCGGACTGCTCCACCGCCTTGTCGACCGCGGGCTGGAAACCCTTGAGGTAGACGACCAGGTCGGCCTCCTCCAGGCTGGCGACCTGCTGTGGGGTCAGCTCCAGATCATGCGGTTCCTGGCCCGGCAGCGTCAGGTTCGTGACGCTCACCTTGTCACCACCCACCTTGGCGGCGGCGTATTCGAGTGGATAGAAGGCGACGGAGACCTTGGTGGTGCCCGGGCCTGCGGTTCCGCTCGAACCGTTGCTGGCGGCATCGGAGGCCGGGGTGTTGGCGGTCGGGGTGCCCGATCCGCAGGCGCTGAGCGCCAACATCACGACGGTCGCGAGTGCAAGGATTCGTGGTTTCATGAGAATCATTATCGTCTATTCCCCGGTGCAACCAAAATCCCGGGTAGCCTTGGCCGGTGCTTGTGATCTCCCGGTTCCGTGAAGTCGACGAGGAACTTGCCGAGGGTTTGCGAACGGTGGCCGAGTTCTGGCGTTCCCGCCCGGGATGCCTCGGCGTGGACCTGGTGGTCAACCTCGATGAACCCGGGCTGTGGGCGCTGGTGAGCAGGTGGCGTGACGTCGGGAGCTACCGGCGCGCGTTTTCCGGAAACGAGACGAAGCTCCTGCTGACCCCCGTGCTGCTGCGCGCCGTGGATGAACCTTCCGCGTATCTCGATCCCGACGAATTGACCCGGGACGACGATCCGTGGCTCGGCGGTTCCTAACGGTTCGGGGGAGGGCTACCCTGTGAATAACTTCAATGTCGAAAATTATTAGGAGGGGACATGCGCTCGCGAATCGTCCTTCGTTCCGCCGGGGTCGCGCTGCTGCTGACGGCCGGCCCGGACGGCATGCCCGAGGTGGTGCACTGGGGCGGTGATCCGGGGGAGGTCTCGGAGACCGGATTCGAGGATCTGCGGCTGGGCGCCGCCTGGATGATCCCCGGGAACTCCGTTGACCTCGGCCCACGGCTGGGGATCATCCCCGAGGCCCGGTACGGCTGGACCGGGACGCCGGGCCTGATCGGCTCCCGGGAGGGCAGGGCCTGGAGCCCCGGCTGGCGGGTGAGCGAGGTGCGCGTTGATGGAAGGCCCGCCGGGGGTTTCGTCTCCGCGGGACCCGCGACGGTCGATTACGCGCTGGAGGCGGTTTCCGCCGGGCTGCGGATGCAGCTGACCGTCGAGCTGCTGCCGACCGGGCTGGTGAGGTCCCGCGCCACTTTGACCAACGCGGGGGAGGACGTCTTCGAACTGACGGAGCTGACCCTGCGGATGCCGGTGCCCGGCCAGGCCCGCGAGCTCATGGATTTCGGGGGGCGCTGGGCTGCCGAGCGGATGCCGCAGCGCCGCCCGTTCGCGATGGGGGCGCACCGCAGGGAGGGCCGCCACGGCAGAACCGGCGCTGATGCGGCCTTCGTGCTCAGCCTGGGTGAGGAGGGGTTCGGATACCAGGATGGTGAGATCTGGGCCTGTCACGTGGCCTGGAGCGGGAACCACGTCCACATCGCCGAACGGGACTTCGTGGGGACCCAGCTCATCGGGGGCGGCGAACTGCTCCTGCCCGGGGAGGGGCGCCTGGCGGCGGGGGAGGGGTACACCTCGCCCTGGGTCTATTTCAACCACGCCATCGGCCTGGACGCCCAGGCCGACCGTTTCCACCGGCACCTGCGCTCCTTGCCCGTGCACCCAGGCCCCGAGCGCCCGGTGAGCCTGAACGTCTGGGAGGCGGTCTACTTCGACCACGACCCCGCACGCCTGATCGACCTGGCGGAGCGCGCCGCCGCCCTCGGGGTGGAGCGTTACGTGCTCGACGACGGCTGGTTCGGTGCCCGCCGCGACGATCACGCCGGGCTCGGCGACTGGGTGGTCAGCCCCGAGGTGTGGCCGGACGGTTTGCATCCGCTGGTGAACCGGGTGACGGAGCTCGGCATGCAGTTCGGCCTCTGGTTCGAACCCGAGATGGTCAACCCTGACTCCGATGTGGCCCGGGCGCACCCGGAATGGCTGATGCAGCTCGACGACCGGCTGCCCCTGGAGGGCCGGTTCCAGCAGGTGCTCAACCTGTCGATTCCCGGTGCCTACGAGCACGTTCTGGGGCAGATGTCGGCCATCCTGGAGGAGTACGCCATCTCCTACGTCAAGTGGGATCACAACCGCGACCTCAATGACGCGGGCACCGCTCCCGACGGGCGCCCGGCCGTCGCGGCGCAGACGCGCGCCTTCTACGCGCTGCTCGACGAACTGCGCCGTCGCTTCCCGCAGGTCGAGTTCGAGTCCTGCTCATCGGGTGGTTCCCGGATCGACCTGGAGGTGATGGAACGCGCGGAACGCGTGTGGGTCTCCGACAACATCGACCCCGACGATCGGCAGCGGATGCTCTGGTGGACCTCCCAGCTGCTGCCCGCGGAGCTGCTGGGATCGCACATCGCCTCGGGGCGCTCCCACGTCACGGGGCGTTGGCACGATCTCAACCATCGCGCCGCCACGGCGGTTTTCGGGCATCTCGGGATCGAGTGGGACCTGGCCCGGGCCTCGGAGGAGGAAATCGCGGAGCTGGCCTGGTGGATCGCCTGGTACAAGGAGCACCGTGGGCGGCTGCTGACGGGGCGGCTGGTGCGGGTCGCCATGCCGGATCCCGGGGTTTGGTTCAAGGGCGTGGTCAACGAGTTGGGGGGGATCTACTCCCTCTCGATGCTCGAGGCGACGCCCGCGGTGAACCTCGGTGTGCTGAGATTCCCGGGCCTGGAACCCGGGCCGCGCTACCGGGTCCGGGTCATTGAACGCCCCGCGCTGGCGCCGGCCCACCAGGTGCCCTGGCTCAACGCCGGGCATCCCCTTGAACTGACGGGGGCGCAGCTGATGCATGTCGGTCTGCGGGCTCCGGTGCTCCGACCGGCCACAACCGTCCTGTTCGTCGTCACGAAGGTCTGAAAATCTGGCCCAGAGGGCTTGCGCCACGACATATCTCTGTTGCAGAATTAAGTCATTAGTACCAACGGAGGTATGTCATGACCAGTCCAGGACTGCCAGTGTCCGGCCGGGTGGGCACTGGCAAGAAGGGTAGGAGCGATCTGCTCCTCGCCGTGGCGATGATTGCGCCCGCGTTCGTCGGGTTCATCGTTTTCCTGCTGTGGCCGACGCTGAACGGCATCTGGCTCAGCTTCACCAACTACAACCTGCTTACGCAAGCAGAGTTCGTCGGGTTCAAGAACTATCTCCGCATGCTGGAGGACCCAGTTTTCTGGAACGCGGCGGGCGTCACCATCTACTACGTGGTGGTCAACATCGGGGTCCAGACCGTGCTGGCCCTGCTCATCGCGGTGTTGATGCACAGGCTCACCCAGTCCACCTGGGTGCGCTCCATCGTGCTGACCCCGTACCTGGTCTCCAACGTGGTGGCTGCGCTCGTGTTCATGTGGATCCTCGACACCCAGCTGGGAATCGGGAACCAGGTTCTCGCCTCGATGGGGTTGAACACGATCCCCTTCCTGTCCCAGGAATCGACGGTCATTCCCACGATCGCGCTGATCAACGTGTGGCGGCACATGGGATACACGGCGCTGCTGATCTTCGCGGGACTGCAGACCATCCCCGAATCCGCCTACGAGGCCGCGCGGGTGGACGGCGCCTCGGAATGGCAGACGTTCTGGCGCATCACCATACCGCTGCTGCGCCCGATCCTGGCCCTGGTGCTGATCATGACGATCATCGGCTCGTTCCAAGTCTTCGACACGGTGGCGATCGCCACCCGGGGCGGGCCCGTCAACTCGTCGCGGGTTCTTCAACTCTACATCTACGACATGGCCTTCGGGAGGTTCCAGTTCGGCTACGCGTCCGCGCTGTCCGTGGCGTTGCTGCTGATCCTCGTGGTGATCACCTTCTTCCAGTACCGGCTGACCCGCGCCGGTGAGACCGACCTGAACTGAGGAGCACGAGATGTCAACAGCAGCAATCACCGCCCCGGTCCGGGCCAATGAGCACCGTCGTCTCGCATGGGGAAGGATCCTCGCCTGGGTGGTGATGGGGGCCATCATGCTGACCACCCTGTTCCCTCTCTACTGGATCCTGCGCACCGCACTGTCCTCGAACTCCTCCCTCTACGGCGGCGCCACATCGTGGCTGCCGACCGACTGGAACACGGGTAGCTTCGCCCGGGTCTTCGGGATCCAGGCCGGGAAGGAGGCGCTGGCGGAGGGAGGCTCCGGCCAGTCCATCGACTTCTGGCGATACCTGGGCAACAGCATCGTCGTCGCGACCCTGGTCACGGTCGGGCAGGTGTTCTTCTCCGCCTGCGCCGCCTATGCCTTCTCGAGACTGAAGTGGAAGGGCAGGGACCTGGTTTACGGCCTCTTCCTGGGAGGTCTGATGGTGCCGGCCATCTTCACCTTCCTGCCGAACTTCGTGCTCATCAAACAGCTCGGCCTGATCGACACCCTGCTCGGCATCTCCTTGCCGACCATGCTCATGACACCGTTCGCGGTGTTTTTCCTGAGGCAGTTCTTCATGAACGTGCCCGTTGAACTGGAGGAGGCCGCCCTGCTCGACGGCTCCAGCAAGATCGGCAATTTCTTCCGCCTCATCCTCCCGATGTCGGCGGCGCCGATAGCGACCATTTCCCTGCTGACCTTCATCAGTTCGTGGAACGACTACTTCTGGCCGTTGATGGTCTCCTACTCCGAGAACTCGCGGGTCCTCACCGTCGGGCTGGGGGTTTTCCGCTCCCAGACCCCCAGCACCGGTCCCGACTGGGCGGGTCTCATGGCGGCCGCCCTCGTGGCGGCGGTCCCGATGCTCGTGCTCTTCGCCCTGAGCGCCAAGCGCATCGTCAACTCCATCGGTTTCAGCGGCATCAAGTGAGGATCACCATGAAGAAACGAACCGCAGCGGTCCTGTCCCTGCTGACCGCGGGAACACTGCTCACCGGCGGCTGCGCCGCGAAGGGCGGTGGTCCGGACGGGGTCATCGACTACTGGCTGTGGGACGCCACCCAGCAACCCGGCTACCAGGCCTGCGCCGACGCCTTCGAGGAGGCGAACCCGGGACTGAAGGTCAGGATCACCCAGTACGGTTGGGATGACTACTGGGGCAAGCTGACCGCCGGGTTCATCGCGGACCAGGCGCCCGATGTTTTCACCAACCACCTGACCAAGTACGCACAGTTCGTCGACCTTGAGGTCCTGGTCCCGCTCGACGACCTCGAAGCAACCCGCGACGTCAAAGACTCCGACTACGTAGGGAGCCTGGCGGGTCTCTGGAAGGGACGTGACGGCAAACGCTACGGAATCCCCAAGGACTGGGACACCATCGCCTACTTCTACGACCAGAAGGTCACCGACGCCGCAGGCGTCACCCGGGAACAGCTGATGAACATGAACTGGAATCCCGACGACGGGGGCAGTTTCGAGAAAATCATCGCCCACCTGAGCGTGGACGCCAACGGTGTCCGCGGCGACGAACCGGGATTCGACAGGAACAACGTCGCGGTCTACGGACTCGCCTCGGAGGGGGCCGGGGGCGAGAACCTCGGGCAGACCCAGTGGGGTGCCTACACCGGCTCCATCGGCTGGGAACCCCTCGACAAGAACCCCTGGGGCACACACTTCAACCTGGACGACCCCAGCTTCCAGAAGACCATGGCCTGGTACTTCGGCCTGGTGGAGAAGGGCTACATGCCCTCCTACGAAACCTTCGGCAAACAGTCGGGTTCCTACCAGCAGGTGGCTCAGGGCAAAGCCGTGCTCGGCATGAACGGCTCCTGGATGATCTCCAGTTTCGCATCGATCCCCGGGATCGACCTGAAGATCGCCCCCACCCCCGTCGGCCCCACCGGACATCGCTCGAGCCCCTTCAACGGCCTGGCTGACTCCGTCACCAGATTCGCCGACGACAAGGAGGCAGCGGGGAAATGGGCGGCCTACCTGGGCTCCTCCGAATGCCAGATGAAGATCGCCGACACCGGGGTGGTCTTCCCCGCTAGGTTCGAGGCGATGGAGCGTTCCATCCAGGTGCGCGAAGCCTCGGGGTTGGGCGTCACGGCCTTCACCTCGCACGTGAAGGAGGGCACCACCCAGAACCTGGCGGTGACCATGAACGCCGCCGACGTGGCGGCCCTGACCACTCCCGGATTCGAGGCGGTTTTCATCGGTCAGAAGGACGTGAGCCACCTGACTGAGGTGAACCACCAAGTCAACCGGCTGTTGTCGCTAACATCGTAGTGACAACCACCAGAAGGAACAGCCAGTGATTCTCAACTCCATCGATCCCACGTCGCGACTAGTGGTGCAGACGGTTCTGCGCCACGGCCCCATCGCCCGGGTCGGCGTCGCCCAACGCACCGGCCTGAGTTCCGGTTCGATGACCAGGTTGACCACGCCGCTCGTCGCGGCGGGGATCCTCAAAGAGCAGAGACCCGTGCCGGTGAAACAGCTCGGACGGCCCGCGCTTCCCCTGGTGGTGGTCGACGACGCCGCGAGGTTCGTAGGTGTCAAGGTGATACCGGGGGAACTGCACGCGGTGGTCACCGGGCTGGCCGGTCACGTGCGGGCCACGGCTGTCCGCTCCACGGACACATCCACCCTCGAATCGACCGCGGAGGCCGTTGCCCGGATCGTCGAGGAGTTCTCCGCTCACGAACCCAGCGCGGTCGGAGTGGCGCTGGCGGCGGCGGTGGACCCGCTCGGTGAGGTGCGTGCCTCGCCTCTGCTCGGCTGGGAGAACGGCAACCTGGCGGCGCTTGTGACCGAGACCTGCGGGCTTCCCTGCAAGGCGGCCAACGACGTCGACGCCCTCACGCTCGCCGAGCACTGGGTGGGTCACGGGCGCCGCACCCACAACTTCGCCGTCATCACGGTCGGCGCGGGGGTCGGGGCCGGGGCGGTGATAGCCGATGAGCTGCTCGTCGGGCACCAAGGATCGACCGGCATGGTGGGGGAGGCGTGGACCACGTGGGGGCAGAAGTTCCACGACGTCCTGGCCGATGAACCCCTCCGGGCGGCGGCCAGCGAAGCAGCGGGGCGGGACGTCGCCCTGGCGGAGCTGCGCCTCACCGACGACCCCGCGGTCTCGGCCGTGCTGGATCGGGCGGCCACCGCCCTGGGCGAACTGGTGGTGCTGGCCAAACAGTTCTGGGGACCGGAGAAGATCCTCCTGACCGGTGAGGGCATCGTTCACTTCGAAGACCGTATGGACCGGGTACGCCGAGTCGTGTCGGAACGGCGCTTCGAGGACATCGATCCACCCGAACTCGTGGTCGCGGAACAGGACTTCCACGCTTGGGCACGCGGAGCGGCGGCCCTCGCGACCCGGTTGAGTCTCGCGTACTGAGGGCGTCAACCGAGCTTGATCCCTTTCCCGACACGATGGGCCAGGCCCTCGGCGACGAGGCTCGCGACGCAGCGGTCCAACTGAACGGGATCGTGCCAGACAAGGTCATGTGGCAGAACTTCCTGAGTGGACGCCCGCAGGGACGCCATGATCCGGCCCCTGCACTGACGGTCGGTCCCTGCCCACGGCTGGACGGGGCGAGTGGGGCCGTCCCACACGGGGCTTCCGTTGGCAACCCAGCGGCAGTGTTCCCGGACCGGACAGGAGCTGCACGCGGGTGTTCCGGTCACGCACACCAGCGCTCCCAGCTCCATCGCCGCTTGCGACCAAGCCGCGCACTCTGCGTCGTCCTCGGGAAGCCACGCGGTGGCTCGGGTGCGCTCGGCCGCGTTCTCGGTGGGGGCGGGCCGGGCCTGACCGTCGGCCAGGCGGGCAAGGACCCGGCGAACATTGGTGTCCAGCACCAGCGAGCGCCGCCCGAAAGCGAAAGCCAGGATCGCTGCTGCGGTGTAGCGGCCCACACCTGGCAGCTCCAGCAGCTCCTGTTCGGTTTCCGGCACTTCGTTCCCACGCGCTGCCAGCTTCCGCGCGGCTTCGAGCAGACGCAGGGCACGGCGCGGATATCCGAGCCGTCCCCACGCTCTCAGCACCTCACCGGTCCCGGAACGAGCCAGATCCGCCGGGGCGGGCCAACGTTTCATCCAGCACTGCCAGGGCCCCACCACCCTGGAAACCGGGGTTTGTTGGCTCATCACCTCACTCACCAACACACCCCAAGCGTTCACGCCGGGAGCGCGCCACGGCAATGGTCGTGCGTTCGCGGCGTACCAGTCCGTAACCAGACAGCGGACGGACTCCTTGAACGCGACATCGGCGGATGCGGGTGTTGCGGATCGCCCCCGGCTCTCCCCAGCTCCCACATCAACCACTACCCGTCGTGCTGTTCATCGCTGCTCGACGGGTAGTCCCTTGCGGCTCAGCAGGTGCGACACGTCGGGCTCCGCCCGGCGGAAATGGCGCCACGCCTGCATGGGTTCGATGCTGCCGCCGCGTCCCAACAGCTCGCGACGGAAGTGCTCGCCAGCCTCACGGCACAGGCCGCCGTTTTCCGCGAACCAGGCGCAGGCGTCGGCGTCCAGCACCTCGGCCCACAGGTATCCGTAGTAGGCGGCCGCGTAGCCGCTGCCGAAGATGTGACTGAAGTAGCAGGAGCGGTAGCGCGGGGGGACCAGCGCATGGGCTACCCCGGCTCGCTCCAGCGCCGCGGTCTCGAAGGACTCAACCTCATCCACGGAGGTGGGCAGCTCCTCCAGCGCGGTGGTGTGCCAGGCCTGGTCCAGCAGCATCGCGGCCACCAGCTCCAGGGTGTGATGCCCCTCGCCCGCGGACCTTGAGGCCCGCAGCCGGGCGACCAGCCCGGATGGCAAGGGCTCGCCGGTTGCGTGGTGGATCGCGAACCGGGAGATCAGGGTCTCGTCCCACGCCCACAGTTCGTTGACCTGCGAGGGGAACTCCACGAAATCGCGGGGAACCGCGGTTCCGGAGCGCGATGGATACCGGACCTCGGAGAGCAGGCCGTGGAGGGCGTGGCCGAACTCGTGGAACATCGTGATCACGTTGTCCCATGTCAGCAGGCAGGATGTCCCATCGGCGGGGCGGGTGAAATTGCATGTGGTGGTCACCACGGGAAGGGCGCCGGTCAGGTCCGACTGGTCCACGATGGAAGTCATCCACGCCCCGCCACGTTTGGTGGGCCTGGTGAACGGATCGAGGATCACCGCGCCCAGCGGGGTGCCGTCGGCCTCGCGGACTTCGTACACCTCGGACTCCGGGGTGAAACCACGAAGATCGTGCCGCGCGTGGAAGGTGATGCCGTAGAGGGCGGTTGCGGCGGCGAAAACGCCCTCGTGCAGCACCCGGTGATATTCCAGGTAGGGGCGCAGTTCGGCAGGGTCCACAGCCTCGGCAGCGGCCCGCTTCGCCGCGTAGTGTTCCCAGTCCCAGGCGGCGAGTCTCACCCCCGGGATGTCCCGATCCAAGGCCTTCTGCAGCTCGGCGGCCTCGCGATTGGCGAGCTCGACGGCCCCCGGCGCCACCCGCCCGAGCAGGTCGAGGACGGCCCCGGGGGTTCGGGCACAGCCGTCAGCGGTCACCCAGGCCGCGTGGTGCTCGTAGCCCAGGAGCCGGGCGCGTTCGGCGCGGCGCCGTGCTATGCCCAACACCAACTGCCTGGTGTCGTGGTCACCTCCCATCCCCCGCCCCAGGGAGGCCTCCAGGACGCGGCGGCGCAGGTCACGGTTCGTCAGGTTCTCCAGGACTGGTTGGCCCGTAGTGTTGGTCAGCTCGATCAGCCAACCCTCCTGCCCACGGGCCCGGGCGGACTGCCGGGCAGTGGCGATCTCGTCCTCACCGAGTCCGGTCAGCTCCGCGGGGTCGGTGACCAGCACTGCTGCGGCGTTTCGGCCCTCCACCAGGGCCTGTTCGAATGCCACGGACAGCCCGGCCAGTTCCACGTTCAGTTCTCGCAGGCGCTTCTGCGCGTCAGCGTCGAGCGAGATCCCGGAACGTTCGAACTCGCGAATGTGCTCGTCCAACCAGTAACGGTCCTGCTCGTCCAAATCCACCTCCGCCGTCTCGGCACGGGTGCGGAGAGCCACCAGACGGTCGTAGAGCCGCCGGTCCAACAGGATCGCGTTGCTATGTTCGGCCAGTTTCGGTGCCAGAGCCGTCTCAACGGCATCACGTTGTTCGTTGGCATCGGCAGCCTTTGTCACCCAGAAAGCCGATCCCGCACGATCCAGTGTCGCCGAGCTGAGCTCCCAGGCTGCGATGGTGTTTTTCACGTCGGGAGCCTCGGGATTCGTCGCAATCGCCTCCAGGGCGGTTCGCTGCTCGGCCAGGCCGATCTCCATCGCCTCCTCGAATTGCGCGTCGGTTAGGTTGGCGTAGTCGGGAAGTTGGAAGGGCAACGTCGAGGCGGTCAGCAACGGATTCATGGCCCCCATCCAATCATGCGTAGAATCTCCCGGTCGGAAACCTGGAAGGGGGATGGAGTGGTCGAGCCGCTTCGCCTGCACGCGCCCAGTCGGCGCGACGCCGTCGTGGTGGCGCTCCCGGTGGTGCTGGCCCCGATGGCCGGGATAACGAATGCCGCTTACCGGGCGCTCTGCCTGGAACAGGGGGCTGGACTGTATGTCTGCGAGATGCTCACGTCGCGGGGAATCATCGCCGGCGATCACAGGACCCATTCGATGCTGGCCTTCGACCCGAGCGAGACCATCCGTTCGGTGCAGCTCTACGGCGTGGACCCGAAGGTCATGGCGCATGCGACGAGGGTCCTGATCACCGACCATGGCGTTCACCATGTCGACCTCAATTTCGGCTGTCCCGTTCCCAAGGTCACACGGAAGGGCGGGGGAGGGGTTCTGCCCTACAAACGCGACCGGTTGCGCGCCATCATCCGTGCCACCGTGCGGGCCGCCGACGAGTTCGGGGTTCCCGTCACGGTCAAGACCCGGATCGGTATCGACGAGACCCACGAAACCTTCCTCGACACGGGGTTCATCGCCGAGGAGGAGGGGGTAGCCGCAATCGCGCTGCACGCCAGAACCGTGCAGCAGGCCTACTCCGGTAGGGCAGACTGGTCCCGGATCGCAGAACTCAAACAGACAGTGGGCATTCCCGTGCTGGGTAACGGTGACCTCTGGGAGGCCGAGGATGCGCTGCGGATGATGGCCGAGACAGGTTGCGACGGGGTGGTCATCGGGCGCGGTTGCCTCGGCAGACCGTGGCTTTTTGGCGACCTGGCGGCCGCCTTCGCCGGGGAACCTCGGCGCGCCCGTCCCACGCTCGGGGAGGTCGGCGCCATGATCATCCGTCATGCGGAGCTGCTGACCGCGCTCAGGGGTGATCGTGGGGTGGTCGATCTGCGAAAACACATGGCCTGGTACTTCAAGGGATACCCGGTCGGGGAGCTCAGGCGGCGGTTCGCCATGGTCGCTTCGCTCGACGAGCTGCACACGTTGGTCGGCCTCCTCGACGCCGACCAACCCTTCCCCGTCAGGGAGCTCGGCACCCCGAGGGGCCGGCAGGGTGGCCCGAGGGGAAAAGTGGTTCTTCCCCACGGCTGGTATGACGACACAGGGGGGTGTGGGCTCGACCTGTCCGACGCCGAGGACGGCGTCAGCGGGGGGTAGCCGGTCGGCATTGTTCACCATTTTGTAACAGGGGCGTCACACAACCCGGATACGGTGACCGGATCTTTGAAGAAATGGAGGAGTCGTCATGTCCGACACCGTGACCCTCATAGTCGACGGCATCGCCCACGAACTACCCCTCGTGACCGGAACCGAGGGAGAAAGGGCGGTGGACATCTCGAAACTACGGGCAACCACTGGTCTCATCACTCTCGACGACGCCTACAGCAACACCGGGTCCTGCAGTTCTGCCATCACCTTCATCGATGGTGAACGCGGGATCCTCCGGTACCGCGGGGTTCCCATCGAGGACCTCGCCGCCCGCTCCTCCTTCATCGAGGTGGCGGAGCTGCTGATCTTCGGTGATCTTCCCGACGACGATGAGCGTGACGATTTCCGTCAGCTGCTGACCGAGAACTCCTCTCTCCATCGCGACATGCGCAAGCACTTCGATGGTTTCCCCGTTGACGCGCACCCCATGGCGATCCTCTCCGCGATGATCAATGCCATCCAGGCCTACGACCTACCTGAAATCCACATCACTGAAGAGGCGGGATTTCGTCGGGCCGCTGCGTTGCTGCTGGCAAAGACCCGCACCATTGCGGCCGCTTCCTACAAGAGTCATATCGGGCAGCCCATAGCGTATCCGCGTTATGACCTGCCGTATGCAGAGAACTTCCTCCACATGATGTTCACCGTGCCATACCGGGATTACGAGGTCACCCCCGAGGCGGCCCATGCTCTGAACATGTTCTTCGTGCTCCACGCCGATCACGAGCAGAACTGCTCAACATCCACGGTGCGAACGGTTGCCTCCAGCGGCGCGAACCTGTTCACCGCCGTGTCCGCGGGCGTGACTGCCCTGTGGGGTCCATTGCACGGCGGGGCGAACATGGGCGTGATCGAGATGCTGGAGCAGATCCGGAACCAAGGCATGTCGGTTGGTTCCTACCTGGCGAAAGCCAAGGACCGGAGGTCCGGGATTCGCCTCATGGGCTTCGGCCACCGCGTCTATCGCAACTTCGATCCGCGCGCGAGGATTCTCAAGAAAGCCGCCCACGACCTCCTGGAGTCGATGAACATCGACGATCCGCTGCTCGACATCGCCCGGGAGGTGGAGGACGCGGCTCTGGCAGATGACTACTTCGCTGAGCGCCGCCTCTATCCCAACGTCGATTTCTACTCGGGCATCATTCTTCGGGCCATCGGGATTCCCCTCGACATGTTCACGGTGCTGTTCGCCATAGGGCGCACCGCGGGATGGATCGCCCACTGGAAGGAGGTCAACGACAATCCCACCCAGCGTATCTGCAGGCCACGCCAGCTCTACACCGGCAACGAACTCACGAAATGGCTGCCCCGCGACGAACGCTGAATCCGCCCGGACCGGTGAGCGTCCGAAGTGGTGCTTTCAGGGACCTCGTAGGCTTTCCTCGATGAACGAACCGCTCCCCAGGGCCCGCGAATGGGCCAGGACCATGCACGGCCACGGCGACGACGTGGTGGTGGCCCACCGCGATTCCGCAGCCCGGGTGATGCCCTACCCACCCAGACGCAGGGAGGAACGGGAGGAACTGGAGAGAATCAGCCTGAACCCGGCCGCAACCTTCGCCTCCGGTGCGGGGCAGAGGGAGCGGGAAGAGGAGCCCTGCGAGTTCCGCACCTGCTTCGAGCGGGACCGGGACCGCATCGTCCACTCGGCCTCGTTCCGGAGGTTGGCGGGCAAGACCCAGGTGGTCGTGTATCCCACCGACCACCAGCGCACCCGGCTGACCCACGCCATCGAGGTGGCGCAGTGCGCCGTCGCCATGGCCCGCGGAATCGGGGCGAACCCGGCCCTCACCGATGCCATGGCGCTCGGACACGACTGCGGGCACGGGCCCGGCGGCCACGCCTCAGAGGACGCCTTCGATGTCTTCCTGCCGGAGGGCTACGACCACGGCCCGTGGGGCGCCGACGTGGTTCTCAAGGGCCTGAACCTGACCTCCCAGACCCTCGACGGCATCCGCAACCACTCCTGGTCACGGCCCGCACCCGCCACCCTGGAGGGGGAGATCGTCAGCTGGGCCGACCGGGTCGCCTACTGCGCCCATGACCTGGAGGATGCCATCGCGGCGGGGATCGTCACGGCCGCCGATCTGCCCCGGGTGGTGACCGAGGTGGTCGGCACCGCGCGTCGCGTCCAGCTGGCACGGTTCATCGGGGCCGTGATCGAGACCACCATGGCCACCGGCACCGTCGGCATGGACCCGCTGACCGCCGAGGCCCTGGGCGAGCTCCGCCGTTTCAACTACGAACGCATCTACACCCGCCCCGAGTCGGTGGCGCAGTCCCGCACGGTGGTGGAGGTGCTGCGCGGGCTGGTCGAATACTTCCTGGAACACCCCGGGCAGCTGCCCGCCGAGTACCGCACCGAGGACGCTGTGCGCGGGGCCGTGACCTACGTCGGGGGAATGACCGATCGGTTCGCCTTTGACCACGCCGAACGCCTGCTCGGCTGGGACCGGGCGCTGCTGCCCAGGGGCATCGGGCGGGGTGCCTGAGAGGCGGTTGACCGGGACGGATGTGATGTTTGTCATGCCGGAACCGTGATTGCCGCCCCGGGTCCGGGGCCCGGCCGGTGGCGATCCTGAGGACATGAACGCCATCGAGTTGCAGCAGCTGCGCAAGACCTTCCGCAGCCCCAGCGGCCTCGTCGAGGCCGTGTCCGGAATCGACGTGGTCATAGAGCCGGGGGAGATCGTCGCCTTCCTCGGCCCCAACGGTGCTGGGAAAACCACCACCCTCGACATGGTGCTGGGGTTGACCGGCCCCACCTCGGGAACGGTTCGGGTCTGCGACCTGAAACCCCGGGAGACCATCCGGCGGGGAATGGTCGGGGCGGTGCTGCAGACGGGGGGTCTGCTGCGTGACATGAGCGTCGGCGAGACCATCCGGGCGATCGCCGCCCTGCAGGATGCCACCTCCCGGATCGGGGCGGTGATGTCGATTGCCGGGCTGGAGCGGATCGCCCCGAGACGCGTCTCCCGCTGCTCCGGCGGGGAGCAGCAACGGATCAAGTTCGCCCTGGCCCTGCTCACCGATCCCCGGGTGCTGATCCTCGACGAACCCACCGCGGGACTCGACGTCACCGCCCGGCGCGACTTCTGGGAAGCCATGCACCAGCAGGCGGAAAGGGGCCGCACCATCGTGTTCGCCACCCATTACCTGGAGGAGGCACAGAACTTCGCCGACCGGATCGTGCTCATCGCGAAGGGCCACATCATCGCCGACGGTACGGTCGATCAGATCCGTGCCCTGACCAGCCACCGCCGTGTCACGGCCCTGCTGCCGGTGGATCGTGCGGATGTCCTGGTGGCGGAGGTCCGGCCACTCCTCGGCAGGAACGCCACTCTGGAAGGATCCCGTCTCAGCGTGATGGTTCCCGATGCCGATGCCCTGGCGCTGGCCCTGCTGCAGCGGGGCGCCCACGACCTGGAGGTGGTCGCCCCCAGCCTGGAGGACGCCTTCCTCGCCCTCACGGAGACGAGGTGAGCAACGTGAATCTCACCTACATCCGCATCGACCTGGCCCGTTGTTTCCGGGACGTCACCAACCTGCTGTTCACCTTCGCCATGCCGGTGTTCATGTACCTGTTGTTCGGCAGGGCCCAGTATTCCGACTTCCAGTCGGGCCGGGGCACGGTCGGGTTCTACGTCATGTCGTCCATGGGGGCATACGGTGCCGTCATCGCCGCCACCGCCGTCTCCGCCGCGGCGGCCACCGAGTCGATGCTGGGCTGGGGCCGTCAGCTGGCCCTGACCAAGCAGCGGCCGCTGGGTTTCGTCGCGAACAAGGTCGCGGTCGCCCTCGTGCTCGGTGCTCTCTCCTCCGGCCTGGTGTTCATCGTCGGGGCCCTCACCGGCGCCAGGGCCGATGCCTGGTGGGTCTGGGTGGCATCTTGGGCCGTCGGCATTCTCGGTGCGGGGTTGTTCGGGGTCTACGGGCTGGCGATGGGATTGCTGCTCAAATCCGAGAGCGCCGCCGGCGTGGCGTCGGGAACCGTGGTTTTCCTGGCCTTCTTCGGAAACATGTTCATGCCCCTCACCGGGGTGATGCTCGACATCGCCAGGTTCACCCCCATGTACGGCTATGTTGGCCTCGTGAGGTACCCGCAAGTCGAGGGCGAGATCCAACAGACCGATCCGCTGCAGACCGATTCGATCTGGCTCCTCCTGGCCAACTGCCTCGCCTGGCTGCTGGCCTTCTCCGGGTTGGCGGTGCTCGGCCAGAGACGCTCCAGGAAGCGCCAGTGAAACGTTTCAGGAACTGGCTGCTGGAGGCGGTCAAGGGCCCCCGCGTCGGGGTCCTGATCGCCTCCGTCTGGCTGGTGTGCCTCGTTTTCCCGGTTCACTCCCTGCTGATTCTGGAGGACCGGGGCCGCTGCCTCGTGGGCCTGCTCGCGTTGGTCCTCTTCGTCCCCGTCTACCTTGCGGGTTTCCGGGACCTGGGGAGCCAGCTCGACGCGGCTGGCAGACGCTGGCAGCTGCTGCGGGGCGGTTCCGTGCTGGCGGTGATGGGTGTGCTCTGCTGGGCCATCGGCCTCGACGCGATCAGCCTGCTGCCCTTCCTGGTCACCTTCGCCAGCTACGGCCTGTGGCCCCCGGTCCGCCTGCCCGCCGTTGTCGTGCTGGTCGGCTCCGGTTTCCTGATGCTGGCTCTGATGAATGACCCGGATGTCGGCAACAGCGCCATCATGTTCATCACCGCACTCGTCGCCGTTCTCGGCTTGCTCACCGTGAAGACGATCGAGAGCGGGATCGTCATCTCCGAACGGGACCGGCGGCGCGCCGCCCTGGAGCAGCGAGAACGGATGGCCCGCGACGTCCACGACCTGCTCGGGCACTCCCTGACCGTGGCGAACCTCCAGCTCCAGCTGGCGGAACGCCTGTTCGACTCCGACCCGGAACGTGCCCGCGCCGAACTGGCCCGGACCCAGATCTTCCTGTCCGAGGCCCAGGAGGAACTGCGGCGCAGCGTCACCGACCAGCGCGGGAGAACCATCGAGGAGGAACTCGACAGCGTCCGCGACGTGCTGCTCTCGGGCGGTCTCAAGGTCGCCGTCACGGGGGATCCGGGTGAGACCACCGGGCCCGTTGGGCTCGTGCTCGGCTGGGTGTTGAGGGAGGCGGCCACCAACGTGCTGCGGCACGCGCACGCCACACGCGTCGAGATCTCCTTCGCCCCCGGCAGGTTCTCGGTGGCCGACGACGGTGACGGATACGCGGGGGGAGAGGGCAACGGCCTTATCGGGATGCGGGAGCGAGTGGCCGCCGCCGGCGGTGAGTTCCGTTGCGGCGCATCCCCGCTCGGGGGTTTCGAGGTGGTGGTTATGTGGTGATCAAGGTGCTGCTCGCCGACGATCAGGCTCTCGTCCGCGGGGCCATGGGGGCGCTGCTCGACCTCGAACCCGACATCGAGGTGGTCGCCCAAGCGGGGCGGGGCGACGAGGTGGTTGCCGCGGCCCGGGAATCCGGGGCCGATGTGTGTCTGTTGGACATCCAGATGCCCGGTATCGACGGCGTGGAAGCGGCTCGGCAGGTCCGGGACCAGCTTCCCGGGGTGCGGGTGGTGATGGTGACCACCTTCGACCGTCCCGGCTATCTGAGACGCGCACTGGACGCGGGGGCCGTCGGTTTCGTGGTGAAAACCACCCCGGCGGCGCGGCTCGCGGAGGCGGTGCGGCGCGCCCACGCGGGTCTCCGCACCGTGGATCCGCAGCTCGCCAACGACCTGCTGTTCAGCGGCCCCAACCCCCTGACCGTCAGGGAACAGGAGGTGTTGCGCCTGGCCCGGGACGGGGAACCCGTCGCGAGGCTGGCCCGGAAACTGTTCCTGTCCCCAGGGACGGTGCGCAACCACCTCTCCAACGCCATCGGTAAGACGGGTGCGGCCAACCGGGTGGAGGCGGCACGGATCGCCACCGAACGCGGCTGGTTGTGAACTCGCACTACACTTCCCGCCATGGCAGGGCGGATCAACGACGAGGACATCGCACTGGTTCGGGAGCGCTGTCGGATAGATGACGTGGTCCGCGACTACGTCGCCCTGCGCTCCGCGGGCGGTGGGTCGTGGAAGGGGCTGTGCCCGTTCCACGACGAGAAGACCCCGAGTTTCACCGTCACCCCGTCGCGTGGTTTCTTCTACTGTTTCGGGTGCGGTGAGGGCGGTGACGTCATCACCTTCCTGCAACGCCAGCAGAACCTCAGTTTCACCGAGGCCGTGCAGACCCTCGCGGATCGTGCCGGGATCACCCTGAGGATCACCGACGACGGCCAGGGACCCGGCCAGCCGCCGGGGCAGCGCAAACGCATCCTCGAGGCGAACGCCGCCGCCCAGGAGTTCTTCGCCGCCCAGCTGGCCTCCCCGGAGGCCGTGACGGCGCGCCGGTTCCTCGACCAACGGGGTTTCGACCGGGCCGTCGCGGAGCAGTTCGTGCTCGGCTACGCCCCCCGTGGCGGGCACGCGCTCAGGCAGGCGCTGACATCCTTGGGCTTCGACGAGGCCACGCTGAGGGTGGCGGGACTCGTGCGCGACGGCGGCCGCGACTTCTTCGCCGGGAGGCTGCTGTGGCCGATCCGCGACTCTGCCAGCGCCGTGCTGGGTTTCGGCGGCCGCCGAATCTTCGACGACGACCGGCTGCCCGCCAAGTACATCAACACCCCTGAAACCCCCGTCTACAAGAAATCCCACGTGCTCTACGGCCTGGACCTGGCCCGCAGGGCCATCGGGAAACGCGCGCAGGCGGTGGTGGTCGAGGGCTACACCGACGTGATGGCCGCTCACCTGTCCGGGGTCGACACCGCCGTGGCCAGTTGCGGCACCGCTTTCGGCGACGACCACGCCCGCATGCTCCAGCGGCTCCTCGGCACCCACGACGGGCTTCACGGTGAGGTGGTTTTCACCTTCGACGGCGACGCGGCGGGGCAGAAGGCCGCGTTGAAGGTGTTCCAAGGGGACCACAATTTCATGGTCCAGACCTATGTCGCGGTCGAACCGTCGGGCCTCGATCCCTGCGACCTCTGGCAGCGGGACGGGGAGGCCGCGGTTCGGGAACTCGTCGGCAGACGGATACCGCTGTACCGGTTCGTGATGTCCAACGTCCTGAAGGGCTACGACCTGGAACGCGCTGACGGGCGGCTGGGGGCGCTCCGCGAGGCCGCTGGGCTGCTGGGTGCGATCCGCGACCGTTCCTTGGTCAACCAGTACCTGAGGGATCTGGCCCAAATGCTCGGCATGGACCTGGAGGACGTGCGCAGGGAGGTCGCGAACCGGTCCCGCCGCGCCCCGGGCGGCAGCCCCGGCCAGGACGCGAACCCGCGGTCCGGCAGGGCCGATGCGGACTGGCCCGACCCGAACGACCCTGCGCTGCGACTGGAACGAGATACCCTGAAGCTGATGCTCCAGCACCCGTTCACCTTCGACCAGGCCTGGAACTCGGTACAGCCGGAGCAGTTCACACACCCCGGCTATGCCGCGGTGTTTCGGGTGATCGCCGCAACCGAACCGGGGGACGGCTGGACGGAGGAGCTGCGGCGAGGCTGCCCGAATGAACTGGTACTCCAACTGCTCGTGATGCTGCTCGTCGAACCCCTCCTGCGGCAGGCGGACGAGAGCTACTCACTGGCCCACACGAACCGGCTCCAGCTGGCGGACCTGTCCCGGCGGATAACCGGGCTGAAATCCAGGCTCCAGAGAACCGATCCGGTCAAGGAACCGGAATCGCACGAGACGATGTTCGAGGAACTGACCGGGCTCGAGTTGCGTCGCAAACGCCTCCTGGAACAGAGCCTCTCCTGATGACCTCGACCCGGCAGCGTTCCGCGTTCAACAGTTGGCGCGCCTCGACCAGGGCGCGTTCCTCGAGGCGTTTGACACTCGTCGCCGACATCCCGAGCACGGCTCCGGCCTGGCTTCGTGTGCGGCAGGCGGTTCCGATTCCGAAACGTAACCTCAGCACCGTTCCGCCCACCCCCAGCAGGTCGAGGAAATCCATGGAGGAGAGCTCCACCGCATCGAATCCACCGTCGCACGCGAGCAGGTGAGATGGTGCCTGGTCCAGGTCCGTGAACCGTATCGGGCGACGACCGCCGTCGACGGGCCTCACCAGGTCGAGGCTTCCGCATCGGGTGTGCGCGGAACGCGTTAGAGCCCGTGACACGTACTCGTGAGCGAGCGTACTGAAACGCGTGCCACGTGTGTGGTCGAAGTGTTGAATGGCCTCTCCCAACGCCAGACATCCTTCCTGGAACAGGTCGTCGAGGGGTAGACCCGTGCGTTTCACAGCTTTGCCCGCGAGTTTCATGACGAGCCGGAGATTTGCCCGGAAGAGAGTTTCCCGGGCGCGGGAGCCGTTCTCGATGATGCGCTTCAGTGCGCTGCGGGGGTGACGTCGATCGTCGGTTGCAACCAGGTACCCGGCGTAGACACCCGCCTCGATCCTCCGGGCAAGTTCCCTCTCCTCCTCGGCGTTGAGCAACGGGGTCGAGAAAACGAGTTTCGTGGTGTTCATGCCCGGAACGCTGCCATCGTGTCAGGGACGGGTCCAGCATCTCAGGCAGATCGCCAACACCGAGGGAAGAAGTGACAACACCCGGCACACACGGGAAAACACCCTGCAGGTTCGCGGGCACAATTGATGCATGTCGAACCGAACACGCCACATGCCCCATCACCCGGATGTGGAGGCGGTGACCGGTGCCCGGGGCCGCCAGCTCGGCTGGGCCGAAGGGCCGGGGGGAGTGGTGGTCGCCACCACGGGCATGCTCGTCGCGCGGCTCGACGGCCGGTGGCGTGGTTGGGGATGGGATGAGGTGTTGCGCGGGGGGTGGCGGGAGGAGGACTCCGTGCTGTTCTGGGAAACCGGTGGAGAACGCCTCGAATGCGTGCTGGACTCCCCGGGGGAGCTGTTGTCGATCTTCCGGGAACGGGTGCTCGCATCGACGGTGATGACCATCAACCACGACCTGCCGCGCGGGGCTGTGCAGATCATTGCCCGTCGCAATCTCCTGGACGGGGACGTGACCTGGCTGGCCAGCGCCAGCGGTGGGGCCAGCCTGGAGGACCCCGGGACGGCGGCCTTCGTGGTGGCCGAGACCGACCGGCTGCGATCCGAGTACGGGCTCTGAACGATAGGTTTTTCCCCCGTGGACATCATCTTCATCAGGCACGCCGAATCCACCAACAACAAGACCTGGGCTGAAAAACGCGACGAGACGCTCAGGGTGCCCGACCCCGGGCTGACCGAACTCGGAAGAACCCAGGCCAGGGCGCTGGCCGGCTGGTTCCCGGGATTCGCCCCGCACCCGACCCACGTATTCTCCTCGCCGTTCATGCGGGCCTTGGAAACTGCGGCTCCCCTGGCGGAGAGCATTGGCATGGACGTGGCGGTCAGGGCAGATCTGATGGAGCGCAGCGGACCGTTCGCCGGCCCGATCACGGATCACCGCCACCATCCGGGTTCGCCCCGGTCGGTGCTCCAGAAGGTCTCGCCCCGGCTCGTGCTGCCGGACGACGTGACGGAGGATGGCTGGTGGAAAGGACCGTTCGAGACCCGCGACCAGGCCATCGAGCGCGCCAAGAACCTGGTGACGTGGCTGCGCCGGGATTTCGACCCCGACGACTGCGTGGTGCTCGTCAGCCACGGGGCCATCGGTTCCCTGCTCGCCACCGCTCTGTTCTGCCCGTCCGAGCTGACCCGACGCTCCGGCCAGATCGTGGGGGAGACCTCGAGCTGGTTCGCTCTCGACAACACCTCGCTCTCGTGGTTCCGGTTGTTCCCCGGCGATGACACGGAATTGCGCTGCTTCAACCGCGTTGATCACCTCGTGCTGGCGGGCGTGGGGAGCGCCACCATGCTCCAGCCGAGCTGATTGGCGTTCCCGGGGAGAGCCTGCTAAAGTCTCTCCGCGTGGCCGTCAGGCCGCGACGATCCCTGGTAGCTCAATTGGCAGAGCATTCGACTGTTAATCGAAGGGTTACTGGTTCGAGTCCAGTCCGGGGAGCTTTTCTTCCTGCACCTCGCCGGGGTGAGACATCGCCGGGCGGGGTTCTTGTCGTTTCCGGTGGCACGCGCGATCCGTCCGCCGAACACACGAGAGCGTGCCGAAGTTTGGATTTTCCCCCACGTGATCCAGATTTCCTCTAGGGTGGCGAGAACACGCAGTTTCAAGGCAGAGAGAACTTTGCAGTTCGTGAGGAGAACGATGAGGTTCAAAACTAGGGCAGTCGCATTTCTGGCGACCGCTGCTCTGATTGCCCCGGGTTTGGCGGCGTGCTCGTCAGGATCGGGGGGAGGGACGACGCTGACATGGTTCATCAACCCCGATGGCGGCGGATCCTCCGCAACCGGGGGTGGGCAGGCGCAGCTGGCTGCCGAGTGCAGTGCGGCTTCTGGCGGCGAATACACCATCAAGGTGGAGCAACTACCCAACGACGCGTCGGACCAGCGGCAACAGCTCATCCGGCGGCTGGCGGCCCGTGACACCGGGGTCGACATCATGAGCCTGGATCCGGTGGTCGTACCGGAATTCGCCGAGGCCAACTACTTGGTGGACGTCCCGGAGCAGTACAAACAAGACTTCACCGCGGACCGGGTGAAGGGCTCGCTGGACGCATCCAACTGGAAGGGCAAGCTGGTTGCTGCACCGTTCTGGGCCAACACCCAGTTGCTGTGGTACCGAAAATCCGTGGCGCAGCAGGCCGGGCTCGACATGACCCGGCCCGTCACCTTCGACCAGCTGATGGATGCCGCCAAGGCGACCGGCAAGGACATCGCGGTGCAGGGCAAGCGTTACGAGGGATACACCGTCCTCGTCAACGCGCTGGTTTCGGGAGCCGGCGGGAAGATCGTCGAGAACGAGGGCGCCGCCGCCGAGGACACCAAGTTGGGGTTCGACACCCCGGCTGGCCAGCGGGCAGCAACTCTCATCTCGAAGCTCTCCCACTCCGGGGTCGTCGGACCCGCCATGTCGTCGATGGACGAGACCATGTCACTCAACATGTTCCAAGCCGAGGACAGCTCGGGGTTCATGCTGAATTGGCCCTACGTCTACGCTGCCATGAAGGCCAACGGCGTCTCCTTCATCGACGACGTCGCCTGGACCACCTATCCCCGGGTGGACGCGGACAAGGAATCCGCACCGCCGTTCGGTGGTATCGAGCTCGGGGTGAACTCGGCCTCCCAGAAGCAGGACATGGCCTGGAAGGCGATCAAGTGCATCACCAGCGAGCAGCACCAGAAGGACTACATGCTGGGCACCGGTAACCCGGCCTCCAGGGCCGCGGTCTTCGGGGACGCCGAGATCCGCGAACAGTTCCCGATGGCCGACGCCATCAGGGAATCGCTCGAAGCCGCCGTCCAGCGGCCTCGCACCGCCTACTACGGGGATCTGTCGACGGCGGTCCAGCGCACCTGGTCGCCGCCCGAGTCGGTGGACCCGGCGACCACGCCGAAACAGTCCACCGACCTGATCATGAAGGTTCTCAAGGGGGAGGCGCTGTTGTGAGCAAGTCCAGTTCCGGCGGGTCACACATATCGGATCGCGCCAGGGAGGAACGCAGGCTCGGTTGGAAACTCGCCGGCCCTGCCTTCGTGATCATGGTCCTGGTGACCTTCTACCCGATCCTCCAGGCCGTCTACAGTTCCCTGTTCAAACACCGTCTCACCGATCCAGGAGCGCAGAAGTTCGTGTTCCTGGAGAACTACCTGATCATCCTGCGCGACCCGCTCTGGTGGCAGGCGTTCGGGACCACGGCGTTCATCACCATCGTCACGGTGGTGGTTGAGCTCGTCCTCGGGTTCCTGATCGCCCTGGCAATGGCCAAGATCATCCTCGGCCGCGGGCTGCTGCGCACCGTCGTGTTGATCCCGTACTCGATCATCACCGTGGTCTCGGCGTTCTCCTGGTTCTACGCCTTCGCCACCGATACCGGATTCGTCGATCCCCTGCTGCACAGCCTGAGCTTCGGGGTATTCCCCGAGAAATTCGACTGGTTCGGTGGGTTCTGGACCTCCATGGTCCCGATCTGCGTCTCCGAGATCTGGAAGACCACACCCTTCATGTCGCTGCTGCTGCTGGCGGGCCTCACCCAGATCGACTCGGCCATGGAGGAGGCAGCGATCGTCGACGGCGCCACGTGGGGCGAGCGGATGCGGCGCGTCGTGCTGCCCAACATGAAGTCGGCGATCATGGTCGCGCTGTTGTTCCGCACCCTCGATGCCTTCCGCATCTTCGACAACATCTTCATCATGACCGCGGGCAGCCACGACACAGCCTCGCTGTCCTTGGTCGCCTACAACCAGACCATCTCGCGCACGGAGATGGGTCTCGGCTCCGCCGTATCGGTGCTGCTGTTCCTGTGCGTGGTCATCATCGCAGTGATCTTCGTCAAGGGCTTCCGTGTGGACCTCGCCCGGGGAAGGAGGTGAGCGGACATGACTCGTGAACTCACCGCTGGCCAGAAGTTCTGGCAGATCGTCGCAACCATAGCGATCATCGTCTACACGATCATCCCGCTGATCTGGATCGTCAACCTGTCGCTCAAACCGAGCGCGGACCGTGCCGACGGCAATTTCTGGGCCGTGCACCCTACCCTCGAGAACTACGAGCTGATCTTCACCGGCGGGGCCAGGGACCTGTTCCTCCCCGCTCTGCTCAACTCGATTCTGGTGACGCTCGTCGCGACGCTCATCGCCGTGATCCTCGCGACCTTCTGTGCCTACGCCATCGCCAGGCTCGATTTCCCGGGCAAGCGACTCATCCTCGGCACCGCGCTCACGGTTTCGTTCTTCCCCGTGATCTCGTTGGTCACCCCGCTGTTCGATCTGTGGCGCCAGATCCACCTGTTCGACACCATCCCGGGCCTGATCCTGCCCTACCTGGTGCTGACGCTGCCGCTGTCGATCTGGACCCTGTCCGCCTTCTTCCAGCAGATTCCCTGGGAGATGGAACAGGCCGCGCAGGTTGACGGTGCGAGCAGCTGGGAGGCGTTCCGCAAGGTGATCGTGCCCTTGGCAGCACCCGGGGTTTTCACCACCGCAATCATCGTGTTCTTCACGGCCTGGAACGATTTCGTCTTCGCGATCTCGCTCACCAGCGACAAGGCACGCACCGTTCCGGCGGCGTTGGCCTTCTTCACCGGCGCCAGCCAGTTCGAGTCGCCCACCGGCGCCATCTGCGCCGCGGGCGTCGTCGTGACGGTTCCCGTGGTCGTGCTCGTCCTCATCTTCCAGCGCCGGATCGTCTCCGGCCTCACCTCTGGCGCAGTCAAGGGCTGACCCCGACAAGGAGCAGAAAGTTATGGCCCAAATCACCCTCAAGAACATCGTCAAGGAGTACGGAGACGGTTTCAAGGCCGTCAACGACATCAACCTGGACATCGCTGACGGCGAGTTCATGATTTTCGTCGGCCCGTCCGGCTGCGGCAAGTCGACGACCCTGCGCATGGTCGTCGGACTGGAGGACATCACATCCGGGGATCTCCTGATCGACGGGAAAACCGTGAACGACTTGGCCCCCAAGGACCGCAACCTGGCCATGGTCTTCCAGAACTACGCCCTGTACCCGCACCTGACGGTCCGGGAGAACATCGCATTCCCGCTGCGCCTCAACCGCAACAAGCTCCCGGAACAGGAGATCCGCCGCCGGGTGGATCAGGCGGCCGAGATGCTGGAACTGACGGAACACCTGGAACGCAAACCCGCCAACCTGTCGGGCGGTCAACGGCAGCGCGTTGCCATGGGACGTGCGATCGTCCGAGAGGCCGACGCGTTCCTCTTCGACGAGCCGTTGAGCAACCTCGACGCCAAGCTGCGTGGCCAGATGCGAACGGAGATCTCCCGGCTGCAGCGCAGGCTGGGCATCACCACCATCTACGTCACCCACGACCAGACCGAGGCCATGACGCTGGGGGACAGGGTCGCGGTGCTGAAACGAGGGGTGTTGCAGCAGTGCGCCTCCCCGCGTGAACTGTACGAGGAGCCGGTGAACCTGTTCGTCGCGGGTTTCATCGGGTCGCCGCCGATGAACTTCCTCCCCGCCACGGTTCAGGGGGATCACCTGGAACTTCCCATGGCCACCGTTCCCATTCCGAACAGCGCCCGCGAGGACCTGGCAGGCAAGAAAGTCGTCATCGTCGGGTTGCGTCCCGAGCACATCAAGGATGCCGACGTGGCCGCGCCTCCCACCGGAGCCGTGGTCTTCAACTCAGTCGCCGACGTCACCGAGTGGCTCGGCAACGAGCAGTACGCCTACATCCCGTTCCAGTCCGATCCCTCGGTGCAGAGCACCCTGGAGGAGCTGGACCGGGACCTTGACGGCGAGGGCATGCGCACCCAGTTCGTCGTCAATCTCGACCCCAGGTCCCAGATCCTGGAGGGCGAGGAGGCCAGGCTCTACTTCATGCCGGAGAACATGATGGTCTTCGACCCCGAATCCGGTCGCAACCTGACCCGGGACGAACAGAACGCCCAGCGCATCGCCGAGCGTTCCGAAACGGTCAGGAAACGCGCCCTGGAGCGGGCCAAGGCTCAGGAAAACTAGTCACAGAAATGGCACCCGGCGCCTGTCCGTGGGGTTCTCGAGAACCCCACGGACAGGCGGTCTCCTCGCTGGGCCACGATCACCACCGGAAGGAATCGTCGAGATGGCCAACCACATCATCATCGGGGGACACGGGAAGGTGGCCCTGCTGACCATGCCCCTGCTCCGGGATGCGGGGCATTCGGTGACGGGCGTGACCCGCAATCCGGAACACGGGCATGACGTCGAAGCGGTCGGCGGGAAACCGCTCGTGCTGGACGTGGAAACCGCGTTGGAGGATGACCTGGTACGGGCCTTCGAGGGAAAGGATGCGGTGGTGTGGTCGGCCGGAGCCGGGGGAGGGAACCCCGGACGCACCTACGCGGTCGACCGGGACGCGGCGATCCGCAGCATGGAGGCCGCTTTCCGGGCGGGTGTGCGGCGATACGTCATGGTTTCCTACCTCGGAGCGGGCCCGGACCACGGCATTCCCCAGGATGCACCCTTCTACGCCTACGCTCAGGCCAAGGCTGCGGCGGACGCACATCTGCGTTCCTCCGGGCTTGACTGGACGATCCTCGGTCCCGCCACCCTGACCTTCGAGAAACCGACCGGAACCATCGACCTCGCCCCGCTTCGCGACTCAGTGGAGAAGAGGGTTTCCCGGGGAAACGTTGCTCTGACCATTCGGGCCGCTCTTGAAATGGATGAAACCATTGGCAGGACTCTCGAATACGTCGACGGCGCCACCGACATCCGAGAAGCATTCCGTTCCCGGGACTGACCTCGCCGGGGAAGCGGTTCTTGTTTCTCGGACGAATGGTCTTGGGGAACGTCCCTGAACGCGATTCACCGAATGGAACTTGGTTTCTCTGCCCCTGGTTAGCATCGAGTGATGTTTGCAGCTATGATTCAGCTGCTTGATTTTCGCCGGTTCCCGGCGACAGGCGCCTACTCGATGCAGCCAGGGGGGAAGAAATGGCTTTGAAGACCGTTGGCAGGTGGAGAACACGTGCCCTGACCATTCTGGGGATCGGTGCTCTGATCGGGACGATGTCTCCCGTGGCCGCGCACGCCGCCCCGCAACTGAGCATTGATGTCACGGTCAAGAGCGACGGCACTCCGGCATTCGATGCCGACGACTCGGCGGGGAACGACTCCAGTGCAACCAACGGAATTGTCCGGGTCAACGACAGCATCACCTACAGGGTCCAGTACGGGGTGAACCAGGACGCCGGGGACAACACCACCGTCAAGATCGGTTTCCCCAAGGGAATCTACATGGAGGAGCTGCCCGGATTCTGCACAGGGGCGGGATCGGCTCTGACCCCGGAGAAACTGCCCACGCCACAGCTTCCACTGTCGGCGAACTCGTTGGATTCCATGCCCGCGCAGAGCCTCGTCTGCAATCTCGGGAACAAGCCTGCGGCCAGCTCTGATTTCTTCGATTTCACGGCCAAGGTCAGCAATCTCGTGCGCAACGGTGCCGCCCTACCGCTGGCCTCGGCCGAGCTCAGCGCGGATGGCGCAACCACGGTCTCCAGCCCCACGGTGGCCACCGTCACCGCATCCTCCCGATTGAAGTGGGACATCTCCAAGAACAGCATTTCGTCCTCGCCGAACCAGGGCTACGTGTACGGCCCCACCAACACCGCCTGTCCATGGGACAAGGCCGCGACTTGCAAGATGACCGCCTACACCGCGCTCATCGGTGCTCCTACCGGTGGGAAGGGAGCCATGCCCGCGACAGGGGACGTCACGTGGACCGACGACGTGACTCCCGAGGCGATGTACCCCGGGCTGGAGGCAGGAAAGATCGCAGCCATCAAGGCGGACCTGGAGAAATACGGAAGCCGCGTCTACCCGTACGACTACTTCTACAGCGCACCCGGCCCAAAGATCGGTGTGAGTGGCGGGACCTCGCTGAATTCGGTGCGGGACTCGGGAACGGTTGAAATCAGCCAGGACGGCCCGGGACAACCCGCCAAGTTCACGGCCAAGAGTGCCGACATGACCCTGTGGACCTACCCGAAACAGACACTCAGGCCAGCCGGGAACGCCATCCCATCGGACACGGCCTACGCGATCTCCACATCGTTCATCGTCTACACGCCCGTGGCAACCATCAAGGATTTCGGTGTGGAGGCGGACAACACCTGGACCCTTGCCACCAAGAACTCCTACACCAATCTGAACATAACCGGCCTGACCGCCGCGGACGTCCAGACCAGTGCTGCTCCCGGTGACGACTCGCAGGACGAGAAGGACTGGAACAATCACCGGAGCACCACTCCCCAGGTCAGCGTGGGGACGGGTTTCTCCAAGTCCTTCGAAGGTGTTCCGGGGAGCCCGGGGAACATGAGCGCACAAAAATTCAGTCCATCGGATTCAGCCCAGGGTGAGGGACCCGCGGGAGGCGCAACCCGGATGTCCGGGGGCATCACCGTGGCTCCCACCCAGGACATCCAGTCCCAGCTCGAGATAGTCGGTAGCAACCCCGGGTATCCCGGAAAGATCAGCGCCCTGATGTGTGATGCCTGGGACAGCTCACGCCTGCGACTCGAGGCCAGGAACGTCCCGGCCAGCACCGACCCCAACGCTCACTTCCAAAAGGTTGCTTCCGCCGGCGCACCTGTATGGGTTTCCGGCTACAACAATGCCTTGGTGAACGGCAGTGCCGTCTACGCGACGGAATCCTCCCAGGTGCCCGGCATCCAGGTTCAATACTCCGCGGTGCCCGGGGGCAATGGTGAGGCCTCGGAGTGTGGCGAGGCCCAAGGCCCCTGGTACGACGATCCGGCCGCTGTCCCGGGCAATGATCCGGATCTGCTGGCCAGGGGGGTCTATTCCGCGGTTTCCCGGGTGCGTATCTACACGGTGCTGCCCGAACCCGTCGCCAACAACGAGACGGTCGGCGTCGGGGTCCGGATGGTTGTGGCCATCAGCCACGAGGTGGTCGACTCCGGCCGCCCCACCGGCGACATCCTGCCGAACTGGGCCGGCGTGAAGCGGGTCAACATGGCGGAACTGACCAGGCAGGAACTCCTGGACAACAAGTCTGCTTGGGGGCGTTCCAGCTACGATCCGGCGAACCACTCCGGCCAGTACGGGGATCGTCTCATCCTGGCAGCCGCCCAGGTCCGGGTGGACAAACAGGTCCGCAAAGGGACCTCCGGCGAGTTCGGTTCGGTTCCCCCGCAGGTGACAGGAGGCGACACCGCCCAGTTCCAGCTCACTCCTTCCCTGACCTCGCCGGCCCAGGTTCCCGGCATCCTGAAGGACGTGTGGGTGGAGGACTGCCTCCCCACAGCCGCTGCCTTCACCTCCGCCTCGATCAGCCCGTCCGTGGTCTCCGAGGGATCCACCCCCGCCGATGCCAAACGCCCGGCCTGCGATGAGGGGGAGACCTACCTGCGATGGGTGTTCCCCGGCCACGAGGTGAACAAGGCCATGGAACCCATCGTCGTCACCACCGAAATCTCCCCGGCCGCGGTCAACGGAACCTACATCAACGACGTCGTGGTCTGGGCCGAGGACGACGCCTCCACCCTGGAGCAGCGCACCGATCAAGCGGAAATCGTCACCGCGAACCTGGCCGGGATCAAACTGCAGAAAACGGCTCTCACCCCTGTGACCCAGGTGAACCTCCCGGGCCAGACCACCAACGAGCCGAACAAGTGGCGGGTGCGCCTGACCAACACGCTGCCCAGCCCCGAGGCCGACTCCGTAAACAACCCGGACGTCATCGACGTCTTGCCCCGCAACGGCGTCACCAGCGGTTTGACGGGCGTGACCGAGACGAAGTACTCCGGAACCTTCGAGTTCCAGTCCGCCGCCATCACCAAGGGAACAGCGGCTGCGAAGGTTCTCTACACCTCGGCCGGTGATGTGAACCAGGACCCGGATGACGCCAGCAATTCCGCGACGGGAGGCACCGCGTGGTGCGATTCCCCGGCGGGCGGGAATGCGGTCTACGGAACGGGCACCTGCCCGGCCGCGGCCTCCGAGGTCACTGCCCTGCGGGTGATCCAACCCGGTTCATTCGGTTCCGGTGAGGTTCTCGAGTTCGACATCGCTATGGTCGGGATCGGGAACGCCGAGGGAGACCTCTACACCAACAAGGCGTTCGCCCGGGCAGCTGGTTTCCAGTTCCCCGTCGGGCCGATCGCCCGCACGGAACGGGTGGTGAGCAGCAGCATCGGCGACCGCACCTGGCTGGACGTCAACCGCAACGGAATCCAGGATCAATTCGACGGATCGGACGAACCGCCCGTGGCCGGGGTGGAGGTCAGCCTGAAGGGAACCGACGACCTGGGCAACGCGGTCTCGCTCAGCACGAGAACCGACGCCCAGGGCGCCTATGGCTTCCCGAACCTGCGGGCCTCCGACGCGACCGGATACACCATCACTTTCGGTAAGGCGGGAGACGGTTTCACCCAGCAGACAGCCGGGTCCGACCCCGCTCTCGACTCGAATGCCGATACCACCACCGGCCAGAGTGCTCCTGTGGTGCTGCCGGAGAACACGGACGATCCGACCATCGATGCGGGCTACGTGGCCAGCGGCGCTCTCACCGTGACCAAACAACTCGAAGGACAGGGCGTGGTTCCCTTCGCGGGCGGGGACGAGTTCACCTTCTCCGTGGTCTGCACCCTGGACGGCAAGGAGGTGCTGAACAAAGCTGACGTCAAGGTGAAAGTCGCGGACGGCGCCACCTCGGCCGACAGCGACCCGATCACGGGGATCCCGGTCGGCAGCGTCTGCGTGGTCACGGAGACGGACGCCGCAGATGCCGACCCGCAAGCACAACCCCCGTCCAGCACCGTGACCATCGGCTGGGACACGGACGGATCGGTGGGCCAGAGCGTCAAGGCCTCACTCACCAACTACTACTCGGCCGGGAAGGTCAAGGTCACCAAAGAACTGAACGGGGACGCGGCAGCTGTGGAGGCCGCAAAGGAAAAGGAATTCACTGTCACCGTCACCTGCCAATTGCCGGATGACACCGGGGCAGCCGGGACGACCGTGTTCAGCGGCCCCGTCAAGATCAAGGGCGGGCAGAGCGTCACCGTCACCGACGCCACCGGGGCGGAGGCCAAGCTGCCGCTGGGCGCGCGCTGCTTCGGCGAGGAGACGGACACCGGAGGAGCCACCAGTCACGAGGTGACCCCGGGGGATTGGGCCAACGCCATCCCGGTTGAAACCGACGATCCGAACACGATCTCCGAGATCGACATCAAGGTCGTCAACACCTTCCTCAACCCTCCGGAGGTGAAGGTGACCAAGGAAGTCCAGGAGACTCATCAAGAAGGTGCGGAGGCAACCACCACGTACAGGATCACGGTGACGAACACCGGATCCCGGGCGGGTTCCTACGACCTCAGCGACACCCCCGCCCCGGGGGAGGGGATCTCCGTCGAGAAAGTGGCGCTGGTGTCGGTCGAGGGCGGCCCAGCAGCCAATGCTGGTTTCGACGGCGCGACGGACAAGGTCCTTGCAAGCAACCAAGCCATCGAGGGAGGAGCCTCGCACACCTTCGTCATCGAGGTTCGTGCAAAGGTGTCCGCGGCAATCACCAAGGAGGCCGCTGATTGCACACTGGATGCGGGGGAGAACGGGACAGGACTGTTGAACCGGGCCACCCTCACCTTCGACGGGGAACAGTCCTCGGCGCAGGCCTGTACCCCGGTGACTCCTCCACCTCCTGTGGTGTCGCCGTCTCCGTCGCCGAGTCCCTCGCCGTCGGCGTCCCCGAGCCCGTCGCCAAGTCCCGCGCCGGCGGCGTCCCCGAAGCCGGTGCCCTCATCACCCCCGGTGCCCATCAGGCCCGGATTGCCGAACACCGGTAACTGAGAAACGCAATGATGGGGCTTGCAGGAATTTGATTCCTGCAAGCCCCATCATGCTTCGTGGGGCGTGCGGGGCTCGAACCCGCGACCCAGGGATTATGAGTCCCTTGCTCTGACCGGCTGAGCTAACGCCCCGGCTCGATGGCACAGTCTAGCGGGATGATGCTCATGCCGCGCGCGAAGCGTCGCCACAGGTCCAGCACAGCGCGGTTCACGAGGGTGTTCGGCATGACGAACTCACGACCCGCCCGGCGCCTTTCCCGTCGAGCCATCATCACCGGGGCCGCCGGAGCCGTCGGGCTCGCTGCGGCAGGCGGCACGGCCTGGGCCCTCGACCGATACCTGATCGAACACACCGACGTCACCTCTGCCTCCGACTACCAAGGGCTGCCCGGCACCCAAACCAGCGGCACCGCCACAGCCACCGCCACATCGGCGGGGGACGGGGTGATCGACGGCACGACCTACACCTCCAGTGACCGGCAGATCACCATCACCCCGCACTCATCCGGTTTCGGGAACTCCGCCAAGGCCTGGTACGTGGCCGACGTGAAACTGAACAACGCCACCGCCCTGCGCAACGCCTTCGCGAAGAACAGTTTCGGGACCAACATCATCGAGTACCCGACGACAATCGCGGAGAACGTCGGGGCCCTGTTCGCCATCAACGGTGACTACTACGGTTTCCGTGACACCGGGATCATCATCCGAGACGGCGTCGCATTCCGTGACGAACCGGCCCGCCAAGGCCTGGCGATCATGCGGGACGGCACCATGGCCAGCTACGACGAGACCGGCACCAACGCCGCGAAACTGATCTCTGACGGCGCCTGGCAGACCCTCTCCTTCGGCCCCACGCTCGTCGACGGCGGAGCCGTCATCGAAGGCATCGACACACTCGAGATCGACACCAACTTCGGCAACCACTCCATCCAGGGCACCCAGCCCAGGACGGGGCTGGGAATGATCGCCGCCAACCATTTCGTCTTCGTCGTGGTCGACGGCCGTTCCTCCGGGTACAGCAACGGCATCACCATGACCGATTTCGCCCAGCTCTTCGTGGACCTGGGGGCACAGGTCGCCTACAACCTCGACGGCGGCGGGTCCTCGCAGATGGTCTTCAACGGCTCCCTCGTCAACAACCCCCTTGGCAAGAACAAGGAACGCGGCACCAGCGACGTCCTGTGGATCGGAAAGTGACATCATGCTCGTTCTCATCCCCGCCTACGAACCCGGCGACTCGCTCATCGCCCTGGTCCGTGAGCTACGGGCCCATCCCGCTTCTCCCAACATCCTGGTCGTGGACGACGGTTCCGGCCCCGACCACGACGAGATCTTCGCCCTGGCCCGCATCCACGGCGCCACCGTGCACCGCTACCCGGAGAACCGCGGAAAGGGCCATGCACTCAAGACCGGGTTCGCCATCGCCCGGTGGCACCACCCGGGCGAAGTGGTCGTCTGCGCCGACTCCGACGGCCAGCACAAGGTGCCCGACATCATGCGGGTGGTCCGCGAGGTCGATGTCGGCTCCCGCGAGATGGTGCTCGGGGGCCGTCGGTTCACCGGTCGGGTGCCGCTGCGCAGCGCCTTCGGGAACAAGGTGACCAGCTGGCTGTTCAAGACCCTGACCGCGATCCGGGTGGGCGACACCCAGACCGGGCTGCGCGCCTACCCGCCGGGCCTGCTCGAATGGCTCGGAACCATCCCGGGGGAACGTTTCGAGTACGAGCTGTCCCTGCTGCTCCAGGCCGGAAAAGCCGGGATCAGCATCCGGGAGGTCGAGATCGAAACCATCTACCTGCACGGCAACAAGAGCTCCCACTTCCGTCCCATCCGGGACTCGTGGCGGGTCTACCGGCCGCTGCTGGCCTTCGCCGGTTCGTCGCTGGCCGGTTTCGCGGTCGATTTCGTGGCCCTGCTTCTCCTGGTTGCCGCGACCCACAACCTGCTGTTCAGCGTGATTGCCGCCCGGGTGCTGTCCGCCACCGTCAACTACCTGCTCAACCGGCACGCGGTGTTCCGCGACGGCGACCGCAGCACCCCGCTGAGGTACGCGCTCCTCGCCTGCGGAATCCTCGCCGCCAACTACGTGCTGCTGCGGGCCCTGTCGATCGTCATGCCACTGGCGTTGGCGAAGCTGCTGACCGAGGTCACGCTCTTCGCGATCAGTTTCGCCGCCCAACGCGCCCTGGTGTTCACCCACAAGGAACTGAGCACCCGGAAAGGGCAGCTCATCACCCGATAGGTTGGGTGCATGCGCAAATCCACTCCACTCGACGCCGTCGCCGAGGCCCATGTCGAGGCCCTGGCGGTCAACGACCCCCTCGAGGCAACGGGAATCGGTCTGCCGGGACACGACCACGAACTGCCCGACTACTCCCCGGAGGGCACCGGCCGCTGGGCCGATGAGCTGCGGCGTACGCTCCGGTTGATCGAGGAAACCCCGAGAACGGACGCGGTCGACGAGGTCACCGCCGCGGCCATGACGGAACGGCTCGGCCTCGAACTGGAGAGCATCGAGGCAGGTGACCAGTTCGCCGCGGTCAACAACATCGACTCGCCCGTCCAGTGGCTGCGGGACGTCTTCGACCTGATGCCCACCGGGACCGACGAGGACTGGAGCAACATCGCCTCCCGGCTGGCGGGTATGCCCCGGGCCGTCGGCGGCTACGTCGAGACCCTGCGCGAGGGCATCGCCCGGGGCATCGTCCCGGCCCGCCGCGCTGTGACCGACGTGGCGGCCCAGGCCGCCGCCCTGGCCGGGGAGAAATCGAGGTTCCGCCAGCTGGCGGCCGAATCCGGGCGGGAGGGAACACTCGGCGCCGAGCTGCAACGGGCCGCGGAGCTCGCCCGCGGCGCCTTCGATGACCTGGCCCGGTTCCTCACCCAGGACTTGGCCCCCGTCGCCCGGGAAGCTGATGCGGTGGGGCGGGAACGCTACCAGCGGGCCTCCCGGGAGTTCCTGGGTGCCCGGATCGACCTCGATGAAACCTACGAGTGGGGGGTCGAGTCGCTGGCCCGGATCACCGCCGAGCAGGAGGCCATCGCTCGCGAGGTCGCGGGACCCGGGGCCACCATTGCTGACGCGATCGCCGTGCTGAACGCCGACCCCGCGAACCAGCTGCACGGCACCGGGGCGCTGCGGGAATGGATGCAACGCACCGCCGACGAGGCCGTGGCGGCTCTCGACGGGAAATATTTCACCCTGGATCCGCGGGTGCGCACCATCGAGGGCATGATCGCCCCCTCGGCGACCGGCGGAATCTATTACACCGGACCGTCCGCCGACTTCTCCCGTCCCGGCCGGATGTGGTGGTCCGTTCCCGAGGGGGTCACTGAGTTCACCACCTGGCAGGAGAAGACCACCGTCCATCACGAGGGTGTGCCCGGCCATCACCTGCAGATCGGGCAGGCCGTCGCCCAGGGGGAGAGCCTGAACCGCTGGCGGTCGCTGGTCTGCTGGGTCTCCGGGCACGGCGAGGGCTGGGCGCTGTACGCGGAACGTCTCATGGATGAGTTCGGTTTCCTGAACCCGGGGGAGCGCCTCGGGATGCTCGACGGCCAACGGTTGCGCGCCACCCGGGTCGTCCTCGACCTGGGAATCCACCTCGGCAAACCAGCCTTCGACCGCTACGGCGGAGGGATCTGGGACCACGACAAGTGCTGGCAGCTGCTGCGCGACAACGTCGCCATGGAGGAAAACCAGCTGCGTTTCGAGTTGCACCGCTACCTGGGCTGGGCGGGACAGGCCCCCAGCTACCGCATCGGCCAGCGGATCTGGGAGCAGATCCGCGACGACGCGGCCCGCCGGGCCGGGCAGGAATTCGACCTGCGCGACTTCCACGACCGCGCCTTGGCTGTCGGTTCGCTGCCACTTGACGTGCTGCGCGAGGTGCTGGCCGGGTAGTCTGGCCCGGTGCTGACGATGCAAGACGCCCTCCGGATCCTGTCCGACTACTGGACCTCGCGCGGCTGCCTGACCTGGCAGCCCTACAACTCGGAAGTGGGGGCCGGCACCATGAACCCCGCCACCGTGCTGCGGGTCCTCGGACCGGAACCGTGGGACGTCGCCTACGTCGAACCCTCCGTGCGTCCCGACGACTCCCGCTATGGCGAGAACCCGATGCGTATTCAGACGTTTACCCAGTTTCAGGTGATCCTGAAACCCGAACCCGGCGACCCGCAGGAGCTCTACCTCGGGTCGCTGGAGGCCCTCGGGATCGACCTCGACGCCCACGACGTGCGTTTCGTCGAGGACAACTGGCAGCAGCCGGCGATCGGCGCGTGGGGCCTCGGCTGGGAGGTGTGGCTGGACGGGATGGAGATCACCCAGTTCACCTACTTCCAGCAGGTCGGCGGGCAGGACCTCGACCCGATTCCCGTGGAACTGACCTACGGGATCGAACGCATCCTGATGGCGCAGCAGGGCGTCACGCACTTCAAGGACATCGCCTACGCCCGCAAGGCCGACGGCAGTATCGTCACCTACGGTGAGGCGTTCGGCCAGCAGGAGTACGAGATGAGCCGCTACTACCTGGACGACGCCGACATCGAGACGAACCGGCGGCTCTACGAGGCCTACGTTTCGGAGGCCACCCGCATGGTGGAGGCACGGCTGCCGGTTCCCGCCCACTCCTACATCCTCAAATCCAGTCACGCCTTCAACGTGCTCGACGCCCGCGGCGCGATTTCCACCACGGAACGCGCCCAGGCGTTCAGCACCATGCGCCGCCTGATGCGCGACACCGCAGCGCTGTGGGTGGAACGGCGAGGCGAACTCGGGTTCCCGCTCCTCAAGGAAACCGAGAGGAAAACCGGGACACCAGAGGAGGCCATTGAGGAACCCGCCACGGACCGGCCCCGGACCTTCGCCCTGGAGATCGGCCTGGAGGAGCTTCCCCCGCACGTCGTCGGCCCCACCGTCGAGGCGGTGAACAAGACCCTCACGAACGGGCTTGCGGCCTCACGCCTGGCGCACGGCGAGATCCGCGTCGACGGCACCCCCAGGCGCATCGTGGCAATCGTCGACGGGGTTGCGGCCCGGGAACCGGACGCCACGAACCTGCGGAAAGGCCCGAAATGGGCGGTTTCCTTCGATGCCGACGGCAACCCCACCAAACCGTTGCAGGGTTTCATGCGCGGCCAAGGAGTCACCCTGGAGCAGGTCGTAAAGGCTGAGGTGAACGGCGCCGAACACGCCTGCGTCGCCGTCGAATCACCGGGCCGCAACGCCCTGGAGGTGCTGAAGGGCCTCGTCGAGGACTGCGTTTCCGGGCTGCGCGCCGAGAAGAACATGCGCTGGCGCGACCCGAAGCTGTCCTTCTCCCGGGCCGTGCGCTGGCTGGTGGCGCTCTGGGGGGAACAGATCGTCCCGGCCCGCGTCTCCGAGGTGGCCGCGGGGCGCAGCACCTATCTGCAACGCACCACCGCCGCATCCACCGGGAGCGGGAAACGTCTCGACGGCGTTCCTGTCGGATTCCACGACCTCACTTCCGCCGACGACCTGCCGGGCCTGCTCGCCGAGGGACGGATCGCGCTCGGTTTCGCGGAGCGCCGAGGGGCGGTCGTGGACCAGGCGGAGAAACTGGCGGCCGGTGTGGGAGGCGTCATCGATTTCGAGGACAATGCCGCGCTGGTCGACGAGATCACCAACCTGGTGGAGGAACCCTTCGGGGTGCTGGGCGGTTTCGACGAGCGCTACCTGGGGCTCCCGGACCGGATTCTGGTCTCGGTCATGGCAAAGCATCAGCGCTACCTGCCGGTCCGCGACGCCGAGGGGCGCCTGTTGCCGTATTTCGTGACCATGGCCAACGGCGCCTGCGACGAGACCGTGGTGGCGGCGGGCAACGAGTCGGTGCTGCGGGCCCGCTACGAGGACGCCCTGTTCTTCTGGAACCAGGACCTCGAGGTCGAATCGGTCGACGCCTTCGTGCCGGGACTCGAGAAACTGACCTTCGAGAACCGGCTCGGTTCGGTGGGGCAGCGCGCCCGCCGCATCGCCGCGGTGGCCACCAGGGTGGGGGAGGGGCTGGGTCTCGCCCCGGAGCAGGCCGCGACCCTGGCACGCGCCGGGCAGCTGGCGAAGTACGACCTGGCGACGAACCTCGTCACGGACATGACCGGCCTCGCCGGTTTCGTAGCCCGCGAGTACGCGCTCCGCAAGGGCGAGGCCCCCGCGGTCGCGGAGGCCCTCCACGAGATGGAACAGCCCCACACCTCCGCCGACGCGGTCCCGGCCTCGCTTCCGGGCGCTCTGTTGGCCCTCGGCGACCGGTTCGACCTGCTGATGGCGATGTTCGCCCTCGGAGCGAAACCCTCCGGTTCTTCCGACCCCTACGGGCTGCGGCGGGCCGCGCTGGGCGTGGTGCGCGTGCTGCGTGAGGTTCCGGGGCTGGCCGGCATCGGCGTGCGCGACGGCCTGGAGGCCGCGGCGGAGGCGTTGACGGCCCAGGGCATCGCGGTTTCGCAGGACGCGATCGTAGCGGCCGAGGAATTCGTCATCGGCCGCTACGCCCAGCTGATGCGCGACGAGGGGCGCTCCGCCGACATGGTGGCCGCGGTCCTGCCGTCGGCCACCCACCCGGCGGACGCAGAGGCGAAGGCCAACGACCTGGAGGCCCTTCTCGGGGAACCCGGCTGGCGGGCCGTCGTGGAGGCCATCGTGCGGATCCACCGCATCCTCCCCGCGGGCACTACCCCGGGGTTCGATCCGGCGATCTTGGTTGACGACGCGGAGAAAGCCTTGGCTGAGGCCATCGCGGGCAGGGAACCCTGCAATTCGATTTCCGGTTTCGCCGCCTCGGCGAAGGACCTGGTCGACCCCATCGCCCGGTTCTTCAACGACACCCTGGTGATGGCGAAAGAACCCGGGCTGAGGGCGGCTCGCCTGGGTCTGCTGGCCGGCGTCGCGGCCCTCGCCCCGGTGGGCCTGGACTGGGCCGCCATCGACGCGGCCACGAAGTGAGAACACCGGGGACGGTTCCGGAGCGGGCAGCCCCCGGTGTCATTACCACCCACCCCGGGGGCGTTGGATGATGCGGTTCACGCATCCAGCAGACGCAGGATCTGTTCGCCGACGGCCCCCTCGTCGTTGGGGCCGATCCGGGTGAAACCCCGGCCGAGCAGACACGGATCGGCGTCCGCCATGACGTAGCCCCGGCCCACCAGCTCCAGCATCCCCAGGTCGTTGTGCATGTCACCGAACGCGACCGCGTCGGCCGGGTCGATGTCGATCTCCTCCAGCAGCCTCGCCAGGGCGGCGCCCTTGGTGACGCCCGGCGCCGACAGTTCGACGGTGCCGCACACGTCATGCCAGGAGAAGGTGGCCTGGAGGATCTCGCCCGCGGCGGCGACGGCCACGGGGGAGAAGGCGTGGGTGTCTGCGTGGCGGGTGCGGGCGAGCACCTTGATGACCGGGCCGACCGCCAGCAGGTCCGGGAGGTCGGCCACCTGATCGGCCCCGGAGAAGTGCCCAACCGGGTAGCCGGGTTCGCGACCCCACCCGTGCTCGTACTCCACCGCGAACGAAACCTCGAGTTCCGGCGGCAGCGCCGCCGCGAAGGCCAGGGCCCGTTCCGGTTCGATCGGGTGAAGGAAGTCGGGGCGGGGCCTCGCCAGCCGGCCGACGGCCGCCCCGTTGCTGGAGATCACCACGGGATCCAGGTCACGCAGCTCCGCCAGGGCGTCGAGCCAGCGCCTGGGCCTGCCCGTGGCGATCACGAAGACGACACCCTCCTCGATGGCTCGTCGCGCCGCCGCCAGGTTCGACTGGAGAAGGACGGCGTTCGCACCCAGGAAGGTGCCGTCCAGGTCCGTGGCGATCAGGGCCGGTTTCATGCCATCAGGCTACCGACCTTCACCGGGATCACCCGGGCCGGTCGCTCTGCTGATCCGCGCCTGGCTGTTCGCCACCCATACCGGTCGCGTACTGGTTGGCCGACACGGTGCCGGCGGATTTGCCGCCGAGCAGGATCTCGTAGGTTCCGTCCGCCGAGATGGAGGGGCCGGAGTACAGCACCGAGGAATACTGCTTGGAGGAAGTCCGCGTGGTGATCACGTTTCCGCTGGAATCCGCGATGGAGACCTCGCCGGTGGAGCTGCCGTTCAGGTTCGTGAACACGAATGCCTGGGGGGAGTTCCCGGAGGGGGATTCGGCCATGCCGGAGGCCCCGATCGCCCACAGCTCACCGCCGGTGACGGTCAGCCCCGAGTGCGTGTCGACCGAGCCGTTTCCCCCCATGGTGGGTCCGAGGACCACGACGCTGCCTCCGAGATCGTCCCGGCCGCGTTGGAATCGAGCCCGTCGCCCTCCGAATCGATCGTGACGGCGCCGCCGGTGATGGTGAAGCCCTGCGGTTGTCGCCGGAGATGTTGATGCCGTCGTCGCTGCTGGTCAGCCGGGTCTGGCCCCCGAGATCACGAGGGTCTGGGCCTCGAAGACCTCCAGGGAGTTGGAGACGGTGACGGAGCCTCCCGATATCGCGACATCGTTGAACCCCTTGATGCCGTCGTCTCCGGAAGTGACGTTGATGGTTCCGTTCTCGATCAGGACGTAGCCGCGATCGGCGTTGACGACCACCTGCCCCGCCAGGGAGCCGGCCAGGCGGTAGGTTCCAGCGGATGTGATCGTGACGGTGAGCCGTCGACCGTGACCCCGCCGCCCGAGGCGGTGGCCGAGGAGCCGTTCAGGGTGATCTGAGTGACGGAGGACTCGTCGTAATCGGAGTCCTCCTGGGAGTAGTGGGATTCCTGGTTCTCGGGGAGAGCAGGGTGTTCAGGGCCTCGCTGCTTCCGCTGTTGCCGGTGGCGGTGGAACGGGTCGCGACCTGTCCGGAGACGTCGGTGAAAGCGGTGGCCGAGGAGCAGCCGGCGAGGACGGCAACTGCCGCGAGAGAGGCGAGTCCGAGTTTGAGCTTTCGCATTTTCGTGTTCGGTTCTTCGGCGGTCTCGTTGTCAGAAGTGTCGGTTCAGGACCCGGCGCCAGCGGTTCGCGGGTAGCTCGGGGTGCAGGGCGGCCAGGCCGGTGGCGTACTTGGAAATCGGCTGCGGACGGTAGCCGTGGTACCAGAGGGTCCGGTCCGCGGAGCTGGGGGCCGATCCCGACTTGGTCTCGATGATCGCCAGCCGGGGGATCCGCAGGCTGCGGCCGTTCTCCGTCCAGACGAGTTCCCGGTCCAGGGTGAGCCGGGCCCGGCCGTCGGCCGTGAGCAGTGTGGTGCGCAAGTAGCTGGTTTCCAGGCTCGGCCTCAGCCGCTGCGGGTGGATGTCGTGAATTCCCCCGGCGGCGAGGCGGCCGTTGACGAAGCCATATTGTTCGGGCGCGATTTCGAACAGCGCCGAAGGATCGTGGGGGATGCGTTCCTTGACGGTGTTTCCGCCGCGCCGGGTCTTGACCTCCAGGAAGGCCTCTCCCGAATCCCGGTAGTTGCGGATCCTCACCTTGAACCGGTGCGGGCGGCCCCTCGCTGCCATCAGGTAGGAGTCGCGGGCCGTGGTGTCGAAATAGACGGATGTGTACCCGAACTCCGTTCTTCCCCCGATGTCGAGGACCCTGGTGCCGGTCGGCAGGCAATCGAGTATCGCCTCGGCGGCGCGTTGGTGCAGCGGATACTTGCGGTCCACCCGGTTCATGAGCTCCGCTGCCGCGTTGAGCTCGTCGAGGTGAACCGGGGCGAGATCGCTCAGGCTCATCGCAGCACCTCCACCTTCTCGGTGACCGGGAGACCGACCCCCGGGGCGTAGCGGACCTCGACGAGGGTGGTGTCGGCGACGAAGTCGAGGCGCTGGACGTTCACTCCGAGCACCCGGCCCCCGAGACGGGTCGCCAGTTCGTAGCGGAGTTCCTCGGGATCGGTGATCGCCCGGTCGAGGTTGACGACCTCGCGTCTGACCCCCGTCCGGAACCGAGAGGAGTCGGCCAAGGCCAGGACGACCACGATGAGGGCCATCGTGGCGTAGGTGGTGGTGGAGCCGCCGAGCCCGCCGAGCAGGCCGAGCGCGAGTGAACTGAAGTAGTAGGCCACCTCGTGCTGGGCCAGTTCATCGGAGCGGAGCCGGATGATCGACAGCACCCCGAACAGCCCCAGGCCGAGCCCTGCCGCGACGGCGCTGTTGAGGAGCCCGATGGAAACCGCCATGACGCCGACGTTGACGCCCAGATAGGCGACCGCCAGATCACGGCGGTGATGTCGTGGCAGGTAGATGGCGAAGACGAGGACGCAGATTGCGACGATGTTGGCCAAGTAGGGCAGGAATTGCATGATTGTTGCCTCGGTGGTCGAGATTGAGAGGTGCTACCTCTGGGCGATCACCATTCAGCCGGACCAACTTGTACGTTGCCTGTGTTCCCCGGGTGCGACGGATGTGAAGACGGCCGGTTACAACTTGCGTTCGGGGCTCGGGCTGCCCGGTCCTGAGGAATCGCCCGAGGGCTGATCCATCGAGGGGGTGTCGCTGCGGCTCTCCAGTTCCGAGGGTTCCCCGGAAGACGGCTCCCCGGAGGACGGCTCTCCGGAGGACGGGCTGGGGGAGCCGCCACCGGAAGCGGACGTGGAACTCGGTACAGGGGCGGGAGGGGACACCTTCTGCTGGTTCTGGAACACCAGGATCGCCAACAGCACCGCGACGGAGGCGATCAGCAGCATCAGCAGGAAGGACGTGAGCAGGGTGAGCCAGCCGGCCCGGTCCTTGCGGCCCGGCCAGGGAAGCGGCCACATCCGCCACGTTCCCGGGCGGATGTTCTGCCACCAGTGCATCTGGAAATCCGGTCCCGCGGGGGAACCGAGCTGAGGGGTGTGCACAAGATCGACGGCGGCCAGCACCCGCTGTGCTTCGGCCACAGCAGCAGGGGAACCGGAGAAGGCCAGGGCCACCCATGGGGCGAGGGGACGGTGGGAGGCGACGATCGGGTCGTCGTCCTCGTCCCGGAAACGCACCGCCATGCGACCTTCGTCCTGGCCCTGACCGCCTCGGGCCACGACGGTGTCGATGTGCATGGCGTTGATCTCGCCTGAAAAACGCGCCCGCGCAGCGGGATCTGATGCCGCACCGTCGCGCAGGTGGATCAGCATCACCGGATCCGAGCCGTCCGCGTGCGCGCAGTAGACAACACCTGCCGGGCTCTCCACGAGACGTGAGTCGATCCAGAAATCACCCACACGCACCGGATCCTCCGGAAGGAGGGGAAAGTGCTCCGCGTACTCGGGTGTGGGATCTGGTGGCTGAGTCATCAAGGACTATGACATCACATCGAGGTGCCTTACCGCTCCTCGGCCGCCACGTCTCGGTTCTGCTCCTGGAAGCGCGGTATCGTGGTGCGCGATCGTTTCAAGGAGACTCCAAGTTGACTACCCCCAGCGCGCAGCCAGCTCTGCCCACCACCACCGCCGACGCAGCTCGCCTCCTGGGCGTGGCGATCAGTCAAGTGCAGCGGGTCATCGTCGGGCAGGAACACATGGTCCAGCAGTTGATGGTGGCTCTCCTGGCGAAGGGCCACTGTCTTCTCGAAGGAGTACCGGGTGTGGCGAAAACCTTGGCGGTACGTTCCTTCGCAACGGTTGTTGGAGGGGATTTCGCCAGGGTGCAGTTCACCCCGGACCTGGTTCCCTCCGACATCGTCGGAACCCGCATCTACTCCGCCAGCTCCGAATCCTTCGAGATCGAGCTCGGACCGGTGTTCGTGAACTTCGTGCTGGCCGACGAGATCAACCGGGCACCCGCGAAGGTGCAGTCCGCGATGCTCGAGCTGATGGCCGAGAAACAGGTCTCCATCGGCGGCAGGACCTATCCTGCGCCCGAACCGTTCATCGTGATCGCGACCCAGAACCCCGTCGAGTCCGAGGGGGTCTACCCGCTTCCCGAGGCGCAGCGGGACCGTTTCCTCGTGAAGGTGGACGTGCCCTACCCGAAGGGCAACGAGGAGTTCGAGATCCTCAGGCGCATGAGTGTCAAACCTCCGCAGGCGGAGCAGGTGCTGAACCCTGGTTTGGTGCGCCACCTGCAGGACATGGCGTCCAAGGTTTTCGTCCACAACCTGGTCAGCGAGTACATCGTGCGCCTCGTGCTGGCCACCCGGAACCCTGCCGATTTCGGGATGCCGGACCTGGAGCCGGTGATTCAGATCGGTTGCTCCCCCCGCGCCACGCTCGGCCTGGTGGCCGCGTCGCGTTCCCTCGCGCTGATCAACGGCCGCGACTACGTGCTCCCCACCGACGTGCAGGCGGTGGCCCGCGACGTCATGTCCCATCGCATCGTGCTCGGTTTCGACGCGGTGGCCGACAACGTTCTCACCACCGACGTGGTGGATCGCATACTGGCCATGGTCCCGGCTCCCACCCCGGTGTGGAACGACCAGTCACGCCAGCAGCGTCACCAGCAGCACGGCTACCAGCCCGGTCATGCCTGAGGGAACCTTGACCTCCCCATCCTTCGCACCAGCCACCCAGGCGCCCCACGATCCCGGGGCCGCCACATCCGTTCTGCACACACCGAGCGGCCCCACCATTCCGCTGACCAAACTGGCTCCGGAAGCCGCCCTGCGGCGCCTGGAACTCACCGTCGTCCGTCGTCTGGAGGGCTTTCTCCACGGTGATCACCTGGGGCTGCTTCCCGGACCGGGATCCGACACCAACGACGCCCGCCCTTATCAGCCGGGTCAGGACGATGTCAGGATGATGGACTGGGCCGTGACCGCGCGCACCACGGTTCCCCACGTTCGCGACACCATGGCCGACCGGGAGCTCGAGGTGTGGGGACTGCTCGACGTGACCCCGTCGATGAACTGGGGCACAGAGGGCATCACCAAACGTGACCTGGGCATCGCTGCCATCGCCACGATCGGATTCCTCAGCCAGCGGATGGGGGACCGGTTCGGCGGTTTGATGATGCTTCCCGACCGCATCAAGAGACTGCCCGCCCGTTCGGGCCGAACCGCCCTGTACGGAATGCTGCGGCAGATGCTCACCGAACCCATCGTGCCGGACAACGCCCCCGGTGACCTGGAACTGGTCGATGGTATCGAGCAGATGGCTCGCTCCCAGCGCCGCCGAGGCATGCGGGTGGTGGTCTCGGATTTCCTGACCGCGGGCGAGGCCGAGCTCGATCCGGACCGCCCACCTCCCTGGGAACGGGCGATCAGGCGGCTGGCGGTTCGCAACCAGGTGTTGTGCGTCGAGGTGGTGGACCGGCATGAACTGGAGTTTCCCGATGTCGGGGAGATGCTGATCCGCGACCCGGAAACCTCTTTCCTGCGCTACATCAACACCTCCGATCCTGTCGCGCGTCAGCGGATGGACGACGCTTCCCGTGCCCAGCGTGAGCGCATCAAGGTGGCGCTCAGGCGTTCAGGGGCGGGGCACATCCAGCTGCGCACGGATCGCGACTGGGTCGCCGACATCGCACGTTTCGTCCTTGGATACAGGCGGGTCGCCAGCGCCCTTCACGCACCGCCCCAGGGGGTGAGCCGATGATGGACTGGTTGGCTTTCAAAACCCCTGAACGTTTGTGGGTGCTGCTGGTCCTTCCTGCGCTTGTCATCGCCTACTTGGTGTTGATGCGTCTCAAGGGCCGGACCTCGCTGCGTTTCACCAACACCGGGGTGCTGGGCCGGGTGATCGGTTCCCAGCGCCGCTGGACGCGACACCTGGCCGTTTTCATGTCGCTGTGCTCCTTGGTGGCGCTCACCCTGGCGTGGGCCCAGCCGCTGGGAACGGAGAAGGTGCCGCGTGAACGGGCCACCGTTGTCCTGGTGATCGACACATCGCTGTCCATGCAGGCCACCGACGTGGAACCGAACCGGCTGGAGGCGGCCAAGGCAGCAGCACAGCAATTCGTTGACGCGCTGCCTGACTCCTACAACGTCGCCCTGATCTCCCTGAACGGCTCCCCCTCCATGATCATGCCCCCGTCAACGGACCGGGGAGCGCTCACCAGAGCCATCAGCACCTTGGAGCTCAAGGAGGGAACCGCCATCGGGGACGCGCTGGACCAGTCACTCAAGGCCGTCAGTGAGGCGCCTGCCCCCGATGATGGTGCCGAGGCCGCCCCGGCCATGATCGTGATGCTGAGCGATGGTGGGAACACCACGGGAACAGACCCGGCGGAAAGCGCAACTCGTGTGCAGCAGGCCGGCGTGCCGGTGTTCACCATTGCTTATGGAACCGAGAACGGCTACGTCGACCTGGACGGGAAGCGGCACAACGTCGCACCGGACAACGAGGCCCTCCGCTCGATCTCCGCAACCACGGGCGGGGAATCAGTTTCCGCGGACAGTGCGGACAGCCTCAAGGACGCCTACAAGAAGATCGGGTCATCGGTGGGCACGGAAGAGGTGAGGAAACCAGTGACCGCGCAGTATGCATTCGGGGCTCTCGGTTTTGCCGTCGTGGCTGCGCTGGGAGCCGTGATGATGGCCGCGAGGTGGCCCCGATGACGACGCTGGTGCTCGAGTTCATGCAGCCCAACCGGCTGTGGGCCCTGGCTCTGATCCCGGTCATCGCTGGGGTCTACTGGTACCTGGCGAACCGGCTTCCCCCGTCGCAGACACAGAATTCGCGACTGCGGCTCGTCATCCCCAAGGACGCGGCCTGGAAACGTCACGGCGCCGTGCTGCTGGCGTTGCTCAGCCTTGCTTCGCTGGTGATCGCATGGGCGATGCCTAAGGACTACGGCCGCCAACCGAGGGATCGAGCCACCATCGTCGTCACGATCGATGTGTCCTGGTCCATGGAGGCCAAGGACGTGACACCCAGCCGGCTCGAGGCCGCGAAGGAATCGGCGAAGAAATTCATCGCGAGCCTCCCGGAACGTTTCAATGTCGCACTGGTCACCTTTGCCGGCACCGCGAATGTCAACGTTCCCCCTACCGTGGACAGAGGTGCGCTGAACCGCGCCATCGACGGTCTCCAGATGGCCCCCTCCACCGCGATCGGAGAGGCGATCTACACAAGCCTCGATGCCCTGAAACTGGTGCCAGCGGATCCCGATCATCCTGACAAGACGGCCCCGGCAGCAATAGTGCTGCTCTCGGATGGAGCCTCCAACCTGGGCCGGAACTCGGCCACGGCAGCCGAGCAGTCGAAACAGATGGGGGTCCCCATCTACACCATCGCCTATGGAACGCAGGATGGCTACGTCGAATCCAACGGCAGACGGGAACGTGTGGCCGTGGACCATCACGAACTCTACGTCGTTGCGGAGAACTCCGGGGGTAAGAAGTTCTCGGCCGAATCGGCGGGTGAGCTGAGCGAGATCTACCAGGCGATCTCATCCGACCTGGGATACGAGCTGGTTCCGATGGAGATCACGGATCAGTACGCGGGACTGGCGATCGTCTTCGCGGTTCTCGCCGCCATGGGCGTGATCTCCCTCGGGGCCCGTTGGCCCTGATTGCGCTCCCACTCAGGGCGCGAGGTTCTCGATCGACAGGACGGGAACGTCATCGCTGAGGGGCATCCCGAGTACTTGCTCGAGAAAGGAGAGCTGGGACTCCAGTGATTGCCTGCGGGCCGCGAGCGAACGGAAACCGTGGCCCTCGTTCTCGAACGTGACCAGTGCCAGGGGAAGTCCCTTGGCGCGTACCGCCTTCGCCATGTCAAAGGCCTGCCCGGGCGGTACCACTCGGTCCTCCAGACCCTGCAGAATCAGCATCGGCGTGTCGAGCCGGTCAAGTTGGGTGATCGGGGAACGCTCCCGGTAGACCTGCTCGCCTTCCGGCCACGGAGCAACCAGGGCGAAGGTGTAGCGGGATTCCGCCTTGTGGGTTTCCTCGACGAGGGCTCGCAGATCCCCGATGCCGTAGGAGCTGATGCCGGCGGCGAAGAAGTCGCTGGTAACCAAGGCCTGCAGGGTGGTGTAGCCGCCCGCGCTGCCTCCGGCAATGGCCACACGCTCGGGATCCGCCAATCCTGCCCGGCACACCTCGCGGGCCGCGGCCACCACATCGGCGACGTCCAGGACGCCCCACTGCCCCTTCAGCCGGTTCCGGTAGGTGCGGCCGAAACCGGTGGAACCCGAGTAGTTCACGTCCAGGACACAGATCCCGCGGGAAACCCAGAACTGGATCATTCTGTCGAAGCCCGGGTAGTGCGCGGAGGTCGGGCCGCCGTGGGTGAGAACGAGCATGGGGGGCGCTACGGCGCCGGGGACCGGGTAGAACCAGGAGTGCACCGGCCCCGCGGGCCCCTCGGACCAATGACAAACGGGGCGGCTCAGGTTCGTCTGCGGTTCGGAGGCCACGAGTTCGGTTCGTTCCCCGGTGGGGGAGATGCGCACCAGGGAGGCGGGACGGTCATCCCATTCCGCTATCGCGAACAGCTCCTGCCCGCGGGAGGCCAAGGACTCGATCATGGCCGTCCCGGGCAGCGGGTGGGTGACCTCGCCGTTGCTCGGATGCCACAGCGCGAGCGCACCGCGGCCGTCGTCGATCTGAACCGTCGCCAGCAGGTCATCCCCCACGGCGCAGGCAGGTGGGGTGTCCAACACCCACACGGGAATCGAGCAGTCGTGAGGGGTGCGCCAGGTTGACGTTGCGTCGGCGTGGTGCACGACCCAGTTCCAGTGGCCGGACTCGTCCGTGACGCAGGCCAGGGAACCGTCCCCGAGCCAGACCGGGTGTTGCGCGCTGACCCCGGGTTTCCCGTGGATCCTGTCGACGTGCCCGGGATCGTCGAGGTTCGTCACCCACACCGATGCCTCGTCCCAGCTCATGTTCGGGTGCATCCACTGGAACCAGGCGAGTCGACCATCGCGCACCACCGGACCCGCGTAGAAATCGGCGCCGCTCACCAGCACGCGGCCCCCGTCGGCATTGTCGGAATCCAGGTCCAGCGCGACGATTTCGCTGCGTTCCTCGGGGGTCACCTCGTGATCCTCACGGACCGCGAGGAGCAGCCGACGTTGCGGGTCTAGGTCCAGCCCGCCGTAGTGGAACCGGGCGCTCTCGGGTGTCAGGGGGCGGGTGGTCTCCCCGTCCTGGAGCCATATTCGTTTGGTGAAATCGTCACACCAGGCCACCAGACCGTCGGCCACCGCGTAGGCACCCCCGCCGTACTCCATCACTCGGGAACGCACGTTGAACCCGGGAGTGATCTCGGCGATCCCGCCCTCCTGCCAGCACCGGATGGTCACCCGGCCGTCTTCGGCGGCGATGCTCGCCAGCCAGAACACCCCGTCCGCACTGGCCCGGACCTGACGGATGCTGTCGGTACCCACGAGGGCCTGATCGATGGACATGCGCTGCATGATCACAGTTTATGACCGGCGCCGTCGCCTCTTGTTGTGCCTTTCCCGTAGCTGTAGCACAATTGACCTCGCCTGGAGTCGAGACGGATCGCAGGGGAAGGCAATCCGGCCGAGACCCAGGAGAACAACATGAACGCTTGCACGGCCACCGAGAGCCTGCCCGGGGCGCGGGGGATGATCTTCATCCACTCCACCCCGGTCGCGCTGTGCCCGCATCTGGAATGGGCGATCGCCTCGGTGCTCGGTGCGGGACTCAATTGGCAGTGGACCGAGCAGAACGCCGAACCCGGGTCCCACCGGGCCGAGCTGTCGTGGTCCGGACCGACCGGTTCGGGGGCGAGACTTGCCTCCCGCCTCGCCGAGTTCGCTCGCATCCGTTTCGAGGTGACCGAGGAAGCCATGCTCGGGGCCGAGGGAACCCGTTACTGCTACACCCCATCGCTGGGCCCGTTCGCCGCCACGGTCGGGGTGCACGGCGACATCTTGGTTCCCGAGGATCGCATCCGCCATGCCCTCGACACCGCGTCTGTCAAGGGCATGAGCGTTCATCAGGCCATGGAGCGGCTTCTCGGAACTGAATGGGATGAGGAACTGGAACAGTTCCGGTACGGCTCGGAGGACGCACCTATCCGGTGGCTCCACCAGGTCGTGTGATGACCGTCGGGTCAGTCGGTGATGTTGGCGTTGGTCACGGTCACGGCGACGTTGGAACCCCCAAAACCGAAGGAGTTGTTCAGGGCCGCGAGATCCCCGTCAGGAAGCCGGCGTGGCTCGTTCACGGCGATGTCAATGGGGAGTCCGGGTTCCAGGTTCTCTATGTTGATGGTGGGTGGTGCGACCCGGCTCTTGAGAGCCATCACGGTTGCGAAGGTCTCCAGGGCGCCAGCGCTGCCGAGAAGGTGACCGCTCATTGACTTCGTGGAGGTCACGATGCACCCGTCCACGGCGGAACCGAGGGCGGTTGCGATGGAGTTTGCCTCGGTGACGTCGCCCTGTGGAGTGGAAGTGCCGTGGGCATTGACGTGTTTGATGTCGCTGGGTTGAAGATCCGAAGCCTGCAGGGCCTTGAGCATGGCGGTTGACTGACCGCGCCCCGTCGGCTCGGGCTGGACCATGTCGTGGTTGTCGTTGCTGATCCCGGCCCCGGCGAGGGTGCCATAGATGCGTGCCCCCCGTGCGCGGGCGTGTTCGAGGGTCTCGATGATCATGATCACGGCTCCCTCGCCCAGGACGAATCCGTCGCGGTCGGTGTCCCACGGGCGTGAGGCGTGCTCCGGGTCGTCGTTGCGGCGGCTCAGGGCCTGCATCTGGGCGAAGGCGTTGATAGGCAACGGATGGATGACACCCTCCGAGCCTCCGACGACCGCGATGTCGCAGCGGCCCAGCCGGATCTGGTCGAGCCCCAGGGAAATGGCCTCGTTCGACGAGGCGCACGCGCTGACGGGTGCGTGGACACCGGCAGCGGCACCGAACTCCAACCCCAGGTTGGCTGCGGGTGCATTGGCCATGAGCATGGGAATCGTGAAGGGGGAGACCCGGCGCAGCCCCTTCTCCTTCTGGACGTCCCAGTTGCCGAGCAGGGAATGCAGACCTCCGATACCGGTGCCCACGCACACGGCGAGTCGATCCGGATCCGTGGAATTGTCCTCACCGAGCCCGAGTCCGGCGTCCTCCCAGGCCTCCTGGCCGGCGACCATGGCGAGCTGCGAGCTCCGGTCGAGACGGCGGGCCGCGACGCGGTCGAGCTTCTCGGTCGGGTCACCGGCCGCCTCCGCGGCGAAGGTCACGGGCAGCGGTTTCGCCCAGTCGTAGGGAAGGGTGTGCACACCGGAGCGGCCGGCGAGCATGGCCTCCCAGGTGCTGGGGGCGTCTACGCCGAGCGGGGTGAACGCGCCAAAACCGGTGATGACTACCTCGGTCATGTTGAACTCCTGGGGGCTGAAGGATTTCTCGGGACTGGAAGATGGTGGGGGATGGCAGCCGCCACCCCCCCACCGGTTCGGCCTCAGGCCTGGGCGCGTTCGATGTAGGCGACCGCATCACCAACGGTCTTCAGGTTCTTGGAGTCCTCGTCGGGGATCGAGACGCCAAACTTGTCCTCGCACGCGTAGATGATTTCCACCATGGAGAGGGAGTCGACGCCAAGGTCATCGACGAAGGACTTGTCCAGCTGGACGTCCTCCGCGGCCACGCCCGCCACGTCGTTGACGATCTCGGCGAGGTCGGCGCGGATCTCTTCAGTGCTTGCCATTGCTGTCTCCTTGTTGGTCGATGGCTGGTTGGGTCATGGAAGGACGACGACCTGGCCCGCGAAAACGAGCCCGGCGCCGAAACCGATGATCAGGGCGTTCTGCCCGGAGGATGCCCTGCCCGATTCGAGCAGGGCCTCCATCGCCAGCGGAATGGACGCCGCTGACGAGTTGCCCATGTGCCTGATGTCGCGGGACACCACCACGTTCTCGGGCAGTTTCAGGTGGCGCAACATCGAATCGGTGATCCGGTTGTTGGCCTGATGAGGAATGAAGACATCCAGTTCCCCGGGGGTGATACCGGCGAGCTTGACGGCTTCCAAGGCCTTGTCGGTGATGTAGGTGGTGGCCCAGCGGAACACGGTGCGCCCGTCCATGCTGATCAGGGGCATCCGCTGCTCCGGGTCGGTCACGTCGGCCCAATCCTGGATCTGGATGGTGAGGGCCTGGGAACCGTCGGAACCCCAAACAACGGGCCCGATGGCGGGTTCATCGCTCGGGCCGATGATGGCGGCCCCGGCGCCGTCGGAGAACAGGAACGCGGTGGTGCGGTCCTCCAGGTTGACCATGCGGCTCAGGGTCTCGACGCCGATCACCAGGACGTTGGTTGCGGCCCCGGAACGGACGAGCGATTCGGCGATGCTGACCCCGTGGCAGAAACCGGCGCACGCCGCCGAGATGTCGAAGGCGACCGGACCGGCGCTCAGACCGAGTTCGTGGGCGACGTAGACGGCCAGCGAGGGGGACTGCTGGAAATGGGAGACGGTGGAACAGATGATCCCGTTGATCCGGGACGGGTCCAGTCCAGCGCGATCCATGGCCTTGCGCGCCGCTGCCACCGCCATGAACAGGGGAGTTTCCTCATCGGTCGCCCAGCGACGCTCCTGGATGCCGGTGCGCTGCTCGATCCACTCCGGGGTGGAATCGATGATGGTGCACATCTCCTCGTTGTCGACGACTCGCGAACCACGGTAGCCGCCGACACTCAGGATGCGGGCGTGGCGGCTGCCGGTGGAGGGGGTCAGTGTCATGTCGCGGCCTTTCGGGCGGTTCGGTGAAGCAGGGTGATGGGTCTCAGGCTTTGGCCGAGTGGGTTGTGCAGAAGACGCGGGCCTCGTCCAGCTGGTCCGGTGTGTTGAGGTTGAACAACTCGACACCTTTGAGGTTGCGTTTTGCGATACCCGTCAGGGTTCCCGCGGGAGCGAGTTCGAGGATTCCGGTGACGCCGAGACCCGACATGGTCTCCATGCACAGGTCCCAGCGAACCGGGTTCGCCATCTGACGGACCAGGCGCTCCAGGTACTCGCGCCCCGAGATCACGACCGCTCCATCGGCATTGCTGAGGAGGCCGGTGCGGGGATCCTCGGTGGGTACGGCGGCAGCAAGCGCCTCCAGGCGGGCCACGGCGGGGGCCATGTGATGGGTGTGGAAGGCCCCGGCGACGCTGAGGGGTTTCAGGCGGGCGCGGCGGGGGGCGTTGTCGGCCAGGGCGGCCAGCTGTTCCTTGGTGCCGGCGGCGACGATCTGGCCGGGACCGTTGTTGTTGGCGGGGGTCAGGCCCGCGGCCTCGATGGCTGCCAGCACCTCTTCCCGGTCTCCGCCGATCACGGCGGTCATCGAGGTGGGCGTGACGGCCGAGGCCCCGGCCATGCCGCGGCCACGTTCCCGCACCAGCACCATGGCGGACTCGACGGAGACCACCCCTGCCATGGCCGCAGCGGCGAGTTCGCCCACGGAATGCCCGGCGATCACACCTGCGAGCCCGGCGACGGTGGGGCTCAGCTGCTCTGCGGTGGCGAGCGCCGATGCGACCAGCAGGGGCTGCGCCACCGCGGTGTCCCGGATGGCCTCCACATCCGATGTGGTTCCATGGGCCACGAGGTCGATGTCGGCGACGGCGCTCAGCCACTCGAGGCGGGTCCTGAAGCTGGGTTCCTCCAACCAGGCGGCGAGAAATCCGGGGGTCTGGGCGCCCTGACCAGGCGCGACGATAGCTAGCACGCCTCCAACTCTGCCCTTTCGCCGACGATGTGTGTGGCTGCGAAGGTGACGAAAATGGCTTGGGAGAGGTTGTGGGATTCCTACAAAACCTGATGCCGGGGTAACGATGGGCAGGTTCACTCCTGGAGGCGCCCCAGGGTGATCGCCAGCCTCAACACGTAGGCCTCACGTGCATCCGTGGGGTTGTACCCCGTCACTTCCTGGATCCGCCGCAGGCGGTAGCGGACGGTGTTGGGATGGATGAACATGGCCCGGGCGGTGGCCTCCATCGACGACCCTGCGTCGAGGAAACCGACGCAGGTCTCCAGCAATTCCTTGGAGCCCTTGAGGAGACCGAAGAGGTCGCGGGCCAGGGTCCTTCGGGCGTGTCCGTCACCTGCGAGGGCCCGTTCCGGGAGCAGGTCGTCCGACAACAGGGTTCTGGGGCCCTCGGGCCACGCCCGGGCGGCCCGGTAACCGGAGGCCGCAGACCTGGCGGATGCGGGGGCCCCGCGGAGCCCCTCGGCGAGCGGGCCGATCACCACGGGGCCGGGTGCGAAATGTGGCTCGAGTTTGGTCACCAGGTCACAAGCCCGGGCCGGGTCGGTCAGGGCCTCGCCGGCGAAGATGCACACGAGACGCTCTCCTTGGGGGGCCGCAAGCATGTCCAGGCAGAGCCGCGCGGATGCCCTGCGCAGCTCGTCGATCCGTAGGTTCTTCGGGGCGCCCGCTATGACCACTGCCGTCGGGGCCTCGGAATCCCAGCCGAGGGTCGAGGCCCTGGACGTGACGGATTCGTCGGCCTCGGCGCGAACCACCGCGTCGACGATCGTCGCCTCCATGCGCGAGTCCCATGCCCCCCGTGCCTCCGCGGCGCGTGCATAGACCGCGGCCGCAACGAACGCGATTTCGCGGGAATAGTGCACTATCCCCAGCTGCAGCGGTTGCTGGTCCGCGCGCGGCAGCAGAAGTTGAATCTGTTCCTCCACGACATCGGTGGTGGTGCGCACCAGGTCGACCGTCTGCCTCAGGGAAATGCGTCCCGCAAGGGCGCGGGGGGCGGAGTCGAAGACCGATTCGAAGGAGAAGGCAGAGCCGCCGACCCAGTTCACGAAACCGTCGATTCCCTCCCGGGCCAGCACATTGATCCAGGACCGGGACTCGGCGTCGAGTTCCGCGAACCACGTGTGACGATCCTCAAGAGCCGCCAGGGTTGCAGTGTTCATGGTCGCTGTGGCGGCGCGCAATCGTTTCAGGATGGCGGCCCGGGAGCGAGCTGACGATACTGTGGCGGGAAGAGTCCCTGGGCGTGCGGGCTGAGCGGTCATGGTGCTCGTCAGCCTACCGGCCGGGGGATGGGCTGGGCCTGCGGCCGGTCAGCTCTTCGGCCAGGAGTTCTCGATCTCGGTCAGTACGTCGAGGGAGGATTTGTCCAAGGAGATCCAGTCCGTCATGCCGGTCCAGAAGGTTCCGGTGCCGACAGCACCCGGCATCTGATCCGACGCGTCGAAACGGACAACAGTGCTGTCGTCGGTGATCAGTTCATAGGAGAGCCTGTCGATGGGTGATGACAGGACGGAAGGATCGAGCCTCTTGTTCGCCGAGATCCACCCATGCCCCGTAACCTTTGCTTTCGTATTGCTGAATTCGGGAGAGGTCAAATATGCTTGGAAAGCGCGCACCTCTTCACGATCATTGAAGGCCGCCGCGAACTCCCCGCCAACGAGAACCGGCTGTTCCGCATCGGTTTTGCCGGGTAGGCGGAACGCGAAAACATCACCGTCCTCTGCAATCTTCTTGTCGGCAGGCCAGCTCACCTGATAGAAGGAAGCCTGGCGATGCAGGAAGCATGTGTTGTCCAGTATCGGCAGGCCCGCAGCCGTGAAAGAAGTGGTGGCGATGGATTTCACGTTTCCCAACCCGCCGTTCACGTAAGCTTCATTCTTAAGAATGTCCCCCGCCTGATCCAGGGCGGCGATCACGCGGGGATCGTTGAACGGAATCCGGTGCGACACCCACATGTCGTATTCGTCCGGGCCGGCGGTGCGCAACATCATGTCCTCGAGCCAGTCAGTGGCCGGCCACCCTGTTCCGTTGCTGGCCTGGATACCTGCGCACCAAGGTTTTGCGCCCGGATGGTCCTCGGCGATCCTCTGGGTCAGGGTGATCAGTTCTTCCCATGTCCGGGGAACCCGGTAACCGCTTTCTGCGAACGCGCGGGGAGAATACCAGACGAAAGATTTTACACTCGCCCCCACGGGAACCGCGTAGATCTTGTCCTCAACGGATCCGTATTCTTTCCAGACGCTTCGGTAATTTGCGTCGAGATTTGTCAGGGCCTGTCCCTGTACTTCCTTGATCCTGCCGGGAAAACGGGCGATGAGACTTCTCAGCAGGCCGGGCTGCGGGAAATAGGCGATGTCCGGTGGGGCGTCGGCGTCGATCTTGATCGGGAGCTGGGTCTCGAATTCGCGGGATCCCTCGTAATTGATCTTGACGCCAGTACATTCCTCGAAGGGCTTGAAGGATTCGATGTGGGACTGATCTTCCGGTGAGACGATGGGGGCGTAGACGTTGACCGACCTGCCCCGGAGATTTCCGTACTGCGCGAAGGCAGCGCACTCGCTCGGAACCTCACTCGGCTTGTTCGTGGGCTCTTCCACTGGGGCGCCGTTGCTGCAGGCGACCAAGGCGAACAAGGAGATGATGTTCAAGGTGGCGACAGCAGCCCGTTTCTTCAGCCGGAACATCCCTGATCCTTTCCGTCGGGGCGAAACATGACTCCACTCGGCCACCCTGACATCGTGTGAACAGGTTTGCAAGCCGGACGAGGCGGTTGCGGGCGGCGATAATTCACGGACTGGCTGTCGCGCGGTATCTTTGCTCCAACCGTGCACATCATCGCGACGAGAGGACCCACGTGAGCATCCAGGACCAGGTCGGGCCAATCCTCAATGGCCTGCCGACGAACCTCCCGGACACGGATCCGGGAGAGACTGCCGAGTGGCTGGAGTCGCTCGACGGGGTGATCGAGCACGGCGGTCGCAACCGTGCCCGCTACGTCATGCTGAAGCTGTTGGAACGGGCGCGTGAGCGCCATGTCGGGGTTCCCTCGCTGACCAGCACCGACTACGTGAACACCATCCCGGCGGACAAGGAACCGGCCTACCCGGGGGACGAGGACCTGGAACGCCAGATCCGTCGGCTGCTGCGCTGGAACGCAGCCGTCACCGTACATCGCGCCCAGCGCCCGGGTATCGGTGTCGGCGGACACATCTCCACCTATGCCTCCGCCGCGACCCTCTACGAGGTGGGAATGAACCACTTCTTCCGGGGCAAGGACCACCCCGGGGGCGGCGACCAGGTGTTCTTCCAAGGGCACGCCTCTCCTGGCATGTACGCCAGGGCCTTCCTGGAAGGGCGTCTCGAGGAGGCGGACCTGGACGGGTTCCGTCAGGAACACAGCCACATCGTCGACGGAAAGGTGCGGGCCCTGCCCAGTTACCCGCACCCCCACCAGATGCAGAACTTCTGGGAGTTCCCGACGGTCTCCATGGGCATCGGCCCCATGAACGCCATCTATCAGGCGCAGTTCAACCGCTACCTGCAGAACCGTGGCATCAAGGACACCTCCCAGCAGCGCGTCTGGGCCTTCCTGGGTGACGGTGAGATGGACGAACCCGAGTCCCGTGGCCTGCTGCAGCTGGCTGCCAACGAGGAACTCGACAACCTGACCTTCGTGATCAACTGCAACTTGCAGCGCCTTGACGGGCCGGTGCGCGGCAACGGCAAGATCGTCCAGGAACTCGAGGCCTTTTTCCGAGGCGCGGGCTGGAACGTCATCAAGCTGATCTGGGGCCGGGGATGGGATCCGTTGCTCGCCGCGGACAGCGAAGGCGCCCTGGTCTCCTTGATGAACGCCATCACGGACGGCGACTACCAGACCTTCAAGGCCAATGACGGCGCCTATGTGCGCGAACACTTCTTCGGGCGCGACGCCCGCACCGCTGCCATGGTCAGGGACTGGACCGACGACCAGATCTGGGCGCTGACCCGCGGCGGTCACGACTTCCACAAGGTCTACGCCGCGTACAAGGCGGCGACCGAGTTCACGGGGGCGCCCACGGTCATCCTCGCCCACACGATCAAGGGCTACTTCCTGGGCCAGCACTTCGCGGGCCGCAACGCCACGCACCAGATGAAGAAGATGGCCCTCGACGATCTCAAGGCGTTCCGCGACCGGGTGCATGTGCCGGTCTCCGACGCCGTGCTCGAGGCCGATCCCTACCGTCCACCGTACGTTCGGCCCGGGGCGGAGGATCCGAGGATGCAGTACCTGCAGGAACGTCGCCGCGCGCTCGGCGGCTACGTGCCGGAACGCCGTGGGGACCGCAAGTTCATCTCGCTACCGGGGGACAAGGCCTATGAATCCGTCCGCAAGGGCTCCGGCAAGCAGGAGGTGGCCACCACCATGGCCTTCGTGCGCCTTCTCAAGGACCTGATGCGCGACAAGGCATTCGCGCCGCGTGTGGTGCCCATCATTCCCGACGAGGCACGCACCTTCGGCATAGACGCCTTCTTCCCGACCATCAAGATCTACAACCCCGGCGGCCAGAAATACACGCCCGTCGACGCGGACCTGTTCCTCAGCTACCGGGAGGCCACCAACGGTCAGATCCTCCACACCGGCATCAACGAGGCCGGTTCGATGGCGGCCTTCACCGCCGCCGGGACCTCCTACGCCACCCACGGCGAACCCATGGTTCCGATCTACGTGTTCTACTCGATGTTCGGTTTCCAGCGCACCGGTGACTCCATGTGGGCTGCCGGTGACCAGCTCGCCCGGGGATTCGTGATCGGGGCCACCGCCGGTCGCACCACCCTGACGGGTGAGGGCACCCAGCACATGGACGGCCACTCGCCGATCCTGGCCTCCACCAACACCGCCTTCGCCGCCTACGATCCCGCTTACGGTTACGAGCTGGCGCACATCGTCCGCGACGGCCTGCGCCGGATGTACGGAGAGAAACCCGAGGACGTCATGTACTACCTCACCGTCTACAACGAGCCCTACGTGCAGCCCGCCGAGCCGGAGAACGTGGACGTCGAGGGAATCCTGAAGGGCATGTACCTGCTGCGCCCCGGCTCCCTCGACGGGGTCGGCCAGGACGCTCGCCGTGCACAGATCCTCGCCTCCGGCGTCGGCGTGCCCTGGGCGCTCGAGGCCCAGCAGTTGCTCAAGGACGACTACGGGGTGGTCGCGGATGTCTGGTCCGTCACGTCCTGGGGTGAGCTGCGTCGCGAGGGTCTCGCCCACGACAAGGCCAGGTTCAACGACCCGTTCGGGGAACACGCTCCCACCTGGGTTGAGTCGAAGCTTGCCGGCACGCAGGGTCCCATCGTCGCCGTCAGCGACTACATGCACGCCGTGCCGGACCTGATCCGGCCCTGGGTGCCGCGTGAGTACATGACCCTGGGTGCGGATGGTTTCGGTTTCTCCGACACCCGGGCGGCCGCCCGTCGCCACTACAACATCGACGGTCCCTCCATCGCCGTCGCGGTGTTGCAGCAACTGGCCCTGAAGGGTGAGGTGCCCCGTGAATGGCCCTTGGAAGCCGCTCAGCGGTACCGTCTCGACGACGTCACCGCCGGGACCTCCGGGAAGACCGGGGACGCCGAGTGAGGCCTTGGACCTGAAACGATCTGATCCCCCGGGTGCACAGGGCCCGGGGGATCTGGCAGGCTAGGTCCCGTGGGACACATAATTCAAGGGGAAGTGTCGTGACCGCCGCTCGGGGAGCCGAATTGCTCGGGTTGGACGCCGGCATGGTGGTCCAGGAACTGGGGTGGGACGAGGACACCGACCCCGAGCTGCGCGACGAGATCATGGATGCCATTGACGCAGACATGATCGAGGACGCCATAGAAGCGGTGGACGTGGTCGTTCTCTGGTGGAGGGACGACGACGGCGATGTGGTTGACGGCCTGGTGGATGCGATGAAGGATCTGGCAGCCACTGGGTTCATCTGGCTGCTGACCCCGAAGGTCGGCAGGCCCGGGTACGTCGCTCCGAGCGACCTGGCCGAGGGAACCGCCACCGCGGGCCTGTCCCTGACCAGTTCCGCGAACGTGTCGCCGGACTGGCAGGCTCACAAGGTGGTTCGCCCCAAGGGAACCGCTCGACGTTGACACCCACCTCGGAGGGAGCGTGGAAATGACCGTCAGGACCAGAATCGGCGTGCTCACCTCGGGTGGGGACGCCCAAGGAATGAATGCCGCAGTGCGTGCGATCGTGCGGGGAGCGATCCAGGCGGGCGCGGAGGTTTTCGCCATCCAGGAGGGCTGGCAGGGAGCCGTCACGGGTGGCGATCACATCAAACAGATGGGGTGGAACGACGTCTCCGGGATCCTGAACAAGGGCGGCACCGTCATCGGGACGGCGCGCTGCCTCGAGTTCCGGGACCGCGAGGGACGCAGGACCGCGGTGAAGAACCTCGTGGCCTCCGGCATCGACCGGTTGATCGTGATAGGAGGCGACGGGTCGCTCACCGGTACCCGCCAGCTGCGTCTGGAATGGGGTGAATTGCTGGCGGAGCTGGTGAACAGCGGAGAGGTGGGGCCGGAAATGGCCGAACGCCACCCCGTCCTCCAGATCGCGGGGCTCGCCGGTTCGATCGACAACGACATGGTTGGCACCGACATGACCATTGGGACCGACTCCGCGCTGCACCGGATAACGGAGGCGATAGACGCCATCTCCGCGACAGCGGAGTCGCACCAGAGGACCTTCATCATCGAGGTGATGGGACGCAACTGCGGTTACCTGGCGTTGATGAGCGCCATAGCGGGTGGCGCGGACTACACCTTCCTGCCGGAATCCCCGCCTCGGGACGGTTGGGAGGACCGCATGGTCGATGTCCTCGGCCGGGGCAGGCGGGCCGGGAGACGCGATTCGATCCTCGTGGTCGCCGAGGGCGCTGCGGACCGGCAGGGTGAGCCGATCACGGCGAACCGCATCCGCGACATCCTCAAGGACAAGAGCGGGGAGGATGCCCGGATCACGATCCTGGGGCACGTCCAGCGCGGCGGGAAACCCTCGGCATACGACCGTTGGATGGCGACCGCCTGCGGCGTCGAGGCCGTTTCCGAGGTGCTCGGCGCCGGCACCGAGACCGAACCGGTTCTCGTCGGCGTGCACAGCGACCGGATCGGGACACGACCTCTGCTGGCCTCCGTGGTGGCCACCCGCAGGATCGCCGACTACATCGCCGAGGGCGACTATGAAGCCGCCATCTCGTCGCGTGGCCCCGGGTTCCAGATGATGATCGACATCTACCGGGCCATCACCGAGGCGCGGCCATCGGTGGCGGATCCCGCGGGCAGGAGGATCGCGATCATGCACGCCGGGGCGTTGGCCCCGGGCATGAACCAGCTGGCCAGGGTCGCGGTGCGCTCCGGCATCGACCTCGGATACCAGATGTTGGCGGTGCGCGGTGGAATGCCCGGCCTGATCGAGGGAAACTTCGACGATGTCAGCTGGGCCGATGTCGAGGGCATGGCACACACCGGGGGAGCAGATTTCGGGACCCGACGCTACGTCCCGTCGGAGTCCGAGCTCTACTCGATGGCGCGTCAACTGGAGGACCATCAGGTGGATGCCCTCCTGGTGATGGGCGGCTACCACGCCTACGCGTCGGTCGACCTGATGGAACGGGAACGTCGGCGCTACCCCGCTTTCAACATTCCGGTCGCGGTGGTGCCGGCGAGCATCGACAACAATCTCCCGGGCTGGGCGATGGCGGTCGGGGCGGACACGGCCCTCAACACGGTGGTGAATGCGATCGACATGCTGCGGATGAGCGCCTCGGCCAGCAAGCGGGCGTTCATCGTGGAGACCATGGGACGCGGCTGCGGCTTTCTGCCGCTGGTCGGGGGCCTGGCCGGGGGAGCCGAGAAGGCGTACCTGCCTGAGACCGGGATCACCCTGACCGAGCTGGAGACCGACATCAAGGCCCTCGTCGACGCCTTCGACTCCGGGCGGAACTTCTACTTGGCCGTGGTGGGGGAGGGAACCAGCGAGCACTACACCACCGAGGTTTTGAGCAAACTCTACGAGGCGGAGGGGAGCGGACGGTTCTCCGTGCGGGAGTCCGTGGTCGGACACCTGCAGCAGGGAGGTACGCCCTCGCCGTTCGACCGCATCAATGCCACCCGGCTGGCCTGGAACGCCATCGGATACCTGGACCGTCAGTTGCGCGACGGCAAAACCGAGTACGCGGCCGCGCACGCCGGGGTCGAGGGCCTGTTCGCCCCGCTTCGTGACGTGACCGATGACATGGACTGGGAGAACATGCGCCCCCACACCCAATGGTGGCGTTCCCTGCGCAAACCCTTTGACATCCTGAGCCGCCGCCCCGGCCAGAGATGACCGGGGTGGGTCCTGTTCGTCAGCAGAAGGGAAGGGTGACCCCGAAGTTGAGGCTGGCGGTGCAGTTCATGCCCGCCAGTTCCTGACGTGCGGCAGATCCCCCGCTGACAGAATCCGGAACGATGCTGCGCAGAGTCAGGACGTGGTTGTCGCTGGCTCGCAGCAGGAAGATGAATGTGACCGTGTTGGGCACGTCGTCCCTGAGCCGGGTTCCGTGGAAGCCGCACGTGAACCCTGCTCCCTGCGTTTGGTTGATGCCGACCGCGATGGCCTCTGTGGCAGTGATGTCCTTGAACTGTTTCTGCGTTTCGGCCGACACTATGTTACAGGCTGAGGCCAAGTCGCTGAGCTTGCTTTTGGGAGTCACCGAAGTCACCTGCAGGAGGACCCCGGTGTCGGCGTGGAAGAGCCTCGTCACCAGGCGGCCCGGTTCGGGCAGTGGTTGCTGATCATTGACGTACTCGCTCCATCCCGCGGGGACGGAGAATTTTGTGTCGTCGAGGACCTGTTCAGTGCTGGCGGGTTTCGCGTCCTTGGTGTTCTCAGGATCCGGATATTCCTGTGGCTCCGGGGAAGCGGCGTTTCCGAATGGCCAGAGGGATTCGAGTTCCCACGTGCCGCGGGTGACCCAGGACCATGTGGTGATGCCCAGTGCGATGGCCAGGACCCCTGCCAGGACGGCAAGCCCGATTCGTTTCAGCCTGCCCAGAAGAACGGGACCGGCAGCCCGGGCCGGGGTGGCGTCCTCATCGGTCATGACCGGGGAGGCAGGTGAGGAAGGCTCTGGAGTGCTGTGTATCGGAGGATCGGGTTCTGCATCGACCGCCGAGGCCCGGCTTCGCGCCTCGGCCACCGACCAGAAATCGGAGATGGGCTCGGGCTTGGGCTGCGGTCTGCTGGGCTCTATCCAGGAGGGATGGGAGGCTTCCTGGTGTCTTCGGCTCTCGATTCGTGACGATCCCGTGCCGTCGAACGGGTTGTGATCCGGTTCATCCCACCGCTCGGGTTCCGGGTCCGCGAATCGGCGGGCGCCCCTGCGCGCGGGTTCCAGGTCGAAATCGGTTTCGGGAAGCGAATGACGTCCCCGGGTCGGAGCGGGATCAACCGTCCTGGCGTGCCTGGCCGGTGCTCCCTGATCAGCTGACCTGCGGGGACCGGTGGACCACGACGAATCGTCCGTCATCCGTTTCCCCTTCCCGCCACGGCTGTTCCAAAAGGCCAGTCTAGGTCCCCCCGAGAGCCTTCGTCATGTGTCGCATCCGGATCGAACCCTTTCGGATCTCGGACCGGGTGCATCGGGATCCTCCCGAGAAGGTGAGGATGCGCGGGGATCTGAGCCCGGGGTTCGTTTTCCGGCGATGGGGCGCCGGCGTGACCGGTGCACGATGACCCCGTGGGCGCAGAGGGACTCGAACCCCCGACCCCCTGCTTGTAAGGCAGGTGCTCTGACCAACTGAGCTATGCGC
>ERZ772993.50-NODE-50-length-68385-cov-14.822201_pt1 | contig 68385 bp, 57 predicted proteins | sample MGYA00580670_ERZ772993 | MGnify/ENA primary metagenome ERZ772993 (study PRJEB29015, sample SAMEA2737936) | human oral metagenome | biome: human oral; feature: human-associated habitat; material: dental | place: China | collected 2136 ... | reverse complement strand
AATTGGTAGACACGCTATCTTGAGGGGGTAGTGGCGAAAGCTGTGCGAGTTCGAGTCTCGCCGTCGGCACCAGAATCACTCTATGGTCCGGCAGATGTTCTGAAGAACGCCTGCCGGTTCATTTATAGGGCTTGCCAACATTATCGGTCCGAGAGGATAAGTCATGGATTTGAGCAACTATCTACCGGTCCTTCTTTTTCTTTTTGTTGGCTCCCTCGTTGGTATCGGCCCCATGGTGATCGGCAAGCTGCTCGGTCCTTCCCGTCCCGATCCTGAAAAACTCTCTGCCTACGAATGCGGTTTCGAGGCATTTGGTGACGCCCGGATGCAGGTTGACATCCGTTATTATCTCGTCGCCATTCTCTTCATTCTCTTTGACCTGGAGATTGCCTTCCTGTTCCCGTGGGCGGTTTCTCTGGGCACCATCGGCTTCATCGGCTTCATGTCGATGATGGTCTTTCTCGGCATTCTCGTCATCGGCTTCATTTACGAATGGGGCAAGGGTGCGCTTGACTGGGAGTGATCGGCTGCCGCGTGCCGCCGTCCTTCCTGCCGTGTCCGGGCTCATCGTGGCCCATTCCGACATGGCTGCCGTTTCGCTGACCATTCCTGCCGAGCATCCGTCTGGTCAACCGTCCATTTTCTCCTGAGTAGGCCCATGAGCATCGAAGGCGTACTGAACGAAGGCTTCGTCACCACCAATATCGACAAGCTGATCAACTGGACCCGTACGGGCTCGCTGTGGGCCATGACCTTTGGCCTGGCCTGTTGTGCCGTCGAGATGATTCATGCGGGCGTGTCGCGTTACGACCTGGACCGCTTCGGCGTCATCTTCCGGCCCAGTCCCCGCCATTCGGACGTGATGATCGTGGCTGGCACGCTGTGCAACAAGATGGCGCCGGCCCTGCGCAAGGTCTATGACCAGATGCCCGAGCCGCGCTGGGTCATCTCCATGGGCTCCTGTGCCAACGGCGGCGGCTACTACCACTATTCCTACTCGGTCGTGCGTGGCTGTGATCGCATCGTGCCCGTCGACATCTACGTGCCGGGCTGTCCGCCCACGGCCGAGGCGCTGATCTACGGCATCATCCAGCTGCAGCGCAAGATCCGTGAAACCAACACCATCGCGCGTCGCTGATCATGAGTACCGAAACCCTGGTTGCTGCCCTTCAGGACGCTCTCGGTGAGCGCATCCTGGGCCTGTCCACCGCCCTCGGCGAGGTCACGATCGAGATCAGCGCCGACTGTCATCACATCGTCTGCGAGCGTCTGCGCGATGATCCGCGCCTGGGCTTCGAGGTGATGATCGACCTCTGTGGCATCGACTATTCCACCTACGGCAATGCCGAATGGGATGCTCCGCGCTTCGCGGTGGTGATGCAGCTGCTCAGCATCCGGCACAACCATCGCGTGCGACTGCGTTCGTTCTGTATGGACGATGAGGCGCCGATGGTCGAGACCGTCACCGACCTGTGGCCCTGTGCCAACTGGTTCGAGCGCGAAGCGTTCGACCTCTTCGGCATCGTCTTCTCCGGCCACCCCGATCTGCGCCGCATCCTGACCGACTACGGTTTCATCGGTCACCCGTTCCGCAAGGATTTCCCCATCTCGGGCTACACCGAGATGCGCTACGACGAGAAGCAGCGCCGCGTCGTCTACCAGCCCGTCACCATCGAGCCGCGCGAGAACGTGCCGCGCGTCGTCCGCGAAGCCCAGTACGCAGGCGGTACCACGCGCAACGAGCAGTGAGACGAACATGGCCGAGATCAAGAACTACACCCTGAACTTCGGGCCGCAGCACCCGGCGGCCCACGGCGTGCTGCGCCTGGTGCTGGAAATGGACGGCGAGGTCGTGCAGCGTGCCGACCCGCACATCGGCCTGCTGCACCGGGCCACCGAGAAGCTGGCCGAGCAGCGCACCTACCTCCAGACGCTGCCCTACATGGATCGTCTCGACTACGTGTCCATGATGTGCAACGAGCACGCCTACGTGCTGGCCGTCGAGAAGATGCTGGGCATCGAGGCCCCCATCCGCGCCCGCTACATCCGCGTGATGTTCGACGAGATCACCCGCATCCTGAACCACCTGATGTGGATCGGCTCGCATGCGCTGGACGTGGGGGCTATGGCCGTCATCCTCTACGCCTTCCGCGAGCGCGAGGCGCTCTTCGACTGCTACGAGGCGGTCTCGGGCGCGCGGATGCACGCCGCCTACTACCGTCCCGGCGGCCTGGACGGCGACCTGCCGGGCACCATGGCCAAGTACAAGGCGGGCGGCAAGGGCGGCATCTCCGAGAGTCGTGCCAAGGCGCTGAACCTCGATCGTGAGGGCTCGCTGCTGGACTTCATCGAGTCCTTCACCGACGTGTTCCCCACCTGCGTGGATGAGTACGAGACGCTGCTCACCGACAACCGAATCTGGAAGCAGCGTCTGGTGGGCATCGGCGTGGTCGAGCCCGAGCGTGCCAAGGCGCTGGGTCTCACCGGTCCGATGCTGCGAGGGTCGGGCGTGGTCTGGGATCTTCGCAAGTTCCAGCCCTATGCCGTCTATGACAAGGTCGACTTCGACATCCCGGTGGGTGTCAATGGCGATTCCTACGACCGCTACCTGGTGCGCGTCAACGAGATGCGTCAGAGCAACCGGATCATCCGCCAGTGCGTCGAGTGGCTGCGGGCCAACCCGGGCCCCATCATGATCGACGACTACAAGGTGGCTCCGCCCAAGCGTGTTGCCATGAAGAGCAACATGGAAGAGCTGATCCACCACTTCAAGTACTTCACCGAGGGCATGCACGTGCCCGAGGGCGAGGCCTACGCCGCGGTGGAGCATCCGAAGGGCGAGTTCGGCATCTACCTGGTGTCCGACGGCGCCAACAAACCCTATCGCATGAAGATCCGTCCGCCCGGCTTCGTGCACCTGCAGGCGCTGGACGAGATGTCGCGCGGCCACATGCTGGCTGACGTCGTCACCCTCATCGGCAGCCAGGACATCGTTTTCGGAGAGATCGATCGATGACGGCCACCAAAGCCATTCCGGTCAAACGTCTGCTGTCGGCCCAGGCCTACCAGCTCATCGACCGCGAGATCGCCAAGTACCCGGCGGACCAGAAACAGTCGGCGGTGATGGGCGCGCTCACCATCGCCCAGGACGAAGTGGGCTGGGTGTCGCCCGCCGTCATCGAGGACGTGGCCGACTACCTTTCCATGCCGCCCATCGCGGTCTACGAGGTCGCCACCTTCTACAACATGTACAACCTCGAAGAGGTCGGTACCTGGAAGATCGGCGTCTGTACCTGTCTGCCGTGCGCGCTGCGCGAGGGTGACAAGGCCGGCGAATACCTGAAGCAGAAGCTGGGCATCGATTTCGGCGAGACCACGCCTGACGGGCGCTTCACGCTGATCGAGACCGAGTGCCTGGGTTCGTGCGCCGACGCGCCGATCTGCCTGATCAACGACAAGCGTGTCGAGAGCTTCATGGACAACGCGAAGCTTGATGCGCTGATCGATGAACTGAGGAACAAGGAGCGTCACTGACCATGGACAGGAACCTGCAGATTGACGCCCGTGTCCAGGAGACGTGCTTCCATGGGCGGCACATCAACCCGCAGATCTTCGCGGGACTGACTTCAGCCGATGGCTGGACTCTTGAGCAGTACGAGGCGCGCGGTGGCTATCAGGCACTCAAGCGCATCCTGCTGGGGGCAGATGGCAAGCCGCCGATGACGCCCGAGGAAGTCATCGCGGAAGTGAAGGCTTCCGGGCTGCGGGGCCGGGGCGGTGCGGGCTTTCCCACCGGCCTGAAATGGAGCTTCATGCCGCGGCAGTTTCCGGGTCAGAAGTACCTGGTCTGCAACTCCGACGAGGGCGAGCCGGGCACGTTCAAGGACCGCGACATCCTGCGCTACAACCCGCACATCGTCATCGAGGGCATGACGATCGCGGCCTACGCGATGGGCATCAGCGCCGGCTACAACTACATCCACGGCGAGATCTTCCGCGTCTACGAGCGCTTCGAGGAAGCGCTGGCGCAGGCGCGTGCTGCCGGTTATCTGGGGGATCGCATCCTCGGAACCGACTTCTCGTTCAACCTCAATGCCCACCATGGCTTTGGCGCCTACATCTGCGGTGAAGAGACGGCGCTGCTGGAGTCGCTGGAAGGCAAGAAGGGCCAGCCGCGCTTCAAGCCGCCGTTCCCGGCCAGCTTCGGCCTGTACGGCAAGCCCACCACCATCAACAACACCGAGACCTTCTCGGCGGTGCCCTGGATCATCCGCAACGGCGGTCAGGCCTTCCTGGAGGCCGGCAAGCCCAACAACGGCGGCACCAAGATCTTCTCGGTCGGTGGCGACGTCGAGCGTCCGGGCAACTACGAGATCCCGCTGGGCACGCCCTTTGCCAAGCTGCTGGAACTGGCGGGCGGGGTGCGCTATGGCCGCAAGCTGAAGATGGTCATCCCCGGCGGTTCGTCGGCCCCGGTCATCCCCGGCCACATGATGATGGATCTGACGATGGACTATGACGCCATCGCCAAGGCCGGTTCCATGCTGGGGTCCGGTGCCGTCATCGTCATGGACGAGACCCGCTGCCCGGTGCGCAGCCTGGAGCGGCTGTCGTACTTCTACTCGCACGAGAGCTGCGGTCAGTGCACGCCGTGCCGTGAGGGTACCGGTTGGCTGTATCGCCTCGTGCACCGCATCGAGCACGGTCAGGGCCGTCCCGAGGACATCGACGAGCTCGATCGCGTGGCCGGCAACATCCAGGGGCGCACGATCTGCGCGCTGGGTGACGCAGCCGCCATGCCGGTGCGGGGCTTCATCAAGCACTACCGTGATGAATTCGTTCATCACGTCGAACACAAGACCTGTCTTGTGCCGACCTCCCTTTGAGCTGAATCTGACGGGACAGTTATGGTCGAAGTCGAAATCGATGGGCAGAAGGTATCGGTCGCCGAAGGCAGCATGGTGATGCACGCGGCCAATGCCGCCGGCATCTACGTGCCGCATTTCTGCTATCACAAGAAGCTCTCCATTGCCGCCAGCTGCCGCATGTGCCTGGTGGAGGTGGAGAAGGCGCCCAAGGCACTGCCCGCCTGTGCCACGCCGGTCACCGCCGGCATGAAGGTCCACACCCATTCCCGCAAGGCCGTCGAGGCCCAGAAGGCGGTGATGGAGTTCCTGCTGATCAACCACCCGCTGGACTGTCCGATCTGCGACCAGGGCGGCGAATGTCAGCTGCAGGACCTGGCGGTGGGCTACGGTCATTCCATGTCGAATTACCGTGAGGAGAAGCGGGTCGTCTTCCACAAGAGCATGGGCCCGCTCATCTCTGCCGAGGAGATGTCGCGCTGCATCCACTGCACACGCTGCGTGCGCTTCGGTCAGGAGATTGCGGGCATCATGGAGCTGGGCATGGCCGGGCGCGGCGAGCACTCGCAGATTCTCAGCTTCCTGGGCCATTCGGTTGATTCCGAGCTGTCGGGCAACATGATCGACATCTGCCCGGTGGGTGCGCTCACCAGCAAGCCGTTCCGCTACTCGGCCCGTACCTGGGAACTGACCCGTCGCCGCTCGGTGGCCCCGCACGATTCGCTGGGCTCCAACATCGTCGTTCAGGTCAAGCACGATCGCGTCAAGCGTGTGCTGCCCTTCGAGAACGAGTCGGTCAACGAATGCTGGATCTCGGACCGCGACCGCTTCTCGTATGAGGGGCTGGAGGCGGCTGACCGCCTGCAGGTGCCGATGATCAAGCAGGATAACGAGTGGCGCGAGGCGTCGTGGGAGTCCGCACTGGACTACGTGACGCACGCGCTGGCCGACATCGCTCAGAAGCACGGGCCCGAGTCCATCGGCATGCTGCTTTCGCCGACCTCCACGCTGGAGGAGTTGTATCTGGGCGGTGCGCTGATGCGTGGCCTGGGCAGCGAGAACGTCGACTTCCGGCTGCGTCAGACCGACTTCTCCATCGACGCCACCCGCGCCGGTGTGCCCTGGCTGGGCCACGCCATCGACGAGGTCGATTCCTTCGACACGCTGCTGATCATCGGTTCGTTCCTCCGCAAGGATCATCCGCTGCTGTCGGCACGGGTTCGTCATGCCGCCAAGAATGGCACGGCCGTCCACTCGGTGCACGGCGTGGCCGAGGACTGGCTGATGCCGATGGCCGGACAGCAGGTGCTGGCGCCGCACCGCTGGCTCGATCACCTGATCGAGGTGCTGGTGGCCTGTGCCCGCCAGGCGGGCCAGCCGGTGCCCCAGCCGTATGGCGAGGTTGAGCCCTCCGAGGCCGCCAAGGCACTGGCCACTGCGCTGGCCGAAGGCGAAAAACGCGCCATCTGGCTGGGCAATGCCGTCGTCCAGCATCCGCAGCATGGTGCCATCCTGCAGGTGGTGCAGGCCATTGCCCAGCTCACCGGCGCACACTTCGGCGTCATCGGTGAGGCCTCCAACTCGGTGGGTGGCTACCTGGCCACTGCATTGCCGGTCGTCGGCAGTTCCGGGCTGGACGTGGTGCAGATGCTGGCCCAGCCGCGTCGTGCCTATCTGCTGCACGGCATCGAGCCCACGCTCGACATTGCCGACGCCGTGGCCGCCCGCGCCGCCCTGAAGCAGGCCGACACGGTGATTGCGCTCACCGCCTACGCCTCGCCCGAGCTGATGGAGCTGGCCGACTGCCTGTTGCCCATCGCCCCGTTCACTGAGACGGGCGGCTCCTTCGTCAACTGCGAGGGGCGGCTGCAGAGCTTCAACGGCGCCGTGCGTCCCGCGGGTCAGACCCGGCCGGGCTGGAAGGTGCTGCGCGTGCTGGGTTCGCTCATGGGCATCCCGGGTTTCGATTTCGAGAGCGTCGAGCAGGTGCGCCAGCGGGCGCTGGCCGGTGCGGTCGAACCTGTCGCAGCGGAGCCGGCGCGGGCAGCCGCACCGGCCTCGTCCAGGCGCCCAGGTGCCGGTCTGCGCCGCAACCTGGTGCGCAAGGAGTCGCTCTCGGCAGCACCCATTCCCGATGGCCGCCATTTCGGGCGGCTCCTGAACAACCAGGTGGCGCCCCAGCTGCCGGCCTACCGTGCCCTGCCATGGGCCGGGGTGCTGCAGCGGCTGGCCAACGTGCCCATCTATTCGGTCGATGCCCTGGTGCGGCGCGGCACGGCGCTGCAGAAGACGGCCGACGCCCGCGCGCCGGTGGTCCGCCTGCATGGCGAGACGCTGGCCCGTCTGGGCCTGGAAGGGGCGGCCGAGGTGCGGGTCAGCCAGGACGGTCACGAGATCGTGCTGCCGCTGGCTCGTGATGACCGGCTGGCCCAGGACGTGGCCTGGGTGCCGGCGGCGCATGTCTCGGTCACGGCGCTGCCCGCGATGTTCGGACCGATCACGCTGGAGGCCGTCAAGTGAATTTCGTCGACGTGATCAGTCAAACGGGCGAGCAGTGGCTGGGCATGGCCTGGCCTGTCGTCTGGAACCTCATCAAGATCATCGTGCTGGTGGCACCGCTGATGATCTGCGTGGCCTATCTCACGCTCTGGGAGCGGAAGATGATCGGCTACATGCACGTGCGGATCGGCCCGAACCGGACCGGCCCGTTCGGGCTGCTGCAGCCGATGGCCGACGGCATCAAGCTGATGCTGAAGGAAATCCTGCTGCCCACGCAGGTCAGCCCCATGCTCTTTCTGGTGGCGCCGGTGCTGGCCATCATGCCGTCGCTGGCGGCCTGGTCGGTCATCCCGTTCGGTCCCGACCGCGCCCTGGCCAACATCAATGCCGGCATCCTGCTGCTGCTGGCGCTGACCTCACTGGAGGTCTACGGCGTCATCCTGGCAGGCTGGGCGTCCAACTCGAAGTACTCGTTCCTGGGAGCGCTGCGTGCGGCGGCCCAGATGGTGTCCTACGAGCTGGCCATCGGCTTCTGCATGGTGATGGTGCTGATGGTCTCGGGCAGCATGAACATCTCCGAGATCGTGATGGCGCAGGGCAGGGGAACCTTTGCCGATCACGGCATCAACTTCCTGTCCTGGAACTGGCTGCCGCTGCTGCCGGCGCTGGTGGTGTACTTCATCTCCGGCGTGGCCGAGACCAACCGTCACCCGTTCGACGTGGTGGAGGGCGAGTCCGAGATCGTGGCCGGCCACATGGTGGAATACGCAGGCATGAGCTTTGCGGTGTTCTTCCTGGCCGAGTACGCCAACATGATCCTGGTGTCGGCGCTGGCCGCCATCATGTTCTTCGGCGGCTGGCAGCCCTTCTTCACGCTGGGACTCGACATCGGTCCGCAGTGGCTGTGGGACTGGTTCTGGCTGTTCATCAAGACCTTCTTCCTGGTCAGCCTGTTCATCTGGTTCCGGGCCAGCTTCCCGCGCTACCGCTATGACCAGATCATGCGGTTGGGCTGGAAGGTGTTCATTCCGGTCACGCTGGTCTGGCTGCTGGTGATTGCCGTCTGGATGCAGACGCCCTTCAACATCTGGAAGAGCTGAAGATGCGAGCGATCAAGGATTTCTTTTCCAGCTTCCTGCTGCTTGAGCTGCTCAAGGGCATGAAGCTGACGGGGCGGTACCTGTTCGCCCGCAAGATCACGGTCCAGTATCCCGAACAGAAGACGCCGCTGTCGCCGCGTTTCCGGGGACTGCACGCACTGCGCCGGTATTCCAACGGCGAAGAGCGCTGCATTGCCTGCAAGCTCTGCGAGGCGGTCTGCCCGGCCATGGCCATCACCATCGAGTCGGCGGTGCGTGCGGACGGACAGCGACGCACCACCCGCTACGACATCGATCTGACCAAGTGCATCTTCTGTGGGCTGTGCGAGGAGTCCTGTCCGGTCGACTCCATCGTCGAGACCCACATCTTCGAGTATCACGGCGAGAAGCGCGGCGACCTGTATTTCACCAAGGACATGCTGCTGGCCGTGGGCGATCGCTACGAGAGCGAGATCGCCGCGGCTCGCGAAGCCGATGCCCCCTATCGCTGAGCAAGGACGGTCGGCAACATGGATGTCATATCAGTCTTGTTTTTCCTGTTCGCGCTGGTGACGGTCTTTGCGGCCACGCGCGTGATCACGGCGCGCAACCCGGTTCACAGCGCGCTGTTCCTGGTGCTCACCTTCGTGTCGTCGGCGGCCATCTGGCTGCTGATGAAGGCCGAGTTCCTGGCCATCGTGCTGGTGCTGGTGTACGTGGGCGCGGTGATGGTGCTGTTCCTGTTCGTGGTCATGATGCTCGACATCGACCTCGACAACCTGCGTGCGGGCTTCTGGCGATCGTTGCCGGTGGGGCTTTTCGTGGCGGCCATCATCGTGGTCGAGCTGTCGCTGGTGCTGTGGGCCCACTTCGGGGGTGTCCAGGAGGTCGATCTTGTGCAGCCGGCGGCCGACTACGACAACGCCAAGGCGCTGGGCGAGCTGCTCTACACGGGCTACATCTATCCGCTGGAGATCGCCGGCATGATCCTGCTGGTGGCCATGGTGGCAGCCATCTCGCTCACCATCCGTCGTCGCAAGGATCACAAGTCGCAGAACCCCAGCCAGCAGGTGCGGGTGCGTGCTGCTGACCGCGTGCGTCTGGTGAGCATGCCGGCCGTGGTGCCTGCGCCGCCGCAACCTGCCGAAGCGGCTGAAGGGCAGGGGGCGGACGCCGCCCAGGCCGCGCCTGCGGCGGCCCAGCCGGCTGCGGGGGCTGCGGATGCCAAGCCGGCCGCGGCATCTGCCGAGGCCAAGCCTGCAGCCTCGAAAGAATCGTGAGAGGGGTGCAACGATGACCGCTGATTTCCTGCAACTGGGCCTCGCGCACTACCTGACGCTGGGGGCCATCCTGTTCTCGATCGGGGTGGTGGGGATCTTCCTCAACCGCCGCAACCTGATCGTCGTGCTGATGTCGATCGAGCTGATGCTGCTCGCCGTCAACATGAACTTCGTGGCCTTTTCACACTACATGGGGGATCTGGCCGGCCAGATCTTCGTGTTCTTCATCCTGACGGTAGCGGCGGCCGAATCGGCCATCGGCCTGGCGATCCTGGTCGTGCTGTTCCGTCAGTTCCATTCCGTCAACGTCGAAGATCTCGACCATCTGAGGGGCTAGCCGATGAAAACAGCGTATCTGCTGGTACCTTTCGCACCACTGGTCGGTGCGATGGTGGCCGGTTTCGCCGGTCGGGCCATCGGCAAGAAGGCCTCTCACCGGGTGGCGATCCTCGGGGTTCTGGTGTCTCTGCTGGCCTCGCTGTGGGTCATGCACGATGTCTCGCAGGGCAACACCTTCAACGGCGCCCTCTACAGCTGGGCCGTCATCGGCAAGCTGAAGATGGAAGTGGGTTTCCTGATCGACCAGCTCACCGCCATGATGATGGTGGTGGTGACCTTCGTGTCGCTGATGGTGCACGTCTACACCATCGGCTACATGGAAGAGGACGACGGCTACCAGCGCTTCTTCGCCTACATCAGCCTCTTCACGTTCTCGATGCTGATGCTGGTGATGTCCAATAACCTGCTGCAGCTGTTCTTCGGCTGGGAGGCGGTGGGCCTGGTGTCGTACCTGCTCATCGGCTTCTGGTACACGAAACCCTCGGCCATCTACGCCAACCTGAAGGCCTTCATGGTCAACCGTGTGGGTGACTTCGGCTTCGTGCTGGGCATCGGCCTGCTGGTGGCCTGGACGGGCAGCCTGGACTATGCCGAGATCTTCGCGGCCGCTCCGAACCTTGAGAAGGTCACGATCCAGCTGATCGGCGACACGCCGTGGTCGCTCATCACCGTCACCTGCATCTGCCTGTTCGTGGGCGCCATGGGCAAGTCGGCGCAGTTCCCGCTGCACGTCTGGCTGCCGGACTCGATGGAAGGCCCGACCCCGATCTCCGCGCTGATCCACGCCGCCACCATGGTGACGGCCGGCATCTTCATGGTCAGCCGCATGTCGCCGCTCTACGAGATGTCGGAAGTGGCGCTGTCCTTCGTGATGATCATCGGTGCCATCACCGCCTTCTTCATGGGCCTGATGGGCATCATCCAGAACGACATCAAGCGGGTGGTGGCCTATTCGACGCTCTCGCAGCTGGGCTACATGACCGTGGCGCTGGGTGCCTCGGCCTACAGCGTGGCTGTCTTCCACCTGATGACGCACGCCTTCTTCAAGGCGCTGCTCTTCCTGGGGGCCGGTTCGGTCATCATCGGCATGCACCACGATCAGGACATCCGTCACATGGGGGGCCTGCGCAAGTACATGCCCATCACCTGGATCACCTCGCTGATCGGTTCGCTGGCGCTGGTGGGCACGCCGTTCTTCTCCGGCTTCTATTCCAAGGAGTCGATCATCGAGGCGGTGCACCACGCCAACGTGCCGGGCTCGGGCATTGCCTACTGGGCGCTGCTCTCGGGCGTGTTCGTCACGGCCTTCTACTCGTTCCGGATGTACTTCCTGGTGTTCCATGGCAAGCCCCGGTTCGAGACGGCGCATGGCCATGACGCGCACGGGCATGACGCACATGGTCACGATGGCCATGGCGCGCACGTGCCGCACGAGTCGCCCTGGGTGGTGACGCTGCCGCTGGTGCTGCTGGCCATCCCGTCCATCATCATCGGCGCCCTTGCGGCCGATTCGATGATCACGGGCGAGTACTTCAAGGGCGTCATCACCGTGTTTGCCGACAAGCACCCGGCCATGGCCGTGCTGGCCGAGCACTGGCACGGCTGGGTCGCCATGGCGCTGCACGGCTTCACCTCGCTGCCGTTCTGGCTGATGGTGGCCGGCATTGCCACCGCCTGGTACTTCTACCTGGTGAACCCGGCCATTCCGGCTCGCCTGCAGCAGACGTTCAAGGGCATCTACACGGTTCTCGAGAACAAGTACTACCTCGACCGCTTCAACGAGTGGTTCTTCGCCGGTGGTGCCCGCCGCCTGGGTTCCGGGCTGTGGAAACGTGGCGACCAGGGGCTGATCGACGGGCTGGTGGTCAATGGCAGCGCACGGCTGGTGGGCTGGTTCTCCCGCGTCCTGCGCCAGGGGCAGACGGGGTTCCTCAACCACTATGCCATTGCCATGATCATCGGGCTGGCCTTCCTGCTGTTCTGGTTCCTTCCCCTTCTGGCCAGCGCGCAATAGATCGACCATGGAACAGACGACTGAGACATTGAGCATGGGCTGGCTGAGTGCCGCCATCTGGGTACCGATCATCAGCGGCATCGTCGTGTTGGCGGTCGGCAACGAACAGCGTGCGACCCTGTCGCGGTGGCTGGCGTTGCTGGGGTCACTGGTCGGCTTTGCCGTCACCATCCCGCTGTACACGGGGTTCGACCGCACCACGGCTGCGCTGCAGTTCGTCGAGCGCAAGCCCTGGATCGAGAGCCTGGGCATCGAGTATTCGCTCGGCATCGACGGCCTGTCGGTGTGGCTGGTGCTGCTGACGGCCTTCATCACCTTCGTGGTGGTCATCGCCGGCTGGGAAGTCATCAAGGACCGCGTCCATCAGTACCTGGGGGCCTTCCTGATCCTCTCCGGCCTGATGATCGGGGTGTTTTGTGCCGCCGACGGCATGCTGTTCTACGTGTTCTTCGAGGCAACGCTGATCCCGATGTACATCATCATCGGGGTGTGGGGCGGCCCGAACCGCGTGTATGCGGCCTTCAAGTTCTTCCTCTATACCCTGCTGGGATCGCTGCTTACGATGGTGGCGATCATCTACCTGTACCTGCAGTCGGGCAGCTTCGAGATTCTGGCCTGGCACCGGCTGCCGCTCACGCTGCATGAGCAGGTGCTGATCTTCGTAGCCTTCCTGCTGGCCTTCGCGGTCAAGATCCCGATGTGGCCGGTGCACACCTGGCTGCCCGACGCCCACGTCGAGGCGCCCACCGGGGGCTCGGTGGTGCTGGCCGCCATCATGCTGAAGCTGGGCGCTTATGCCTTCCTGCGCCTGTCGCTGCCCATCGCGCCCGACGCCAGCCACGAGCTGGCCTGGCTGATGATCACGCTGTCGCTGGTGGCCGTCATCTACATCGGTCTGGTGGCGCTGGTGCAGACCGACATGAAGAAACTGGTGGCCTATTCGTCGATCGCCCACATGGGCTTCGTCACGCTGGGCTTCTTCATGTTCAACGAGACCGGCGTGCAGGGCGCGGTGGTGCAGATGGTGTCGCACGGCTTCGTGGCCGGTGCGATGTTCCTGTGCATCGGCGTGCTCTACGATCGCCTGCACACCCGGCAGATTGCCGACTACGGTGGCGTCATCAACCGGATGCCGAAGTTCGCGGCACTGTTCCTGCTGTTCTCGATGGCCAACGCGGGCCTGCCTGCCACCTCCGGTTTCGTGGGCGAGTTCCTGGTCATCCTGGGCGCGGTGCAGTTCGACTTCTGGATCGGCCTGCTGGCTGCCACGGCCCTGATCTGGGGTGCGGGCTATTCGCTGTGGATGTACAAGCGCGTGGTCTTCGGCCCGGTGGCCAATCCCAACGTCGACAAGATGGAAGACGTGAACCGGCGCGAGTTCTGGCTGCTGATGCTGATGGCCGCACTCGTCCTGTTCATGGGCATCTATCCGAAGTTCTTCACCGACCTGATCCAGGTCTCGGTGGAGCAGCTGCTCACGCACGTTTCCCAAACCAAGCTCAAGTAGACATAGAGAGGCATGGCCGTGTCACTGACCCTGCATGAACTCAATCTGGCCGCGCTGGCGCCGGAGATCCTGCTGATGCTTGGCATCTGCGTCTTCCTGGTGGTGGAGGCGCTGACCGGCAGGAAGGAATGCCCGAGGCGCGCCGACCGCATGGCGCTGCTGGTGCTGGTGGCGCCGCTGGTGGCGGTGCTCTGGCAGTACAACCATGGGCCGCAGCAGGCCTTCGGGCACATGTACCTGGCCGACGATCTGGCCTACCTGCTGAAGGTCTGCGGCATCGTCTGCACCGGCAGCATCATCATCTATTCACGCGGTTACATGGCCGACCGGGGCATCCGGGGTGCGGACCTGTACGCGCTGGCGCTCTTTTCGCTGCTGGGCCAGATGGTGATGGTCTCGGGCGGCAACCTGCTGGTGCTGTACCTGGGCCTGGAGCTGATGTCGCTGTCGCTGTATGCCGCCATCGGCCTGCGCCGCAACTGGATGCAGGGCACCGAGGCCGCCATGAAGTACTTCGTGCTGGGCGCGCTGGCTTCGGGCTTCCTGCTTTACGGCATGTCGATGGTCTATGGGGCCACCGGCTCGCTGGACATTGCCGAGATCATGGGCCGCGTCTACAGCGGCATGGCCTCGCCGCAGGTGCTGGCCTTCGGCATGGTGTTCCTGGTGGCCGGCCTGGCCTTCAAGCTGGGGGCCGTTCCGTTCCACATGTGGGTGCCCGATGTCTACCATGGCGCGCCCACCGTGGCCACGCTGCTCGTGGCGGCCGGCCCCAAGCTGGCGGCATTCGCGCTGCTGTTCCGTCTGCTGGGTGAGGCCGTCATCGAGATGGCGGGCCTTTGGCAGCAGATGCTGATCATCCTGGCGGTGCTGTCGCTGGGCATCGGCAACATCGTGGCCGTGGCCCAGACCAACCTGAAGCGGATGCTGGCCTATTCCACCATCTCGCAGGTCGGCTTCGTCCTGCTGGGTCTGGCGGGTGTCTACGGTGGCGAGGGCTTCCCGCCGTCGCACGAGGCCTTCGGCAACGCGCTCTTCTACATGATCAGCTATGTGCTGACCACGCTGGGTACCTTCGGTCTCATCCAGTTCCTGGCACGCGAGGGCTTCGAGGCCGAGGAGATCTCGGACTTTGCCGGTCTGGCGCGTCGCAGCCCCTGGCTGGCTGGCGTGATGCTGCTGCTGATGTTCTCGCTGGCCGGCATCCCGCCGCTGGTGGGCTTCTATGCCAAGCTGGCGGTGCTGAAGTCGGTGGTGGCTGCCGGCTACACCTGGCTGGCCGTCTACGCCGTGCTGATGTCGCTGATCGGCGCCTTCTACTACATCCGTGTCGTCAAGGTGATGTTCTTCGACAAGGCCGAGGACGACGCCGACATCGTGGTGGATGGTCAGGCGCGGACGCTGATGGCCATCAATGGTGTGGCCGTACTGCTGCTGGGCGTGCTGCCCGGACCGTTGATGGCCCTGTGCGTGGCGGCCATCCGCAGCGCCTGGCACCTGGGCTGAGACCTGGCTCCGATAGTTGGGGCTGCCGTACACGGCCGGGACATGCGTGCGCAATATGCGTCACGGCATGTCCCGGCTTTTTCGTATGGGGATGAAGTCGGGTAAGCTCTCGAGCACAGGATTCAGTTAAACCGGAAGCAGAGCATGTCCAAGCAAGAGAACCCGCAGGCGACGGATACCGCCATCCCCGATCACATTGATCCGACCGTGGCCAGGCAGTATCCGTCACTGGCCGAAAGCACCGTGTCGCGTGAAGTGGTCTATGAGGGGCGCTTCCTGAAGGTCCGCAAGGACGTGGCCCGCATGCCTGATGGCTCCACCAATACGCGCGAGTTCATCATGCACCCGGGGGCGGCGGCCATGGTGCCGATCGACGCCGATGGACGCATCCTGATCGAGCGCCAGTTCCGTTATGGCCCGGGGCGGGTCTACGTGGAGATCCCGGCCGGCAAGAAGGATCCTGGCGAAACCAGCCTGGAGACGGCCAAGCGCGAGCTGGTGGAAGAGACGGGCTACCGTGCCAGGCGCTGGGCGCACCTGACGCGCATCCATCCAGCTATCGGCTTTGCCGATGAGGTGATGGACATCTACCTGGCACGTGATCTGGAGAAGGTCGAGCGTTCGCTGGATGTTGGCGAGTTCGTCGAAATCGAATGGGTGACGCTGGGCTGGCTGGTGGACGAGCTGCGTGCGCACCGCCTGCTGGACGTGAAGACCCAGATTGCCGTGCACTGGCTGCAGCGCTTCGACGACGGCAGCCTGCCGTGGCCGACGTTCGATCTCTGATCCGGTTTCACGTCACGAATGCGTGACCGGCGGCTGATGCCGCCGTGTGCAGAATGCCTTGCGATGGCATGCCGGTTCGCGCATGCCACCGCGCGTTGGCTCGCGGGGCGTAGTCGGCAGATTACCGGCTTGTGCGATCCATACTGTCGTGTTCCGGGCTGGCAGCGGCTTCGCCGTTGGCTCCCTGGCGCAGCGGCAACCGCTGCCAGGCCTGCACCACGGCATCCACGCTGATGGCCGTCATGTCCGGGCGGCCATCGCGCATGGCCTGAAGCACTTCCACTGGGGTGTTGCCGCCGCGCGGGCGGATGCGTGCCGGATCGGCCACACCGAACAGCACCACCAGCGGGCAGCCCACGGCGGCTGCCGTGTGGGCGGGGCCCGTGTCCACCGTCACCATGCCGGCCGCCCGGGATTGCAGGGCCAACAGGCGTGGAATGGGCAGCTCGCGTGCGACGTTGAAGGCCTGCGCGACGCCAGCGCGCTGCAGCAGCTCGTCGTTCAGGTCGGCCTCGGGAGGGGCGCCCACCAGCAGGATGACCGCGTCCGGATGGCGCTCGGTCAGCATGCGGATGATGGCTGCCCAGTTGTCTTCGGGCCACCACTTGGTGTTGGTGGACATTCGCCGGCGCAGGCCGGTGCGCATGGTGCGGCGGTTGCCGGCCTGAACCAGCAGCAGTGGTTTGCCCAGCCATCCCTTGGCCTGCAGCCAGTCCTGCACGTCAGTCTGCATCGCGGCGGAAATGCTCAGGTTCGGGTCGTGGTCGTCCAGGTCTGTCCGGGTTCTCGAGGACGCTGCCGGGTGTGCTGTCTGGGCGCCCGCTGCTTCTGCGGGTTGGCCCACATGGGGCTCGGACACTTCCATGCGTTGTTCCGTGGCGTGCTGCAACGCCGGCGGCACCGTCCGTGCCAGGCGCTGCGAAAAATCCACCAGATGCTCGCCATCCTGCGTGCCCACGGCCCTGGCGCGCACCACCCAGCGCTCATCCAGCCCAGCCTGAGCCAGCAGCGGCACCAGCTTCTCGTCAAAGTCGCAATACCAGACCGGGCGTGGACCTGTCTGACGCAGCCACTGCAGCAGCTGGCGTTTCTCGGCGCTCAGCCATAGCGGCAGCTTGCGCTTGGCCAGCAGATGGATCTCGCCCACATCGGGCTGCCCCTGGTAGAGAGGGCGCACCCAGCCTCCGGCGGCCAGCAGGTCCACCGGGGCTCCGTAGCGTGCCGCCAGCAGCCGGATCATCGGCTGGATGAGCACCAGGTCACCCATGGCGCCGAAGCGGACGAGCAGGGGGTGCACGGGATTCTCTGCCGCTGATGAGGTCGTCGCAGCGTGATGGGACACCGAGGGCATGGAAGGGGGGATGGCGTTGGGGGTGTCGGGCATGATGATGGCGTTCCGGACCGATACAGGGCTGGAGGCTGTCGGAAGTGTGGCGATGATAGCCCGTGTGTCAGCGGGATCGTGCAGCAGATGGGGTAGAATCGCCCGATGCACTGCCGATGGCCCACCGGGGCAACCTGGAAAGGTCCATTTATGGCGGCAGTCCTGCAGTCACGTCGGAAGCGTGGCAGAGTGGTCGATTGCACCGGTCTTGAAAACCGGCAACGGGCAACCGTTCGTGAGTTCGAATCTCACCGCTTCCGCCAGTATTCCTGCGCCATTTTCCGTTATCACTCTACCTGGTTTTCCGTCCGCTGTTGCATGCGTGCTGCACTGGAGCGTTTTGCTCCGAGGCCTTGACATGGATCATTCCAACGATTGGCGGAAACGTTATTTTTCATGCCAAGCGTGGGTAGCCACCGGTGAAGGAGGCCGCCTGTTGTCCGGTGTCTGCAGGTAAAGCACTGGCGGCCGGGGACTGTGCGCTGGATTTTCTGCCGGGATCATGGCGTGTGCTTCAACTATACTGAACTCGTATCAGTGGCAGGCTGCGACCCAGAGTCGGACAAATCAATCACACAATCGGAAGTCTGCGCTAGTTAGTTACTTTCTTAATGGAATCTCTCGACATGGATCGTTTCGTAGTCATGGTGGACGCTGGTTATCTGCTGCATCAGTCGGCAGAAATCGTCAGCGAGCGCGCCTCCACCAAGCGACATCACCTGGAGGTCATGAATCCGGCAGCCCTGATCAATCTGCTGCTGGAAAAGACGCGTACGGCGTTGGGCCTCACCACCCGCGAACTGCTGCGGGTTTATTGGTACGACGGCGTGATGGCCAGCGGGCTGTCGCCGCAGCAACGAGCCATTGCCGAGCTTCCAGATGTGCATTTCCGTTCGGGCATCGTCAACGCGGCGGGCCAGCAGCGGGGGGTTGATTCCCTGATCGTCACCGACCTGATCGAACTGGCCAGCAACGGTGCCATTTCCGATGCCGCCCTGGTGACGGGTGACGGCGACTTCGCCATCGGTATCGAGATGGCCCAGAAGAAGGGCGTGCGCATTGCCGTCATTGGTGTCGAGGATACCGAGCTGGGCGTCTCGCATCGCCAGAGCTTCGAGATCACCAGTCGTGCCGATCGTGTGGCACGCCTGAATGTCTATGACCTGTCGGCCGTCATGCGCTATGTGCCACCGGCCACGCCGATGGCCTCCAGCACGCAGGCCGGTGACTATGAGTACAGCCAGCCTGCTTCCTACGCCAGCGGGCTGGCCGGTGCGGTGGCCGGGGGCGCCGGGGGTTATGGTGCACAGCCGTCGGCGTCGGCCTACCCGGGCATGCGCAATGAGCACACGCCGCTGGATGACGAGAGCCGGCAGCAGATCATCGAGTCTGTCAAGGTCTTCGTCGAGGAACAGGCCGGTCTGTGCTCGGAAATCGATCCGACCAGCCGTCGCATCGACGCGGCCCTGGACCGGCTGCTGATCCATCACATCTATGCCGATCTGGGACACGGCAAGCTCACCAATGCCGAGAAGAACTTTGCGCGCGACCGTCTGCGTGCCGAGCTGATGAACAACAACTGACGGCATGAAAACGCCCCGATGCGGGATGCGCAGCGGGGCGTTCAGGATCGGCCTTTCCGGTCAGGCACCTTGGGCTGCGGATGCGTGCCGAAGGTGCCTTTTCTGTTTCCGGTGCCTGGTCCGGATCCGGAGGCTCGCGACCCGTCATCATGCAGTAGCGATGACGGGCGGATGATGATGCACCGGTCATGACGCGGCCGGTGTGGTGACTCAGACGTTCTGGGGTGCAGCTGTCGCGGCGTTGCCCTGAGTCTGGGACGGATTGTCCAGCACTTCGGCACGGGGCGCCGCAGAGCCATCGGCGATGTCGATGCGGCGCGGTTTCATGACTTCAGGAATCTCGCGCACCAGGTCGATGTCGAGCAGGCCGTTGTTCATCGAGGCGCCGACGACGCGCACGTGCTCGGCCAGCTGGAAGCGGTGGGCGAAGTCACGGGCGGCGATGCCGCGATGCAGATAGGTGGGCTGCGAGGCGGCAGGGCGCTTGCGGCCGGTGATCTTCAGGCCGTCCTGTTCGACTTCGATCTCGATCTCCGAGCGGTCGAAGCCGGCTACCGCCATGGTGATGCGGTAGGCGTTCTCGCCGAAGACCTCGATGTTGTAGGGCGGATAGCTGGGCTGGGCGTCGTTGCGCAGCGAGTTGTTGAGCATGCGGGCCATGCGGTCGAAGCCGATGGCGGAGCGGTACAGGGGGGCGAAGTCGAACTGGTTCATGGTTTCCTTATCCTCGAATATCAAGCGATGGAATGTGCACGGGCCCGATGATTCAGCGCCCGTGCCCAGAAGATGAGGAGACCTGCGGGAATTTCAAGGGCTGCCTAGTGCAGTGGTCCGCCGTGCGTCACCAGGAACCGCTCGATCATCATCCGTGCGCCTTCGTAGCCGGGGTGCCGGGCAAAGAAATGCACGTCCAGCCAGTCCAGGTGGCCCTGCAGTTCGGCCGGGGAAGCCGTGTTCAGCTGTTCCAGATATTCCTCGTAGTATTCGCGGGCAATGTCGTACCAGCGGTTCTCGTCGAGTCGGCTGGACGTGCCGGTACTGGCGCAGGCCAGGGTGTAGGCCTCGTCGATGACGGAGTCGGACTTCTCGGCAAACGTGGTGAAGGTCAGCAGGGTGGCAAAGGTCTCGGCCTCCCGGCCCGGTTCGATGGGACCGACGAACGCCAGCTGGCTGCCGTCGACGACCAGGGATGGGGTGAGGAACTGTCTGGCCTCCATGGGAGCATGCGCCGTAAGGGAAATTCCATGATCATCCGGGGTCTGCGGCAGGTTGTCTGTCGAATCCATCACGTTCTGGAGTTCGGCGGAAAGCGTCTTTGTCGCCGATTTGTCGCGCCGACGCATCACCGGGTAGCGCAGGCGGCTATCGGGGCAGGATGGATGCCGGAGCATGGCATGCTTCTATAATGGAGGCGTGCTACCCTGCTGGGACCTGTGTCCCGCAAACCGTCCTTTGAGTCGTATCCCTTTCTGCCCCCTGTCAACCCGGGTCACGTCTTCGCCGTCTTCATGTCCGATTTCCCCCTGCTGATCCATCGTCCGGAAGGTGGCACCGAGACCATGGTCATCTGCCTGTGTGCCGATTGGTGCGGCACCTGCCGCGACTATCGGACCATGCTGGCCGGCGAGGCGCCACGCCATGCCGGAACGGCCTTTGCCTGGGTCGACGTGGAGGACGATGGCGAGCTGCTGGGAGATCTCGATATCGAGACCTTTCCCACGCTGCTGGTCACGGTGAAGGGCCAGCCCCGGTTCTTCGGGCCGGTGCTGCCGGGAGAGGAAACGCTGCGGCGCCTGCTGCGGGCGCTGCATGAGCCCGGACGGCCGCCGGTGCAGGTCGATGCCGAGGTTGCCTCGCTGGCCGCGCATCTGAATTCACTGATTGGAGTCCAGTCATGATCAAGAAGTTGTCGATCGTCGTCGGCGTGCTGGTGGGCCTGTTGGTCGTGGCCGCCGTCGCGGTCAGTTTCGTCGATGTCAATTACTTCAAGCCGCAGATTGCCAACTTCGTGGCAACGCGCTACAAGCGTACCCTCTCGTTCGAGGGGGATCTGAAGCTGTCGATCTTTCCTCATGTCGGGGTCACATTGCCGGTGGTGCGGCTGTCCGAGCCCAACCAGCCTGAGCAGGAGGCCGCCAGCCTGACGTCGGCGCAGGTCAGCGTGGCGCTGCTGCCGCTGCTGAAAGGGGATGTCCAGGCCGACACGGTCACCATTGATGGCCTGAAGGCCAAGGTGGTGCGTCAGGCCGACGGCAGCATGAGCATCGACGACCTGCTGGGCGCCCAGGATGCGCCCGCCCAGGAGCAGCCGGCCGAGCCGGAGGCTGCCACGAAGATTCCGGCCTTCCATGTGAACGGGGTGACGCTGGCCAATGCGCGCGTGGTCTTCGATGACCGCCAGGCCGGTCAGACCTACACGCTGGAGCGGCTCAACGTCGAGACCGGGCCGCTGGCCAATGTCATCGAGACGCCCGTCTCGCTGTCGCTGGGCTTTGGTGCCACCTCGCCCGAGGCGCGTGGCGACTTCAACATGAAGGGCCAGCTCAAGATCGATCTGGAGCAGGGGCGGTATGGGCTGCGTGACTTCAGCGCAGGCCTCAAGGGCGCCATCGATACGCTGCAGGTGCAGCAGTTTGCCCTCAAGCTCAAGGGCTTTTCGTTTGATCCGCAGGGCCCGGTCATCGATCTGAACGACCTGGCGCTGGATGCCCAGGGCCGGATGGGCGCTGACAGCTTCCGTGGCACGGTGGCGGCGCCGAAGCTGGCCATTGCCAGCGACAAGGCGTCGGGTGATACGGTCCAGGCCAAGGTGAGCCTGGGTGACAAGGAATGGCTGTCGGCCGTGCTGACGCTGGCTGGCGTCGGTGGCACCGCCGATGACCTGAAGGTGAACAGCCTGGGGCTGGATGCGAAGCTGACGCAGGACGGACGTACCGTGACGACCAAGCTGGCCACGCCGGTGCAGGCCAGCCTGGCGGCCGGTCGCTATCAGCTCACCGCGCTGGATGGCCAGGTCGACATCGAGGATCCGTCGGTGTCGAAGGCGGCCTCGTCGCTGAAGCTGGGCGGCCAGGTGTCGGCCGATCTGAAGAAGGAAACCGCAGCGGCTGATCTGTCGGCCCTGCTGGACCAGGCGAAGATGGCCCTGAAGGCCGGTGTCAATGGCTTCAAGACGCCGAAGATCACGGTGGCCCTGGATGCCGATTCCCTCAATGTGGATCGTCTGTTCCCGCCGGCCAAGACCGATACGGCGGCGGCACCGGCACCGGACTCGGCCACGGGCAATCCCACCGAGACGCCGGTGGACCTGTCGGCCCTGAAGGGGTTGACGGTGGATGCGCGGGTTGGCATCGGTCATCTGATCGCGCGCGGCCTGGAAATGCGCCAGCTCAAGGCCAACGCCAAGGTGGCCAACGGCCAGCTCGTGCTCTCGCCGGTGACGGCTGCGCTCTACCAGGGCAAGCTGGCGGCTTCATCCACGGTCACGACCGGCTCGTCGCCTGCGGCCAACAAGGTGACGCTGAAGGCTGATCTCACCGGCATTTCCATCGAGCCGCTGCTGAAGGCGCTGGCCAATCAGGACATGCTGGAAGGTAACGGCAACCTGAACGTGGCCGTCAACACGGGCGGTGCCACGGTGGAGGCGATGAAGCGCTCGCTGGGTGGCAATGCCTCGGTGGCCCTGAAGGACGGCGCGCTCAAGGGCATCAACCTGGGCGAGAAGCTGCGCGAGGCGCGCAACATGTTCAAGGCCAACACCGGTACCCAGAACCAGGCTTCCGACAAGACCCAGAAGACCGACTTCACCGAGATGTCGGTCAGCTTCCAGCTGCAGAACGGTGTGGCGCGCAGCAACGACCTTTCGCTGAAGTCGCCGCTGCTGCGGGTCGGTGGGGATGGTTCCATCGACATCGGTCGCAGCGTGCTGGACTACACGGTGCGTGCGTCGGTGGTCGGTACCAGCAGCGGGCAGGGTGGACGCGAGCTGGCTGACCTGAAGGGCGTGACCATTCCCGTGCGCCTGAATGGTCCGTTTGATGCCCCGTCCTGGCAGATTGACTGGTCGGCGGCTGCCAAGGATGCCCTGAAGTCCAAGGTGGGCGAGGAGCTGAAGGGCAAGGCCGAGGACAAGCTCAAGCAGAGCCTGGAAAAGAGCGGCCTGGGCAGCAAGCTCGAAGAGAAGATCGACACGAAGAAGGCTAAGGATGCCCTGAAGGGCCTTCTAGGTCGCTGATCGGCATCAGCTGACGGTGCGTCAGTGCCTTGGGGTCACCCCAGGGCAAAGAAAGGGCCGGAAGGAGAGATCCTCCGGCCCTTCTCGTTTCGGTCCCTGTTGCCTTGTCAGGGCCGGGCCAGGGCCCATCGCCTATCTGCAAGAAATAGAGGATTGCCTCCCAGGAATGCCCATCGGGAATACCCACCGACGGCCTCTGGGTGCGTGTGTACGGAGGACTCAGAACGGTCGCACGCGTCCCTCGGCCATGCGGACAAGCGGTTCGGGTTCGGCCAGCGTCCACTTGCGGCGCGAGCCTGTGATCCAGCCGCGCTGCTGCCAGTCTGCCAGCAGGCGGTTCAGCGTTTCAGGGCGGATGCCAAGCTGGGCAGCCACATGACGCTGGCTCTGGGGGAGGTTCAGCTCGTCGCCCTGCCGCTTGCGCAGTGCCACGAAATAGGCCGCCAGCCGCTGTTGTGCCGTGCTGCTGGTCAGCCACTCCACCTCGTTGACGCGGTGGTAGAGCCGCTGGCTGAAGCGCTGCAGCATCCGGGTGGCCAGGGGCGGGTGAGCCTCGCAGGTGGCACGCAGGCTGATGCCCGACAGCCGCCAGATGGTGACAGGTCCGCTGCCGGCACGGGAGCTCATCGGATAGCGGCCATGCTGCATGAAGATGGCGGCCTCGGCCACCAGCGAGTTGGGGCCGAAGGACTGGAAGACGTGTTCGTCACCCTCCTGGCTGAAGCGCACCATCTCCAGCTGCCCGCTTTCCACCAGCAGGTAATGGGTGGCGGGATCTCCCTCGTGGAACACGCTTTCGCCTGCGTCCAGCGTCTGGTGCCAGGCGTTTTCGGCCAGTTGCATCAGAACGGGCTGGGGGAGCCCCGAGAACAGCGGGTGGCGATCCAGCAGCGCGATGAGAGGGGCGGTTGCCGCGGTGGGGTTGGGGGAGGATGAGGGGGTCATGGATAAGGATGCGGGGACCCGAAAAATGGCTCTGGAATGCAGGCTCTGCCTTGCGGCCTTCAGCCCGCATTCTGCCATGCCGCGATCATCGGACGCGTGATCGCCACAATGCCCGAAGCGCCAGCCCGCCCAACACCAGCAGGATGACCGCAAGAATGGCGCTCCAGATGGAGTAGGGCAGTCCGATCAGGGCCTGGTCCGCCTCGGCGCATGAGGCGCGCGGCTCGAAGACTTCGGGCAGCCAGTCGGCCAGGCCGGTGTTCATCAGGAAACGGTCGGCTGCCGTGACGGCGCAGGAACCGCTGGCCGCTGCCACGAAATGCTGATAGAGCGCCGTGATGAGGGCACCGCCAGCCGCCACGATGCCGGTTGTGGAAAAGAGCGTGGCAATGACGCGCCCCGCCGAGCTTCTGACAGGCGGCAGGGCGGCCAGCATGGCCAGTGCGCCACACAGCAGGTACAGGATGCGTTGAGCGATGCACCAGGGGCAGGGCTGCATGCCCAGCACGTGCTGTGTGAACAGTGCCACGCCGACACTGCCCCAGGAGAAAAGGACGATGGCGACCGACAGGCGGCGGTGTGTTATACTATTCAATCTCATCGTGTTTCGGAAGTTTGCTCAAGCAAAGGGTCTTTGTTGTGTTTCAGCGACAATTTCTCCCTGCGCCTGCAAGAAGCACGCCTTTCATTCTTAGCTTAACGGGACTCAGGGATGAAATCGACTCGTAAACCTAATTCAGCCATGACCGCGCATCATCATAGCGCCATCGTCACGGCTCGGCATGCAGCCCGTATGCGTGCCGGTCGCGTCGAATCGCGCCCGGAAGACTATGCGGACATCGCCGTCACCGAGCAGGCCAAGCGTCTGCGCGAGGCGCGTCGGGCCATCGAAGAGCGTAACATGCTTCGCGAGCTTGGTCTCAGCTGATCTTTTCTGACGTTATTCGTTCTTATCTGAAACGCCGTACCGGTCCCTGGGCTGGTGCGGCGTTTCAGTTTCTGCCGCCTGTTTTTCTGCTGCCTGTTGCCGATGAACCGGATCCTGATCGTCAAGATGTCCTCAATGGGGGATGTCGTCCATGCCCAGCCCCTGGCCACTGACCTGCGTGCACAGTTTCCGGATGCCCGCATCGAGTGGGTCGTCGAATCGGCCTTTTCGGCCTTGCCGGCCATGAACCCGGCCGTCGATGAGGTCATTCCGCTGTCCTGGCGGCGCTGGCGCAAGTCGCTCGGCAAGCCCGAGACACGGGCGGCCATGCAGGCCTTCTGGCAGACACTGCGCGGCCGTCGCTATGACTGGATCCTTGACTGCCAGGGGCTCATCAAGAGCGCAGCTGTGGTGCGCATGGCCCGGGGCGGCGTGCGCGTGGGCCCCGACCGTGCCTCGGCTCGGGAGCCGCTGGCGGCGCTCGCCTACGATCGTCCCGTGCCGGTCCCGCGCGACTGGCACGTGGTGCGGCGCAATCGTGCCATCGGTGCAGGGGCTTTCGGCTATTCCATCGACACGCCGGCCCGCTTCGGCCTGACCGTGCCGCACCTAGGCATCGACGAGGCCCCCTGGTTGCCGCAGGGGCGGCCCATGGCGCTGCTGGTTACCGGTGCCAGCCGTGACGCCAAGCTCTGGCCCGAGGCGCAGTGGCTGGAGGTGGCCGTCCACCTGCAGCGGGCCGGGCTGGACCTGGTCTGGTTCTGGGGTTCTCCGGCCGAAGAGGCGCGGGCCCGGCGGCTGGCCGATGCGGCCGTGCAGGCGGCAGGTGCCCAGGCCACCGCCTCGGTGGTTCCTCCCTTCCTGTCGGTGCGTGACGCTGCCCGCGTCATCCGCATGGCCCGCATCGTCATTGGCCTCGATACGGGCTTCACGCATCTGGCCGGTGCGCTGGGGCGTCCCACGATCGGCATCTTTGCCGACTTCGACGCGGTGCAGTGCGCTGTGTCGGGCGACAGCTTCTGTGCCAGCTTCGGGGGCGTCGGCGTCATCCCGGCCACGGCTGACGTGCTGGCTGCGGTGGACAAGGGCCTGAAGGCCTCACCGGTGGATACCCCGGTGCCCGACGCACCTGCTGCGGGCGACTGAGTACGCGCTTCGCCGGCTTCGTTTCCTTGCTTCCTTCTCCGACCATGTCACCGACTGCCTCGCGTGCCTCTGCCTTGCGTCTGTCCTTCCTGCTGCTGTGGCGTGATCTGCTGGCTCGTGAGCTGAACCTGCTGCTGGTGGCCTTGCTGGTGGCTGTGGCCGCCGTGACCACTGTCGGGTTTTTCGTCGATCGACTGGATCGCGCGCTGAGCGAACAGGCCCTGCACCTGCTGGGCGGGGATCTGGTGCTTCGTGCCGACCGTCCGATTCCCGAGGACTGGACCCGGAAGGCGCGGGCGTTGGGGCTTCGGGTGGCGCATACCGCTTCGTTTCCCAGCATGGCCATGGCGGGGTCTTCCTCGCCAGACGCAGATGCGGAAGACGAGGATGAGGCACTTCCCCCCACGCAGCTGGCCTCGGTGCTTGCCGTCAGCCATGACTATCCGCTGCGGGGTGAACTGACCGTCACAGCCGATGAAGCCGGTCCGTCCGCTGGCGTGTCCGGGACCGATGACGGAGCGTCCCCAGACAGGGCGGCGGATTCGCAGCAGGCACCCGCCCCAGGCCCTTCGTCGGCCGCTGCACCGACCGCACCTGATGATCCGCAGGCACGCACATCGCAGACCATCCAGCATGGCCCGTCGGCCGGTTCCGTCTTCGTGGACGAATCCCTGGCGCAGGCGCTGGGTCTGAAGCTCGGGGACACGCTGACCCTGGGCAATGCTCCCTTCACCATCCAGCGCTTCATCCTGATGGAGCCCAGTCGCGGCGCTTCCTTCGTCAACTTCGCGCCGCGACTGATGCTGTCGATCGACGATCTGCCAGCCACTGGCCTGGTCCGTCCCGGCAGTCGCATCAGCCATGGCCTGCTGGTGGCCGGGGAGGCGCAGGCCGTTTCAGAATTCCAGGACTGGCTGCAGCCCCGCCTGGGTGCAGGTCAGCATCTGGAGAATCTGGAAGCAGGTCGCCCCGAGATCCAGAACACGCTCGCACGCGCACGCCAGTTCTTGGCGCTGGTCTCGCTGCTGTCGGCCCTGATCGCCGCCGTGGCCATCGGCCTGGGTGCCCGTCGTTTTGCCGAGCGCCACCTGGATGGCTTTGCCATCCTGAAGGCCATGGGGCTGACCCAGCGCGTGCTGGCCCGGACCCTGATGCTGGAGATGCTCTGGCTGGCACTGGCCGGGGGCGCCCTGGGCGTCATCCTGGGCTGGGTGGCCCATCATGCGCTCACTGGCGTGGCTCGCGTGATGCTGGAGACCTCGCTGCCTGCAGCTTCGGCCTGGCCGGCGCTGCAGGCCCTGCTGGTGGCCGTGGTGCTGGTGCTGGGCTTTGCCGCCGTTCCTGTCCTGCGACTGGCCGGCGTCACGCCGCTGCGCGTGTTGCGCCGGGACCTGGGCGCTCCCGGCCTGTCCGTCTGGCTGGTGCTGGCCGCGGCGCTGGGGGCCTTTGGCCTGCTGCTGTTCTGGCTGGTGGGTGAGGCCCGTCTGTCGCTGCTGGCCCTGGGCGGCTTCGTCGTCGCGGGTCTGACCTTCGTGCTTCTGGCCATGTGCGGGGTCTGGCTGGCCGCACGCCTGCGCCCGAAACGGACACGTGGCGGCTGGGCGCTGGTGCTGCGCCTGGCGCTGACGGGCTGGTCCCGGCGACTGTCCATGACGGCTGTGCAGATCGTGGCCCTCACCATCGGCCTGATGGCGCTGCTGCTGCTCACCGTTGTCCGCAATGATCTGCTGGCTGCCTGGCAGCAGGCTGCGCCACCTGACGCCCCCAACCGCTTCGTCATCAACATCCAGCCCGATCAGCAGACGGACGTCCGCCGGATGCTGGCGGAGGCCGGCTTGGGCGAGGTGCCGCTCTATCCGATGGTGCGGGGGCGCCTGGTGGCCATCAACGCCCGCCCCGTCCGCCCGCAGGACTATCCGGATGACCGGGCCCAGCGCCTCATTGACCGGGAATTCAATCTCTCCTACACCGACCGGATGCCCAGCCACAACCGGCTGGCTGCCGGCCGCTGGATCCATCCCCAGGCTGCCGAAGTCTCGGCCGAGGTTGGCATCATGAACACCCTGGGTCTGAAGCTGGGTGACCACCTGCGTTTCGATGTGGCGGGCCAGCCCGTCGAGATGACCCTGGTGGGCAGCCGGGAGCTGAAGTGGGATTCGATGCAGGTCAACTTCTTCATGATCGGCTCTCCTGCCGCCCTGGCCACCCAGCTGCAGAGCCTGATCACCTCGTTCCATCTGCCGCCGGGCAGGGAAGGGCTGGTGCGACAGCTGACCCGTGCCATGCCCAACCTGACCGTCGTCGATACGGGCGCCATCACGGCGCAGATCCAGACGATGATCGGCCAGGTCGTGCAGGCCGTGCAGTTCCTGTTCCTGTTCACGCTGGCTGCGGGCTGCGTGGTGCTCTACGCCGCCATGGGCAGTGTGCGCGACGAACGGGTGGCCGAGATCGCCTTGATGCGGGCGCTGGGTGCATCGCGCCGGCAGCTGGGCCTCGTGCAGCTGCTGGAACTCTCACTGACCGGCCTGCTGGCGGGGCTGATGGGGGCTGCCGGCGCCACGCTGCTGGGCTGGCTGCTGGCCCGGGAGGTCTTTGATTTTGCCTACCAGCCCAGCCTGTGGCTGCTCTCGGGCAGCATCCTGGCCAGCATGCTGTTCATCGTGCTGGCAGGGGGTTGGAACATCTGGCGCCTGCTGGATACTCCGCCGTTGCGCGCCCTGCGCGGTGCCTGAGTCGCGAGACAGTGCAGCCGTGCCGGCATGGCTGCGCCGTCGTGTGGTCTGCCATAGCCCCTGTTTTCAGCAGGGTGATTGATGTTTTGCAATATGAAATCCGGTTGTTTGCAAAGCAGCGTTGGAATTTCTTATTGCAAAATATTCATGCCGTAATACAAAAACATTTCTTTAGTTGATTGTTTTTGAAGGGAATTTTTCTTGTCCTGTTTTGGGGGCTTTCCCTAGTTGCCCTGCAGCATTGACGGCCTATCATGAGCACATGACGGATCGACGGACAGGCCAGTCGAGCCTCTCCCGCCAGACCCATGGCTTTCATCGTCACAACAGGAGACAAGCATCATGACTTCACGCGAACAGCAAGCTCAGGCCCTACAGAAAGAATGGTCCGAGAGCCCACGGTGGCGCGGTGTTCGTCGTGGCTACAGCGCAGACACCGTGGTGAAGCTGCGCGGTTCGCTGCAGGCCCAGCACACGCTGGCCACTCGTGGGGCTGAGAAGCTCTGGAAGCTGCTCAACGAAGAGCCCTTCATCAACGCCCTGGGCGCCCTGACCGGCAACCAGGCCATGCAGCAGGTCAAGGCCGGCCTGAAGGCCATCTACCTGTCGGGCTGGCAGGTGGCGGGCGACGCCAACGGTGCAGGCGAGATGTACCCCGACCAGTCGCTCTATCCGGCCAACTCGGTCCCGCAGGTGGTCCGCCGCATCAACAACACGCTCACCCGCGCTGACCAGATCCAGTGGTCCGAAGGCAAGAACCCGGGCGATGCCGGCTACGTCGACTACTTCGCCCCCATCGTGGCGGATGCCGAGGCAGGCTTCGGTGGCGTGCTCAACGCCTTCGAGTTGATGAAGGCCATGATTGACGCCGGCGCTGCTGGTGTCCACTTCGAGGACCAGCTGGCCTCCGTCAAGAAATGCGGTCACATGGGCGGCAAGGTGCTGGTGCCCACCCGTGAAGCCGTGGCCAAGCTCATCGCAGCCCGCCTGGCGGCTGACGTGTGTGGCGTGCCCACCGTGCTGGTGGCCCGTACCGACGCCGAGGCAGCCGACCTGGTTACCTCCGACGTGGACGACAACGACAAGCCCTTCCTGACCGGTGAGCGTACCGTCGAAGGCTTCTTCCGCACCAAGCCGGGCCTGCACCAGGCCATCTCGCGGGGTCTGGCCTACGCACCGTATGCTGACCTGGTGTGGTGCGAGACCGGCAAGCCGGACCTGGAGTATGCCCGCAACTTTGCTGAGGCCATCCACAAGCAGTTCCCCGGCAAGCTGCTGGCCTACAACTGCTCGCCCAGCTTCAACTGGAAGAAGAACCTGGACGACGCCACCATCGCCAAGTTCCAGCGCGAACTGGGTGCCATGGGCTACAAGTTCCAGTTCATCACGCTGGCCGGCTTCCACGCCCTCAACTACTCGATGTTCAACCTGGCCTACGGCTATGCGCGTGACAACATGCCGGCCTTCGTCGAGCTGCAGCAGGCCGAGTTCGCCGCTGCCGACAAGGGCTTCACGGCCGTCAAGCACCAGCGCGAGGTCGGTACCGGCTACTTCGATGCGGTGACCACCGCCATCGAGGGCGCCGAAAGCTCCACCACGGCGCTGAAGGGCTCCACCGAAGACGAACAGTTCTTCGACAAGTCCAAGGGCTGATCCAGGCATCTGCCATTCAGCCGGGAAGCTGACGGTGCCTCAGTAGGGGCACCGCCCATGAAGCGGGTCGGGATGACGCAACCAGCGTCACCCGGCCCGTTTTTCAGCTCCTGGTCTGCAACCAGCTCCCCTGTATCAGGCTCCCTCCGTCATGCCCTCTCCAGCACCAGATGCACATAGGGCCGCTTCACCAGCCGCCCGTCCTTGCTGACGGCCAGATCCTCTTCCTGCACACGCGCCACCCGCTGCAGAGACAGGGCGCCCACCTGCTGCTCGATCTCGGCGGCGTCCCACAGCACAAAGCCGTGCGCGGCAAACGGCAGCCGCTGCATGAAGGCCTTTTCGGCAAACGTCAGGCAAAGCCGGCCGCCCGGCTCCAGCACCCGTGCAAGCTCTGCCAGCATTGCCGGCATGTCTGCCCAGAAATACACCGTGTTCACCGCCAGCGCCCGGTCGAACGACGCATCTGCCAGCGGCAGCCGTGTGCCGTCATAAAGCACATGATCGGCCAGGCCGGCCTGGATGAAGGGTGCATTGAAGGCCTGAGCCTGCGCCACCATCGTCTCCGAGATGTCCAGCCCGATGTACTGAAGCTCGGGCGCCCGTGACAGCAGATACCCCAGCAGCCCGCCATCGCCGGCTCCCAGCTCCAGCACCCGATTGCCCGCTTGCAGTTCCAGCTGTGCCAGCGCTCCCAGGATCATCGACAGGTTGCGCAGGTTCATCACCCGCCCGAATTCCTTGCCCAGCTCGCCTTGTGGGCAGCGCAGCTGGGAGGCGATCTGTTCGGCCGTCAGCGGCAGGGAGCCAGAAGGCTTGTCAGACGGTCCGTTGGCGGTTTCGTCGACGGCATGATCAGGGGTGCGAGACATGGCGGATCACTCCAGGGGCGACGGGTCAAGGGGAGCAGCCCATTCTGGCACATCGCTACCTCTCTCATGCACAAAGGAGCCAGACCCGGCAGGGCATGGCGGGCAACATGCCAGGCCACCGCCGGTGCAGAGCACCTGGAAAGCCTGATGAACGGCGATTCTGATCGGCCAATCGACCGAGCCATCGGAACGAGTGCCCGCATGGCCAGGCAATGACATTTGCCTTTTGTCTGTCCTCTTTCTTCCCAGGTTCTGGAGCAGGTGAAGGCGTTTTCCCAGAGAACATGCGCCACTTCAGGAAATCGATCACAGCTGTCGGATACCGATGGGCCGCGCATTTCAGTCGCCACGGACACCTGCCGGACTAGGCCAGGCCATCCGCGATGCCGATCGTCGGAAAGACCTTGATCCGCCAAGATGGAGCCTCCTTCAACAAGCCACACGGAGCTTCCAAATGGCACAAGCAATCAGCACCTCCCGCACCGCCACCCGTACCGTTGCCCGCCGCAAATCGCTGGGTCAGGGCATGACGGAATACATCGTCATCGTTGCACTGGTGGGTGTGGCCGCCATCGGCGTCTATTCCTTCCTGGGTCAGTCAGTACGCGGTGCCACTGCCGGCATTGCGCTGGAGCTGGCTGGCGAGAATGCGGACAAAGGCATCAAGGAGGCCAAGAGCGCCAGTGACAAGGCGGTCAATGCCGCTAAGGCCAAGGCCACGCTCAACAACTACAACAGCAACAACCACTGATGGCGGGGAGCGCGGCTTCGGTCATCCGGTCTTGCCATGCCTCCGATGCGGCTTCCGACAAGGGTCGGGGCTGCATCGGGCAGGACCGACTCCCTATACCCACCGAAGCCGCCCCCTTGTGACCATCGCCTCCGCATTGTCCGTCAACTCGTCTGGAGCATGATGTGATGCGACACACGATCCGGCCCGGCTGCCCGCACACCCGGGCCGTTCTTTTTCATCGAACCGTCAGCCCACCTGCTGCGCGACAGTCTGGCCAGGCGCTGATCTTCGGCATGTTCCTGCTGGTCATCGTGGCGGTGCTGACTTTCTATCAGTTTTCCACCGGACAGGTGACCACCGCCCGCATGCGCCTGGTCAACGCCACGGATGCCGCTGCCTATAGCGCTGGCCTCTGGCGAGCCCGTGCATTCAACTATTACGCCTACAGCAACCGCGCCATCATCTTCAACGAAGTGGCCATTGCGCAGACCGCGACATTGGTTTCATACGCGGGCTTCATCACGCAGGCCGTCAAGAACCTGGAAACCGTGTCCAGAGTCATCCCGCCCCTGAATGCCTATCTGCGCGCTGTTGAACGGGTCGTCACCAACCTGAACAAGGCACTTCGGATCATGAGCGCCGTGGAAGTGGCCGGACGAAGTGCCTACATCCATGCATTGGCCGTCAGCCAGGATGTGATATGGGGAACGACCAATGGCTATGTGCTGAACCAGCTCACCAATGAGGTGATGAAGAAGACGGACGAGCACTTTCATGGCTACCTGATCCGTGGAACGCTGGGTGAGCAGATGACCCGCAACCATAGCGATGAGGATCGGAGCCGGCTCAAGGATCTCGTCCAGCGATCGCTGGATGAGTACTCGGTGAATCGGGGACTGACTCTCAGGATACTGGGGACTAAGGACGTGCTGGTCTGGCGCGGTCAGACGGAAATGATCCGGGATCACGATACCAACGCCATGGATCGGTGGCAGTCCTATGACACGTTGTCCATCCATCATAGAAGATGGCGGCACAAGAGAAGGACGCGGGAGGCCATGCCTCTGGCCTGGAGTGGTGTCGAGATTGCCAAGGATCCCAAGCAGTCCATGGACCGCCTGAATGGGCAGGCCAGCAGCCAGAAGCATGATAACGGGCGCGCCTATCGGCTGATCGACCGATCCGGGTTCTGGTCGGCAAGAGCCTATCTGGGCCTTCCTGCGGTCAGGGATCTGGATGAGAACAGCAAGGCCATGCGGGAGAACAACCGTTTCCCCACCGACAAGGTGACGGTGATTGGCGTGATCCAGAAGAAGAACACGATCAACACGGCCGATCAGACCGGTCTGGGGGCAGGGCGTCTCAAGCTGAAGGACGCGTTTGCAGACTTCCGCGGAGATGCGGCCATGGTTGCCATGTCGTCCGCTCAGGTGTACTTCCGCCGCCCGCCGGGCGGAAATGAACGGGTGGAGTACGCCAGCATGTACAGCCCCTACTGGCAGGTTCGCCTGGTGGGGGTGGATGCGCAGGAGCGGGTTATGGCGGGCGCTCTGGGAACGCTGTGGAGATGAGAATGATCATTAAGGAGCCCCGTTCCTGCAGGGTGCCTGGCACTGTGCCGGACCGATCCGTCGTAATCCGTCCCAGGGGAAAAGGCTCTCCTCCCGGAGGGAGCACTATCCGTCAACGGCACGGCCAACGTGGCCAGGCACTGGCGGAAACCATGGTCGTGATTTCCTTCGTGATGCTGCCGTTCTTTGTGGCGGTACCGCTGCTGGCCAAGTATCAGGACATGCGACAGGCCACGGTGTCGGCATCGCGCACCGCAGCCTTCGAGTGTTCGGTCCGCTTCGAGGCCTGTCGAAACGGCCAGGCAACGGATGACATTGCCGATCAGATCCGTCGGCGCCATTTCAGCAAGACGTTGCTTGGCCTGCGATCGGATGAAACCCCGGCGGATGATCAGCTGGAACAGGAGCGGAACCGCTTCTGGGTGGACCGGAAAGGCAATGCGCTGTTGCAGAGCTACAAGGATGTGGCGCTCAGGATCGATCACGAGAATTTCGATGCGTTCAAGGGGCATCGGCGCGTTGAAGAGCTCCTGAGTGCTGCGTCCGATGTGTCCGGTCCAGGCCGTTTCGGGCTGGCGGCTCGTGGCGGGTTGTTCTCCGCGCAGGTCCAGAGTCGTGCACCGATGGATACGTGGCTGTGGGGCAAGCTGAACCTGAACCATGACCCGATGCTGACCTTCGACAGCCGCCTGGGGATATTGGCCGATGCCTGGAATGCGTCCAGTGCCAAGGGATCGGAAGCCAGCAGCCTGGCGTCCCGTCTGGACAAGGGGCGACGCCTGCCATCCGGTCGGGAGCTGATCAAGGCCACCAACGATGTCGCCCACGTTCTGCCAACGGACATGGTGAACCGTTTGCCCAACGGCGATCCCGAGCGGTTCATCGAGCTGGTTCATCAACCCCTGGTTCACCTCATCCGTGCGCCGAGCTCGGTCTTCAAGAAAGGCAACGGCAGGAAGTTCAACTACCACCAGGTGGATGTGGAGATTGTTCCGGAGGACCGCCTCCCGCCACCGAACATGGAGACACGTCCATGAGCATGCACAAGTTCAATCCTGCAAGATCGATGCTGGCTGCCCTGCTGCTGGTAGGCATCGGCATGGCATCGATACCTGCCCACGCTGCGCCACGCTTTCAGCCGCATGAGCAGATGCTGATGACCGACAGCCTGCTGCCGGGTGGTCGTGTCAGCATCAGCCAGTTCCGGGACAGCGGTTCGGTGGAAGACGCCATGCGCCGTCTGGAGGAGGACTGGGCGAGTCCAGATCTGCCACCGATGCGCAGCCAGCGTGATGGCTGGCAGGTCATGACGCATATGGATGGCGATGTCATCGAGACGGTGGAGATGAAGCGCAGCGGCCCGGGCATCGAGGGGCGGCGCATTCGCTGGAAGCCTGACCAGAAGGCCGAGGCAGCGCTGGCCGAGGATGAGCGTTGGTTCAAGGGGCTGCTGCCGGCCACGGCACGGCCGATGCCGGCCATTTCGCATGTGGACGGCGGCCATCGCACCAGCACCTTCGTGGCCAGTACGGACGACAGCGTGGTGCGCCTGGACAACTGGATCGGTCGCAAGCTGCAGAAGCAGGGCTATCAGCTCATCAGCGATTCGCGTGAGGGCGGTGGCAAGGACGCCCTGGCCACCATCTACGGCCGACAGGGGGAGGAAGTCGTGCTGGCCGTATCCAAGCAAGGCAACCGGCAGTTTGCCGTGATGCACTGGAGGCGGTGATGAAAGTCACGCATCGGATCATCCATCTGGCCGCCTGTCCGTCGGAAATCGCCGCCCGGACTAGGCCAGGTTTGCAGGGGCTTCATTGTGACATGGGCCCAGGAGACGAACCCGCGCACCATGTCGACATCGGCCGACGCCAGCGGCTTTCACAGCGCGGCCAGGCCTCCATCGAGTATCTGCTGATCGGACTTGCGCTGTGTCTGGTCCTCTTTCATGGGGAGCCCAGCGCGATGAAGAAGATTCTGGTCGCCATTCAGCAGAACTATTCCCACTTTTCCTACGCCATGTCACTGCCATGAATCCCATCGTCATCCGGATCCTCGAACGTCATCGAAACCTGCTGCTGATGTCAGCCGCCATGCTGTGCGGTGGCGTGGCGATCTATGCCGGCTCGCGCTATGTGAATGAACAGGTTCAGGCCGAGCGCGAGCGTCTGGCGCCCGTGGCCCAGCAGATGGTCGATGTGGTGGTGGCCAATGCCACGCTCGACAAGGGCGAGATCGTGAGCGGCGAAACCATGGCCATCCGCTCCGTACCGGCCGAATACGTGTCCAGCTCGGTGGTGACGCCGGAGCAGTTCGACGCCCTGGTGGGCCAGCGCCTGCTGCTGCCCATGCGTCCCGGCGAGATGCTCTCGACGGCCGCTGTGTCATCCGCCGAGCAGCTGGTGTTCTCGTCGCGCGTCAAGCCGGGCATCCGCGCACTGACCATCTCCGTCGACGAGATCAATTCCATCTCCGGCATGCTGCAGCCGGGGGACCGCATCGACCTGCTGCTGACGGCACGACCCCCTTCGGCCAGCGGGCATGGTGAGGCCGAACACGACGCCACGGTGCCGCTGTTGCAGAACCTGCTGGTGATGGCCACAGGTCGCCAGGTACGTCCTGGCGCGAATGACAACGGTGACGATCGAAGCTTCTCGTCAGTGACGGTGGAAGTGACGCCCAGCCAGGCGCAACGTCTCATTGTGGCGCAGCGTGCTGGCCGACTGACGGCCGTGCTGCGCAACCCTGACGACGGCATGCCGATGGACGCCGCGGCCGTGGACCTGCGCAGCCTGTTCCCGCAACCGGCACGTCCGGCGGTGGTGCCTCGCAAGGTGGTGGCACGGCAGGATCGTCGTCCGCAGATGATCGTGGGGGGCATGGGCCAGCCGATGATCGGCCGGATGCCGGCCTACAGCCTGCAGCCCGGGGCCGCCAAGTCTGCCATACCGATGATGGCTGTTCAGGCACAGGCACAGGCACAGACGCAGACGCAGACGCAGACGCTGACCCAGGCACCGATGCAGGCGCAAGTGCAGGCCGAGGAATCCGGCAATTCGTTGACGAATCGCTGATCCCTCATTCCGAATTCTCGTGAAAGCAGAGCACGCCATGTTCTCTCATGTTCCATCCTCATTTGAACCGTCGCTGCAGGAACACCGCACCGTGAAGGCCGATCCGTTCTCCTCCCGATCCTTCTGGCCCAGGACGATCTGCGTGGCACTGCTGGGGGCGCTGTCGATGCAGTCGGTCCTCGCGCAGGGCGTACCGGTGGCTGCATCGAACCATGGTGTAACGAAGCAGGTTCAACCCGGAAATGTCCTACCGGTTGCTCCAGGTGCGGCAAAGGATCTGCAGGGGGAGGATCCCCTGGAGGCCTTGCTGGCCAGTGTCGCGACTGCAACCCCGGTATCGGCATCCAAAGCAGCGTCCATAGCGGCATCGACATCGACATCGAAGCCAACCCCGACCCCGCCATCGGCATCGAAAGAACGTGTGCCGTCCGTGCGTGTGGCTGCCGGGCGGGATGCGAAAAATGGCATGCAACAGGATGCGGCACCGCAAGTCCAGCCTGTCGTGCCGCCTGCGACGGCGAGTGCCCGGCCGGTGGTTGACCGACGTGCCGCGCTGCTGGCTGCTGCCGAGCGACAGCAGCAGCTGCGAAAGGAGATGAACCCATCGGGAGACGTCTCCCGCGCAAACCGGCAGGAGATTGCGTCTGCCCGAGACGTGATTATGCCGGCAGCGCCCAGGCCTGCTGCCGCGACGCCCGACATGGTGCGCGCGTCCACAAGTACGCCCACACGCACCACCACGCGCATGAATGAGGCGGGCCCCGTGGCATCCGTTCTGCGTCCGTCGTCCACGCTGAGCTCCACGGACGAGGTCGAAACGATCACCCTATCTCTGGGGCAGGGACATCTGATGGAAGTAGGCCAGGTTCTGCGCATTGCACTGGGCTCGGGGCGCGTGCTGCAGGCCAACTGGCTGGATGACCGGCAGCTCCTGCTGATTCCGGAAGCGCCGGGCGAGACGACGCTGCACCTGTGGCTCAAGGGGGGCGGCATTCGCAAGTATCAGATCCTGGTGACGGAATCGAACAGCGTGCGGCTGGCGCAGGACATGAACCTGCTGCTGGGCGAGAACAACGGGGTGCGTGCCCGGGCGCTGGGCGAGCGGATCCTGCTGGAAGGTCAGAACCCCACCGAGGAAGGTGCCTGGCGTGCGGCCGAGCTGGTCAAGCGCTACCCGCAGGTCATCAGTCTGGTCAGCCGTCGTGGCTATGAGCAGATGATCAACTTGGAAGTGAAGATGATCGAGATCGGCCGCAATGCGCTCAAGCAGCTGGGCGTGCGCTGGCAGGGCGGGGGCGCCGGGGATTGGGCGGTGTCAGGCCCCAGCTTCGGCGTCATCGGTGACTTCAAGCGCAGCGGGGCGTTCCTGCCGGAAGGGGGCGCTGCGGCCACGCGAGGCTTTGCCGTTGCGCCACGCATTCATCCTTTTGCCACCAGTGCATCGATGGTGTCGTCGCTCAGCAGCATGATCGACCTGATGGTGCAGAACGGTGATGCAGCCGTGCTGGCCGAACCGCGTCTTTCCACCCGGTCGGGTGGCAAGGCGCGCTTCGTGGCGGGCGGTGAGCTGCCCATTCCGGTGCTGAGCGCCAACGGTGCAGCCAACGTCGATTTCAAGGAGTATGGCGTGCGCTTCGAGGTGGAGCCGGTGGTCAATGCCCAGGGTGTCATCTCGGCCAGCCTGCATACCGAGGTCTCGTCCATCGACGATGAAGTGACGGTCATGGGCGTGCCGGGCCTGCGCAAGCAGAGTTCCAACACGGACGTGAACCTGCGCCCGGGCGAGACGCTGGTGATTGCCGGCATGGTGCGCAACGAGATGTCGGGGGCCATCACCAAGATTCCAGGCCTGGGCGACCTGCCCATCCTGGGCCATCTGTTCCGCTCCAAGCGCTTCCGCCAGCGTGAATCCGAGATGGTGGTGTTGATCACGCCACGACTCAGCGAGCAGGGTTCGACGCCCGCCGTGGATTCTCGTGTTCAGGCCCTGCAGCAGCGGGCCGATGCGCTCAAGAAGCAGTTCGACATGCTGGATTGAGCCTGGGCGTCGCGGCTTTCCAACCCGTCATGGTTGCCGGGATGGACTAGGCCGATTGATGGCAGGCGGCACGGATGCCGCGACGATGGAAGCCGCTTGCGGTGCAATGAAAGCCTTTCAATGTCGGGTGATGGACATGCTGGAAATCGTGATCGAGGAAGAGGGCAGGGAAAGTCGCACCGTTCCGGTGGCAGACCTGCCGTGCCGTATTGGCCGGGGCAAGGAGGCCGAGGTGCAGCTGGGCGGCTGGCGTGTGGCGCGCGTGCATGCCGAGCTGCAACGCATTGGCCGTGGCGTGAAGCTGGTGGACCTGGGAACCATCGTCGGTACCCGCGTCAACGGCGAGCGGGTGGTGGAGTACGGCCCGCTGTCCGAACGGGACGAGATCGTGGTGGCTGGCTATCGGCTGCGCGTGCAGGGCAGCGGGTTGCGGCTTGCTGCATCGGGGCGCTCGGCGCTACTGGATGACGACGGGCTGGAGACGGATGTCGAAGGGACGGAGGCGCGCGCAGCGCAGAAGATTGCGCCCGAAGGGGATCATGCCGCGACCGGGGCTGCGGCATTGCTTCGGAATGCGGTGAGTCGTCGATCGGATGACGCGGGGGCTTCTGATCACGGTGATCGTCAGTCGGGGCAGGGCATCTCAGGAAGAACCTTGGCCACGCCGGTGAACGATGCAAGGCCAAGGCCGGCGGCAGAAGATGGTCGCCGTGCTGACGGAAGCCTGGATGGGCATGCCTCTGCCTCTGGCTCTGTGGGCGGCCATGTGGCTGGTGATCGCCGCGATCCGGGGGAGCACAGCGATTCGGGTGAGCACTACGATTCCGGTGAGCATGGCGATTCCTGTGAGCATGGCGATTCCGGTGAGCGCCCCGACGCCATCAGAGGCGAAGCAGGTGGCGCTGATGAGAAAGGTGAAGCGCCCGGCGGTGCTGGCGTCAGCGACGGCGGCAAGGTCGTGTCCATGGGCGCTGCTGCTGATGCCGGCTCGCGCGGTGCCGACGACAGTATCGACCAGGCCCGTCTGGCCGACTATGCCCGGGCCGCGCAGGAACAGGGCAAGGCGCTGGGCTGGCGGCGCCTGGTGCAACGGCAGCTGCTGGAAGTGATCGATCTGCGGCGCAGCAACCTCACCCAGTTCTCGGCCGACGAGGTGAAGGCCGAGGTGCGTTCGGCGGTGGAGCGGATCGTGGCCGGCATGCAGAACCTTCCGCCCGACATCGACCGCGACATGCTGGTGCAGGACAGTGTGGATGAGGCCGTGGGCCTGGGGCCGCTGGAGCGGCTGATGACCGACCCGCTGATCAGCGAGATCATGGTCAACAGTGCAACCGACATCTTCGTGGAGCGCAAGGGCAAGCTGCAGCAGGTGCCGCTGGCGTTCTCGGACGATGATGCCATTCGCAACGTGATCGAGCGCATCGTGGCGCCGCTGGGCCGTCGCATCGATGAATCCTCGCCGCTGGTGGATGCGCGTCTGCCCGATGGTTCGCGGGTCAACGCCATCATTCCGCCGGTGGCGCTGAAAGGGCCCACCATCACCATCCGGCGCTTCAACCGCACGGTGATGACGCCCGATACGCTGGTGGCCAACCAGAGCGCCTCGCCGGCGATGATGGAATTCCTGCGCATCTGTGTGGAGCAGCACAAGAGCATCATCGTCTCGGGCGGCACGGGCTCGGGCAAGACCACACTGCTGAACGTGCTGTCGAACCTGATTCCGGTGGGGGAGCGGCTGATCACCATCGAGGATGCGGCCGAGCTGAAGCTGATGCATCCGCACCTGGTGTCGCTGGAATCGCGGCCCCCTAATGCCGAGGGGCGTGGGGCCATCACCATTCGGGATCTGGTCAAGAACGCGCTGCGCATGCGGCCCGATCGCATCATCGTGGGTGAATGCCGGGGCGGCGAGGCGCTGGACATGCTGCAGGCGATGAACACCGGTCATGAGGGCTCGATGACGACGGTTCACGCCAACACGCCGCGCGACGTGCTGTCGAGGCTGGAGGTGCTGATGCTGATGGCTGGGGTGGAGCTTCCGCTGGCGGCGCTGCGCGAGCAGATTGCCAGTGCCGTGGACCTGATCATCCACCAGGCGCGTTTTCCAGACGGCTCGCGCCGAATCACTTCGATCACCGAGGTGTGCGGCGTGGAAAGCGGCAAGATCCAGAGTCACGAGATCTTCCGCTATGAGCAGACCGGGCTGAAGAACAGCCGTGTACAGGGGCGTTTCCGGGCCTGCGATGAGGTGCCTTCGTTCTACGAGGCGCTGCGTGATCGTGGCGTGGCCGTGGATTTCAGCATCTTCGAGGACGACGCGGTGACCGCGTGAGCGGCCAGACGCAAGGGGCACGCAATGATGAATGCTTCGACCGGATTCGATGGCTGGTTCTGGGTGGCGGCACTGTCGCTGGGCGTGGCGGTGGTGATGGCGGTGCTGGTGCTGATGCCGGGTGCCGTGAAGGCCGGCGAGGGCTATCGACGGCATTTCAGCGGTCGCGTTGGACACGGCATGAAGGACCTGCTGCTGTTTGTCGACGTGGACCGGCTGTTTCGCGCCAACCTGCTGCTGTGCGCACTGGCTTGCGGCCTCATCTGGCTGCTGACGGGTTCGCTCTTCCTGGTGGTGGCGGCCATTGTCGCGCTGGGGGCACTGCCCAGCCTGCTCATCCGTCACCTGGGCGCACAGCGGCGCAAGCTGTTTGCCCGGCAACTGCCCGACGCCATGATGCTGATTGCCGGCGCGGTGCGCGCGGGTGCCAGCATGACGCTGGCGCTGCGGCAGATGGCCAGCGAGCTGCCTGCACCCGGTGGCCAGGAATTCGAGCTGATGCTGCGGGAGCTGCGGCTGGGGGTGACGCTGGATGATGCGCTGCTGAACCTGGAACGCCGCATGGGATGTGATGACCTGCGACTGTTCGGGGCCGCCGTGCGAATCGCCAATGAAAGCGGCGGCAACCTGGCCGAGACGCTGGAGCGGCTGGCCGACACCATCCGCAAGAAGATGGCGCTGGAGGACAAGATCATGGCGCTGACGGCGCAGGGCCGGATGCAGGGCTGGGTGATGGTGGTGCTGCCCCTGGGCGTGGGGGCGGCGCTGTTTGCCATCGAGCCCACGGCCATGGCGCCGCTGCTGCACAGCTGGCAGGGCTGGATCGTGTGCAGCGTGGTGGCCGTGCTGGAAATCGTGGGGCTGCTCTTCATCCGCCGCATCATGGCCATCGATATCTGAGTGAGGAAAGATCATGAACGGCTGGATTTCATCGGTGCTGCCTTTCGTGGCCATCGGGGCACTGGTGTTGTGCATATGGCTCTTCATGCTGGCGGGATCACGTGCGGCGGCCGAGGTTCCGAAGCAGCAGAAGAACGAGTATCAGGATGACCCGCCCCGCTACTGGGCACTGCTGGGCTGGCTGGGGCATGCGACGACGTTCTGGGTGACGCCCTTGGTGTCGCCGACGATGCGGCGACGACTGCACGAGCAGTTGCGCCGCGGGGGGCTGGAGTTTGCGCTGACACCCGAGCAGTTCGTGGCCGGTCAGGTGCTGGGCGCGCTGCTAGCCCTGGCGCTGCTGGTGCTGGCGTGGCTGCCGCATGGGTTGCCCAGCCTGCCGTGGTGCGTGTTGGCCCTCGTGGTGGGCGCCTTTCTGCCGATGAGCTGGCTGCGTGATCTGGGGGCCCGCCGCACTCGGCAGATTGCCAAGGCGCTGCCGTTCTATCTGGACATCATCACGCTGGCTATCGAGGCGGGCTCCAACATGACGGGGGCGTTGCAGCATGCGGTGGACAAGGGGCCGGCAGGCCCGATGTCCGAGGAGTTGCGCCGGGTGCTGCGTGACATCCGTGCCGGTCGCACCCGGGCGGAGTCGTTGCGGGCGCTGGCTGAACGGTTGCGCATTCCGGCCATCTCCAACTGGGTGGCTGCCATTCTGACGGCCGAGAAGCAGGGGTCCAGCCTGGGGCCGATCCTGCGTGCCCAGGCCGATCAGCGACGCAACGAGCGCTTCATGCAGGCCGAGGCCATGGCGCTGAAGGCGCCGGTCAAGATGCTGTTTCCGCTGATGATCTGCATATTTCCGTGCACCTTCATCATCGTGTTCTTCCCGATCGCCATCCGGATTATGGAAGGAGGCCTATTCTGATGAACGCCCATGCCGAATTCGACACGGATCGCGTGCGCATCCACGTGCACCATGCACGTACCTGGTGGCAGCGGGCGCGCGGGCTGATCGCGCATCCTGAACCGCGGCACGGCGCCGGCATGTTCTTTCCCAGGACGAATGCCGTCCATGGGATTGGCATGGCGCATGCGCTGGACATCGTGTTTCTGGACCGTGACCAAAAGGTGCTGCGCTGCTGTCGTCTGCCGCGCTTCGGCATGCGGATCTGTCGTCGCGCCCGCGCGGTGCTGGAGCTTCGGGAAGGTGAGGTCTCCCGGCTGGATATCCATCCGGGAACGCGGCTGCAACTGGTACCGGATGAAGACATCTTTAGTCCGGAGGGCGGCACGTTCAGGGCAGCGAAGTAAAACCACGTGGTGAAGGACATCCGACCATGTGGTGAAGGCCATCCGCGGGGTGGTCGTTCATGCCATGTGGCCGGGCCTTTCTCAGGATTCCTGCCCGGTTCATGTCATGACATGTCGTGAACCTGGAACATGTCATTCGGCAAGCCTTGAGCCTCTCATCCATTGGAAACGTGTCACGGGCATTCCATCATGAAGTCCTTTCGTTCAGAGCATGTCATGAAGATTCGATCCGAAAGTGTTGAACCTCTCAGCTTAGCAGTGATGCGCCGCAGGGAAGGGGCCGTGATCGGTGCCAGGGGGCTGATGCTTTCATCGCTGGTGTGCGGTGCGGCCATGCTGGCGATGCCGGTTGCCCAGGCGACTCAGCCAGGGGGGGATGGTTCCCGGTGCATTGCATCTTCCAGTACACCGGTTGGTGTGGATGCCAGGCGGACGGTGCCGCATGCTGGGAGTGCGGAGGCGTCACTGTCATGCCCTCGCATGGCGTTGAACCAGAACGGGCTGTCGGCGCAGATGATGCAGCAGCTCTACGATGAAGCGGAACGGCATTACCGCAACGGCGAGGATGTCGAGGCGCTGCGCATCTTCTCGTCGCTGATCGAACTGGCGCCGCAGTATCGGAATGCGGCCTGGCTTCGTGTTGGCAATATCCACCAGCGTGCAGGCTCAGCCGGAGCAGCGCTGGATGCCTACCGTCATCTTCTGGCAGATGACCCGGCCCAATCGGGAACGGGCATGTCAGACGGCGCGTCGGCGTCGGGTGCTCGGGGTTCCGATCGTGGATTATCCAGGGACGCCAGCGCAGGTGCAGCGAAGGAAAGTTCGGGTCGTGATTTCGAGCCGGACGTGCAGCAACAGGCGTTGCGTCTGAAGGGCATGGTCAACCTGCTGACGCTGTCGGTGGCGCAGACGCAGGCATCGCTGGACCATATTGCGTTGCTGCAGCAGAGTCCGGCCGTACGCGAAGCGGCGGGCCTGACCGAGCAGGCCGAAGCCGTGCTGGTGGACAGCGTGCTGGCTCAGGTGAATCGGATCCAGCAGATGCTGGGGGGCGTCCCGACCAGTCCTGCCATCTCTTCAGGCATTCCCGGGGGTTCAGGTTTTTCTCGTGACTACGCCTTTTCTCGGGCTGTGAACGCAGCGGGGCCGGATGCCCTGTCCATGGCCATGGATGCACGAACGGTTCGGGAGAATCGGGCAGCACAGGTCACTCGCCACGGGAAGGTATCGAGCAATCCTGTCGGGCAGAAGCCGATGCGGCAGGCGGAAGGGGATGCGTACCGTCCGAAGAACTCGTTGCCGCCTGCGATGCTGATCGGCTATCCGGTGCAGCTAGGTTCCGGGGATCCGTCCGCCTCCGTTTCGCTCCCGCCCACTGATCCGGCAGCGCCCATTGCGGTCGGTGCAGAAATGCCGGGAAGCATGGCGGGACATGGTTCCGGAAAGGCTGCTGCTAAAAGGCCGGTGATCGAGTATCTGGACGAGGCGCCGGCGGTGCACGCGCCTCGTCGGAACCCTGCGTGAAATCATCATGAACGATTCCCAAATGGCAGTACCAGTGTCTTCCGCCGTTCCCCATATTCGGGATGGTAGGTGGCAGGGAGATCGGCAGCGTGGCGTGTCGATGGTGGAGCTGGTGATGGCTGTTCCGGCGCTGCTGCTGGTCGGCATGGCCGTCGTGCAGATGGTGCTGGTCTTTCATGCGCGCCAGTCGGTGGGTTATGCGCTGCAGGAGGCGGCACGGGCGGGGGCGGTCGAGCACGCGGACGAGGAGGCGATCCTGAAGGGCCTGGCCAGCGGGCTGGTGCCGTGGCTGTATGGGGCAGGCAGCATGGCCGAGAAGATGCTGAAGGAGCAGCAGGCGCGGCTGCATGTGACGGGGGGCCGTACTGCCCAATGGATCGAGGTGAAGCAGCTGTCTCCGACGCTGGAGAGTTTTTCGGACTGGGCGGGGCCGGCGCTGGATCCTTTTGGCGAGAAGATTGTCGGTCAGGATGAGATTCCGAACGACAACCTGGACAACCGGCGTGAAAAGACGATGCCGGCCAGTGGCGCGTCGGGCTATCGCGGGAGTGAGCCGATCGGGCGCAGTTCCGGTCAGACGCTGGCCGATGCCAACATGTTGCGGCTGGAGGTGACCTACGGGGTGCCGTTGCGGGTACCGGGGGTGTCCACCCTGTTTCTGAAGGCCATGCGCACGCTGCACGGCTGTGATTCACTGGCGGGCCTGGTGGCCCAGGGGACGGCCGGAGGCGGCAACTGCCTGTACTACCTGCAGGGACGGATTCCGGTGAAGGTGGTGGCCACGACGCGGATGATGTCGCCCGCACGGCGCTCGCCGCTGCTGATGGCTGCCGTGAAGTCGAATGTTCCCATGGGCCAGGGGAGCACGCTGGGCGCCGGCACGCTGCGTCCGGTACCCCAACGCACGCCAGTGCAGAGCAATACGGGGCCTGCGCCGCAGCGGCATGATCCTTCCTATTTCATGCCGGAGAAGGGGCCGGTTCGCTGGGGTCTGGGCCAGGCGTCGGCAGGTGCTGCGCCCAACCTGTCGTCGGGAGGGACTGTGGGTCAGGGAACCGGCACGGCGGCGGGGGGCAGTCTGCTGGGACTGGTGGATCCGAAACCGTTGATGTCCACGCCCGCTGATGCTTCAGCGCCGGCCGTACATCCTGCCGTCTGCACGACGGCAGATGGTGAGGACAAGAGCGATGCTGCAGGTTGATCACGGGCGCAGGATGGGCTACCGATGGACTCGGTAGCCGGATGGCACGCTAGGTGCGGGCAAAGCGGACAGCGTGAGCGAGGGCCGTTTCAGGACGGCTGTTTCAGTGGTGAGTCTGTCGATCGCCTGGGCCGTTCGCGGCTCGGATCCATGCCAGTGAGTGAGAAGGCCCCGTCATGAACGACAAGGCCCGCTGATGAGGCGGGTCTTGTCGCGTCAGGTGTTCTGAAAGGTCCGGTTCATGCAGGGGCCTTGGAACGGTCAAGGACGATCCAAGCTGTTGTGGTTCAGCTGTTGCGGTCACGGGAGGCCGGCTGGTTGGCCGACAGCGTGGTGTCCTTCGGTTTTCCCTTTTCCTTGAACATCGAGCTGCTGGCCGTGGCGCTGGGATCGTAGGGGTGGAAGTCGAACGGGTAGGCGGCCCGGATGCGCTGGACGTAGGCCAGCGTCTCGGCATAGGGCGGCACGCCGTTGTAGCGATCGACGGCGCCTTCGCCGGCGTTGTAGGCGGCCAGCACCAGGCTCACGTCACCCCGGTAATAGTTGAGCAGCCAGCGCAGGTAGGCCATGCCGCCCCGGATGTTCTGCACCGGGTCCATGATGTCGGTGACACCGAAGCGCTCGGCCGTTTCCGGGATGATCTGCATGAGCCCGAAGGCGTTGCGATCGGAACGGGCGTTGGGGTTGAATGCGGATTCGGTGGACATCACGGCCAGCACCAGGCGAGGATCAAGCTTGTACTTGCGGGCCTCGGCGATGACGTGGTTGACGATCTTGGTACGTGCGGCGCCAGCCACCGGATTGCGGCTGCGTGCGGTGTGGTTGCTGAGTGCAGCCAGTTCGGTCACGCTGGCCGAGCGCTCGGCAGAGCCTTTCTCGACGATGCTGCCCTTGACGCAGGGGGGCAGCACTTCCTTGCCCATCTTGTAGCGCTGGGTGAGGTCCTGGGCGATGTCGCTGCCGAAGCGGGCTGCGCGCTGGAAGAGCGTGGCGGCCATGTCGGTGTTCTTGGGAACACCCTTGCCTTCCTCGTAGATCCAGCCCAGGCGCACCATGGCGTCGGGGTAGCCTCCGCGGGCGGCTTCGCAGTACAGGGCCTGGGCGCGACCATAGTCGGGACGCCCGGAGAATCCGGACTCGGCCATCATGCCCTGCTGCACCATGTCGCGGTAGTGCTCGATGGCGCTGACTTCCTTGCGCGCCACCTTCTTGGTGAGCGAGGACAGGTTGATGGGTTCGTCGACGTTGCGGCGGGTGTTGCCGGCCACGCGCCGTGTGGCATCTTCCTGGCCGGGGCGCACCTTTTTCTGCAGCGCGGCGCTGGGCTGGGCCTGGCCGGGAACGTTGCGGATCTGGGGCTGGACTTCGTAGCCGGTGGCCCGGTAGGTGTTGTAGGACTGGTTGCGGCGATCCATGCCGTAGGCACCGCGCCCGGCACGGCCCGAGGACCAGTTGCCACTGGGAGCAGCCAGTGCGCCGCGGCTGCCCTGGTAATAGCTGCCGCCGGTGGCGCCATTGGCGCCGGTGGGGGCGCCGACCGGGCCGCCGATGGGGCCACCGGTCTGAGCGGTGGCGGAGGCGGACAGCAGCAGGAGCGTGGAGCCCAGCAGATGTCGGGCGCTGAAGGAGGCCCGTTTGGGGTGCGCAGCCAAGGAGTCACCTCTGGAGTGAGACACTGCCCGAAGGAACACCACCCGGGCACGGAAACGACAGAACGGTGCGGCCATCGGGCTGCACCGTCCGTCGGGCGGGGGACGGTGTACCGTACCCCTGCATTTTACCGCAGTACCCGGTTCAGGGGGCCTGGGCACATGCAGGCCGAGCCCCGGGGCGGCTGCCGTTTTCAGCGCATGTGGTGCTTGGCCAACAGGTCGTAAAGGGTGGGGCGGCTGACACCCAGGGTGATGGCGGCCTTGGCGATGTTGTCGTTGGCGTCCTTCAGGGCGCGCATGATGGCATCGCGTTCGGCTTCGTCGCGGGCATGCTTGATGGTGACCGGCGGCAGGGTCTCGTTGGCGGGCAGCGCCAGGTCGGACGCCTGGATGACGACGCCGTCGGTGGTGAGCATGGCCTGCTGGATGACGTTGCGCAGCTCGGTGATGTTGCCGTGCCAGGTGTAGCGGCTGATGGCCACGAGGGCGTCGTCCGAGAGCACCATGCGGGGCTTGTCGGGGTTCTCCTGGTGGGCCTGGTTCAGCAGCCACTGGGCCAGTTCACGGGCGTCGTCACCACGCTGGCGCAGGGCCGGCAGGCACAGGTGCACCTGGCCCAGGCGATCGTACAGGTCGCGGCGGAACTGTCCCTCGACGATGCGGTTGCCCAGCGACGGGCTGGCGATGCTGATGATCTGCGGCAGCGTGTTGACGTCTTTCCAGCGCGTCTCGCTGTTGTGGATCAGGTACAGCAGCTCCGTCTGCGTGGTGGGGTCGAGCTGTTCGACGTTTTCCAGGATGACGATGGGCTGGCCGGTGCCCTGGTACTCGGTGGTCGCCTTGCGGAAGGCGACCTCGATGTCGATGCCGCGGGTGTAGCGGTTGCAGCTGACGATGGGAGGCATCGGCACGGCCGGCAGCTGGGCACTGTCGGCGCCGGGGCGCTGGCCGTTGTACTGGGCAAAGTAGTGGGCCAGGGTCTTGCGACCGGTGCCCGGTTCGCCCTGGATCAGGATGCGCAGGTTGTGGCCCAGCAGGCGACGGGCGCGCTTGACGACGCGGCGCACGGCGGCATCGCTGCTCATCAGGCCGGGGATCAGCTCGTTGAGCGGGCGGACCTTGGTGAGGCTGATGTTGTGCAGGCGGATCTGCTGCAGGCGGCGGGCACGCTGCACGGCATAGGGCAGGACCTGGGTGTCGGACGGGTAGGCCAGCACGTCGTAGACGTTGGGCAGCAGCAGCTGACCGGCCAGGTAGTCATCGGTGGCACCGATGGCGATGATCTTGGCGTTGGGACTGGCTGCGGTCAGCTGGCGACAGGCGTCCACGGGGGAGTTGGCCTGGCTGGGGCCACCGTGCGTGCCGAAGTCGAGCACGATGACGTCGACTTCGGTGCTGTGCAGCTTGACGATGGCTTTCTTGATACCTTGGATCAGCAGGGCGTCTCTCGCCAGCGGGGAGTTCTGCAGCCCGATGGCATGCTCGGGCGAGAGTTCCACGATCATAAGGTGCTTGTTGCTCATGGACGGATGGGGTGGTCGTCTAGGTGTCGGGTATTCCATCAGAAAGAAAAAAAGCCCCTAAGGACATACTGCACGCTTTGTCCACCCCCAGTGTTGGCGGAATGATATTTGTTGCATTGTGTTGTTAGCGCAACAGGTTCTGCCGACGCCTTCTGTCAGCGGATGTGACAAACTTTGCGTGATGCAGGGGCTGGTTACCGGGTTGTGCCAGGTTGGCATGTCGTGTCATCCGGGCCATGTGCGTGCCGGGCGGAGGGCCCTGTCGGGGGCTTTCCCGGGGTGGCCGGATGTCGTCGGATTCCCTGTGTGATGACGTAACATTCGTTGAAGATGCTGGATGAGGGGATCGTGATGGCAGCTGAGGAAACGGGGCGGCAGGGCGATGCGGCGGAGGGCGCAGCCGTGCCTGCGCCGATCCTGGGCACTTCTCAGGAGATGCTGGCATGGGCCTTCGACTGGCTGGCAGCGCATGGTGAGGGTCCATGGCGGGTAAGCGGCCACGGCGCGCTGGGCGAGCCGAGGCTGACACATGGGCGGGGGCTGGCGGCGGTCCTGGAGCTTCAGGGGGCGGACCCGATCACCCGGGTGCTCGGGTTGCTGGTGTGTAGTGATCCCTGGCCGGATCAGGCGGAACTGGATGTGCAGCTGGGCGAGGAACTGGGCGCCTACCTGGGCACGCTGCTGGCCAACTGCCAGCGTCTGATGTCCCTGTCGTTCTCGGCCCTGATCGGCAGCCAGGAGGCGCCGGGGCAGTCGCAGCCGGAGGTGTTGCGCCGCATGACGCTGGCCATGGCGCGGGACGTGCGGGTGGTGATGGTGCGGCTGGCATCGGCCCTGCAGTCGCTGCGCCATGTCGCGGCGCATCGGGGGGCCGGGGATGACGCCGAGGGCCAGGGATCGTCTCTGGCCGAGGGGCTTGTCGAGCCGGGCGTGCCGGTGGCTCCGGTGTCGGACGCCGATGTGCAGGGGCTGGCGCAGGAGGCGATGCAGGTGCTGGCGCCGCTGGCCAACCGTCTGGGGCTCTACCGCATCAAGTGGGAGATGGAGGATCTGGCTTTCCGCTGCCTGGAGCCGGCGCGCTATCGGGAGCTGGCCCGGGCGCTGGACAGCAAGCGTCCGGAGCGGGATGCCTTCGTGGCCAATGCGACGGCCGAGCTGTCGGCGTTGCTGGCCGAACACGGCATCGAGGCGCAGGTGAAGGGGCGCTCGAAGCACCTGTACAGCATCCACAACAAGTTGCGGGCCAAGCATCTGAGCCTGGACAAGCTGCACGACCTGCGGGCGCTGCGGGTGATGGTGGAAACGCTGGCCGACTGCTATGCGACGCTGGACCTGGTGCATCAGCGCTGGGTGCCGGAGATGGACGAGCTGGACGATTACATCGCCGATCCGAAACCCAATGGTTACCAGTCGCTGCACACGGTGGTGATGGCCGACGATGGCCGGCCGATGGAGGTGCAGATTCGCACGCGGGCGATGCATGAGGCCGCCGAGTACGGGCTGGCGGCACACTGGCGCTACAAGGAAAAGAGCGCCCCTGGAGGCGGCAAGGTGGTGGTGCCGTCGCTGGACGGGCAGGCGCGCATTTCGTGGCTGCGGCAGCTGCTGGCCTGGCAGCATGACCAGGGCGAGCGGATTGCGGGCGAGGAAACCAGTACGGCTGATGATTCCGTGATCTTTGCGATGACGCCGCAGGGACGGGTGATCGAGCTGCCGATGGGCTCCACGGCCGTGGATTTTGCCTATCACGTGCACACGTCGCTGGGGCATCGCTGCCGGGGGGCTCGGGTGGACGGGCGGATGCTGCCGCTGAACACGCCGCTGGCCAATGGACAGGTGGTGGAGATCGTCCAGGCCCGGGTGGGCATGGATGAGCCGGGGCCCTCGCGTGACTGGCTGAACCCGTCGCTGGGCTTTGTGCGCAGCAACCGGGCCCGGCAGAAGGTTCGGCAGTGGTTCAACGCGCAGGCACGTGGTGAAGAGCAGCTGGCCGGGCGCGAGCGAGTGGAGAAGGCGCTGGCCCGCGAGGGGCGCACGGGGCAGTCGCTGGAGGTGCTGGCCGAGCGGCTGAAGTATCCGTCGACGCAGGCGCTGTTTGCGGCCGTGGCGCGCGAGGAGGTGGGAGCACGAGCGCTGGAGGCGGCGATCCGCAATGAGCCGGTGGTGCTGCCACCCCCCACGCCGGCTCCGCCAGCGGCGCCGGAGATGCGCAAGTCGGCGGCGCCCGGGTCGAATGCCGTGCTGGTGATGGGGGTGGACTTCTTGATGACCCATCTGGCCGGTTGCTGCCATCCGGTGCCGCCCGACGAGATCAGTGGCTTTGTGACCCGGGGACGTGGGGTGTCGGTGCATCGCAAGGGATGTCCGGCGCTGGCGGCTTTGCGCGAGCGGGCACCCGAGCGTGAACTGGCGGTCTCATGGGGAGACGACTGGCAGAAACCCGTGAAGACCAAGGGCGGGCAGCTCAAGCCCCGGCGCTATTCAGCCGGGGTGGTGGTGACGGCCGAGGCGCGATCGGGCCTGTTGCGCGACGTCCTGGACATGCTGGCGCGCGAGCAGTGCCCGCTGCTGTCGGTGCAGAGCCAGACGGTGAAGGAGCTGGCACGCTTCACGCTGGTGCTGGAGGTGCCGTCGGCCGAGGTCCTGGACAAGCTGCGCAATGCGATCCGGCAGATTCCGGGGGTGATGGGCTGCCGGCGGGCCTAGGCGCCGGGGCGCCTGGGGCGCCGCGTCTCGTCGATGTCAGGCTTTGGGCGGACGCCGCCCGCGCCCGGTCCTTGTGGGCCGGGCGGGCCTTCAGGGGGCGCATCTGATCAGCCCAGTCCGGGCAGGCTGGAGTCGTCGGAAATGGGCTGCTGGATGGGCTGGCCGGTGGGGTGAGGTGCACTGGCCGTGGTGCCGATGGTGGGCTCGATGCGGCCGCCGGGCCGGGGCCCCCGGGCAGGGGATGCGGGAGCCTCCTCCGTCGCCGTCACGGTGGGCGCAGCGCCTTCATCGGGCACGTCTTCCGTGCTGCGCATGGGTTCGAGGTTGTCCATCACGGCGGCCTCGTCGCCGGGACCGGTATCGGCGTGCATGGCCGTCGGATCAGAGCTGTCCGAAGGCTCGGATGCCTGCGCAGGATCGGCATCGGGGGCTGCGGTTATCGGCTCAGCCGGGATGGTGCTGGACGGGTGTGCAGGCAGGGACGGCTCGGCCGTGGGCAGGGTGGCGGCGGCATCCATGCGGCGCTCGGTCTGAGCCGCTGCGGGCGCGGGGGCAGGACGCACCGCCGACTTGGGCCGGAAGGCGCGGCAGACGTCGGGATCGGTCTCGATGTAGGGCGCGCCGATCAGGTCCAGGCAGTAGGGAACGGCGGCGAAGATGCCGGGGATGCGGATCTCGCCGCTTTCCGGGTCACGCACGCCTTCCAGGATCTCGCGGATGGACTTGGGCTGCCCGGGCAGGTTGATGATGAGCGTGTTGCCCCGGATGACGGCGGTCTGCCGCGACAGGATGGCGGTGGGCACGAAGTTCAGGCTGATGGCACGCATCTGCTCGCCGAAGCCGGGCAGTTCGCGGTCGGCCACGGCTAGGGTGGCCTCGGGCGTGACATCGCGGGGTGCCGGGCCGGTGCCGCCAGTGGTGAGAATGAGGTGGCAGCCCACGTCGTCGGCCAGTTCGCACAGCGTCTGGCTGATGGCCTCCTGCTCGTCCGGAATCAGTCGGCTGTTGCCCAGCCAGGGCGAGGTGAGCGCCCGGTCCAGCCAGTCGGCCATGGCCGGGATGCCGAGGTCCTGATAGGCGCCACTGCTGGCACGGTCACTGATCGAGACAAGGCCGATCTTCAGGGGCGCGGTGTCTTGGATGGAGGTGGACATGGTGGGGACCGGAAAAGTCGTTGTTGGGGGCTGCCCGGAAACCGCCGGGGCGGTGGGCAGGTCGGGGCACGGCGGCCTGGGGTCGGTGACGGGCTGGTGACCCGTCCGGGATCAGGCGGGCTCGTCGTCAGCCTGCGGGGCTGTGGCGGGTTGCCAGTCTTCGACCAGGGTCTCGTGCAGCAGGCGGTAGAGCTGACGCTGCTGACGGGGCGGCTTGCCGGCGGTCTTCTCGCGCCGGGCCTGGGCCAGCAGTGCGGGCAGTCCCAGCTGGGCGGCGGCCGGGTGCTCGTCGATGAAGTCGGTGAGCGAGAGGCTTCCGTCCAGCAGGCCGTCGCGCCAGCGTTCGGCACGGTGCATCAGGTGCACGGCACCCTGGTGGCGCTCCTCGTCCACGGCCAGGGCCTGCTCGATGGCGCTGGCGTCCACGCTGCGCATCAGCTTGCCGATGTACTGCATCTGGCGCCGCAGGCCTTCGTGGCTTTTCGTGCGCCGGGCCTCGTGGACGGCCTGGGCCAGGTCCTCGGGCATCGGCACGCGGGCCAGTTGCTGGGCCGGCAGCTTCACCAGCCGCTCGCCCAGCGCCTGCAGTGCGTGCATCTGCTGCTTCCTGCGGGTCTTGCTGATGGGGGCGTCGTCCGCGGATGGTGTGGCGTCCGGGGCGGTGTCGGGGTCGACGGTGTGGCGGCTGCCGTGGTTCATGAGCGCTCGGGTGGAAGATGGATGGTCGAGTGCTATATGATACTTGTCAGGTTTTTCCCAATATTTACCCTTGTCCATTTTCCATGAGAAAGTCCTCTTCCGCCCAGGCAGCCGGGGCTGCCAGAGCTTCAACTCGCCAGCCCGTGCGCCGTCTCCGTGCCCGTGCCGGGCATCTGCCGGCCCAGTACCTGGAAGGCGGGGATGGCGAACGCCCGCTGTTCGACTACCGGCGTGAGGATTTTCAGGAACTGGTCGAGGAGACCATGCGTCAGGCGAAGGCATTGGGTGCCACTGCCGTGGTGGCCGAGGTGTCGGAATCCTCGGGGCTGGCGCTGACGGTGCGCAAGGGCAAGGTCGAGACCATCGAGCAGACCCGTGACAAGGGGCTGGGGGTGTCAGTCTACGTGGGGCAGCGGCGCGGCCACGCCAGCACCAGCGATTTCAGCCCGCAGGCGCTGGCGCGCACGGTGCGGGCAGCCTACGACATTGCCTCCATCACGGGCGAGGATCCGTTTGCCGGCCTGCCCGACGAGCGCCGTCTGGCGCGCGGTGAAAACGACGTGTCGGGTCTGGCACTGTTCCAGCCCTGGCACATCTCCGTGCCACAGGCCATCGAGCTGGCGCGCGAGATCGAGGCGGCCAGCTTCGCGGTCAGCCCGCAGATCGCCAACAGTGATGGCGCTTCCGTCTCGGTGGGCCATGGGCACTTCCTGTCGGCCAACTCGCTGGGTTTCTGCGATGGTTTCGCGCACAGTCGCCACACGCTGTCGGTCGGGCCCATTGCCCGCCGCGGGCGTGACATGCAGCGTGACGGCTGGTATTCGTCCGCTCGTTCGCCGGCTGACCTGGCCTCGCCCGAGGCCCTGGGCCGCTATGCGGCCGAGCGCGCCCTGTCCAGGCTGGGCGCACGCAAGCTCAGCACCCGCAAGGTGCCGGTCCTGTTCGAGGCACCGCTGGCGCTGGGGCTGCTGGGCAGTCTGGTGCAGGCGGTCAGCGGTTCGGCACTGTACCGGCAGGCATCGTTCCTCATGGATTCGCTGGGCAAGCGCATCTTCCCCAACCATATCGACATCGTGGAAGATCCGTTCATTCCCGGGGCGATGGGCTCCGGCCCCTTCGACGACGAAGGCGTGGCCACGGCCGCCCGTGATGTGGTGAAGGGCGGTCGGCTCAAGGGCTACTTCCTGTCTTCCTACAGCGCACGCAAGCTGGGCATGCAGACCACCGGCAATGCCGGCGGCTCGCACAACCTGCGGCTGTCCAGCCGGCTGACTGCACGCGGCGACAACTTCGCCCGCATGCTGAAGAAGATGGGCACCGGCCTGCTGGTGACCGAGGTGATGGGGCAGGGTGTCAATTACGTCACGGGCGACTATTCGCGGGGTGCGAGCGGTTTCTGGGTGGAAAACGGCGAGATTCAGTATCCGGTCGAGGAAATCACCATTGCTGGCAATCTGGCCGACATGTACCGCGGCATCGTCGCGGTGGGCAACGATGAACTCACCCGGGGCACCAAGACCTGCGGTTCGGTGCTGATCGAGGAAATGGCGGTGGCCGGGTAACAGCCATGAACAAGGCTTTCGTGCGCGAGAACGACGACGCCGATGACGACGACGACCTGGAGCCGGAACAGCTGAAGGTCCCGGGCGGCAAGAACTACATCACCCGTGCAGGCTATCAGGCGCTGCGTGACGAGTTGAGCCACCTGCTGGATGTGGAGCGGCCGGAAGTGGTGCAGGTGGTGTCGTGGGCAGCTTCCAACGGCGACCGTTCCGAGAACGGCGACTATCTGTACGGCAAGAAGCGGCTGCGCGAGATCGACCGGCGCATCCGCTTCCTGATCCGCCGCATCGACCGTGCCGAAGTGGTCGAGCCCTCGGCACACCATGGCAATGATCAGGTGTTTTTCGGCGCCACCGTCACCTACAGCGAGCCCGACGGCACCGAGCGCCGGGTGCAGATCGTCGGCGTGGACGAGACCGATCCCCTGGCCGGCAAGATCAGCTGGGTCTCGCCGGTGGCACGTGCGCTCATCAAGGCGCGCGAGGGGGATGAAGTGTCGCTGATGACCCCGCAGGGGCGGATGGAGCTGCTGATCGAGTCGGTGGAGTACCCCGAGCCGGTCTGAGCCCGATCCGCGAAGCTCAGAAGCGGAAGTCGAAACGGGTGGTGCGCCGGTAAGTCTGCCCGGGCAGCAGGATGGCCCGGCCGTGGCTGGGGCTGTCCGGCGGGAACTGGCTCTCCAGGGCCACGCCGGCCAGATCGGCATAGTGGCTGCCGTCGCGCTTTTCGGTGCCGCCCAGGTACTGACCCGTGTACAGGTGCAGAGCTGGCTGATCGGTGTGGACCTGCAGGCTGACGCGACCGTCGGCCGAGCGCAGTTCAGCGGCCAGCTGCAGGGCAGCGCCGGTCGAGGCGTCTGAAGGGGTTTCACCCAGCAGGAAGCTGTGGTCGTAACCCTTGACCTTCTGCTGGTCGAGATCTCGCAGGAAGTCGGCATCCAGCCGCTTGGGCTGGCGGAAATCGAAGCCTGTGCCTTCCACTGCACGGGGAGCGGCATCGGGAATGCCGTCCGTGCCCACCGGCTGGTAGCGATCGGCGTGAATCTGCAGCATCTGGGCCAGACCGTCATCACCATCGCCGCCGTTCAGGTTGAAATAGGCGTGGTTGGTGAAGTTGCACGGCGTGGGTGCATCCGTGGTGGCGGTGTAGACGATCGTCAGGGCGTCGTCGTCATCCAGCAGGTACTGCGCGGTGGCATGCAGATTGCCCGGAAAACCCTGGTCGCCGGCCAGGCTGAAGATCCGGAACGTGGCCTGGTGCTCATCGGCCGAATCCAGCGTCCACAGCTGGCGGGCCAGTCCCTGCCGGCCCCCATGCAGGATGTGGGGCGGCTGGTTGGCATCCAGCACGTGGTCGCCAAAACGTGCCTGGGCAATGCGCCCGGCGTAGCGGCCAACGCTGGCCCCCAGATAGCTGCCACCTTCCAGCAGCATGGCCACCACGTCGCGACTGCCCAGCAGTACCTCACGCACCTGGTCGGGCAGCGGCAGCCGGCACGAGGTCCAGGTGGCACCCAGCGGATGCAGGCCGATGGTGATGCCGCGGCGGTTGTGCAGGGTCAGTCCGGCGGAGGTCAGCGCTTCTTTCATGGTGTTCGGGGGAGAAGAGGATCCGAAAGCGTATCAGGGTACACCATGGAGGCTGTCCGTCCGACCCTGTACCGGATACGGTCGTGGAATGGCGGGCAGCCGTAGACCCCTGGGGGCCGGATGGGGCCCCCTTTCCGCGCCTGTTCAGAGCACGTGTGCGCCTTCGCGGGCACGACACAGGTGTATCTGTGCAACGAGCCCACCACTGCGCGCCGGGTAGTCGCGCTGAACGGCCTGCGTCACCTCATCGACCAGTGAATCCGGAACCAACGCCACCACGCAGCCGCCGAAGCCGCCACCGGTCATCCGCACGCCGCCCCGCTTGCCGATGACGGCAGAGATGATCTCCACCAGGGCATCGATGGGGGGGACGGTGATGGCGAAGTCATCGCGCATCGAGGCATGGCTTTCAGCCATCAGCGTGCTGAGCCGTTCGACATCATGGGCGCGCAGCGCCTGGGCGGCTGCCAGCGTGCGGGCGTTTTCCGTGATGACATGGTGGGCACGCCGGTAGACGAGCGGGTCCAGCTCATTGCGGGCAGCCTGCAGCTGGGCCAGGTCGACATCACGCAGGGCCTTGACGCCGAAGTGGGCAGCAGCGGCTTCGCACTGCTCGCGGCGGGTGTTGTATTCACTGCCCACCAGCCCGCGCTGCACCTTCGAGTCGATGATCATGACCCGCAGCTCGTCGGGGATGGCGGCCGTCTCGGTCTCCAGGCTGCGGCAGTCGATGAGCAGCGCATGCCCGTCCTTGCCGAGCGCCGAGATGAACTGATCCATGATGCCGCAACGGCAGCCGACGAACTCGTTCTCGGCCTGCTGGCCCAGCAGCGCGATGTCGCGCAGGCTGGCATCAAGCCCGAAGGCCGTCTGCAGCGCCTTGCCCACGGCCACTTCCAGCGCAGCCGACGAGCTGAGACCTGCGCCCTGCGGCACGTTGCCGCTGACCACCATGTCCAGCCCATGGGGCAGCGGGCCGAAACGCTGGATGAAGACGTCGACGACACCACGGATGTAGTTGGCCCAGCCCTTGTCACTGTGCTGGGGGCGCGCGTCAGCTGCGAACTCGTCGCGCTGGTTGTCATAGTCGGCGGCCACAACCCGGATGCGATTGTCGGTACGCGGCGCGATGGCGACTTCGGTGGCGAAGTCGATGGCGCAGGGCAGCACGAAACCGTCGTTGTAGTCGGTGTGCTCGCCGATCAGGTTGACACGACCCGGTGCGCGGATGACGTGGGTGGCCGTGGCGTCCAGTTCCTGCTTCAGCAGGGCGGCTGTGTCCTTGATGGCGTGGGCGGAGGGCTGGCAGGTGCTCATGATCGGAAGGAGGTTGGATGCGGGGGTTTCATGCCCGGCGTGTCTGACGCCTGCCGGGATGAACCCGTCGCGTCTTGCGAGGTGCTTGTGATGAGGAAGTCAGGAAATGTTGCCCGTCATGCAAGGGGCAGACCGGCGTCGCTGACGGGCAGGTTGGCCTGGCAGGGACGCCGGGAAAGGGTCAGCGGCCGGCTGCCTCGCGGTAATGGATCTCGGGCAGGGCGCGCAGCCGCTCGGCTGCCTGTTCGGCGGTGAGGTCGCGCTGGGACTCGGCCAGCATTTCGTAGCCCACCATGAATTTCTTCACCGTGGCGGAACGCAGCAGCGGCGGGTAGAAATGGGCATGACATTGCCAGTGTGCCGTGTCCTCCTGGCCGAACGGCGCACCGTGCCAGCCCATCGAGTACGGGAAGCTCGTGTGAAAAAGGTTGTCGTAGCGACTGGTGAGCTTCTTCAGCACGATGGCGAGATCCTTCTGCTGTTCGGGCGTGGCGTCCATCAGCCGGGGCAGTGCGGCCTTGGGCAGCAGCAGGGTCTCGAAGGGCCAGACCGCCCAGTAGGGCACCACGGCCAGCCAGTGCTCGCCCTCGACCACGATGCGGCTGCGTTCCTTCAGCTCGCGTTCGACATAGTCGAGCAGCAGGCTGCGGCCGTTGGCCTGGAAGTAGCGGCGCTGGGATTCATCCGCGCGGGCCACCTCGTTGGGCAGGAAGTCGCTGGCCCAGACCTGACCATGCGGGTGCGGGTTGGAGCACCCCATGGCGGCGCCCTTGTTCTCGAAGATCTGCACCCAGCGCCAGCGTTCGCCCAGTTCCCGGTACTGCTGGATCCAGGTGGCGATGATGGTCTCGATGACCGCAGGTGGCAGCTCCGGCAGGGTCTTGCCGTGATCGGGCGAGAAGCAGATGACGCGCGCGGTTCCCCGCACCGCCATGCTCTTCAGGAGCGGATCGTCGGACCGGTACTCGGGCGTGTCGGGCAGCAGCGCCGGGAAGTCGTTGGGAAAGACGTAAGGCTGCGTGTAGTCAGGATTGACCTCGCCGCCGATGCGCGTGTTGCCCGGGCACAGGTAGCAGCTCGGGTCATGGCTGGGACGGGGTGTGTCGTCGACGTTTTCCTGCTGGCCCTGCCAGGGGCGCCGGGCGCGATGGGGGGAGACCAGAACCCAGCTGTCCTGCAGCGGGTTGTAGCGGCGATGCGGGTGTTCGGTGGGATCGAACATGATGTTGGTTGCGCCCGAAACGGGCGACGAGAGGCCTGGAAATGTCTCCGACGTTGCCATGTCGTGCACGGACTGGCAAGCCATTTCCGCACACGTTGATGGTTCCGGGACGACGGCTCGAACCCCCGCCGTCCGGGCGTTGCTTCACGATGACAGCGGTGCGCACTTTATCACATGCCCATGGTCGAGGGTATACTCGCGCCGCCGCAAAGGTGGAAGAATGAATACGAACGGCGGGATATCATTCTGTCGCGAAGGATCTTCCGAAGAGGTCGGAGCAGGGTGTCGGGTCCGGTTGCTCCATGAGTTTTCCGGGCAGGAGAAAGTGAATGCCCTGAATATCCCGGGTTTCTGCATGGATGCCCGCGGATAATGCAGCTGACGGCATGATCAGGGTTTTCCCTATAAGAGTTTGCCTTATAGGGTTTTCCCTGGCCATGCGAAAAGTCGGCGCGCCGCATGCGGCTTGTTCAGAAGGTCTTCCGGGTCGGGTCCGAATGTTTTTGCGGATCGGGACTGGCCCGGGCAATTTCAAACTGGAGATCACGAAAATGAAGAAGACTGTCCTGGCTGTCATGCTGTCGGCCGCCACCCTCGCTTCCGCCGCCCAGGCAGCCGATCGCGTGGGCGTCACCATTTACAAATACGACGACAACTTCATGTCCACCATGCGCAAGTCGCTGGAGGGCATTGCCAAGCAGCAGAAGGACATTTCGCTGCTGATGAACGATTCGCAGAACAACCAGTCGATGCAGAACGACCAGGTCGACATCCTGCTGGCTCGTGGCGTGAAGGCGCTGGCCATCAACCTGGTGGACCCTGCAGCCGGCACCACGGTCATCGACAAGGCCAGCAGCCAGGATGTTCCCGTGATCTTCTTCAACAAGGATCCGGGCCAGAAAGCCATCGATTCCTACGCCAAGGCCTACTACATCGGCACCGACCCGGTTCAGTCCGGCGTCATCCAGGGCGATCTGATTGCCAAGGGCTGGAAAGCCCATCCGGAATGGGACCTGAACAAGGACGGCAAGCTGCAGTTCGCCCTCATCAAGGGTGAGCCGGGTCACCCGGATGCCGAGGCTCGTACCGAGTGGGTCGTGAAGGAGCTGGAGGCCAAGGGCGTGAAGACCGAGCGCCTGTACATGGACGCCGCCCTCTGGGATGCCGCCAAGGCCAAGGACATCGCCCAGGCCTGGCTGTCGGGCCCGAACGCCAACCGGATCGAGGTGATCATCTCCAACAACGACTCCATGGCCATGGGTGCCATCGAGGCGGCCAAGGCCCAGGGCAAGAAGCTGCCCATCTTCGGTGTGGACGCCCTGCCGGAAGCGCTGCAGCTGGTGAAGAAGGGTGATCTGGCCGGTACCGTGCTGAACGACGGTGCTGCTCAGGCCAAGGCCATCCTGGGCGTGCTGCCCAACCTGATCGCCGGCAAGGACGTGGCCGAAGGGACCGGCTACGAGTTCAAGCAGCGTTACCTGCGCCTGCCCTACATCGGTGTGGACCAGGACAACCTGGGTGAATTCCTGAAATGATCCGGCGCTGATGCCGGGAAACGGGCGCTTGCGCCCGTTTCCTGTCATCGCAAGAACAAGAGGCGCTTCGATGTCACCCCCGATGAGCGATGCTGCACCGGCAGGCGAGTTCCTGCTGGAGATGCGCGGCATCAACAAGAGCTTTCCCGGCGTCAAGGCGCTGGACAATGCGCAGCTGAAGGTCCGACCCCATTCCGTGCATGCCCTGATGGGCGAGAACGGTGCGGGCAAGTCCACGCTGCTCAAGTGCCTGTTCGGCATCTACCATGCCGATGCAGGCGAGATCCTGTTCTGTGGCCGTCCGGTCGCGTTCCGCACCTCGAAGGAAGCGCTGGAGAACGGCATTTCCATGGTGCACCAGGAGCTGAACCTGGTGCCGCAGGTATCGGTGATGGACAACCTCTGGCTGGGGCGCTATCCCCAGAAGGGGCCCTTCATCGATCATGCGAAGATGTACCGCGACACGAAGGCGATCTTCGACGAGCTGGGCATCGACGTGGATCCGCGCCAGAAGGTGGCGGACCTGACGGTGTCGCAGATGCAGATGATCGAGATCGCCAAGGCGTTCTCGTACAACGCGAAGATCGTCATCATGGACGAGCCCACCTCCTCGCTGTCCGAGAAGGAGGTCAACCATCTCTTCGGCATCATCGAGAAGCTGAAGGATCGCGGCTGCGGGATCATCTACATCTCGCACAAGATGGACGAGATCTTCCGCATCTGCGACGAGATCACCATCCTGCGCGACGGCCAGTGGATCGACACGCGACCCGTTGCGGGCCTGACCTTCGATGATGTCATCAAGATGATGGTCGGGCGCGAACTGGGCGAGCGCTTCCCGGAGAAGACCAACAAGCCGGCCGAGATCGTGCTGGAGGTGCGGGGGCTGACGGCCCGCAACCAGCCGTCCATTCAGGATGTGTCCTTCGATCTGCGTCGGGGCGAGATCCTGGGCATTGCCGGGCTGGTGGGTGCCAAGCGTACCGATATCGTGGAGACACTCTTCGGCATCCGTGAGGCCAGTTCAGGCGTGGTTCGGGTGCGGGGCAAGGAGGTGCGCAACACCAGCAGCGTCAAGGCCATCCGCAACGGCTTTGCCCTGGTGACGGAAGAGCGGCGCGCCACCGGCATCTTTGCCGGGCTGGGCGTGGACTTCAACTCGCTCATCGCCAACATGCCGCACTACGAGCATGCGGGTCTGCTGCAGCAGAAGAACATGCAGGGTGACACCGACTGGGTCGTCAAGTCGATGAACGTGAAGACGCCCAGCCGTCGCACGCAGATCGGCTCGCTCTCGGGTGGCAACCAGCAGAAGGTCGTCATCGGGCGCTGGCTGCTGACCAAACCTGACATCCTGATGCTGGATGAACCCACACGCGGCATCGACGTGGGGGCGAAGTTCGAGATCTATCAGCTGATCAACGACCTGGCGGTACAGGGCAAGAGCATCATCATGATCTCGTCCGAGATGCCCGAGCTGCTGGGTGTGTCCGACCGCATTCTGGTGATGAGCAACGGTCGCGTGGCCGGCATCGTCAATACCCGGGAAACCAGCCAGGAAGAGATCCTGCAGCTGGCTGCCAAATACCTGTAAAAGAGGATTCCACCGTGAGCTTCTCTCGCACGCCCCTGCAGATGGCCGGGGATTTCTTCAAGGAATACGCGCTGTATTTCGTATTCGTGATCCTGCTGGCCGTCATCATCACCCAGGACAGCACCTTCCTCAACATCACCAACCTGTCCAACATCCTCACGCAGTCGTCGGTGCGGATGATCATCGCGTTGGGTGTGGCTGGTGTGATTGTCACGCGAGGCACCGACCTGTCGGTGGGTCGTCAGGTGGGTCTGGCTGCCGTGGTGGCTGCCACCATGCTGCAGGCAGTCGACAACGTCAACAAGGTGTTCCCCGAGATGGGCGTGATGCCCATTCCGGTGGTCATCCTGCTGGTGTGTGCCATCGGCGCGCTGATCGGCCTGCTCAACGGCATCATCGTGGCCATCCTGAACGTGACGCCGTTCATCGCCACGCTGGGCACGATGCTGATCGCCTACGGCGTGAACTCACTGTACTACGACGCGGTGGGCTCGGCGCCGATCGCGGGCTTCGACAGTGCGTTCCGCAGCTTCACGCAGGGCTACTTCTCCATTCCGATGGGTGGGATGGGCAACTTCCGCCTCAGCTACATCACCATCTATGCACTGGTGGCCATCGTGTTCACCTGGGTGCTGTGGAACAAGACCCGCTTCGGCAAGAACCTCTTCGCCATCGGCGGCAACCCTGAAGCGGCGGCCGTGTCGGGTGTCAACGTCACGCTGAACCTGATCGGCATCTATGTGCTGTCGGGCATCTTCTATGCCTTCGGCGGCATGCTGGAGGCAGGTCGCATCGGTTCGGCCACGAACAACCTGGGCTTCATGTACGAGCTTGATGCCATTGCTGCCTGCGTGATCGGTGGCGTGTCGTTCAGTGGCGGCGTGGGCACGGTGGCCGGCGTGGTGATGGGCGTGATCATCTTCCAGCTGCTGAACTACGGTCTCAGCTACATCGGTGTGAACCCGTACTGGCAGTACATCATCAAGGGCGGCATCATCGTGCTGGCCGTGGCGATGGACTCGATGAAGAACGCACGTCGCAAGTAATGATGGGCATTGGGCCCGGCTTGCCGGGCCCATGAAGGTCCAACAGAAAAACACCCATCGCCTTGCCGGGCGATGGGTGTTTTTTCTTGAGGGGCAGATTTGCCTGGTGCTGGCCTGGGAGAGGCCAGCCCTGGCGTGTCAGGCCCGGGTGATGGTGCGGGTCTGTGGGAGCTTGCGCAGGCGCCGGAAGACTTCGGCCAGGTGGTCGCGGTCCTGGACCTGCAGCGTGAAGCGGATGATGGCCACCTGTTCGGACTCGGTGTCCATGGCCACCTGCAGGATGTCGGCATTGCTGGCGGTGATCTCGCTGGCGATGCGACCCAGGATGCCGCGCTCGTCGTCGGCGGTGATCTCGATGAGGGTGCGGAACATGCCGCTGACTTCCTCGTCCCACTCCACGTCGATCCAGCGTTCCGCGTCGCGGCTGATCTGCTTGCGGGCGGTCTCGCAATCCATGCGGTGGATGGACAGGCCATGGCCGCCGCGCATCTGGCCGATGATGCGGTCGCCGGGTACCGGGTGGCAGCAGGTGGCGGCCTGCAGCGAGATGCCGTCGATGGACTGGATGACGATGGGGGCGGTGTGCGGGGCCAGGGCCGAGGTGACGGCGCTGCGGCCGGTGCCGCCGCTGATGTCGAGCGAGATGGCCCGTGCCACGACGGGAGCCAGCTTCAGGCCCAGGCCGATGTCGGCGTAGAGGTCGGTGAGGGATTTGGCGGCGGTGTCGCGGGCAGCCTTGTCCAGTACGGCGGGGTCCAGCTCGTCGATGTCGATGCGCAGGCTGGCCAGCGACTGGGTCATCAGCCGGCGGCCCAGCTCGACGGATTCGTCGTACTTCATGCGCCGCAGGAAGTGGCGAATCTCGGCGCGGGCCTTGCCGGTACGGGCGAAGGTGAGCCAGGAGGGGCTGGGGCGCGCGTTGGGATCGGCGATGATCTCGATGATGTCGCCATGGGTGAGCTCGGTGCGCAGCGGCACCGGGTCGCCGTTGATGCGGGCGGCCACGCACTGGTTGCCCAGGTCGGTGTGCACGCTGTAGGCGAAGTCGATGACGGTGGCGCCCCGCGGCAGGCCCCGGATCTGGCCCTTGGGCGTGAATACGTAGACGGCGTCGGGGTAGAGATCGACCTTGACGTGATCGATGAATTCCAGCGAGTCGCCGGTCTGCTGCTGGATGTCGAGCAGTGACTTGAGCCAGTCCAGCGTCTTGATCTGCTGGTTGCCGGCGTTGTCGCCCTCGGTCTTGTAGAGCCAGTGGGCGGCGACGCCGGCTTCGGCGACGCGGTGCATCTGGGGCGTGCGGATCTGGAACTCGATGCCGCCGCCATGCGGGCCGACCACGGTGGTGTGCAGCGACTGGTAGCCGTTCTTCTTGGGGATGGCGATGAAATCCTTGAAGCGGCTGGTGTTGGGCTTGAAGGCGCTGTGGATGGCGCCCAGCGCCAGGTAGCAGGCGGCCAGGTCGGGCACGATCAGGCGCACGCCGAAGAGGTCGTAGACCTCGGAGAACGAGACGTGCTTGTCCACCATCTTGCGATAGATGGAGTAGAGCGATTTCTCGCGGGCGCTGATCTCGGCCTGCACGCCCATTCTGGCCAGCGCCTTCTCGATGGTGCTGGTGACGCGGCCGAAGGCATCCCGCCGGGTACGCGCGGCCACCTGCATGGCCTTGGCCAGCGTGCGATAGCGCAGCGGGTGCTGGTAGCGGAAGGACAGGTCCTGCAATTCGCGGAACAGGCTGTGCAGCCCCAGCCGGTTGGCGATGGGGGCGTAGATCTCGATGGTCTCGTTGGCGATGCGCACCTGGCGGTGGCGGCTGACGGCATCGAGCGTGCGCATGTTGTGCAGCCGGTCGGCCAGCTTGACCAGGATGACGCGCACGTCACGCGCCATGGCCAGCAGCATCTTGCGGAAGGTCTCGGCCTGGGCGGTTTCGCGGTTGCCGAACTCCATCTTGTCGAGCTTGGACAGGCCGTCGACCATTTCGGAGACGGCGCGGCCGAACTGCTGGGTGAGTTCGGCCTGGCTGACGGCGGTGTCTTCCAGCGTGTCGTGCAGCAGGGCCGCGCACAGGGCGTCGGCGTCGAGCTGCCAGCTGGCGCAGATGAGCGCCACCGAGATGGGATGGGTGATGTAGGGTTCGCCGCTGGAGCGCTTCTGGCCGCTGTGGGCCTGCTCGGCCAGCCGGAAGGCGCTGCGGATGCGCTGCAGGTCGGACTCGGGCAGGTAGGTGCGGGCCTCGGCCAGCAGGGGCTCAAGCGACACCAGATCCGCCCAGGAGGGCTCGTCGCCTTCGGCAGACGGTGCCAGGTGGGCGGCCGGCGTGAAGGCGGTGATGACGGGGGCAGCCGTGGGCTGGGCGAATTCGTCGTCAGCCGGGCGCTCGTTGGGGTTGGGGGCTTTCCGCTCGGGTCGGGAAGGATCGGTTGCGGATGCCGGCGCCAGCCGGGAAGCCTCGTCGCCGGGATTGTGTTCCGTTGCCGGGAGGGAACCCGGTGCGTCGGTCATCACAGGGGCCGTATCGGTATCGGAGCCGGACGAGGAGGGCATGATGGGCTGGCGGGAAATAGGAGAGACAGGACCGCGCAAGGCAGGGGCCGCGCGTGCGGCTGATCCCTGCCTTCCCGGCGGGTGCTTACGTGGGGACGCGCCGCAGCATCTCGCGGCCGATATGGCCGGCGGCCACTTCACGCAGGGCGGTGACGGTGGGCTTGTTGCGGCTTTCCACCTTCGGGGTGTGACCCTGGGCCAGCATGCGGGCGCGATAGGTGGCGATGAGGGTCAGCTCGAAGCGGTTGGGAATCTGTTTCAGCGAGTCTTCGACGGTGATGCGGGCCATGGAGGAAGGTCCTTGGTTCAGGCGGTCATGCCTAGGGATTGGAAGAGCGAGGCGTTCTGGGCAGCCTGCTGGCGGAAGCGGCAGCGGGCCGAGTCTGCGATGCTGACGAGCTGTTGCCGTGCCTGCTCAAAGTCTTGATTGACAATGATATATTGAAACTGCCCGGCATGCGCCAGTTCGCTGCGGGCTGCCGCCAGACGGCGCTCGATGGTGGCGGCACTGTCCTTGCCCCGGGTCTGCAGGCGCTGTTGCAGCACTTCCAGCGAAGGCGGCACGACGAAGATGGAGACGGCCTCGGGGTAGAGCGCCTGCACCTGGGCCGCGCCCTGCCAGTCGATTTCCAGCACGATGTCGGTGCCGGCCGCAATCTGCTCGTCGATCCAGAGGCGCGACGTGGCGTAGAAGTTGCCATGCACCTCGGCCCATTCCAGGAATTCGCCGGCATCGCGCCGGGCCATGAAATCGGGCTCGTCGGTGAAGAAATAGTCTTCGCCGTGCTTCTCGCCCACGCGCGGGGCGCGGGTGGTGAAGGATACTGAATGGCGGATGTACGGGCGTGCCTGCAGCAGTGCGCGCACCAGCGTGGTCTTTCCGGCGCCGGAAGGCGCCGCGATGATGAGAATGGAGCCGGCGTTGGACGACATGGATGGATGCGGATGGGCCCCGCGTGAGCGGGGCCGTTGGCGGAATCCGCTATTTTATCGTGATCAGGCCTTCACTTCTGCATCCTGCGTGAAGGCGATGCCGCGCGCTTTCAGGGCCTTGCGCACGCCGGCGCCGTAGGCCGGGTCGGCTCGGTCGAAGTGGGTCAGCTGGCGGTCGATGATGAAGGCGGGCACCCCCTGCATCGAGCTGGCGATGTTGGCAAAGAGCCGTTCCTGCTGCGCGCTTCCCAGCAGGCGGAACAGCGCACCCGGCTGACTGTAGTCATCATTGCCTTCGCGGTGATCGTAGCGATCGGCGTCACCTCTGATCTTCAGGGGCGGTTCGCGGAACTGCGGGGCCTGCGCTGCACCCCCGAACGAGTTCGGTTCGTAGTAGGCGTCGACCGCGCCACTCCTGTGGCCCATGAAGTTCATCTGGCCATCGGTGTGGTAGTGATGCACCGGGCAGCGCGGCGCGTTGACGGGCAGCGCCTCGTAGTGCGTGCCCAGGCGGTAGCGGTGGGCGTCGGCATACGAGAAGATCCGTGCCTGCAGCACCTTGTCGGGACTGGCGCCAATGCCGGGTACCAGGTTGCTGGGTGACATGGCCACCTGCTCGATCTCGGCGAAGTAGTTGTCGGGGTTGCGGTTCAGCTCCATCACGCCCACCTCGATCAGCGGGTAGTCGGCGTGCGGCCAGACCTTGGTCAGGTCGAAGGGGTTGTAGGGTGTCTTCTCGGCGTCAGCCTCGGGCATGACCTGGATGCACAGCGTCCATTTCGGAAATTCGCCACGCTCGATGGCGTTGAAGAGATCCTCCTGGTAGCTTTCGCGGGTCTTGCCGATGAGGGCTTCGGCTTCTTCGTTGGTGAGGGTGCGATGGCCCTGCTGCACCTTGAAGTGGAACTTGACCCAGAAGCGTTCGCCCTGAGCGTTCCAGAGACTGTAGGTGTGGCTGCCGTAGCCGTTCATGAAGCGCGGGCTGGCCGGAATGCCGCGGTCGCTCATCAGGATGGTGATCTGGTGCAGGGATTCGGGCGACAGGCTCCAGAAGTCCCAGGCGGCCGTGGCGCTGCGCAGGTGGGTGCGCGGATGGCGCTTCTGCGTGTGGATGAAGTCGGGGAACTTGAGCGGATCGCGGATGAAGAAGACGGGCGTGTTGTTGCCCACCAGATCCCAGTTGCCCTGGTCGGTGTAGAACTTCACGGCAAAGCCGCGCACGTCACGCTCGGCGTCGGCCGCGCCCATCTCTCCGGCCACGGTGGAAAAGCGCGTGACCAG